>WNFV01009232.1_pt1 | contig 10951 bp, 8 predicted proteins | sample 5400101 | NCBI WGS metagenome assembly WNFV01 (sample SAMN13153361, study PRJNA577476) | soil metagenome | isolation source: 115 cm soil or saprolite under grassland replicate 1 | place: USA:California | collected 2016-06-15
GCCGGTGTTCTCCGGCACCCACTTGACTGCGTCGAAGAAGACCAGCTTGCCCGCGCTGAACGGGTCGCCGGTCAGGTCGGTGAGCTTCACATAACCGCTGGTGCCGGCGTTGAATGTGTAGACGCCCAGGCTGACCCACTCATCGGCGCTGTTCTGATCGACCTGCACCAGCGGCTGGTCACCGTTGGCGGAATGGACGAGGTATTTCGCGGTCGCGCTCGCGTACGGCGGCGACGCCAGCCCGCACCCCTGTGGGATATGAGCGTAGACGCGGTAGCTGCCGGTCGTTGGGATGTTGGGCTTCCATATGGCGCTGTTGGTGCTCTCGGCCGGGTTGTCGGTGGCGTAGGTCCAGTAGGTGTGGCTGCCGTAGCCGCAGCCGGCCGCGTGCCAGGCGTTCAAGTCACCTGGAGTAGGGGTGAAGCCGCTCTCCAGCTCGTCGATCGTCAGATCGCCGTCGTCGGTCGGGCCACCGCTGAGCGCTTGCTTGACGCGATTGCGGATTCCCGGCAGGTAAGCGATCGTCTGGTCGCCAGGGCAGGATGTGTGGCCGGGCGTAACCTGGCGGTGGCCGGCGATGTTCGGCACGATCGCGCCAGGGACGAAGGGTGCGCAGTAGCGCGAGATCGCGCAGCCGTAGTAGTAGGAGTTGCCGAGCGGATCGATGCCCTTCTGTGAGGCTTTCCAGGACAGCAGGCTCACCAACGCGTTCTGCGCCGCGCCGGTCGGCGGGACGGTCGCGTAGGTGCCGATCAGCACGACGCCCATCGAGCCGTAGTTGCCGGTGTCATGGAACGCGACCGCGTCGTCGCCGCCAGCGCGCCCCTCGTAGATCACGCCGTTCGGGTCGATCAGGTAGTTGTAGCCGATATCGCCCCAGCCGCGGGTGTAGGTGTGGAAGGCCCACTCGGCGCGCACCCGGTCGGCCCAGCTCGTCTCGCTGGGATAGAGCGTATTGCTATCGGCAGTATGATGGACGACCATGTGATTGACCGGATAGTAATCGGGCGGGACGCGGCTGCCCTCTCCGTCGGGCGATCCCCATCCGACGCGCGATACGACCGGCGGTTTGGCGAGCGACAGCGGGGACGGCGCGCCGCTGGTGGCAACCGGCGGCCGTGCGGGCGCGAACGATCGCGTATCAACCGTGTTGACATCGATGCGGCGCAGCTCGGGCAGCGCGCCGGACGGGGATGGCGTGAAGATGGCGCGTACCTGCCAGAAGCGCGCTTCCGCGCCGACGGCGATCGTCGCGCTCCATTCGACATCCGGGCCATCGGAGTCCTGCCAGAGATCGTCGTTGTCGCCCGCGTCACGCCATTCGCTCCAGGCCGCGCCGTCGGTCGAGGCGCGCACCTCCAGCGTCAGCGTGGCGCCCAGGGGCACATGTGCCTCGCGGCGCAACAGCAGATGGGTGAACGGATGCGCCGCTGCGGTCGGCACGGAGAGGTAGTTGGTGGCGGACGCGAGGCTCAGCCCAGCGCCGGGTTGGAGGATCGCCTGGTCGGGCCGGCCATCGCTATGTGGAGGCTGAGCTAGAGAGCCGGGCGGAAGGGCCAGAAAGGACAGGAGCAGGGTGAAGAACAGGGCCGCGTGGGTGAGCGTACGACGCATGGGAGAGCCTCTCTAGGAGTGGAGAACCGAAGATAGAAGATATGAGGATAGAGGATAGAAGGTCGCAGAGCGCCTATGTCGCTATCTTCCATCTTCTATCCTCTCTTCGGCTTTCGGCTCTGGTTCTGTTCACCTGGTACGTGATTTTTCATCGTTTAAGACTGCCCCCGCCTTCCACCCGGTCGCCAGCGCGAGTCCGCTGAGGCAGCGCTCGCGGATCGGATCGGCGCCTGCCAGCGCTGCCCCGGCGACCACCACATTCTCATAGATCAGACGGCCGGCGCTGTCGATCGGTCGCATCCGCTCGTCGGTCGTGATACCAGCGCGGTAGATCGGGTGGCCGTCTTCGGCCAGGAAGCGCGACCCGAACCACTCACCGCGCGAATTTGGCGCCCGGAGGGGCAGATCGAGCGCTGTTTCCCAGACCGCGCCGGTGTGGTCGGTGCGGATGCCGCCGCCGGCAACCCCACCGGTCGCCAGCAGAAAGCCGCCCGCGCGGTGTTCCTGCTCGCGCGCGGCGGCCTCGCTCCAGACGGTCGTAAGCCGGCCATCCGCGCCCTCGGCACGAACGATCTCCGAACCGATCTGGATGCGCCCGCCAGCGCGGGCGATCGCGTCGCGGAAGATCGTGAACAACCGCATACCGGGCACCGAAGGCGGCAGCGTCGGGATCTCGAAGATCTGCGCGCCGCTGATCCGCTGGAGATCGGCGACGACGCTGAGCGGATCGCGTAGGCCCAGCACCGCCGGTAGGCCGATCCGCGTCGCGTCGCCCTTGAGCGCGCGCAGCTGCCGCCCGACATCCTCGCGGAACGCGAGGTCGTCGAAGAGCTGCGCGAACGTGCGCGTGTTGAAGTCGAGCCGGCGTTTGATCGGCGGCAGCCGCAGATATTCGCCGCGCGCCGGGAGGCCCTGCGCCGTGAGATTGGCCGCCGCCAGCGGCGGGAAGAAGTCGCGCAGCTCGCGGAAACCGGCAATCAGCAGTGCGCCGCCGAGGCGCACGTCTCCGCCGGCCATCGTCGCGGGCATGAGCGCCGCCGGCCGCAGCGCGCCGAGGGCCGTCGGCAGCAACACATTACGATCGAGGCTGCCGGCGTAGGGATAGCGAGCGGCCTCCATGAGTGCCCGGAAGCGCTCCAGCGCATCCTCGACCCCCGCGACGCCGGCGCGCGCATAGGGGTGGTCGGGCTGCGCGGCGATCAGCTCGCGTAGCGCCGCACGCGGGCCGCGCTCATCGGCGCCGCCCCATACGTCGATTGTTCCGCCCGTCCAGTGGGTTGCGCCTTGGCCCTTCGCCAGAAGAAGCGGCGCGCGCTTGGCCTCGGCCAGCGCGAGCGCGCCCATCAGTCCCGCGAGGCCGGCGCCTATGACAATGACATCACGCATATCAATCCCGCTATGAAGGGGTGAGCGGGTGAGCGGGTGAAGGGATAAGCAAATCGCCCGTTCACCCGTTCACCTGTTCACCCCCTCACGTCGTGTGATACTCCGTGGCGATCGATGGATGGTCAGTCACAAGCGTGTCGGGCGATCGCTGATCTTCGGGCATGGGCAGCAGATCGACGCCAAGCGTGTCGAGGTAGATCATTTCGTCGAGCCGCGCCTGGCGGAGCTGATCGCCCCAGGTGATCGCCGTAAGACCCTTCCAGCGCTCCTGTAAGAAGTGGCGCAGTAGTGCGCCGGATCTCGCGAGCGCGGCCGCATCCCCGCCCGCCTGCAGGCCTCCGACCTCGTCCCAGAGCGCGACCGCGCGATACGTGCAGAACCCGCCCTGGCACGGCCCCATCCCCAGGCGCGTCTCGCGCCGTATGTCGTCCACGTTGGCCGCCCCGCCCTCGGTGATCGCGCGGATCACCCGGTCGCGCGTGACTAGCTCGCACTCGCAGATCAGGTCGCCGTAGCTGTCGTCGGCCTCGACCCGCGCGAGCGGCTGGCCCATCCAGAAGAGGTGCGCCTGCTCCGCACCCGGCAGCGGATCGGTGCGGGTACGGCAGGGCGCCGTCACACCGAGCCTGGCCGCGACGGCGTCGGTCGCCTCCTGCGCCATCAGCCGGTAGGTCGTCCATTTGCCGCCGACGATGCTGATGAAACCCGCGACCCCATCGCGCGCCTCATGGTCAAGCAGCTTGTAGGTGCGCGAGATATCGCGGTCGTCCTTCACATCCTGGTCTTTGTAGAGCGGCCGCACACCCGCCCAAGCCCGCAGCACCCGCGCGCGGCTGATCCCGGGCACAAGCTGCTCGCCCTCTTCGAGCATCAGCGCGACCTCCTCGGGCGTGATGCCGTAGACATCCGGGTCGGGGACGCTGACATCGGTCGTGCCGATCACCGCGACGGTGCGGATCGGCACGATGATGTCGCCGTCGGCCGGCATCTTACAGCGATTGACGACCGTGTTGAGCAACCGGTGGTTCATCGCGACCATCGTGCCCTTGCCTGGCACGACGGTGACTTTGATGCCCGCCAGGCCAGCGATCTTGCCGGCCCACGCGCCGGCCGCGTTCACGACGTAGTCGGCGTGAATGTGCACATCCTCGCCGGTTCGCAAGTCCTCGCAGACCGCGCCGGTGATGCGATCTTTGCCCTCGAGTGATTTGACATAATGATAGGTCAGCACCTGCGCGCCGTGGCGCCGAGCATCCTCGGCGTTCGAGCGCGTCGCCAGGAACGAGTCGGCAGCGGCGTCGCGGACGGCGAAGACGCGGCTGATGCGCGGGTTGAGCAGCGGCTCGCGCTTCAGCGCCTCGCGCACCGAGATCTCCTCGACCGGCACGCTCGTCTCGTGGCAGCCCTTCAGGAAGCGCTCGGCATCGGCCTCGTCGTCGACGGGAGTGACGACGAAGAAGCCGCCGGTGTCCTCCAGGCAATGCGGCATGATCTGGCGCAGAATCTGGTTCTCGGCGGCGCACTCGCGCGCAGATGCCTGATCTTTGACGACGTAACGCCCGCCGCTGTGCAGCAACCCGTGGTAGCGCCCGGTCGTTCCGTGGGTCAGGTCACCCTTCTCGACAAGCATGGCGCGGATGCCGCGCAGCGCCAGGTCGCGCAGGACGCCCACGCCGGTCGCGCCGCCGCCGATAACAAGAACATCAGTCCTGATCTGTCGCATAGAATCGCCGTAGGCTCTACTGGGTGCTCGTATAGCGTTCAGTGTTCAAGCGGATCAAGCGCGGCGTTCCACACCTTCATTCGCTCGCTGTCACCGCCCGTGTCGGGATGGTGCAAACGGGCCATCGCCTTGCGGATGGCACTGACCTCTTCGGGCGTCAGCGTCAGGGTGCTGGCGCCAAGCGTGAACGGCGCCGGTCTGCCCTCGACGCGCGCCCGCCACGTATCGCGCTCGTGTTCGAGCAGCGCGTTCTGACGGCTCGCCTCGACCAGGTTGGCGACCGTCAGATTATAAGCGCGGGCCGTCTCGGCGTGGCGCGCCTGCTCTTTGCTCAGTTGCCGCAAGAGGCTGCGAATCGTCTTGTGGGCCTCGTTCAGTTCCTTCTGAAGCCAGGCCGACTCACCATCGAATGGCGGCTGAGGCGACCGAGTGGGGTCGTATTCACTCATCGCGGTCATGCTCCCAAGAACCGGCCGGATGCGCGGAATTAGTAATCTGCGCTCTGAAGTATACCTCCAATAGCGTTCTCGCGCTAGTCCCAACTTCGGCCTACTATCGGCGCCCGTTGACATCGCGCCCCGAGCTATTACTTCGAGCGCGGATGAATGGTGGTGCGTGTCAAACCGCTCCTGATAGGCGTCACAACGCTGATTGGGCTGCTGATGCTGCTCTGTGTTCCAGTGCGGGGATCGCAAACTCGCTGATGGGGATGGCATGGGCGGTGCGGCTGCCCAGCGCAGTTGGTACTATAGTCTTTCAGAAAATGATCTGGACTTTGAGACTTCGGAAGTCTCGCCAGAAGCTTTTAGGACGCCGCGATCAAGACTTCCGAAGTCTTAATCTTTACCTGAAGGGCTATAGCACTCCAACGAGGCTTAGCGAGGCACGCGCACCACAGAGGCTCGCAATCCCTACTCCCTTCTCGGTGCGCTCTGTGTCTCTATGGTAAAGGCAACCCTCGTTGTAATATTTAGGTGGGCACACCGAAACCGCGCAGTCGCTCAGCGCGCTGGGTGCCGCGCTGGAGGGCTGTTCATGCACAGCAGCCTACAGATACGGAGTTACCTACGCAATCGTGTGCATCCAAGGGTAGCGCCAAATTGATGCCCGCTTCTTTTGCGCTTGGATCTCAGTGGCGCCGGTGCAGCCGGTCGAAGTGCGGTCTGACGAGCGGATGCCCTTCCCATCGCGCGAGCAGGTACAGCCCAACCATTCCGAACCCGACGCCTAGAATGAAGAAGATCGACAGTATGAGCATCATCGTTTCCTTTTGTAAGCGAACGTCGTACGTAGCAGCAAGATCTACGCCTTCGAGAGCCATGAACTCACGTGACCGGAATCGGCGACTCGGCGACCGTCTCGGCGCGCTCCGGCTGTTCCGCGACGCGCTCCGGGCGAGTCAGCGGCTGCGGAGCGTAGAGCTCGATATATCCGCACGCGGTGCAGACCTGGGCCACGATCGGTTGGGGGTCGGTGCCGATCGTCCCGGCCAGCATCACCTCACCGGCCGCGGTCATCAGGCCGCTGGTGCGGGTGTCGTTGTCACATTTCGCGCAACGGATCATGGGGCGCTCCTTCCAATATCGTCCTGATAGTCTAAAAGCAAGCTTTATGCCACGCCCGAGTGCGATCCGCGAAGGCCATGCAGCACATGAGTAGCGGCACACTTCTTGCAGACTCGTAACGATCGGCCTCAATGCATTTCGCGATCGGCCTCCTGTTATAGTAACCTGCTATAATGAAGCTAGCCGCTCTGGAGGAGAGCATTCGCTGACCTGTGTATGGCTATGCCGCATATTCTGATCGCCGAGGATGAAACCGATGTACGCGAGTTTCTCGTACGCGCCGTACAGCGTCTGGCTCCCGCCGTGGAGGTGACAGCAGCTTCCAACGGTTCGGAGGCTCTGCATATCTTTGAGCAGCAGCCGTGCGACCTGATCCTCACCGATCAGCGGATGCCGGTGATGCGAGGCACCGACCTGCTTCTGGCGGTGCGCGCGACGGGCTCGGATGTGCCAATCGTTTTCATTACCGCCGACATGATCGTCGAGGAGCAGGCGTTGCGGGCCGGCGCGTCGGCGGTCTTCCTCAAGCCGATCAGCATTCGCCAGCTCCGCCAGATCATCGAGACATGGCTGCCGACATGTGGTGCCTGATGCACGAAAGCCTTGCGACGATGTCTGGGTGGGCCGTCGATAAGGCCATAGCCGGCGAGCCGCATCTCCAAGACACACGGGTGATATCACACCAAATCAGGATCGATCGTATGCATTGGCCGGTTCTGCGGTTCCGCGGTTCGGTGTTTGCGTGAACCGCAGAACCATGCACACAAGAGTGTCAGAGTTGGTGTAACTTCTTCAGGCAGTAGATTCCGCCTCAAGAGACTCATCGTAATACATTCTAGGAGGTATCGTGAGGTCTGCCGGCACGGTCACGCCGGCAGCTGATTTTACGGAGAGGGAGGTATGGTATGAGGAACTTCCGACTGCTGCTAACTCTTGTGGCCCTAGTGCTCTCGCTCGGCCTGTTTGCTCCTGCGCTCGCTAGCTCCACTTCTTACGCCAACGACCGAGATGAGGATGACCGACCCACACGCTACATTCTACCGGGGGATGCCGTGTTTCCGGAAGGCATCGCCTTCCAGCCGTCGACCAACGACTTTTTTGTGAGCAGCACCACCGACGGCACGATCTTCCGCGGCGATATTCGAAAGAAATCGGCGAAGGTCTTCCTGCGGGGCGGCGCCGACGGCCGCACAACAGCGATCGGCCTGAAGGTTGACTCTGAAGGTCGCCTCTTTATCTCGGGCGGTGGTAGCGGCAAGATCTTTATCTACGATACCAAGACCGGTGATCTGATTAGAAAGTTCGCCAACAATCTGACACCCACGTTCATCAACGATGTGGCGATAGCACCCAACGGGGCAGCCTACTTTACTGACTCGCTTAGCCCGTTCCTCTACAGAGTCGCCGCCAACGACGAGGGCAGGTTCACATTCAAGCGTTGGATCGATTTCACCGGGACGCCACTGGTCTACCAACCGGGCTTCAACCTCAACGGCATTGTTGCCACGCCCAACGGTAAATACCTGATCGTCGTACAATCGAACACCGGTAAGCTCTTCCGTATCACCATCGCTACAAAGGAGATTGTCGAGATCGACCTGAATGGTGCGACAGTCACCAATGGCGATGGCCTCTTGCTCAGCGGGCATACCTTGTACGTCGTCCGTAATCAGCAAGCGTTGATCGTCAAGATTCGGCTCTCAGAGGATTTCACGCGCGGCAATGTCCTCTCCAACACCACCGATTCGTCGTTCGCATTCCCGACGACCATCGCGCGAGCCGGAGACCGCCTGCTGGTCGTCAACTCGCAGTTCGACAAGCGCGGGCCAGGCCTGACGCCTGTGCTGCCGTTCACTGTGTCAAGTATTCCTGTCCCCTAGGCCAAGGTATACTCTCTTTCTTTGATGGTCCTTATTTCGCAGCGCTGCGAAACTAAGGACCATCAAAGAGAATAAGCGAAGATTCATCTATACAGCCAGATCGTCTATTACGACCTTTGCTGCATTATGTCCTGGAATTCCTGTCACTCCGCCGCCAGGGTGCGCGCCGCTGCCACACAGATAAAGCCCTGACAGGGGAGTGCGGTAGTGTGCGTAGCCCGATACAGGGCGCAGATTGAAAGACTGCGAAGGATCGATTTCGCCATGAAAGATATTGCCTCCGGTCAGCCCGAAGCGCCGCTCCAGATCGACCGGGCTTAGCATCTGGCGAGCGATCACCGCGTCCCTCATGTTCGGCGCGTACTCGGCCAGCTTCGCCTGCACCCGGTCGGCGAACTCCTCGCGCAGGCCGTCGTCCCAGCTTCGGCCCTCCGGCGCGTAGGGCGCGAACTGGCAGAAGCACGACAGGATATGCTTGCCAGGAGGCGCCATCGTCGGGTCGGTCGGCGATTGGGTGTAGATCTCGATGAACGGCTCGCGCGAGGGCTGCCCGCGCTTGCAGTCGTCCCAGGCGCGCTCCAGGTAGTCCACCGTCGGGCTGATATCCACCGTGCTGCAGCTGACGAAGTCGGACGGCGTGTCGGGCGGGGCCGAGCTGTAACGTGGCAGCTCGTGGAGCGCCAGATTGAGCTTATAGACCGGGCCGGACGAGCGATAGTTCTTGTCGATCCGCTCGCGGAACTCGGCTGGCAGCGCGCTCGCGGGGCAAAGCTTCAGGAAGGTGCGCTTCGGGTCGGCGTTCGATAGCACCACGTGGGCACGCATGGTGTCGCCGTTCTCCAGCAGGACGCCGCGGGCTGCGCCGCCCTCGACCAGCACTTCGGCCACGGGGACGGAGGTGCGGATCTCGACGCCCAGGTCGCGCGCCGCCGCCGCGAGTGCCTGGGTGATCGCGCCCATGCCGCCGCGCACGTAGCCCCACACGCCGCGCTTTCCAATCGCGCGGCCGATCGCGTGGTAGAGCCAGACGTAGGGAGTGCCAGGCGTCATCGGGCCGGCGGCGGTGCCGATCAGCGATTGCGGTGCCATCAGCGCCTTGACGTACTCGGACTCGAAGAACTCATTGCACAGATCGGTCGTCGAGAGCAGCATCACACGGCGGAAGTCGTCGGCGCAGCCGGCTTCCTCGAAGCGCTGCGCCAGCTCACCGAACGTAATCGGCGGCTGCATCAGCGTTGGCTCGATGATGTCGCAAGCGCGATCCCAGAAGTCCTCCCAGGCATCGTAGTTCGCTGCGTCCTTCTTCGAGAAGCGCGCGATCTCGGCCTTACTCTTCTCGCGGTCGTCGGTGTACAGGAACAGGTGCTGGCCGTCGGGGAATGGCATGAAGTAGGACGGCGACTTGGCGTAGACCGCGAAGCCATAATCAGGCAGCCGCAGCTCCTGAATGATCTCAGGGCGCAGCAGGCTGCACGAGTAGGACGCGACCGAGACGCGGAAGCCGGGGTGGATTTCCTCGGTGATCGCCGCGCCGCCGACGGTGTGATAGCGTTCCAGCACGACGACTTTCTTGCCGGCCTTCGCCAGGTAGCAGGCCGCGACCAGGCCGTTGTGGCCGCCGCCGATCACGATCGCGTCGTAGGTGGTCATCTCTCGCTCCTTTGTCAATTGAAAAGCATAAAACGTAATTCTCGTCGTTTCCACGCTATGTCCATGCAGTAAAACCCTGGATGCTGTATACTTTACGTTTTACACTTTACGTTTCACGTTTCACCCATCACTCTGAGGTATTCCTGGTCGAAGGCGTGCAGCAGCCCTTCGGCCTGGGCGTATGGGCCTGGTGTATAGGCGATCGAGCTGATGCCGAGTTGCGACAGCTCGCAGACCCGCCAGTCCTGCCGGTTGGTTAGATCCCAGAACTCGATCGCGTCGCTAGGGTCGAAGCCCGGCCGCGCCATCGTGACCGGGTCGAAGAACCACTCGCACACAATATGGGTCCGATCGATCGCCAGGGGCCAGAGTGTGTGCGCCATCACGTAGTCCGGGTGCAGGCTGAGCAGCATGTTCGGGAAGAGCGAGTAGTAGTAGACCCGGTTCAGCTCCGCACCGGCGACCTCGCCCAGCGGCGGGCGTGCGGTGCGCCCGTCGATCGTCATGCTGTCTACCGCGTCGTTCATCGTCATGTACCCGCCAAGGAACGGGCCCTTGAAAAGGTCGTTGCGCCCGCTCGTCGGTGGCGAAAGCCGCGCGAGCGCCGGGTGGATCAGCGAGCAGTGGTAGCACTCGGAGTAGTTCTGCACGAGCAGTTTCCAGTTGGCTTGGACATCGTACTCGATCCGCCGAGCCGCGCGCAGTTCGGGCATGTGCCAGGCCCGGAATTTGCCGATCAGCGGCGCGAAGGCATGCTCGAACGGCTCCGATTCGAGCGCAAGATTGAGGAACAGGAAGCCCTCCCATTCGGCCAGCGCGACGGCGTGGAGCGGGTAATCGCGCTTGTCGAAGCCCTTGGTCTGCTGCATATAGCGCGCGGCGATCAGTTGCCCATCCAGGCCGTACGTCCAGGCGTGGTACGGGCACTGGATCGATCCCGAGAAATGGCCGCGCTCCTCCGTGCATATGCGCGTCCCGCGGTGCCGGCAGACATTGAAGAACGCACGCACCACCCCGTCGCGCCCTTTGACGACGATGATGCTCTCGTTGATGAGCTGGACGAGCATGTAGTCGCCGGGCCGTGGGATCTGCTCGGCACGCCCGACGAGTGTCCATCGACTGTAAAAGATCCG
>WNFV01024285.1_pt1 | contig 10951 bp, 10 predicted proteins | sample 5400101 | NCBI WGS metagenome assembly WNFV01 (sample SAMN13153361, study PRJNA577476) | soil metagenome | isolation source: 115 cm soil or saprolite under grassland replicate 1 | place: USA:California | collected 2016-06-15
CATGAGCGACGACGCTGCCGTCCGCACGATGGCCAGCACGTACTGGTGGGGCATCCCGACGCTGCTCGCTGCCGGCCACGATCCCGATCCGCACAACTGCGACATCGCGCTCGTCGGCGTCCCGCACTCGAGCGGCAACGGCTCCACCGAGCGCGACCAGCATCTCGGGCCACGCGCCGTCCGCCACGTCTCGGCCGGCTACCGCAGGCGCCATCGCCGCTTCGGCATCGTCCCGCACGAGCTTGCCCGCCTCGCCGACCTCGGCGATGTTGTCATGCCGGAGTTCATGGTCTCCGATATTGCGGTCAAGGACATCGAGGCGCGCTTTGCCGAGATCGCGTCCGCCGGCGCCCTCCCCGTCTCGATCGGCGGCGACCATTCGATCACGCTGCCGATCCTGCGCGCGCTCGGCAAGGACGAGCCGCTCGCGCTCGTCCACATCGACGCGCACCTCGACACGTACGACCGGATGGGAACCTGGTTCGGCGTCGTCGACTCGGCGGCGCACTGGGCCAGCCACGCCGTCCACGAGCACCTCGTCGATCCCGCCGCGAGCATCCAGCTCGGCATGCGCGGCCACATGTCGCCGTGGACGCAGTCGAACGTCTCCGACGAGCTCGGCTACCTCGTGATCGAGAAGGCCGCGTGCGACGACATCGGTCTCGACGCCCTGATCGCGGCGATCCGCGAGCGGATCGGCGACCGGCCGACCTATGTCAGCTTCGACCTCGACTCGCTCGACCCGAGCGTCGCGCCGGGGGTCTCGAACATCGAGCCCGGCGAGGACGGCTTCACGATGACCGAGGCCTCCCGCATCCTCCAGGGCCTCCGCGGCGCCGACGTGATCGGCGCCGACGTCGTCTGCCTGATGCCGACGAAGGACAGCCCCAACGGCATCACCGCGATGAACGCGACCGCGCTCATGTTCGAGCTCGTCTCGCTGATCGCGGATCGTCTCAGCGGACGCTCGACAGCGAACCCGTGAGCGCGACGGCCGCGCGTGACTGTCGCCTTTTGGTGGAAAGGCGACAGGGATAACGGCCGAACCGCTTTCGCGGCGTTCACCTAGTAGGCGACGTCTGTGAGTGCGTGCGAGTCGGGGAGGGCGCGCAGCTTCTTGAGCGACTGGTTCTCGATCTGGCGGATGCGCTCGTGCGAGACGTCGAACGACCGCCCCACCTCGTCGAGCGAGCACGGACGCTCGCCGTCGAGCCCGTAGCGAAGCTCCAGCACGCGACGCTCCCGGTGCGACAGCGTCGAGAGGATCTCCTGCAACGTCTCCTTCCGCATTGAGACCTCGGCTGCCTCGTCGGGGAGCGGAACGTTGTCGTCGGTGAGGAAGTGGCCGAACTCGGACTCCTGAAGGGCGCCATTATTCGTGTCGCGCCTCAAGCGGCGGTTCGGTAGTACTCGTGGATGAGGCCTCCGAGCCTGTCGCGCCGGTGGATCTCGTCATTCCTGGATGATCTCTCGGGTCGTTCGTCGGGCTCGGGCGGCCGGAGATCAAGCGCGCGGTGCGGCCTTTCGCGGTTGTAATGGTCGACGTAGACGCGCAGCATGCGCTCGAGCTGGCGGCGATTAAGGATCAGCAGCCAGTCGAGACACTCGGCACGCACGGTCCGGACGAAGCGCTCCGCGATCGCGTTCGCCTTCGGTGATCGCACCGGCGTCTTCACGATCCGGATCCCGTGGGGTGCACAAATACGATCTCGCAGGAAATCGCAGGATCGCGCAGGCAGACCGAGTTTGTGCACCCCACACGCCCAAGCAGCTTCGCCCCTGCCGCTCATCCAGCATGCGACACCACCCCTGACCCGCCGACTGCACGTGCAGGCGTGCGCTGATACTTCAGACTGGCCGGGCGCGCTGATTCTCGCTCAGGCGCACGCGCTTCATCGAGCCTGAGAATTGCTCAGGCGAAAGCACGCTTGCTTAGCCAGCGCTGGGGGACGCGTGCCCTGGGTGCGCCGAATCCAACTGCGGCTTTATCGCGTAGAACAGAGGTGGAAGGAGTATTGAGCGATGCAAGGGGTGAGGCATGAAAAGAAGCGGGGCACGCAACCTGGTCAGGGTCGGGACGATGACCCGCATGGCCGTCGTGCTGACCCTGGCGGCGGCTCTGGGCGTGGTCGGGTTCCTCGCCGCGAGCACCGCCGCCCGGAGTGCGACCCCGACGAAAGCGACCGTCTCCCTCCGCACGACCAAGCTCGGCCCGATCCTGGTGAGCTCGAGCGGCCACACCCTCTACCTGTTCGCCAAGGACAGAAACGGCAGGAGCTCCTGTAGCGGCAGCTGCGCGAAGTTCTGGCCGCCCCTAATCAGCCAAAGCAAGCCAACCGCAGGCGCCGGCGTCAAAGCGTCACTACTCGGCACGACGAAGCGGAGCAACGGCAGCCTGCAGGTGAGCTACAACCAGCACCCGCTCTACACCTACGCGCTCGACAAGCAGGCGGGTCAGACAAACGGCGAAGGTAGCTCCGCCTTCGGCGCCAGGTGGTACGCGGTCTCCGCCAAGGGAACAGCGGTGATCAAGGCTCCGGCGACCACAACGACCAACCCGTACCCGACGACCACCCCGCCCACCACCACCACGACCAACCCCTACCCGTAGCTGCACTGTACTGACGCGCACCCGCCACGCTGGAGCGTGCGCGGCGAGCGCGTGCTGCCGGCCGCGCGTGCTTGTCAATTCGGTGAAAGCCCGCGTGGTCTACCTCGCGCGGCGGGCGCCCGTGTCGACGCGGTTGCGCCGGGACAAGGCCAGCGAGGCACGCGACCCGAAGTCCTTCATCGTGGAGGTCGTGCTCGAACGCGTCCGGAGGCACGGCGCCTCTTCGAGGGGCGTGCTGACGACGAAGCAGCGACTGACAGACGCGCTCAGAGCCTTCGGCTAGCCTCCGCAGGCGAATCCGTTTCGCTTGGCGCTGCGTAGGACTCGGCGGCAAGCGAAAAGCGAACAAGGGGGAACATGAAGCGTCTCCTGGTGGGTCTCGCACTTGCGGCCGGTCTCGTCTTCCCGGCCACCGGCTCGGCACACGTCCACGGAATCACGCCACTGCTCGGACTCTCGTGCGACGTCGACAACACGGTCACGGGCGCAAATCAGACGGACTCCACGCCGGCGGCGGCGGCGAACGGCGGTCCAATCTCGGGACTGATCCCCAGCACCGTGGGGAATGCGCCACTGACGCTCGGCGACGGCGGTTTCGGAGCGACGACGGCGAACTGCTGACGCGACTCGGTAACTGCTGACACGACTCGGGAGGGGCTCGCTCGGGCCTCTCCCGACTCACAGACCGGAAGCGGGCAATTTGGCGATCGGCTGCGGGTGCTCGCGCGGCTCTCCGCTGAGCGGGTCATCCTCGCCTGACGTTTACGCGGCCGTTGCGATCGCGATCACCTCCTCAGGTTCGCCGACACGGTCGGCGAGCGCTTCGTGATCGACTCGGCGCTCATGTAGCGACGTGCAACTTGCCACTCATCGTTTTGCTCGACGAGGACGGCGCCGACGAGTTTCGACGACGGCGCTGAAGGCTGCGACTCGGCGCGCCAGCGGCGACGTGCCAGATCCTTTCCTTATCTATAGGCGGCGGTGTCTCGGCGAGGCAACGGTCGCGACTTGCTGTCCACGCGGAGGTCCGCGAGTTCGCGTGGCGGAGCGTAGGCCACATCGAGCACGGCCGTCTCTCCCGGAACGCGTGTATGCCAGAGCTCGAGCGTGTCCCCGCCCGCTCTGGCGCGCAGCTGCACCTCTCGCCCTAAGACGTCGCTCATGTCCTGGACGAGCTCGCGTGTGAGCGCTGCCCGCTCCGGATCGACCACGGATAGCCCGACCACGCAAACCCGGCCGAGCTCGCCTCGGCGAAGGCGATCGATCGTCTTGGCGAGCGATCGAACAAGGTCGAGGTTGGGCACAGCAGCCACGCAACCAGCCGATTCCCCTTTGCCGCGTTGCTCACACCCTTCGCCTCTGCTTCCACGCATCAGGAGAGGGCGGCGCTTACGGTCGTCAATCACCGTGTTTCTGGTTGCTGACTGCGGGGTATGCCGCCGTCGACACTGCGGCATCCGAGGCCGGGAGGCGATCGGGTGGTTCGTGTCGCGGTCTCGATTGGTTCGGTGGCTGCGGTGTTGATCGTCGGTCTTCCGCCCGGCGCGGAGGGGCTGCCTGGCTACAGCTACGCGGGTGGCGCGTCGAGGAGCGCGGTCGGGGCGGTCGCTGCGACGGTCACCGCATTCGACCTCGCCCACGTCCGCGCGGGCCATGTCGCCGCCTGGGTCGGTGTCGGCGGCCCCGGCCAAGGCTTGGCTGGCGACGACGAATGGATCCAGGTTGGACTCAACGGCTTCGCCGAAGCCTCAACCGGCACCATCTATCTCGAGGTCAAGCGCGGCAGCTTCTACCGCTACGCAGCGCTCCTGCCCGGAGTCGGCCTCGGCGAGCCGCACCGAATCGCGGTGGTCGAGAGCGCCTCGCGTCCGGGATGGTGGCGCGCGTTCGTTGACGGCGCCCCAGCGAGCCCGCTGCTGTTACTCCCCGGCAGCCACGGGAAGTGGCAGGCGCAGATCGTGGCTGAAAACTGGACCGCCGGGTCACCCGCGTGCAACGCCTTCGCGTTCGGCTTCGCCGACATAACCGTCCGCTACACCTTCTCGCGCACGCTAACGGGCCTGACCCAGCCGCTCACCTTCGCCCAAGGCGGCATCAGCCTCTCCCGGTCCGGAACAAGCTTCACCACACGCCGCCGCTGCTGAAGGGCGGGTGTAGGTGCGCAAACTCTCTGAGATGTGAATCCCGGCCGGTTGTCGTGCGAAGAGCGCAGCCGCGAGCGATCGACCCGGCTCTCTTACCCGAGACCCGAGCTTCAACGGTGCGCTCCGCGCCAGCCCGCAGCCTCCCTGGCTTCCCCCGCTTCGGTGGACACGTAGACGTTAGGCAGCCTTTGCTTGTTCTTCAATGATGATCGTGTCGGCCTCCTGCGTGCAGTCACTCCTTTTCGTGGTCGCGTTCGTATTCGTCGGGAGAGCGGTAGCCGAGCGTCGAGTGCAGCCGCTCGCGGTTGAAGAAGACCTAGATGTAGTCGAACACCGCTGTCCGTGCCTCCTGGCGGGTGCGGAGCGAGCGGCGGCGGAGCAGGTCCTTCTCAAGCGAGGCGTGGAAGTTCTCGCAGACGGCGTTGTCGTAGCAGTCGCCTCTGGAGCCCATCTTCCAGAGCTGGTCGGGCGCCCGTGGGGTGCGCAAACTCGATCTTCCCTGCAACACGCCGATTCAGCCTCTACGGCTGACATCACCGCTGTACGGACGGATCACGCCGAAAACTGAGAGGTTGATCGTGGCGACGCTCTGCGTTGTCGGTACGCGAGCAGGTCGTCTCTTCGTGAGGACGGGCTTCTACGCCAGCATCGCAGCTTCGCCTTTGCCTTACGCGAGCGCGCGCGTGCGTCGTGGTGAAGCGCCGTGACAGACGCAGTTTGGAGTCAACTCTTTGGGACTCATTTGGGACTCATGTCTGTCTACTCCCAAAACGAAAACCCCCGATTTCCGGGGGTTTTAGGAGCGGATGATGGGACTCGAACCCACGACCTTCTGCATGGCAAGGAGTGGCGGGCGTTCGCACCCGTTCGCGTGAGTTCGCCGAAACCTGTCATTTTCCGGGGACTTCGGCTTCGTCAAGCGAACGCCTCCGAACGTTCAGACTTCCGGCTTGGGTCGTGGTTGGTCCGTTTCGTTGACGCCGCGAGGCTGACGATCGTTGGGAACTGCCCAAGAGGACCCGGCCTGGGGTTGCCGGGACGCTGGTCGGGTGCCGGCGACGGCTTGACGTCCGGCCAGAACACGGAGTTGTGGGCAAGCGCCGGTCCGCGCTTGGCGGTCCGTCGCGAGCATGCGATCGATGCGATGGACGCAGGGGCACGATCCTCGAGTCACAGGGAGAGCGCACTGCCGCGGCAGCGCCTGGCGGCTCGGCAGCTGGCAGCGGGCGAGAAGCCCACCGAGGCTCGTTCGCAGCAGCCGGCGAGAGGTGGTCGTCAGCTTCCTCCTGGCAAGCGGCCTCCTCATGCGGTGCCGCCCCGCTCGGCTCGGACCCGTCGCGCTCAAGGCCGTCTCCCGCCGCACGACGCAGGTCGCCGCCGAGCATTCCGTACGCCTGGGCGCGTAGGAACTCAGACCCGGTGGGGCCGATGCGCCGCGGCGCCGGCCCCAGGCCCGAGCTGCGCAACACGGTCGCGATCGTGGTGGCGGAGCATACTGATCCCAAGCTTGAGCAGCTCCCCCTGGATGCGCATGTAGCCCCACCTCGGGTTCTCCCTCGCCATCCGTTGGATCAGGCTACGCGTCTCGGTCCGCAGCGGCGGCCGACCGGGCCTCAGGCGGCGGCGTCCCCGACCTCCCTGCAGCAGTGCCCGGTGCCAGCGGCGAAGCGTCTGCGGACTCACCGCAAAGCACGACCACCGCTCGGGCGGGAGCAGCCGGCTCGCCGCCGCGAGCAAGGCCCGGTCGACGCTCGTGTACCGCGGCCGCTTCCTTCCCCGTCTGAGGATCGCGAGCTGGTGTCGCAGGACCACGATCTCGAGCTCCCCTCACCGCCGCCGCGGGTTAGCAACCGAACGACGCCGCACAAGAGCCGGTACAGCAAACACGCCAGCACGATGCCCAGTCTGAACCAGCTCGACGGGATCAGCAGCACCGCGGGCCGAATCGAGCTTCTTTACCCCACACGTTTCACCCGAAACAGCACGGATGAGCAAGTGGCGCTTTGAAAGGCCCCGCGATCGACGAAGCGCTCCGATGACGCCGTCCGAGCGCTCACCGACGCGGCATGATGGCTGCCCCCTGTCGCCTCACGTCGCCGCGAGGAGCTTTCGGGTCTGCTCGGCGTGCCAACGGAGCCCGATAGCATGGAAACGGTCGGCGGCTCGCTCGATGAGTAGCTCATCTTCTCGGACCGTGCCGAGCGCCCGCAGCGCGTATGGCTCGAGGTAGCTACCCGGTCGCATGAGTGATCGCGCGTCCCGCTCCACAAGCGTCCGTTCTCTCAGCGCCGCGAGCGCATCGAGGCGTGCTGCGGCGGTGGGCAGGGCGTACTCGAGCTTCACGGACGCATGTTCGATTGGTGCCAGACGCTCCACCGCGTCGATGTCGCCGCGCAGCAGCGCGAGCCAGGTTCTCGGCGCGGTCAGCACGAGGTCGTAGCCTTCGGTCGCTACGTCCTCGGCGCGTTGCTCGTAGTAGCGCGCCGTCTCGTCGTCTCCGGTGTACGCCGCGGCGAGGGCAGTCAGGAGAAGCGTACGGGCGTTGCGTACGCACGGAGTCATGAGGTTGGCTTCGACGGCCTCTTCCGTCCGGTTGGCGAATCCGAGGATCCGGCTCCAGCCGCCGCAGACCTCCTCGATTTCGAGGAGCACAGCGATTCCGTGCAGACGGTGGTGATCCGAAAGGGGCTCGACGACCGTGCCGTGCTCGGCGGCTAGTCTCCTCGCCTCGGCAAATCGCGCGTTGGCACAGCAGGATGGAATCGCGAGCTCGTAGATCTCGGCGACGTGGTCGGGGTCGCTGATCTCCTTCCTGATGTTCAGTCGCAGTTGAGACCATGTCAGCGCCGACTCGAAATCTCCTTCCTCGAACGCAACCGTCGTCCGTGCTCCCCAGGCGTACGAGCGCAGTTCGACATCACCGGAGCGCTCCGCGAGTTCGCTCGCTTCGCGCGCCGGCTCGGGAGAGGGCTGCCAATAGCTGCGCGCGATGAGCGCCCTGGCGCGCGAATTACTCTCCGGCTCGGAGAGCTCGAGCGCTTGCTCGATCCAATCGGCGACGACTTCCCGATCCGGTCGCTTCGCCCACATCGAGGAGCGGATCGCAGTCTGGAAGGCCAGCTCGCTGTAGGCGTCGGCGCACGTAGCCCTGTTCGAGCAAACCTTGAGCGACTTCTGCATCGCGGTCCAGAAGGCCTCACCGTCGAACTTGAGGGCGTTCGCCTTTCCGATCGCCTGCCAGACCCGCGCCTGCGCCTCCTCATCGGGCTGCTGCAAGAGCGCCTTGCGCAGGAGCTCGAGCGCATCCTCGATTTCGTATCGCCGCATCGCGAACCATGCGGCCCGCTCGAGCCAGAGAAGCGCACTCCCGCGCAGGCGTTCGAACTCTTCCTCGTCTCCTGCCCAGGCGAGATCGGCGTCATCGGGTCGAGCCGCCTCTGCGTAGTGGTGAGCGATCAGAGATGCGAGATCCTCGTGACCCGGCGCTCGGCGCTCCAGCCAGCCGGCGAACACTGCATGCATCCGCGGCCGCTGCGCTCGGGGAAGGCTCTCGTATGCCACCTCGCGCGTCAGCGCGTGCTTGATCACGTACTCGCGCTCGCCGGCGATGCTCGAGCCCGGGCGACGGCGGACGAAGTCGCGGTCCTCGAGCACGCGCAGATCGGGCTTCGCCTCGACAAGCTCGTAGACCGGCCCGGTCCAGAAGACGCGCCCGATCACGGCTGCCGCCTGAAGCGCGGATTTCTCGGCTGCGCCGAGCAGATCGATCCGGGCAGCGAGAACCGCCTGCACCGAGTCGGGGACGGCGAACTCGTGCGGAAGCTCGCGCAGCATCCACCCTCCGTTCTCGCGGGCGAGCAGGCGGCGATCGATCAGCACGCTGAGCAACTCCTCGACGAAGAAGGGGTTGCCTTCGGCCGACTTCACCACAAGCTCGCTCAACGCCAGGGGCAGATCGCCCCCGAGCATCTCATCGAGCATCCGGACCGCGTTCTGCGCGGAGAGCGGCTCCAGCTCGAGCAGCTCGCCGCCGACGCGTGCGCCCCAACCTGGCCGACGTTGGAGAAGCTCGGGGCGCGCGGTGACGATCACCAGCAGCGGCCCGCGGGCGCTCTCGAGCACGTACTCGATCAGGTCGAGGAGCTGGACTTCTCCCCAGTGAACGTCCTCGATGAGCAGCACCGTCGGCCGCTCGGCGGCGAGATCTGTCAGGAAATCGGCCCAGGCGTCCTGGAATCGATCGCGGGCGGCGAGCGGGTGCAAGTCGCGGGCGACATCGAGACCGACGGTTTCTGCTCGGGCAGCCGCTGCCACAGCTCGTCCGCCAGTCGTGTCTTGCCAACGCCTGCATCTCCGACAATCGTCACGAGGCTGGGCCGCCGCTGGTCGACGGCTGCTCTGTAGGCAGCGCAGAGGCCTTCGAGCTCCTCGTCGCGGCCCACAAAGACTCGCGCGAGGCCGCTGACGCCGCGCGTCCGAGTGCGTGAGAGTCCGCGTACGACCCGCTGCGCGACCACCCCTTCCGAGATGCCCTTCGCGTCGACCGCTGCCGGCTGCTCGAACTCGAAGGCGCCACGCGCCGCGACGGCAGTGCGCTCTCCGACGAGGATCTCCCCGGCGGGCGCAGCCTGCTCCAGCCGAGCAGCGATGTTGACCGCGTGGCCGGCGACGAAGGAGCTTCCGGCACGGGCGCGCCCGACGACGACATCGCCCGTGTTTATGCCGATCCGCAGCTCGAGCTGCCCACCCAGCAGGGCGGCCAGCCGTTTCTGCATCGCCAGCGCCGCGTGGATCGCCCGCTCGGCGTGATCCTCGAGCGCAATCGGAGCGCCGAAGGCCGCCATGACCGCGTCTCCGGCGAACTTCTCGATCGTCCCTCCGGCACGCTCGATCTCCTCCGTCATCGCGTCGTGGAAGCGGCCGAGCAGCACTCGCGTCCGCTCCGGATCCTGTGACGCGGCGAGGGCCGTCGAGTTCACGAGATCGGCAAACAACACCGTCGCCAGCTTCCTCTCCTCGCTCGATTGGTCGTCCGCGACAGGGGCCGCGCAGCCGGGGCAGAAGCTCGCCTCCGCCGGAATCTCCCCTCCGCAGCGGCCACATACCGTCGCCGTCAGCCCAGCGCGCGGCGCGCTCAAGGCCTGTACCGGCGTCGCCGCCGCGGGGCGCGGCGGCATCGTCGCATCCGGAGCCGGGCGCACAACGGGCTCGAGTGACGGATCCTGCCGGAGCATCCGTCGTTCGAGCTCCTTCAGCCGCGCGGACGGTTGGATGCCGAGCTCGGCATCCAACATCCGCCGAAACACCTGGTAGCTCCCGAGCGCTTCCGCATGACGGCCCGACCGGTAGAGGGCGAGCATCAGCTGCCCACGCAGCCGCTCTCGCTGTGCATGGCGGCGTACGAGCGCGTCCAGCTCGCCGACAACCTCGGCGTGCCTGCCGAGAGCGAGGTCCGCGTCGATTCGATCTTCGAGACAGGCCACGCGCTGCTCCTCGAGCCGAGACGACTCGAGCAGCGCAAACGGTTCCTCGAACTCGCCGAGCGCGGCCCCCCGCCAGAGCGCCAGCGCGTCGCGAAGGTCCTTCGCCGCGTCGTCCGCTCTGCCCCCAGCGAGTGCCTCACGGCCCTGCTGCCCGAGTTGCTCGAAGTGGCGCAGGTCGAGCGAGTGCCCGTCGAGCTCGACGAGATAGCCAGGCGCCCGCGTGCGCAGCAGCCCGGCTGGAAGCTGCTTGCGCAGCTGAGAGACGAAGATTTGCACCATCTTCTGCGCCGAATCTGGCGCCTGGTCGCCCCAAAGATCGTCGATGAGCCTGGCCATCGGCACGACCCGGTCGGCGTGAAGCAACAGCAGCGCCAATAGCGCTCGCTGCCTGCCGCCCGTCAGCGGCACGGGCGTCCCGTCGTCGAGTGCCTCGAGTGGCCCCAGTATGCGAAAGTCCAGCTGCCTGCCCTCCGCAGAGCATTATCGACCCTCGTTCCCGGCGGGTCTAGTACACCGTCCCGTGTTTACGGTTCTGAATAGAGGGACCTGTGTTTCGGTCTTGAAGCAAGTCACGTCCATACCGTCGAGGAGGATGGTGGCCGTGGCTCGGAAGGCGAGGGTGGTCGTGCTGGATCGCGAGGAGCGGGTTGAGTTGGAGCGGATCGTGCGCGCCGCGACGAGCGAGCAGCGAATGGTGCGGCGGGCGCAGGTGG
>WNFV01037968.1_pt1 | contig 10948 bp, 11 predicted proteins | sample 5400101 | NCBI WGS metagenome assembly WNFV01 (sample SAMN13153361, study PRJNA577476) | soil metagenome | isolation source: 115 cm soil or saprolite under grassland replicate 1 | place: USA:California | collected 2016-06-15
TGCCGGCGACGACGTGCAGGCTTGCCGTGACCTGGTGAAGCCGTTCCTGGCGCTCTACGTCGGAGGGATGGGGGCGCGGGGGAGGAACTTCTACACGAACCTCGTGCAGCGCTACGGGTACGAGGCCGAAGCCGAGAAGGTACAGGAACTGTACCTTTCCGGGAAGAAGCTCGAGGCGGCTGGGGCCGTGCCCGACGCGCTGGTGGACGAGGTCTCGCTGGTCGGCCCGTCGGAGCGGATCGGCGACCGGCTGGCGGCGTGGCGCGAGGCGGGAGTCACCACGCTGATCGCGGGCGCGCTGCAGGTCGACGCGATCAAGGCGCTGGCCGCCGCGGCGTGACCGTGCCGCGCCTCTCGGCCGCCGCCGCCACCGCCGAGGTCGCCCTCCGCGACCCGAAGCTCGGGCGGATCATCGAGCTGGCCGGCCCGTTCAGGGTGACGAAGACGCGGCGCACGGAGTCGGCGTTCTTCGCCTCACTCGTCGAGTCGATCATGTACCAGCAGCTGGCCGGGGCCGCCGCCGCGGCGATCCACGGCCGGTTCCGCGCGCTGTTCGACGGCGAGCTGGCCCCCGAGGCACTGCTGGCGATGCCGGACGAGCGCATCCGCGGAGCCGGCGTGTCCGGCGCCAAGCTCGCCTCGATCAAGGACCTCGCCGCGAAGGTGGCCGACGGCACGGTGCCGCTCGACGGGATCGAGAAGCTGCCCGACGACGAGATCGTGGCGCGCCTGTCGCAGGTCCGCGGGATCGGGCGGTGGACGGCCGAGATGTTCCTGATCTTCGACCTGCGCCGCCTCGACGTCTGGCCGGTTGACGACTACGGCGTGCGCGGCGGCTGGGCCATCGCCCACGGCCTGGCCGAGGTACCGAAGCCGAAGGAGCTCGAGCCGCTCGGCGACCGCTTCCGCCCGTGGCGAACCATCGCTGCCTGGTACTGCTGGCGCGCGGTGCATCTCTCCCGCACCGGCGGATTGCCCGCGGTCCGCCGGCGCCGAAAGCCGGCGCTGCCGCCGGGGTAGGGTTGCGCGCGATGCCGGCCGAGACCGTCCCGGAGACCCGCGTGGAGCACGAGGCCTTCGGCCGCGAGGAGCGCGCGCGGAGGGCGTGGGCTGTGATCGCCCTGTTCGCGGTGGCCACCGCGCTCGCCACAGCGCTGCTGACGTTCCCGCAGGACATCCAGACGAGCGGTCTGGCCGAACTGCAGTCGAAGGCGCAGGAGGCGCGGGACTTCTTCACCGCCGACTACGTGTTCATCGTCCTCTACGGGCTGCTCGGCCCGGTGGCGCTCTGGCGGTTCGGCCGGGCAATCGGCCGGGACGGCCACCCGCCGCTCTGGCTGCGCCTGGGGATCCTGTTCCTGGCGGGCGGCGGGATCGTCGACGCCCTGGAGAACACACTGATCGTCCTCTCGCTCCAGGCCACCGGTGACGGCGCCCTGGTCGCCGCCCACGCCCTGGCGATCCCGAAATACGCCTTCGCCTTCCCCGGCTTCGCCCTCGCGCTCGTCGCATTGGTCCGCGCCATCCGCTCGCTGGCGACTCGCTGACGATCGCAGCCTGCCGGTGGTGGAGGTCTCAGCTCAGTCCCCCGGCGTGACCTCGATCTCGTACGCGCCGGCGCGCAGGCACACCTCGAACCAGCGGAAGAACCCCTCCTGGCCGAGGAGATGGAAGGCGAGTGGCCACGGATCGCAGAACCAGGTGGGGGCTTCCCAGGTCACGTCGCCCAGCGTCAGCTGGACGGGCGCGGCCCGCGCGGCCGTCACGAACCCGCCCACGGCGAGGCGCTGTTGCTCGGCGCCGCCGAGGTCGATCCCGGCGGCTTCCGCCACCCAGGCGCCGAACCGGTTGTGGAGCGCGCCGGTGTCCAGCAGGCACAGCTGCGGTGCGAGTGAGATGCCCTCCACGGTGACCGGCACCGCCGGGCGGAGGTAATCGCGGCCCCGTCCGGGAAGCTCCTTGAAGGGGAACCTCATGCCGGCGCCACGCCGGTCGCCTCGGTCTCGTCGGCGGGAACGCGGAACACGGCGTCCGCTCGCTGTCGGTGGCGCTCCAACCAGGCGAGGACCTCCTGCGGGCTGTCGGCGTCGACCAGGATCTCGAGCCCGCGCTGGGCGACCCACCTCCCCATGAACGGCCGGAGAAGATCGGCCTCGCGGCCTCGGTACGGCCCCGGCCGGTCCGGCCCGGAGGGGAGAGCATCCTTGCTTCGCCGCCCCATCGTGAAACCGAGCCGGCTGAGGATGCGCCTGGCCTGATGGGTGTTGAAGTCGGCTCGGTCGAGTCCGGTGATCAGGCCAATGACCTGCTTCGGGGGGAAGCGCCGACCGGCGACCACGACATAGTGCTCCGCGATCGGCTCGGGCGACTCGTCGCGGAGGCGCCGCTCGATCTCGCTCGCCTCGAGCACGTAGTGCTGGTCTGCCACCGTCGTACGTACCTGGGTCATACTTACCGTGTAGCACTTATGGATTCGTCACACAAGCCGAGCACGGTGTCGAGCCCTCGAAGCGCTAGCCGAGGCCTCGGGCGTCCTGCTTCAGGGCGGTGTCGACGGACAGGGCGGAGGCGACCACCAGGGCGCGCAGGGGATCCTCGAGGCGGCGCATGATCTCGACGACGTAGTTGTCGGCCGTGGTGAACATCGTCTTGGCCAGGCCCTCCCAGGTCTTCGTGATCCGGGCGACCTCGGCCCCCTCGGCGTCGCGGATCGAGAAGTTCCAGGCCCGCCAGTTCTCGGCGTTCAGGCTCCCGACCGCGGCGCCCCCGGCCTCGAGCGAGAACCGGATCTTGCCGATCACGTTCTGCTGCACGATCTGACCGACCTCGTTCCCGTGCGGGTCCTGGACCAGGATGCGCGACTTCATCACCTTCGCCGGGCGCACCAGGCGCAGCAGCACGGCGCCCGACATGTCCACGATCTCCAGGCGGTGGGTCAAGAACTGGTCGAGCGAGGTCAGCGCGCGCAGCACCTTGCGCCCGGCGCTCTGCCCCACCTGGCGCACGCCGCCGATCTGCGTGCCGTTCCGGTCGAAGACGGCGAACTGCGCGGTCAGCTCCATGAGCTTCGCCTTCTGGTTCACCACGAGCACCGGTTCGGTGAACACGGAACCGCCGCCGTCACCGACGGCCGCGACGCCCGCGCGAGCGACGTCCCTGGTGATCCGCGCGGTCGAGCGGGCCACCGTCGGCACCCCCTGTCGCTCGGCGTCGGGATAGTCGAGCGATTGCCGGCCGCTGTCGGAGACGTGCTCGGTCCAGCGGACGCCGTCCCAGTAGCGCAGCTCGTGCCGGCCGTACGGGTCCGCGTGCCACGCGGCCGGCGACGCGCCTGCCGTCATGGCCCGATCCTATCCTTATGGCTTCGTTTCGGGAGGAGACGGCCGATGGGGATGCTCGACGGCAAGGTCGCGGTGATCACGGGGGCCGGGCGCGGGATCGGGCGCGGGGAGGCCCTGCTGTTCGCGGCCGAGGGCGCCCGTGTCGTGGTGAACGACCTCGGCGGCGAGTGGGACGGCACCGGCGCCGACGCCCGGCCGGCGGCCCAGGTGGTCGAGGAGATCCGGGCCGCCGGCGGCGAGGCGGTGGCCCACTTCGAGGACATCTCCGAGCCGGAGGGCGCGACGTCGCTGATCGGCGCGGCGCTCGACGCCTGGGGGCGGCTCGACGCGGTGGTGAACAACGCCGGCATCCTGCGGGACCGGATGATCTTCAATCAGTCGGTCGAGGAGTGGGACGCCGTGATCAAGGTCCACCTGCGCGGCCACTTCCTGGTCACCCGCGAGGCGTGCGCGCACTGGCGGGAGCGGGCCAAGGCCGGCGAGGAGACGTCCGGGCGGATCGTCAACACCTCCTCGACCTCGGGAATCCTGGGCATGGTGGGCCAGTCGAACTACGGCGCGGCGAAGGCGGGCATCGCGGCGTTCACGCAGATCGTGGCGATGGAGATGGGCAAGTACGGGGTGACGGCGAACGCCATCGCCCCGGGCGCGCGCACCCGGCTGACCGAGATGACGTTCGGCGACCTCTCCGTGCCCGAAGGGCAGTTCGACGCCCTGGCGCCCGAGAACGTGGCGCCGCTCGTGGTCTACCTGGCCTCCGACCGGGCCGCCCACATCTCCGGCCAGGTCTTCGGGATACAGGGCGGCCTGGTGCAGCTGTACCGGGGGTGGACGCCGGGGTGATGGGCGAACTGTTCGGCGAGCGGCCGACCGTCTACTCGCCTGAGCGCTCGCCGTTCCGGCAGTCGGCGGACATCCCGGGCGCCGGCGAACCATCCTGACGCTCCCGGCGTACGGCCGCAGGGTTTGATTTCGCCCGTTTGCGTGCACTACCCTCCGCCCCGACCAACCATGGATCGGAGCGGCCGCGCCCGCCGCGCCGCACGCCCGATGTCGAACAGGAGGCACCGATGGAGCTGCACCCCTCGCGCCGCGCGCGCCGCGCCCTGTCCCTGCTCACGACCATGGCGATCACCGCCGCGCTCCTGCCGCTGGCCCTCGCGCCCGGCGCCTCGGCCGCCGCGAAGCGGACCAACCTCGACAAGCGCGACCGTGAGCTGCTCGCCGAGGCGAAGGCGAACGGCGAGACGCACGTGACGGTCCTGATCGCGGCGGTGCAGGGCGGGACGACGGCGGCCGCGAACGCGGTGACGGCCGCCGGCGGCACCATCCGGACGCGGGACGATGCCCTCGGCTACCTCCGGGCCCTGGTTCCGACCGACAAGGTCAAGCAGGTGGCGGCGTCGTCGGCGGTCCAGACGATCGACCTCGACGAGGTCATCCCGCTCGACGACCCGGTCCCGGCCGGCCAGGCCAACCCGACGCCGTACCCGGCGCCCGACTCCTCGACCCCTCGAGTCAACCCGTACATGCCGACGGGCGACACGGGGGCGGCGCAGTTCTCGCTGGCTCACCCTCAGTGGGACGGCCGAGGCGTGACCATCGGCATCCTGGACACCGGCGTGGACCTCGATCACCCCAGCCTGCAGACGACCTCCACCGGTGAGCGGAAGATCGTGGACTGGGTGACCTTCACCGACCCCTTCGGGGACAACGACCCGACGTGGGTCGACATGAGCGCGCAGGTCACCGGCCCGACGTTCTCGTTCCAGGACCAGACCTACACGGCGCCGGCGGCCGACCAGTACCGCATCGGCCTGTTCAACGAGCGTGACCCCCGGCTCGGCGGGGAGCTCGGGAACGACGTGAACCGCGACGGCAACCCCGCCGGCTCGAGCGGCATCTTCGCCGTGCTGCAGGGCGGGAGCACGGTCTGGGTCGACACCGACCAGGACCTCGACTTCAACGACGAGGCCGCCATGCGCGACTACGCCGTGCACCACGACGTCGGCCACTTCGGGACGGACGTTCCGGCGACCCCGGTGCAGGAGCGCCTGCCCTACGTGGTGCAGGTGGACCTGCCCGACAAGGTCGTGAACATCGGCATCGTGTCGGGCGCGCACGGCACGCACACCACCGGGATCATGTCGGCCAACGGACTGTTCGGCGGCGACATGGCCGGCGCCGCGCCCGGGGCGAAGGTCGTCTCGGTCCGCGTGTGCCTGTTCATCGCCGGGTGCACCGCCCACGCGCTGGTCGAGGGCATGATCTGGGTCGTTAAGGAGGCCCACGTCGACGTCGTGAACATGTCGATCGGGGGGCTTCCCTCGCTGAACGACGGCAACAACACGCGGGCCGTGATCTACAACCGCCTGATCGACCAGTACGGCGTGCAGATGTTCATCTCGGCCGGCAACAGCGGGCCCGGAACCAACACGGTCGGCGATCCCTCGGTCGCCACCGAGGTGATGAGCGTGGGCGCGTACATCACCGACGCCACCTGGGAGAGCAACTACGGCTCCACCGCCCCGGCTCCCGGGACCGACAACCTGCACCCGTTCTCGTCCCGGGGCCCGCGCGAGGATGGCGGCCTGAAGCCGCAGATCGTCGCTCCCGGGGCGGCGATCTCCTCGACCCCGCTCTGGCAGCCGGGAGGCCCGGTGGCGGGGGTCCACGACCTGCCGCCCGGCTACTCGATGTTCAACGGGACGTCGATGGCCGCGCCGCAGGCCACCGGCGCCGCGGCGCTCCTGCTCTCGGCGGCCAAGGCCGGGAACGTGGCCGCGGATCCGGCGCGGCTCCGGCTGGCGCTCAACTCCACGGCGCGCTTCCTGGATGGCTACGGTGCGCACGAGCAGGGCAACGGCCTGATCGATGTGGGGGCGGCGTGGAACCTGCTCACGCAGAACCCCCAGCCCGTGGACATCACGTCGTCGGTTCCGGTGAACACCCTGCTGGCCGGGTTCCTGGCCACGCCCGGGACCGGCGTCGGCATCCACGACCGCGAGGGCGTGACGCTCGGACAGTCCTACACGCGGACCTACACGTTCCGGCGGAACTCGGGGCCGGGCGGCACGATCGCGTACGACGTGGAGTGGGTCGGCAACGACGGGACCTTCTCCTCGGCGGCGACGATCAACCTGAAGAAGGGGGTGCCGGCGACGCTGCCGGTCTCGGTGGACCCGAGTGTCTATGGAGCGCATTCCGCGCTCCTCAACCTGGACAACCCGGCGACGCCCGGGATCGACTACCAGACGATGAACGTGGTGGTCGTCCCCTACGAGTTCAGCGCGGCGAACGGCTACGCCCAGGTCTTCAACGGGAGCGTGGCGCGCAACCAGGCCCTCAGCTACTTCGTCCGGGTGCCGGCCGGCGCCACCGCGCTGAAGGTCGACTTCACCGGGCCGAACGCGACGCCGGGCACGGGACAGGCGCGCTTCCTGCGCTTCCACCCGTACGGGGTGCCGATCGACTCCAACACCAGCACGGTCTGCTACTCGCCGCCGGTCGTGCCGGGAGGGTCGTGCCCGGGCGGAGGACCGAACTCCCGGACCACGACCAACCCGACGCCCGGGGTGTGGGAGGTGACGGTGGAGGCGCGCCGCACGTCCGACATCGCGCTCACGCCGTTCACCCTGGACGGTGAACGTCACGGCCGGCTCGACGTCGCTGCGGGCGACGATCGGGAACCCGAGCGATCCAGGAGCCGACCTCGACCTGTTCGTCTTCAACTGCACCAGCGGGACCTGCGTCCTGGCAGGGCAGAGCGCGGACGGGGACTCCGAGGAATCGGTGACGATCAACAACCCGGCTGCCGGCGAGTGGCTGGTGCTCGTGGACGGCTTCTCGGTCCCGGCCGGGACGACGCAGTACGACTACGTCGACGTGTTCGTGAACCCGGCGTTCGGGAGCATCAGCGTGACCGACGCGAACGCGCTGCGCCCGAGCGGTTCCTCCTGGACCGTTCCCGCGAGCGTGACCGCGAACTCGGCCCCGGCCGCCGGACGGGTCCTGCTGGGCAACGTGCAGGTCCGGACCGACGTGAACGTCCTGGTCGGACAGGGCGACGTGGTCGTCGAGAACGTCACGTAGGCCGTCGCAGGCACGCGGGGGGCCGCGCCGGATGTCCGGTGTCGGCCCTCTCGCATTGCGCGCCGGGGTCCCGAGGAGGGGAGTGGTCAGTCCCTCGCGGGGGGCTCGCCGGCGGGCGTCTCCCCGTCAGGCGGCTCGTCGGTTCGCGAGAGGGGGATGGCCGCCCCGAGGGCCAGGAACAGGAAGAAGAGCGGCCAGGCCATCTTCGTCACCGCCGCCCCGGCGATCAGCCCGGCCGAGGCGACGGCCATGAACAGGAGCATGAAGCGCAGGCGCACGGAGAGAGCCTAGGGAATGATCGCCCGGTCTGTCGAGATGGTCGTGGCCCGTTCGTCGTATGAAGGGGCGGCGAGCGGCGCCGCCGGCGAGAGGAGGCGGGAATGGCCAGGTACCTGCTGCTGATCTACGACGACGAGAACCAGTGGGCGAGCATGTCCCCGGAGGACACCGGGCGGATGCTGCAGGAGTACTCCACCTACGGCAACGAGCTGACGTCCGCCGGCGCCATGGTCGCCGGGGAAGGGCTGCAGCCGACGGCGACGGCGACCACGGTCACCCTGAAGGGCAGCGACGTGGTCACGACCGACGGGCCGTACGCCGAGACCAAGGAGCAGCTCGGCGGGTTCTACCTGGTGGAGGCGAGGGACCTGGACGACGCGATCCAGTGGGCGGCCAAGATTCCGAGCGCGAAGCGCGGCGGCCTGATCGAGGTGCGCCCGGTGCAGGAGTTCCCGGACGCGCTCGAGCAGCACTGAGCGAGGCACCCGCGCGCGAGGTCGTCGACCGCCTGTTCCGGCACGAGTCGGGCCGGGCGGTCGCGACCCTGATCCGGGTCACCGGCGACTTCGACCTGGCCGAGGAGGCCGTGCAGGAGGCGTTCCTGGTCGCCTTGGAGCGCTGGCCGCGCGACGGCCTGCCGGACAATCCGGGCGCCTGGATCACGGTCACCGCCCGGAACAAGGCGCTCGACCGGCTGCGCCGCGAGAAGCGGCTGGCGCAGAAGCGCGAGGCGCTCGCCGCCCTGGAGCGGCTGCGGGTCCCCGCGGCGGGCGTTGAGGCGACGGCCGTGCCGGACGACCGCCTGCGGCTGATGTTCACGTGCTGCCACCCGGCGCTCGCGCCCGAGGCCCGCGTGGCCCTGACGCTGCGTACGCTCGGCGGCCTGACCACCGCCGAGATCGCCCGGGCCTTCCTGGTGCCCGAGCCGACGCTCGCGCAGCGCCTGGTCCGGGCGAGGCGCAAGATCCGCGATGCCCACATCCCGTATCGCGTCCCGCCGGAGCACCTGCTGCCGGAGCGGCTCCCGGCCGTGCTGGCCGTCCTGTACCTGATCTTCAACGAGGGGTACGCCGCGACGGCCGGGGCCGCCCTGATCCGCCGCGAGCTGTGTGCCGAGGCGATCCGGCTGAGCCGTGTGCTGGCCGCGCTGATGCCGGACGAGCCCGAGGCGCTCGGCCTGCTGGCGCTCGAGCTGCTGCAGGACTCACGGCGCGAGGCGCGCACCGGGCCGAGCGGAGAGCTCGTGCTGCTCGAGGAGCAGGATCGCGGCCGCTGGGATCGGGCGGAGATCGACGATGGCCAGGCGCTCCTGGAGCGCGCGGCCCGGCTGGGCCCGGCGGGTCCCTACACGTTGCAGGCGGCCATCGCCGCCGAGCACGCCCGGGCCGCGCGAGCCGAGGACACGGACTGGGTCCGCATCGCGGCGCTCTATGGGCGACTGGCCGCGCGGACCCGTTCGCCGGTGGTCGAGCTGAACCGCGCGGTGGCGATCGCCATGGCGCGCGGCCCGGCGGTCGGGCTGTCGCTGATCAACCGCCTGGGCGCCACCGGGGCCCTCGACGGCTATCACCTATACCACTCGGCCCGGGCCGACCTGCTGCGCCGCCTCGGTCGGCGCGCGGAGGCCGCGGACGCCTACCGCCGCGCCCTCGACCTGGCGCGGAACCCCGTGGAGCGCGCGTTCCTCGAACGCCGACTGGCCGAGGCGGCGCCGGGACCGGGCTCGCCCGTCCCGGATTCCCCTTGACGGCCGAACTCGACTTCATCGCGCCCGGCTACGGCAGCGATCCGTGGAACCCGAACGGCAGCCGGTATTCAGTCATCTGGCCGCGGGTCTTCTACTACGACGACTGCTCGCATACACAGACGTTCAACGATGGGCGCACATACGAGCTCCTGTACCGGGGAGCCACCGACAAGACGAATGTCAACAGGATCATCACGACTACGTCCGACGACAAGCAGCTCTATGGCTGGACAGATGGCGGATCGCCCTCAAGTGGGCGAACAACATCCGGTCCTGGGTGAACGGGTGGAACTGCTCGAAGTCGACCGGATCCCTGAGGTGGTCTGCTCGGGTTACATCTGCCCTCTCGTCGATCCGGGCTCGAACTCCATCAGTTCCTCTGGCAGCAAGGGGGCCAGCTTCTACGGGGAGGGTACAGACAAGCAGCCTTACTTCAGGCCCGGGTCGCCGTGATCCGGTACAGGCCGCCGCCGCCGATGTCGGTGACGTACAGTTCGCCGTCGTCGTCCTCGCCGAACGAGCTGATCGAAAGGTCGCTGTCCAGCAGCTCGACGCCTTCCTGCGTGTCGGGGCCCGCGGGGTCGAGGGACCAGATCTGGCCGGTGGCGTAGTCCCCGACCAGGTAGCCCCCGGCGAGCACGGGGAAGTCCGACCCGCGGTAGACGAACCCGCCGGTCACGCAGCAGCCGGTGGGGTAAGACCAGACCGGCGGTACGAGGCCGCTCCGGTCGCAATCGGTCCCGCCCCCGTAGCACTCCGGGCCCTCCGTCACCACCCAGCCGAAGTTCAGGCCGGCGCGGCCTCCGGGCGCCCGATTCACCTCCTCGTAGGCGCTGCCGCCGACGTCGCCGATCCACACGTCCCCGGTCTCGCGGTCGATCGAGAACCGCCACGGGTTGCGCAGCCCATAGGCCCACACCTCCGGCCGAGCGCCGGCCGTGTCCACGAAGGGGTTGTCGGGGGGGATCCGGTACGGATCGCCCCCGTCGACGTCCATCCGCAGGAGCTTCCCGAGCAGCGACCCACGGTCCTGCGCGTCGCCCTCCGGGTCGCCCTGCTCGCCGCCGTCGCCGGTCGCGATCCACAGGTAGCCGTCCGGGCCGAAGAGGATGCACCCTCCGTTGTGGTTCTCGGCCTGGTCGGCCATCGGCAGCAGGATCCGTTCCGAGCCCGGGTCTGCACGGTCCGGGTCGTCCGCCGAGACGCTGAACTCGGCGACGCGTTGCTCCGAGCCCGGCGCCGAGTAGTAGACGAAGAACCGGCCGTTCTCCGCGTAGTCCGGGTGGAAGGCCAGCCCGAGCAGGCCCTGCTCGGAGGTGACGACGACCCGCTCGGAGAGGTCGAGGAAGGGATCGGGGAGCAGCTCGCCGTCCCGGATGACCCGGATGCGCCCCGTCTGCTCCGCGACGAACAGCCGACCGCTCCCGTCCCCGGCGCCGGTCACCGCGAGCGGACCGTCCAGCCCGCCGGCGAGGTTCTCGAGGGCGAG
>WNFV01018453.1_pt1 | contig 10945 bp, 15 predicted proteins | sample 5400101 | NCBI WGS metagenome assembly WNFV01 (sample SAMN13153361, study PRJNA577476) | soil metagenome | isolation source: 115 cm soil or saprolite under grassland replicate 1 | place: USA:California | collected 2016-06-15
CGTGCTCATCCGCGACGCGGCCTACCAAGCGATCCCGAAGCGTCAGCGCGCCGACCTCCACGAGCGCTTCGCCCTGTGGCTCGGGCACCGGCTGGGCGACGCCGCGCCGCCCGAGATCGTCGGCTACCACCTCGAGCAGGCGTACCGCTACGGTGAGGAGCTCGCCGCAACGGACGCGTCCCTGGGTGAGCGCGCGGCCAAGGCGCTCCGGCGCGCGGCTGACAACGCGCAACACCGCGGCGACGCTCCGGCGACCGCCGGATTCTTCGCGCGCGCGGCCGCCCTGCTACCTAACGACCACCCCCTCCGGCCCGAGCTATTGATGGAGCAGGCCGACGCGCTTCGTCTGCGTGGGGACTTCGCGGATGCCGAGCCTGTCCTTGAGGAAACGCTGGCGGCCGCCCGCAAGGCCGGCAATGAGCACATCGAGTGGCGAGCGCGGCTCGCCCTCATCGACATTCGCTACCTGCGCGAACCGCAAGGATCGACACCCGTGGTGTTGGCGGAGGCACGCGCCGCGATCGCCGCGGCGGAGCGGCGTGGCGACCATCTCGTCGCCGCGCGCGGGTGGGACGCCGTTGGCCAGCTGGCGATGAACCAGGGACGGATCGCCGAGCGGCGCGATGCGCTCGAGCGCGCCGCGCGACACGCGCGCGCGGCCGGCGATCGGCGGCTCGAGGCTGAGATCCGAATGAACTGGGGTCCGCCCATCCTGTTCGGCGACACCCCCGTCGCGGAGGGTCTCCGTGTGATCGAGGAAATGCTCGAGGTTGTAAGCGACGTGCCGACCGCCCATGGCTTCGTCGCGCACGTGAGTGGACACCTGCGCGCGCGGACAGGGGACCACACGAGCGCGAAGGAGCTCATCGGAATCTGGCGCACGCGCATGCAAGAGCTGGGGCGCGACATTCCCTACGCAACGTCCGCGCCGTGCGTCTGGGACGTCGCATCGCTCGCGGGCGAGCTAGCCTTGGGCGAGGCAGCGCTGCGTGAGGGGTACGCCATTCTCGAGAGCCGAGGCGAGAAGGGTTTCCTCAGCACGGTGGCGGCGCACCTCGGCGAAGCCTGTCTGCTGCAAGGGCGCCTGGACGAGGCCGAACGGTACACGCGCCGGAGCGCGGAGCTCGGTGCGAGCGACGACATCCTCAACGAGGCGCTCTGGCGGAAGGTGCAAGCGCGGATCCTCACGGCCCGCGGGGACCGGGCGGGAGCGATCCCGCTCGCACGGGCGGCTGTGGAGCTCGCCGACGGCAGCGAGTTCTTCGAGCTCAAGGGCGAGACGCGCCTGGCGCTCGCCGAAGCGCTCGGGCCGGGTGAGGAGGCCGCGCGCGTCGCCGCGGAGGCCGCCGACATCTACGAGCGCAAGGGGAACCTCGTCATGCGCGAGCGTGCGGCTCGAACGCTCTCCTCGCTTCGCGTCGCTCACTGACTCCGTCGGGGCCCCAGACCTCTCGCCCGGCGCCTGAAACGGCGCCGAACCGGCGATGGTGCTTCGACGAACAACAGCCTTCCGTGACCCGGAGGCCCGGAGGGTATGAAAGATCAGAACCTACCGTGCGGTATCGATCCTGATTCTTACGTCTTATGCGTGCCCTTGGGTACTCGCTGAACGCGGCATGAGTCCGCCGCCGGTTCAGTCACGCCGATATGCCGCGACGCGCCACGCCGATATTCCGCCGTTGTGGATCTCGTCATAGCCGGCTTCGGCGAGCATGCCCCGCACCGTGCGGTGCCGGTGGGGGAAATAGTGCGCCGGGCACCCCGCGGCTGAACGGCAAGGTCGAGCGCTCGCACCGCATCGACGCCGAGGAGTTCTACCGCATGCTCGACGGCGTCGTGGTCGACGACGCCAAGGTGTTCACAACCAAGCTTCAGGAGTGGGAGGACTTCTACAACTTCGAGCGCCCGCACGGAGCGCTCCAGGGTCAGACCCCGTACGAGCGGCTACGCTCGAAGATGAAGGACTCCGGTGTCAGGAGACACCGTCAGTTGCACACGGTGAGCCGTCGTCGAGCGGCCAGTGCGTCGCGTCGATCTGCCAGAGTTCGTTGGGCAGCTGGTCGAGGTAGACGATCGGCCTTTTCGCCGGTTCTGCGCCGGTCGCGGTCGACTGCACTCGACTTTGCCATTCGTTTACTCAGGCGGAAAGGAACGCCAATTCGACAGGGAGTGCTATACCCGGGCGCACACAAGACCACGGTAGGGGGGAACGTCATGCGTATGCGGCCAATTTTCGTGCTCATGCTGACCCTCGCGCTCTCACTGCTCACGCCCGCCGCGGCGGTCGCAAGCAGTGAGACGCAAACGTACGAGCTCCACCTCGAGGAACCGAATGTGGCGATGGCGCCGAACGGCGACACGGTGGCGGTCACTGGCGAGGGCGAGTTCAGCGTCAACCCGAAGTCGGTCGAGGCCTCGGGTTCCTTCACGCACACCTACGCCGGCGGCAGCACCAGCGGGACCTGGACCGCGACCGAGCTCCTCGAGTACCAGTCCTACGGCTGCGGGGTGGTGTTCGGCGATCCGATCCCGGCGAACCTGTGTGGCGGCGCCGTCAAGCTCCGCGTGACCCTGACGGTCGGGGCGACCTCGCTTCCGGGGATCCTGACAGTCTTCTGCGTTATCGGACCCAACCCGCCCAATAGCGCATCCGAGGGCATCACCCTGGTAGTTCCCGGCGTCATCAACTTCAATCAGGTGGTCGGCGGCGACAACGTCTACGTGCGTGTCGACTGATCGTGTCGCATCATCCTTGAGAAGTCATTCATGTCACACGCCGCCTACATCGACAAGACGTATTTCGTCGCCGAGTTCTTCTGCCTGATCGGCGGCGCCGGCTTCGTGTATGGGCTTGACGCCTCGCTCCAGCGTCTCCTCCCGAGTTGGGCATCGCGCTGGTTCGCAGGCGCCAGGTCGGGTGCCGAGGAACGCGTCCCGATCCCCGCCGCATCGATGGCGACATGACGCCCAGAGCTCGTGCTCGCGGATCGTTCGCCGCTACGAGGTGCGGTCGGGCACCGCCGCTCGCGCAGCTTCCCGGCGCATTCGCGCACGCCATAAAGGCGACCGACGCGGCCAGTAAGAGTGCAGTCCCCTCGCGCGGCGACCCCTCTTTCGTTTAGGCGGTCGACCCCCGGACCTGACCGCTCGAGCGGACGCCACCGCGTGGCAGGAAGGCAAGTGCCCAGATCCCGAGGGAAAGACCGAACGCGAGGTGATCGAGCAGGAAGAACGTGAGGCCAGGCATCTCCCACATGGGCTTCAGCCCGACCGCGGGCATGACCACGGCGCTCATGATCGCTCCGACCGCATAGCCGTACGCGATGGCGAAGACGAAACCGGGCCAGCCAGCCAGGCGCGTGGTCCAGAGGACCGCGCCGAACACGAGTCCCCACGAAGCCGCCCAGATGAAGTGCACGACCATCCCAACGATCGCCGGAACCAGCTCGAAGTAAAGCGCGCCGCCGGTCATGCCACGCTCCATCGCCCCCATGCCGACCACCGGTGCGCCGACCATGTACATCGGCGTGAACATGCTGTGTCCCGCGACTAGCTCGGCAACCATCGTGTAAAGCGACATCGCGAGCCCGCCGACGAGGCCGACGGCGATCCCACCGAGGACGTACTGACGCTGCATCACAAACCTCCCTGGCGCTGCACGAATGAACGCGGCGCTGCATCGTCGATTCCCTTGTGAGCGTTTCGTGTGCGATGCGTCACACCAAGGGGGTGGAATCGTGCTCGTAGCGGTACGCTCTCGGCGCTTCTGTGATGGCGGTCACTTGACGACGAGACTGTGGTTCCTACGCCGGCTGGACCTCTTCGAGGGGATGAGCGAGGCGGAGAGGGAGCGGCTCGGATCGTTGCTGCGAATGCGATCTTGCCGGAGCGGTCTGGACGTCGTCGCGCGGCCTTCGGGCGATCGCATCTACATCGTCAAAGTCGGGCGGGTCCGCGTGCTCCAGGGAGATGTGGCGGTCGCGGTGCTTGGACCTGGGCAGCTCTTCGGCACGTCCGCGCTTTTCGGAGCGGCCGCCACGCGCCAGCGAGTGGTGGCCGTGGACGACGTCGTCGTCTGCGACGCGCCGGCGGCGCAGTTCCTCGGCGCGATGGCGACCCATCCGCGGCTCGCGGCGAAGGTGGCCATGGTGCTCGCGCGGCAGCTCTTCGAGCTCGAGCAGGTCGTCGAGCGCACGGCCTCTGACCCGGCGGCGACACGACTCGCGGAACTGCTGCTCCGCGTGGCTCGGCGTGATGGCGCGTGGATCGCGGTCGAGGGCATGTCCGAAGCGGATCTCGCTCGGATGATCGGCGCATCGCGCGAGACCGTCTCGCGGCTGGTTGCGGGCTGGGAGCGGCGCGGAATCGTGCGCGGCCGGCCGCGTCTCATCGAGCTCGCGGACGAGGCCGCGCTGCAAAGACTCTCGGCCGGCCCACGGGATCCAGAATCGCGCGGTCGAGGGCGTGGCGCGACTGACGTGCTACTGCTGCGACTCCCCGCTTGTGCGTGCGAGCGACAAGCCTGACGTCCGCTGGATGCGTCACGGCGATCGGTACTGCGTCGCGTGTGACCACGTCTTACCGCGGGAGCAGCTCGTCGACGGCTGGCCCGCCGAAACATGGTCCTGCCCGCGACACCGTGGTGTGCCGAAGGGAGATGCGTGATGCCAACGATCATCGATCGAGCCAGAGTTCAGCGCTTCATGCGCGAGGGAGCGCAGATCGTCGACGTTCTGCCGAGCGAAGAGTTCGCGGAGGAGCACCTTCCCGGTGCAGTCAACATCCCGCTGAAGGAACTCGACGAGAGCAGCGCCGCCCGGCTGCGTAAAGACCGACCCGTGGTCGTCTACTGCCACGACCTTCAATGAGACATGAGCCCACGGGCCGCGTGGCGGCTCGAAAGCCTAGGCTTCACCGATGTCTACGAGTACTCGGCGGGGAAGTCCGACTGGGGCGCGTACGGCCTTCCGCTCGAGGGCGAGGTCACCAAGGTGGGGCGGATCAAGGACCTCGCGCATCTGGACGTCCCGACCTGCGGGCTCGACGATACGGTCGCGACCGCGCGTGAGCGAGCCGAGCCGTGGAAGACCTGTTTCGTCGTGAACGCGCGGGGCGTCGTGCTCGGGCGCATGTTCGGACAGGACTTCGAAGCCGATCCGCACGCTCATGTGGGTGACGTTATGTCTCCTGGGCCGAGCACATTTCGGCCGGATGTGAGCGCAGTCGAGATGCTCGAATACATGGACCGCAACAAGCTGGAGACCGCGCCCGTAACCACATCGGATGGCCGGCTCATGGGTCTCGTGCTGCGTGCCGACGTCGAGCGTGCCGCCGGCACGAAGAGCTAGATGGCCGAGCTTCCTGTCGACTTCGCACTTGAGGATGAGAACGGGCGCTCCTGGCGGCTCTCCGACAAGCTCGGCGATCCGGTCGTGCTCCTCTTCCTTCGCGGCGACTGGTGACCCTACTGCAACGGGCAGCTGGTCAGCTGCGCACGCCAGTACGAAGAGTTCACAAATCAGCGCGCGACGGTGGTGGGCATCTCCGTCGACAGCGTCGCTCGCAACAGGGTTATGGTCGACAAGCTCCTCCTGCCGTTCCCGATGCTGGCCGATCCAGATGCGGCGGTCATCGCCGCGTACGGCGTGTACCACGAGAAGGAGCGGCGCGCGCGGCCAGCCGCGTTCGTGATCGCCCGCGATCTCTCGATCCCGTACCGGTACGTCGGACGCGATTTCGCGGACCGACCGCTCACGAGAGAACTCTTTGATGCCGTCGACACCGTCCGAGATGCAGTGCCCACGATGCTCCGCTCGGATCCTGTGCCGCGCGGTCCGCGGGAGCCGACTGACACTGGTCGGGTCCCCTTTCCGCTAGAGCATCTTCCGCCATACATGCGTGGCGTGAACTTCGCACTCGAGGCGATTGGCGAGCGCACTCCTGATGACGAGCGCCTGCAGAAGGAAGTCGCCACGTACCGGTCGATCGCGCAGGACTACATGAGGCATGGGCTGGCGACGTTAAAGCTGCGGCGCTCTTAGGTCACCAGGGGTCTTGTGCGGTCCGTCACGTCTTGTGGGCAACCGTTACGGCCGGGTCACCCGTCAGGCCTCGGGATGATCGAGCCTGAGCGAGTTCCGGCGACCGTTGCAGGACTACTCGCGAGGGGATATAGCGCGACGGACGTGCAGGGCATCGTCGGTCACAACAACCTTCGCGTCGCGCGGCGGGTGTGGAAGTAGAGACTCCCTCGATGTGGCTCAGGTTCTGACCACTTAATCCGAGCCGATCCGCTTCCCGAGCGGGCCTTGATTCGATAATGGAAGCGGCTGCCGCTGGCGGAGCGGTGGTAGTTGGTGGCCCAAGTGTGCCGGAGCATGTGCGCGCAGAGATCGTTGATGCCGGTGCTGACCTTCAGCCGCTCGAAGAGCTTGCGGACTGGTTGCCGGTGAGGGCTTGGCCAGAACGGTCGGTGAAGAGCGGCGCGTCCGCATCGTTATTGCCCTCGCGCACGTCGTTGATGTACGTGTCGAGCTCCTTCGCGGCCTCGAGGCGGAGCGCCACGGCGATGAGACGAACATGGCGCATTTCACACCGACTATGTGACGTCGCGACCGCGGCGGCCGACGATCACGTGATGGTGACCAGTTGTTCTAGGACGGTCTCGAGGCGCTGCGACGCAGCGCGCGCTGACGCGCGATCTCCCGGCGGGCGAAGCTGAGATCGCTGCGATAGCGTTCGCGCCGGCGTTCGTTGCGGCAGAGGCGGCAGTAGGCGACGCGGCCGTCGCGATGGCGCACCACGTTCTCGGGGCTGAGTTCGTGACCGCGGTGGCATTGGGAGACGCCAGGCGATGGCCTTCGCCCGGTCCAGAGGCAGCAGCCACTCACATCGCACCGGATCGGCTCGCTGCCGTAGAGCACCCGGAGTTCCACAACGGCGATGGTATGCAAGCGCCAGCCGTACGCCCCATAGAGTCGGTGCAACGACGGTTGGAGGTTGCCTCATGGCCTGCGCTTGTGGGAACTGCTGCGGCGCCTGCTGCTCGAGCACCACGACGAAGCCGACGACCCCGAAGCCCAAGTAGCCTTCGCCCAGCGGCCGGGACGGCCTTCGCTCGCGTCGGGTTGCTCGCAACCGCGCGAAACAGCGTCGGCGGAGTCCCTGCCTAGGATCGGGTGAACGTGGTGAGCGGCCAGTCGCGCGGCTCGAGCAACGCACGACCGAAGACTGCCGTTTCGCGCCGTCTCGGTTTCCTGCTCGGAGCTGGGGTTGTCGCCGTTGTCGTCGGGGTGTGGCTGGCGTCCGCCTCCGTTCCCAGCTGGGCTTCTTCGCTGAGCACGGCCCTCCGTGAGCGGCGCGGTCAGGAGGTCTACAACGCCAACTGCGCCAGCTGCCATGGCGGACCGACCGGTGGCCGGATCGATGACTATCCGCCTCCCCACAACGCCAACGGCCACACCTGGCACCACCCGGACTGCGCGCTCCTCCGGGTGACGCGTGATGGGTCGAGCGGTACCCCTGAGTACGCCCCACCTGGAGCGATCCCAATGCAGGGGTTCAAGGACAGGCTGTCCCCGGCAGACATTGAGGCGGTGCTCGCCTTCATCAAGACCATGTGGTCGCCGGCCCAGCGTCAGGCCCAAGCAGGCTTCACGAAAGAGATGTGTTTCGAGTAGCGCCGTTTGGACGCTAGCTCAGACTCGCTCGCGCGACTTCCGCGCCCGTCTCATCCAGCAATACGGCGTCGCGCAGGCCGGAAGCGTCGGCGGTGGAAATAGATACGACATGCAGCGGCGAGGTGAGCGCTTGCGTCACGAACGCGTTGTCCAGCGGCTTCGCGAACGTGGCGTGCACGATGAGGCGCTCGCCGGTGCGCTCGATCCTCGTGATTCGCACGGTGAAGCCGCCCGTCGGCTGCTGGCCCTGGAACACCACGACAAGCACGACGCCATCCGGGAGCGCGAGCCCTGGTCGGAGCGACGCGATCGTCGCGCGCGCGCCATCGGTCCTGGCCACGATCAGCGCCGGGCCGCCGGTGTGGCGCGATGTCTCGGCCGCCGCGATGTCGGCGAACGCCACCGGTCGAGCCGGTGCGGCACAGGCAGCGATAACACATGCAATGAGGAGCCCACCACTCACTGCTCGGCTGGTCATCATCTGAACACTATTCGCCGTAGTCCGTTGCGACGGTCATTGGACTCTCGATCAGGAAGTTCTGTCCGGGGAGGGTGCTCGGGCCGATAGGCGTCGAAGAGACAGAGGGTCGATCGAGCGGTCGCACACGCCTGTCGTGTGATATCGGCTTGCGCCGCACGCTCCTCGGGCGTCCACATGGTCTTGATGAAGGCAAGCACCGCGGCGATCTTCTCGGGCGAGAGGCGATCCTTGAACGCCTGCATCCGTGGCGCATCCGGCGGTGCCATCATCTCGCGCATCGCCTCGGTCATCGCGTCACCTCCTTCGCGTACGATCTGTATGAGCTCGCAGTCGGGGTGATGCCAGGTGTGACCATTGGCGTCGTGCCGAGGTGGGTAGTCCATCATCGTGCCGCCGCTGGGGACTCCATGGCAGCTAGCGCAGCTCGCGTTGTAGATCGTTTCGCCTCGGCGCTCTGTCGCGCTCAATTCCTGCGACGGGCGGTTGCCGAACACGCGTGTTGACCCAAGCGACCACCAAGCGACGCCGCCGATCACCATCATGAGCAGCGCGCCGAAGGCGAAGCCGATCAGAAGGCCTCGTCGACCGGTGTGACGATAGGGATAGGCGTTCATCGTCGTGACGCAGCGGAGAGAGAAGCGCACCGAGGTGAGGACGAAGCCACACAGCCCGATGGGATGATCGCCACGCTCCCGCTCGTACTATCGAAGTAATGGAGCGCCGCCGTTTCCTCTTCCTGGCCGGCGGGGCACTGGTCTCGGCCTGCGCGGCCACTCCCGGAAGCGGAAGCCGGCCGGGAGATGCACTGGTCGCGCTCTACGCCTATCCAACGAGAGACGAGTGGCCTGATGAGTTTTCCCAACTCTCGGCCACGACGCAGGCGATGTATCGCTACGCCGCCGCTAATCACGACGTATTGCAGTACATCCCGTGCTTCTGCGGCTGCGTCGACGGCGGGCATGGCTCGAACTTCGACTGCTACGTGCGCGAGATGTACCCCGACGGGCGCATTCGACTCGACACCATGTCGTTCGGCTGAGATATCTGCACCGGGATCACGCGTGACGTGATGGACATGCGCAAACAGGGACTCCCATTGCGGGCAATTCGTACCGCGATCGACCAGCGCTGGGGCGACAAGGGACCGTCCACGAAGACCCCACTGCCTCCGAGCTAGGGGGTTCACTCAGCCGGCGCGTTGCCAGGTCGCGCCGCCATCGGCAGAGCGCCAGACCTCAAGACGCTCAGTGAGGAGGTAGACGATCAGCGGGTTCGTGGGCGCCAGCGCCACCGCGACGTGGCTGAGTTACCGAGCACATCGGCCGAGCGTTTGCCTTGCTCGCGACTGCGCTGACGCCTCACATGACAACCATGGGAATGGCCCGTTGAGGCCGGTAGGCACCGTCCGCGTCACACCGAACGGTTGTGCGGGCACCGCCGCCGCCGAGCTCGGGGGCGTGCCGCGCCATCGTGGCGATCTCACGCACTTGACGCGGCCGCAGCTTCGCGCCCCCGACCGATCTCGACTCTCGCGAGGAATACGACGGCCCATGCGATCGCGGCGATCGCCCAGGGTGGCGTGAGGCTCGAATCGACGTCTGGGTAAACGAGCGAGGCGACTCCAAGGGCGGCCGGCAGGCCCGCAGCGACCCATCCCGTGAGCCTCCAGCCGTCCGGCCGCAGGCTCGAGAGGATCCCCACGCCGATCACGCTGAAGCTGAGAGCGGCAAGATATCCGTAGGGGCCGAGGAAGGCGTGGTCGCTCGGGCCCGCGCGCTGCAGGGCGATGTTCGTCCAGGCGAATGCGAGAAGCGGCACAGCCGCGACGCCGACCAGGGCGAGCATCGGCCGATCTAGGCGCGCGGCGCTGAACGAGCGGAGCGGATCGCCGACGGGATGGAGCATCGTCGCGAGGACCGCTGCCGCACCGACCAGGAGCCAGGGCGGCGAGAGCACCGAGGTGTTCGTGAGAGCGACCGCTAGCAGGAGCGCACCGAAGGGGATCAGCGCCATGAGCTGACCGGCGATGTTTCTCACCGGCCGGCGCAGCTGCGCCAGCATGCCGACGGTGGCCGTGGCATTCAGGGACGCGAACGTCAGGTCGTGGATACGGTGGTGCAGCTCGGTGAAGTGAGCCATTCCCATGAAGCCGGGCTGCACGTTCATCAGTACGACCATCCCGGCGAACAGGCCCGCCAATCCCAGGGTCACGAGGACGACGAAGAAGAACGCAAGTCGCCGCCAGCGGATCCTCGGCATCAGTGACTCGGGACGCCGCCGGAGAGATGCATCGCGACGAAAGCGAGCGCGATGATGATCACCAAGATCCCGCCGACGTAGAGCCACGCAGGTGTTGGGGCATCGTCCTCGGGACCGGGGCCGCGCGACCGTTCAGCCACGTCGTCTCCTCTCGGCTCGGCCTGCTCTTTGATGGAGACATAGTGTCACAGTACGGCGAATCGTATACTTCGCGAGTGCCGAAGCTCTGGACCGAGACGATCGAGACCCATCGCCGCGAGGTGAACGACGCGATCCTGGAGACCACGGCCGCGCTCGTTGGAGAACGTGGGCTCGCGTCCGTCACGATGTCGGAGATCGCCGAGAAGACCGGGATCGGCCGGGCCACGCTGTACAAGTACTTCCCTGACGTCGAAGCCATCCTCATCGCGTGGCATGAACGTCATGTGACCCACCATCTCGAACGCCTTACCGAGGTGCGCGACCGCGCCGGTGACCCGCGCGAGCGGCTCGAGGCGGTGCTCGAGGCCTACGCGCTCATCTCCCA
>WNFV01009239.1_pt1 | contig 10943 bp, 10 predicted proteins | sample 5400101 | NCBI WGS metagenome assembly WNFV01 (sample SAMN13153361, study PRJNA577476) | soil metagenome | isolation source: 115 cm soil or saprolite under grassland replicate 1 | place: USA:California | collected 2016-06-15
AAGCGGCGGCGGCCGGGGATGGAGTCGTCCCAGGTGACGGGGAAGCCCTTGGAGGCAAGGGTTTCGGCGAGGGTGTCGAGGTCGTTGACGGTGAAGGCGGGGTGGGCCTTGCGGGCGGGGTGGAAGTCGTGCTCGACGCCGATGTGGAGCTCGGCTTCGCCGGAGCGGAACCAGCAGCCGCCGCGGGCGGCGAGGACCGGCGGCTTCGGGACCTCGGTCATCCCGAGCAGGTCGCCGTAGAACGCCCGTGCCTCGTCCTCACCACCCGGCGGGCAGGACACCTGGACGTGGTCGATCCGCATCAGCTCACCGCCCTCCGGGCCACCGCGAACACCCGGCGGAACGGCAGCAGCGTGCCGTAGTCGCGTCGCGGATAGACCTCCGCCAGCCGGGCGCCGTACTCGGACTCGAACCCGCCGCGCAACTCGTCCGGTAGCGCCTGCAGGATCGGCCGCGCGCCGGTCCCCTTGATCCACTCCAGCACCGCGTTCTCGCCCCGCAGCACGTGCAGGTACGTCGTCTCCCACGCGTCCACCGTGCAGCCGGCGGCGCTGAGCACCTCGACGTACGACGCGGCGTCCGGCAGCTCCGGGTACTCCGTCAGCGGGGCGGCGTACTCGTCGTACGGCCCGGTCCGGGCGAGCTCCCGCAGGATCGCGTGCAGCGGCGCATCGGAGTTGCCCGGGATCTGGATCGCGAGCCACCCGCCGGGCCGCAACCGCGAGACGAGCCGCGGCAGCAGGTCGAGCTGGTCGGGCAGCCACTGCAGCGTCGCGTTCGACACCACCACGTCGACCGACTCGGGTTCCGCGGCGCCGATCCAGTCCCGCAGGTCGGCGACCTCGAAGTCCAGCCGGTCCGACGCGTACTCCGCCGCGGCGGCGATCATCTCCGGCGAGCTGTCGACGCCGTGCACGGTCGCGTCCGGCCAGCGGTCGAGCAGCGTTACGGTCAGGTTGGCCGGCCCGCAGCCCAGGTCGACCACCCGCGCCGGCGCCTCCGCGCCGATCCGCGAGACCAGGTCGACGAACGGGCGGCCGCGCTCGGCCGCGTACTTGCCGTACTGCTGGGGGTTCCACACCGGCGACGTCCGCATCCTGCTCCTCCGTTATCTTGATGTCGAGATATCTTTGCTCGCAATTTGTCTTGATGTCAAGAGTCTTGACCGCGTAGCCTCTCCCCTATGGAAGACGAGGTCGACCGGCTGATCCAGGCCTGGCAGCGCGAGCGCCCGGATCTCGACGTGGCGCCGATGGCGGTCCTGTCGAGGGTGACCCGGCTCGCCCGTCACCTCGACCGGGCCCGCCGGCAGGCGTTCGAGTCGCACGGCCTGGAGACGTGGGAGTTCGACGTGCTGGCCGCGCTGCGCCGCGCCGGCCCGCCGTACCAGCTGTCCCCCGGCAGGTTGCTGCGCGAGACGCTGGTGACGTCGGGCACGATGACCAACCGGGTGGACCGGCTGGCGTCCCGCGGGCTGGTGGAGCGGCTGCCCGACCCGGCCGACCGGCGCGGCGTGCTGGTGCAGCTCACCGGCGCCGGCCGGGACGCGGTGGACGCCGCGATGGCCGACCTGCTGGCCCACGAACGCGCTCTGCTGGGCTCGCTGAGCGAAGCCGATCAGCGCCGGATCACCCGAATCCTTCGCGAGCTGGTCCGACCCTTCGACAACGCTTGAGAATTGCCGTCAGCAACTCGGTTACTGACGAGATCTAGTCAGTGACGCATCAGGGATGTACTCTCCCCGCACTGCCACAGACTGTGCGGTCTCGGTAACCGGGTGTCCGCAACATGTCAAGGCGTTGGATCCGACCTTTGGGAGGGGGCTCGGTGATGATCAGTCTCGACATCTCGGCGGTACCCGGGCAGGACGTTGGCGTCGTCGACGTACGGCGCTGGGAACCATTCGGACTCGGCGACAGGTTGCCGTTCTTCGCGATGTGGTACACGGTTCCGCCCGGCGAGAGCAGTCCGCGCGACTGCCACCCCGAGGTCGAGCTGTCGATCGTGGTGCAGGGCACGGCCTTCGTGGACATCTCCGGTGAGATCACCGAGGTGCCGACCGGCGGCGGGTTCCTGCTCGGCAGCGAGGAAGCCCACGTCGTGCACAACCGCTCGGCCGACACACCGCTGATCGTGTTCAGCGCGTACTGGTGGCCCGACGCCGCGGACGCGGCGGTGGCCGTCAACGAGGCCCGCGCCGGGGCGCCGGCGTGAGCGCCGGCGGCCTCACCGTCGTCATCGTCCCGCCCGCGACCGCCAACGGCCCGCTGCACGTCGGCCACCTGGCCGGGCCGTTCCTGGCCGCGGACATGGTGGCCCGCGCGGCGCGGGCCCGCGGCGAGCGGGTGCTGGCGCTGGCCGGCTTCGACGTACACCAGAACTGGGTGCTGACCCGGGCCGAGAACGACGGCATCGACGTCGGCAAGCTCGCCGGGCAGTACCGCGACGAGATCATCCGCGCGTACCACGCGGCGAGGATCGGCTACGACGTCTTCCTCGACCCGCAGAGCGAGGGGTACGCCGACGGTGTCCAGCGGCTCGCCGCCGACCTGGTGCGATCCGGGCTGTTCCCGCTGCGCGACACCACGCTGCACCGGTGCGCGGACTGCCGCCGCACCCTGCACCACGCGTACGTCGTCGGCACCTGCGCCTGGTGCGGGTCCGGCGCGGCCGGCGGTGGTTGCGAGGGCTGCGGCGGGTACACCTGCGCGGACAACCTGCGCGACGCCCGGTGCGGCCGGTGCGGCGGCGCCCCGGAGGCGTTCACCGCGCGGGTGCCGGTGCTGCCGCTCGAGGAGCACCGCGACGCGATCGTCGACGTCTGGCAGATCGCGAACCTGTCCGGGCGTGGCCGGCGGATCGTCGCGCACTACCTGGAGGCCGGGCTGCCGACGGTGCCGCTGGCCTACCCGACGAACTGGGGGCTGGACGGCACCGGACCGCTCGACGGGCTGACCATCGACGTCTACCTCGAGGTCGGCCTCAGCACGGTGTACGGCGCCGCCACGGGTGCCCGGCCGGGCGCCACGGGTCTGGCGCGGACCGCCGAGGCGCTCGCCGACGTGGACCGGATCTGGCACTTCAACGGCATCGACAACGGCTTCTACACCACGCTGTTCTGGCCGGCGCTGTACCAGGCCTGCGGGCTGCGGGCGGACCAGCTCGGCGGCGTCGTGACGAACGAGTTCTACACGCTCGACGGCGCGAAGTTCTCCACCAGCCGGAACCACGCGATCTGGGCGAACGAGTTCCTCGCCGAGCAGGACGTCGACGTGGTCCGGCTGTTCCTCGCCTGGGACCGGCCGGACCGGTACGCGAGCGACTTCACGATGGCGTCGTACACCGAGTTCGAGTCGTACGTGCGACCGCTGCTGGACGGCCGGCCGGCGACGCTGCCGCTGCCCGAGTCGCTGGCGGCCGCGGACGTCCGGCGCGGGCTGGACGCGCTCCGCCCCGCCGGGTTCGACGCCGCGCTCGCCACGCGCTCGCTGCTGGCCGGGCTGGCCGCCGGCGCGCCCGGCACGGACGCCCTGCGCATCGCGCTCACGGGCCGGTAGCGATGCGTGTCTGTGTGGTCGGAGCGGGTCTCGCCGGGTCGCTGCTGGCCTGGCGGCTGGCCGCGGACCGTACGGTCCGGGTCGACCTCGTGGGGTCGCCGGGCGCGGACGCGACCGCCGTCTCCGGTGGTGTGGTGCGCGGTTTCGAGACGCTCCCCGAGCAGCGCGAGCTGGCGATGGACAGTCTGGACGAGCTGCTGGCCAGCCCGGTGCTGCGGGACTGGTCCGGCTACCGCGAGACCGGGTCGACGTACCTGCCCGTAAATCTGCCCGCCGACCAGCTCGAGACGGCGGTGAAGGAGATCGAGGCGGTCTGCCCGGGTTCGGCCGAGCTCACCGTCGCCCCGGACGGCTGGTCCGGGCTGGCGGCCGGCGCCGTCGCGGTGACCGAGCGCACCGCGGGCCGGATCTCCCCCGCCGCGCTGCGGGCCGCGGTCCTGGCCGACCTGGCGGACCGGATCACACTGCGTCCCGGCATCGCGACCGGCATCGGCCCCGGCCGCTGCAACGGCCATGAGTACGACGTCGTGGTACTCGCCACCGGAGCCTGGACGCCCGGCCTGCTCGGATCCGGCTCGGCGTTGCGGACCAAGCTGATCCGGTACGCCGTACACGAGGTGAGCGGGTGGCTGCCGACCTGCTTCGTGGACGAGACCACCGGCCTGTACGGCGCGCCCGGGCCGGACGGGCTGCTGCTCGGGGTGCCGACCACCGAGTGGGACACCGATCCGTCCGGCGCCCCCGCCCCCAACGACCCCCACCCTGCGGCCGCGCGGGCGACCGCGCGGTTCCCACGGCTGCGTCTCGGCCCGGTGATCCGGACCGCGGTCGCGGCCGACTGCTACACCACGCCGCCCATGCTCGCCCTGTGCACGGTCGACGGCTCCGACGGGCGGCTCGCGATGTTCACCGGCGGATCGGGAGGCGCGGCGAAGACCGCGCTCTCGGCGAGCCGGCGGGCCGCCGCCCAACTGACCCACACCCGATCACCTGATTGGACGAAGGGAAACCGCCCATGACCGAGACAACGTCCACCAACGACCTGCCGTACTACCACACCATCGGTATCGGCGCCGGGCCCGCGAACCTCAGCCTGGCCGCCTTGCACCAGACCAGCACCACCGAGCGGATGGCGCTGTTCGACCGCGCGCCGGCGCCGGACTGGCATACCACGCTGCTGCACCCCGGGGTGCGGATGCAGACGTCCTGGCTCAAGGACCTGGTGTCCGTGGTCGACCCGACGCACAAGCTGACGTTCCTGAACTACCTGGTCACCGAGGGCCGGCTGTTCGCGCTGCTGAACGCGCAGTTCGACGTGATCCCGCGGCGCGAGTACATGCGCTACCTGGCCTGGGCCTCGCGGCAGATCGACGACCTCCACTACGGCCTGAACATCGACTCGATCGGGATCACCGACGACGGGTTCGAGGTGCGGTCACAGGGCCGGGCGCTGGCGCGTTCGGAGCACCTGACGATCGGCGTCGGGACCCGGCCGGCGATGCCGGACTGGGCGGCCGCGCTGCCCGGCGACCGGGCGTTCATCGCCGACTACCTGGCCCCGCACCTGGACACCATGCGGCGGGACGAGAAGGTCGCGGTGGTCGGCGGCGGCCAGACCGGCATCGAGGCGGTGCTGCGGCTGCTCAGCGCCGGGTTCACCGACATCAGCTGGCTCGGGCGGCGGCAATGGTTCCAGACCATCGACGACTCACCGGCGGCCAACGACTTCTACCGGCCCGCGCACCAGGTGTTCCTCCAGCAGCTCACCCGGGAGTCCCGGCGCCGGCTGATCACCGAGCAGAACCCGACCGGCGACGCGCTCACGCCGGGCGCGCTGAAGGTGCTCTACCAGGCCAACTACGACGCGATGCTGGACCGCGACCTGTTCCCGGTCACGCTGCTGCCGGCCCGGGACGTGGACACGGCCGAGCTGGACGGCGACGAGATCGTGCTGACCGCGACCACGCCGGAGCGGCGCGAGCAGCACCGGGTCCGGCACGTGGTGATCGCGGTCGGCCGGGAGACCGTGCCGGTCCCGTTCGACGACGACCTGTGCGAGCGGATGGACACCGACGACGCCGGCGAGATGATCATCGACGCCGACTACTCGGTGCGCTGGAAGGGCATGAACGGGAACCGGATGTACGCGCTGAACCGAGGCCGGATGTCGCACGGCATCCCGGACGCCAACCTGACGCTGCTGCCGGTGCGCGCCGCGATCGTCCTGAACAGCATGTTCGACCGGCAGCTGTTCGAGATCAAGGACGACCTCTGCCCGATCAGCTGGGGCTGAGACGGTGCTCGACTACGAGGGCCGGGTGTTCCGGCCGGTCGGCGAGCCCGCCGCGCACGCGCCGACCGGCCACTACCACCACGAGGGCGACCTGGTCTGGGCCGAGTTCGGCGGCGGCCGGCTGCGCACCGGCCGGCTGGTCGGCAGCTGCGCGCCGGACGGCACCATCACCGCGGCGTACTGCCAGGTCGATGCCGATGGCCACGTCGTCGCCGGTGAGGTGGTGAGCCGGCCGACGGTGCTGCCGGACGGCCGGGTGACGCTGGCCGAGCACTGGCGGCGCGCCGACGGCTCGGCCGGGGTGTCAAATGTCGAGGAAATCAACGTTGCCACGAGCAACCATCTTGAAGAGGCACGATGACGAGGCCACATCTGCTGGTGATCGGCACGGGAGCGAAGCACTACCGGGAGTACCTGCTGCGCTCGATCGCCCGGTGTTACCGGGTCCATCTGTTCACCGACACGGACCCGACGTGGGAGAAGGAGTACGCCGACGGCTGGACCGTGCTCGCCGACACGCTGGACGCCGCAGGGCTGGTGACGGCGGCCCGCGCGCTCGAGCCGGCACCCGACGGGGTGCTGTGCTGGGACGAGGCGCGGATCCTGCAGACCGCGCACGTCGCGGCCGCGCTCGGCCTGCCCGGCGGTGACGTCGACGCGGTCGGGCGTTGCAGGGACAAGCACCTGACCCGTACGGCGCTGGCGGCGACCGGGGTTCCGCAGCCGGAGTCGATCCTGGTCGGCACCGTCGAGGACGCCCTCGACGCGGCCGCGCGGATCGGCTATCCGGTGGTGCTGAAGCCGCGTGCGCTGGCGGCCAGCCTCGGAGTCATCCTCGCGTCCGGGCCGGACGACGTACGAGCGCACTTCGCGTTCGCCCGCGACACCACGGTCCCGGAGGCGCCGCACTACGACGTCTCCGTGCTGATCGAGGAGTACGCCGACGGGCCCGAGATCAGCGTCGACTGCTGCGTGTTCCGTGGCCACGTGACGCCGTACTGCGTGGCGCACAAGCAGGTCGGGTACGCGCCGTACTTCGAAGAGGTCGGGCACGTCGTGGACGGTGCCGACACGCTGCTGTCTGATCCGGCGTTCCTGACCCTGCTGGCCGAGACGCATGCCACGCTCGGGATCACCGACTGCCTGACGCACGTCGAGTTCCGGCTGACCCCGTCCGGGCCGAAGCTGATCGAGGTGAACGCGCGGATCGGCGGCGACCTGATCCCGTACCTCGGCCTGCGCGCGAACGGGATCGACCCCGGTCTGGCCGCCGCAGCCGTTGCCTGCGGCATCGAACCGCGTCTCGAGCCGGGCGAGGTCCGCTGCGGCGCGGTCGGGTTCAGCTACGTGCCGGAGCCGATCGAGATCGGCTCGATCGGGTTCGAGGGCTCGCTGCCGGACGTCGTCGACCTGGCGCTGGTGCTGCACCAGCCCGGGGCCAGGCTGGCCCCGCCGCCGGAGGGCACGCTGTGGGGCCGGACCGCATTCGTGACCGCGTTCGCGGCCACCACGCAGGAGTGCACGGCCGCGGTCGAGAAGGCGCTGGGCGCGCTGCACGTCGAGCGGGCGTCATGAGCACCGCGGGTATCCGGGTCACATTCGCGGAGGCGCCGGCTCCGGTCCGGGCGATCCTGCTCGGCATCTTCGTCAACCGGCTGGGCGCGTTCCTGCAGGCGTTCCTGGTGCTGTTCCTGACCCACCGCGGGTTCACCTCCGTGCAGGCCGGTGTCGCGCTCGGCGTCTACGGCGCCGGCTCGGTGGTCGGGGTGCTGGCCGGCGGATCGCTGACCGACCGGCTCGGCGCCCGCACGGCGACCGTCGTCTCGATGACCGGCAGCGCGGCGTTGCTGCTGACGATCCTGTACGCCGGAAGCTACCCGGCGCTGCTGGTCGTCGTCGGGCTGGTGGGCGCGGTGTCGCAGCTGTACCGGCCGGCCTCGTCGGCGCTGCTCTCGGAGCTGACGCCGAAGGACCGCCAGGTGATGATCTTCGCGATGTACCGGCTGGCGATGAACCTCGGCACCACCGCCGCGCCGGCGATCGGTGCCGTGCTGATCTCGGTGTCGTACGACCTGCTGTTCTGGACCGAGGCAGTCGCCGCCTGCGGGTACGCGGTGATCGCGGCGATCGCGCTGCCGCGTCGTACGCCGGTCGTTGCGGCGGAGGAGACCGCGGTCGAGGGCGGCGCGGCCGGTTACCGCGCGCTGCTCGGCGACCGGCGGTACCTGCTCTACCTGCTGGCGGCGTTCGCGAACGCGGCGATCTACATCCAGTACGTGAGCACGCTGCCGCTGGCGATGCGGGACGCCGGCCACGCGATCGGCTGGTACGGCGCGATGGTGTCGCTGAACGGCTTCATCGTGATCACCTGCGAGCTGCTGGTGACGCAGGTGGTGCAGCGCTGGCCGGTCAAGGTCGTGGTGGCGGCCGGGTTCGGACTGCTCGGCGCCGGCCAGGCGATCTACGCGCTGCCCTGGGGTATCGCGGTGTTCGTCGTCGGCACGCTGGTCTGGACACTGGCCGAGATCGTCGGCGGGCCGTCGGTGTTCGCCTACCCGGGGATGGCCGCGCCGGCCGGCCTGACCGGACGCTACATGGGCTCGATGCAGGCGATGTTCGGCCTCGGTACGGCGGTCGGCCCGGTGCTGGGGGTCGCGCTGTACGGCGCGGTCGGCACGAACGCATGGTGGATGTTCGGTCTCGGGTGTGTGGTCGCGATGGCCGCCGCGTGGTTCGGCATGCGCCCGCCGGCGCCGGCCGAGGTGCGCGACGACGCGGCTGCGGAAAGCAGGTCGTGATGGAGAGTTACATCGGACCGGAGCGTTACGCGGTGATCGTGGACCCGCTGTCCACGGCGCAGGCCTATGCCGGCGCCTTCCGCGATGCCGGGATGATCCCGGTCGCGGTGCTCAGCGCCGACCGTCCGGTCGACGTGTACGTGCCGACCTGGCATCCGGAGAACTTCGCGCACGTGCACTACTTCGGCGGGGACACCGACGCCCTCGCGGCGGCGCTGCGGGAGTACCGGCCGGAGTGCGTCGTGCCGGGCGCCGAGACCGGTGTCGAGCTGTACGAGCAACTGGTCGAGAAGGTGCTGCCGGGCTCCGGCAACGTGCCCGCGCTCGCCGCCGCCCGCCGGGACAAGTGGGCGATGGCGCAGGCGGTCGCGGCCGCCGGCATCCCGCACCTGCGGACGATCAGCTCGGCCGACCTGGACGAGATCGAGACGTGGCTGCACGACAACGGCCTGGCCGGCGTCAAGCTGGTCGTGAAACCGACCAAGAGCGCCGGCGGCGACGACGTCCATGTCGTTGCCCCCGGCACAGACTGGCGACCGCTGGCGCTCGGCGTGCTCGGCCGGACCAACAAGGCTGGGCTGGTGAACGAGGCGATACTGGTCCAGGAGTTCGCCGAGGGCTCGGAGTACCTGGTCGACTCGTACTCGGTGGACGGCCGGCACGGGCTGGTCGACGTGTGCCGGTACCTGAAGATCACCCGCGGCGACCAGATCGGCATCTACGACCGGGTCGACTTCCTGTCGCCCGACCACCCGGACGTCTCAGCCGTCTGGTCATACACGCAGCGCGTACTGGACGCGGTCGGGATCCGCAACGGCTGCGGGCACACGGAGATCATGCTCACCCCCGGCGGTCCCCGGCTGATCGAGCTGGCCGAGCGCCCCGCCGGTGGCGGGCACCAGATGATCAGCGAGATCGCCACCGGTGACAACCACATCCTCCGGACCGTCGCGCACCGCGCCCGCGGCGAGTTCAAGGACGGCTACCGGCTGATCACCCACCTGCGCGGCGTCCTGGTCAACGCGCCGCACGCCGGCATCTGGCGCAACGCGGAGATCTTCGACCACGTCGACGAGCTGCCGACGTTCTCGAGCAAGTACTTCCCGCGCGGCACCGGCGACTGGGTTCAGCGCTCCGACGACCTGTTCAGCATGCTCGCCTGGGTGGTCCTGGTCAGCGACGACGAGGCCGCGATCGAGAGGGACTACGAGCACCTCAAAGAGCTCGAGGCCAAGCTAGACATCGAGCCCATGGACCAACCGACCTGACCAACCGACCTGACCAACCGACCTGACAAGCCGGCCTGACAAGCCGACCTGACCACGGCCTGACCAGCCTGCGTGACCAGGACCTGACCAGCCGGCTTGACTGCCGACCGGCCCAGCGGACCTGCCTGGCCCGTCGATCTCGTACGACGCCAACGAGTGCGACCCGCGCACATCTGCGACAGCAGCGCAACGGAGTTCATTTCAGTGGATCGTGAATGCCCGCAGCGGCGGCACGACTCGGCGCGGCAGCAGCACTGCGTACGCGATCCACGCGTCTGTGACGCGACTCCGGCACGCGCGATCCGGTAACCCATCTCGATCGGACTGTCGAGGCCGATCGTGAAGCCGAACACGAACTGCGCCGCGCACAGTAGCGCCAGCCCGCCCATGCCGTGGCCAGCTAGCCGGATCAGCGCGTAGCCGGCCGGCAGCAGCCAGCGCATCGCGATGACCGCCACGAGACCTGCTCGCGCGCGATTGGCGCACGTCGAACAGGATGTCTCGGGCAAACAGCTGATCCCAGGCCGGCGAATCACGGCGTACTGAGCCACGGCACGGCGATGCGATTAGAAGGGCGGCGGGTCGGGGTCGGGGTCGGGGTCCTGGGGCAACGGATCGTCTGCCGCTGGGCCGCGGGCCGGTGGGTGGGTGATGTAGATGTGGCCGGTGGGTGCGGTGATCCGGGTGCTGCCGTCGGGGTGGTTCTCGATCCGCCAGCCCCAGTGGTCGTTGTCCTTGATGACGTGGTGGTGCTCGCAGAACGGCCGCAGGTCGGCCAGCGTGGTCTGGCCGCTGTGGCGGTGCTTGATGCCGTGGTCGCGGTCGCAGTCGCGGGCGGGCCGGTGGCACCCGGTCCAGGCGCAGCGCGGGTGCCGGGCGAGCACGGTCTCGGAGACCTGGGCGGGTGGGTCGTGGCGGGTGGTGGCGGCCTCGATCACGGCCCCGGTGGCGGGGTCGGTGAGGAGCCGGCGCCAGGTGCCGTCGGTGGCGATCCGGCGGGCCAGGTCGGCCGGGATCGGCCCGTACC
>WNFV01009603.1_pt1 | contig 10942 bp, 13 predicted proteins | sample 5400101 | NCBI WGS metagenome assembly WNFV01 (sample SAMN13153361, study PRJNA577476) | soil metagenome | isolation source: 115 cm soil or saprolite under grassland replicate 1 | place: USA:California | collected 2016-06-15
GCTCGCTGCGATTGAGTTGCCGATGCGCCCGGCAAGATTCGAACTTGCGGCCTCTGCCTCCGCAGGGCAGCGCTCTATCCCCTGAGCTACGGGCGCGCGGGGCCCTAGTGTAGCGAGGGTCGCCCCGAAGCTCGGGCTACGACGAGGCCTCGAGAGCGCCGACCATCCCGCTGCTCTGGTGGAACCTGCAGACGAAGGTCAGCTCGCCGCTCTGAGGGAACGTGATGTCGACCTCGGCCTCGTCGCCGGGCTGGACTTCCTGGTCGACGCTCTGCTTCGAGACCGTGAGGGTGTGGGCGGCCTTGCCCTCGTTCTTCAGCTCGAGCGTCACCTTCTGGCCGGGCTTGCCCTCGAGGATGGTGGGCTCGAAGTAGTTGTCGTACATCTCGATCTCGACCTTGCCGGTCTCGCCCGAGACGTCCTTCATCCCGTGGCTCTCAGTCTGGACGCCTCCGATCGTGGTCGTCGTCCCTTCCTCGCTCTCGTTGTTGCCCCCGTTGCCGCCGCACGCAGCTGCCCCGACGAGCAGGAAGACGGCGGCTGCGAGGATCGGCAGACGTCGAAGGAGTCGCATCTCGTTTCTACTACGGACTGAAAGGGCGAGCGGTTTTCTTGTCACTTCCCACCTCCATCCTGGCGCTGTCAGGAACTTCCACCCGTACGAACGCAAGCGCGCGCCCGTCGACGGCGCTGGTCACCCGGCCCACCGTCTTCCCCTCGTAGCGGAGCTCGTCGCCCGGCTCTGCCGACTCGACCTCGAGCACGCGCAGCCGCCGGTTGACCTTCCCCCGGTGCCGGAGCCTGGCGATCGGCTCCTGACCCGGGTAGCAGCCCTTGGTGAACGAGACGTGCGTCCCGTCGAGGCCGGCCTCGGCGGGGAGGATCGAATCGTCGATCTCCTTGCCCCAGATCGGCCTCCCGGCCTCGATTCGTAGGCGCTCGAGGTCGTCAGCGGCAAGCGTCGGTTCGAGATCAGTGTCCAGGAGCTCCGCGGCGGGCTCGCCGTAGTCGGCATTCGGGATCCCGTCACCGTTCGGCCCAAGGACGACGACCGAGCGATGCTCCTCGGGCTCGATCTCGACCTTGGCCGCGAAGCGCGCTCGCAGCAGGGTCGAGCGGACGGCCTCGCCGAGCCCCGGCTCGGTCAGGAGCAGAAAGTCGTCCGGCTCTCTGCGCACGACCACGACCGGAGCGATCACGCGCGCCTTCGGCGTCAAGAGCAGCGCCTCGCACGGAGCGGCCGAGACGTCGTTCGAGAGCATCCGCTGGAGAAAGTCCTCGGCGTCGGGGCCGGCAACGCGCACGAACTCCCGTGGCCGGGCGGCGACTCTGCTCGTAACGGCTCCCACGCTCAATAGTCTAGGAATCGTGTTCAGGTCCAAGGCCGAGCAGAAGGTGCGAGACGCGGGCTACGACTCCGCCCGGCTGCCGCCGGGCCAGTACCTGACCGAGAAATGGCCCGTTCTCCATGCAGGCAGCGTCCCGGAGACCGACCTCGCGACCTGGGATTTCAGGCTCTTCGGCGAGGTCGAAGAGCCGCTGACCCTGAGCTGGGAGGAGCTCAAAGCGCTGCCGAGCTCCGAGATCACGGTCGACATCCACTGCGTCACACGCTGGAGCCGGTTCGACACCAGATTCCGCGGAGTGCGCTGGGCCGAGCTCGCCAAGCTCTGCCGCCCGAAGCCGAGCGCGAGCTACGTCGTCGCGCACGCCGAGCAGGGCTACACCGCGAACATGCCCCTGGAAGCGCTCGAGGACGAGAGCGCGATGGTGGCCTACGAGGCCGACGGCGAGCCGCTGGACCCAGAGCACGGCTGGCCGCTCCGCCTGGTCGTGCCCAGCCGCTATTTCTGGAAGAGCGCCAAGTGGCTGCGAAGCCTGGAGCTGCTCTCACAAGACCAACCAGGCTTCTGGGAGCGCCTCGGCTACCACAACGAAGCCGACTACCGGAAAGAAGAGCGCTACACCTTCTAGGCCCGCAGCGATTCGAGCGCGACAGCAAAAGGCCGGCTCAGCGCCGGCCTTTTGTCTCGAATGCGGTTCGGAGATAAACCCAGACCCGCACGAGGGGGGAGGTGGGTACTTGCGATATCGGGCGCCGCAGAAAGCCCCCTAATCCCTCAACCGAGTGAACGACTTCGGAGAACGCTCTCGGAGACCAGCGCCCTTCGCCGCCGGAGCCGGGCTTGGCCCGGCGGGAGGCTCACTACGAAAAGAAACCTCCGAACCACCACTCCAACGGGCGGCTCATGAAACGAGAGTCCCAAGCAGCCGCCCGCAAGGAATGCGATGAAGGAGGGCCTCCCGCGGAGTCATGCTCCGCTTGTCCTCGAAGAGACGAAGGGAGGCCCCTCATATGTTGTACGCCGGATTGGATCTCAGCCGCAAGCGTCTCGACGTCCATTTGCTCGACCAGGCCGGAGCGACGGTCGAGGTGAAGGCGGCTCGGCCTGATGCCGACGGGCTGCGCACGCTCGCGCTCCGGCTCGGCCGCTTCGGTGTCCCGATCAGGGCCGCAATCGAGTCGATGAACGGGGCGCGCTTCGTGCACGACCAACTCGAGCGCCAGGGCTGGGAGGTCGAGATCGCGGACGCCGTCAAGATCAAGGGCCTGGCGCCGCTGGCCTGTAAGACCGACCGCATCGACGCCTGGGTGCTGGCCGAGCTCTCGCGCCGCGAGCTCGTACCGGCGATCTGGCTGCCCGACCCCGCCGTCCGCGCCGAGCGGGAGCGGGCCCGCTTTCGCCTGCACCTCGTCCGCCACCGCACGAGCCTCAAGCAGCGCGTGCACGCCGTCCTGCTCGCCCACGGGAGGCCGTGCCCGGTCTCCGACCTCTTCGGAGCCTCCGGGCGAAAGCTGCTCGCCCGGCTCCAGCTCCCCGAGCCCTGGGCCGGGAGCGTCGAGGCGAGCCTCTATCTGATCGACGAGCTCGAGCGCGAGATCGACGCCTGCGAGCGCGAGCTGCAGCGGCTTGGCGCCGAGCACCGCTACGTGCCGCTGCTGAGAAGCGTGCCCGGGATCGCCTGGGTGCTCGCCTACACGATCGCCGCCGAGATCGGCGACATCGCCCGCTTCCCGACCCCGCGCAGGCTCGTCGGCTACAGCGGTCTTTGCCCGCGCGTCTACCAGTCCGGCGACTCGGACCGGCGCGGCCCGCTCGCCAAGCAGGGCCCCAAGTACCTGCGCTGGGCGCTGGTCGAGGCCGCGACTGGCGCCTGCCGCCACCCCGTCTATCGGGAGCGCTACGAGCGCACGAAGGCCCGGCTCGGCAAGCAGCGCGGCGCCAAGGTCGCCCAGGTCGACCTCGCCCGCCGGCTCGCCGAGGCGATCTGGCACATGCTGAGCCGCAATCGACCCTTCGCTCCGGCAGGCGCCACGTGCCCCCTGGCCGCTTGACAGTCCCCAAGGAGATGCGCTACCGGAGCGAGCCTCCCATCACACCTGATCCTCCCGCGAGGAGGCGATAGAGAGATGAGCCACGCTCACAAGCCCCAGTCCCTGCAACCACCATGACCGGGCGATGCACATGAACAAGCCGCCGCTTGACCGACGGCCCTCCTTCATAGAGAGGGGGCTCACGGGGGAACCAGGGGTTCCCCCGTGAAGCGAGGGGCCGCGGAAGCGGCCCCGTCGCGCTACATCATGCCGCCCATATCAGGCATGCCCGCGGGCGCCGCCGGCTGCTTCTCCGGCGGCTCGGCCACGATCGCCTCGGTCGTGAGGATGTTCTTCGCGATCGAAGCGGCGTTCTGAAGCGCAGAGCGCGTGACCATCGTCGGATCGATGATCCCGGCCTTGACGAGATCCTCGTGCTGACCCGTCTCGACGTTCAATCCGTGGCCCTTAGTGCCGTTTCGGATCTTGTCGACGACGACCGAGCCTTCGAGGCCCGCGTTGTCGGCGAGCTGCCGGATCGGCTCCTCGAGCGCACGCGTCACGATGTTGGCGCCCGTTCGCTCGTCGCCCTCGAGTTCGTCGAGCATGATCGACTTGACCGTGTTCAGGAGCGCAACACCGCCACCGGGGACGATGCCCTCCTCGAGGGCGGCCCGCGTGGCCTGCAGCGCGTCCTCGACGCGATGCTTCTTCTCCTTCATCTCGGTCTCGGTCGCGGCTCCGACCTTGATCACCGCGACGCCGCCGGCGAGCTTCGCAAGACGCTCCTGAAGCTTCTCCCGGTCGAAGTCGGAGTCCGTAGTCTCGATCTCGGCCTTCAGCTGCTTGATGCGAGCCTTGATCGCGTCCTTGTCGCCCGCACCGTCGATGATCGTCGTCGAGTCCTTGTCGATGACGATCCGGCGGGCCCGGCCGAGCTGCGAGAGCTTCGTGTTCTCGAGCTTGAGGCCCATCTCCTCGGTGATCACTTCGGCACCGGTGAGGATCCCGATGTCCTCGAGCATCCGCTTGCGGCGGTCGCCGAAGCCCGGGGCCTTGACCGCGACGGCGGTGAAGGTGCCGCGGAGCTTGTTGACGACGATCGTCGCCAGCGCCTCACCCTCGACGTCCTCGGCCACGATCAGGAGCGGCTTACCGGACTGGATGACCTGCTCCAGAACGGGGAGGAGATCCTTGACCGCGCCGATCTTCTGGTTCGCGACGAGGATGTACGGGTCGTCGAGCACGGCCTCCATGCGCTCGGCGTCGGTGATCATGTACGGCGAGAGGTAGCCCTTGTCGAACTGCATGCCCTCGGTGAACTCGAGCTCGAGCCCGAAGGTCTGGCCCTCCTCGACGTTGACGACGCCGTCCTTACCGACCTTGTCGATTGCGTCGGCGATGACGTCGCCGATCTCACGCTCACGCGCCGAGATCGTCGCGACCCGGGCGATGTCCTCCTTGCCCGAGATCTCCTTCGACTGCTTCTTCAGATCCTCGACGACCCAGTCGACAGCCTGCTCGATGCCGCGCTTGAGACCCATCGGGTTGGCACCGGCCGCGACGTTCTTGAGCCCTTCACGGACGATCGCCTGAGCGAGCACCGTGGCGGTCGTCGTCCCGTCGCCGGCGACGTCGTTCGTCGACGTGGCGACCTCGCGGACGAGCTGCGCGCCCTGGTTCTCGAAGGGGTCTTCGACCTCGATCTCACGCGCGATCGTGACCCCGTCATTCGTGATCGTCGGGGCGCCGAACTTCTTGTCGAGCACGACGTACCGACCCTTCGGGCCAAGGGTGACCTTGACCGCGTCGGCGAGGATGTTCACGCCACGCTCAAGCGAGCGCCGCGCGTCCTCGTCGAACTTCAGCTCCTTGTGAGCCATTCGCTATTCCTCCGTCTCTCGTTGGTTGGTGTCAGGCACTCGCGCCTGCGAGCTCCCTCTTCTTGCTCGCCTTGGCGCGCTTGCCGGTGACCTTTGCGAGCACGTCCGACTCGCGCAGGATGAGAACTTCGTCGGCCCCGAGCTTGATCTCGGTGCCGCCGTACTTCGAAAAGATGATCTCGTCGCCCTCGGCGACTTCCATCGGGACGATCTCGCCTCGATCGTTGCGAGCACCCGGGCCGACAGCGAGCACACGGCCACGCTGTGGCTTCTCCTTCGCCGTGTCTGGCAGGACGATCCCGCTCGATGTCGTCTCCTCTTCCTCGAGGGTCTCGACGATGAGTCGGTCGCCCAGCGGCTGCAAATTCATCCACGACCTCCTGGTTGTGACTTTGTGACACCTGTTGGCACTCAGTGTATCCGAGTGCCAGGGCATTCTAACCGTCCGGTTCTCCGCTGTGCAAGCGGCGTTGGGAACATAGGAGAGCCTAGGTTTCGGTGAGCCTTGCTCAGAGTTTGTGCGAGTTTCTCCGTGGTAGCGTGAGCCGATGCGGAGGGAGTTCTCGGCAGGGGGCGTGGTCGTCCGCCGCCTTCGCGGCCGCTGGATGCTCGCCGCGATCCGGCCGGCGGGGAGGAAGCCGGGCCTCTGGGCGCTCCCGAAGGGGAACATCGGCCCCGGCGAGAAGCCGGACGAAGCGGCGTTGCGCGAAGTCGAGGAGGAGACCGGCGTCGAGGCCCGCCTCGTGACGAAGCTCGGCGACGTCCGCTACGTCTACACGTGGGCCGGCGAGCGCATCTTCAAGGTCGTGAGCTTCTACCTCTTCCGTTACCGGCGAGGCCGGCTCGGTGACATCGCGCCGGAGCAGCGGATCGAGGTCGACGAGGCGCGCTGGCTTCCGCTCGAGGAGGCTCCCCGACTGCTCGCGTACGGTGGCGAGCGCGGGATGGCGGAAAAGGCGCTGGCTTTCATCCACGACCACAGCTTATGATGGCCGCGCCTCGCGCTCCGTCCCGCTGAAGTCGCTATGTACGCGCTCAACTTCTATTCACCAATCGTGGCCGACCAGCTCCGCAGCCGCCGCAAGACGGCGACCATTCGGCTCGGAGACAAGTCCCGTAAGTACAAGAAGGGAATGGTCGTGCAAGTGCTCGTCGGCGCGCGCTACGGCCCCCGGGACAAGGTCTTCGACGCGGTCATCGACAAGGTCGAGGTGAAGACCCTCGGCGAGCTCTCCCCGCGCGACATCGAGCACGACAATCCGGAGATACGGCGTCCTGAGGAGCTCGCCACCTTCCTCGGGCAGCTCTACAACCGCGAAGTCTCGTCGAACGAGACGATCACGCTGATCCGCTTCTCAGAGATCAGAGCCTGATCGCGTCCAGGGGTGCCGAACGGGCACGACTTTGCAACAGCTCTCATCGGGGTCTGACCCCGCGCCTGTCAGCGTCCCGGCTTGCGAATGGGACCGCCGTATGCCGTCGGCGGGCGGAGTTCCGCCCCACAAGCCTCGCACTCGACTGCGAAGACCGAGCTGAAGCGCGCGTCGCAGGCCGGGCACCGGGAGCGCATCTCGCCGCCGCACTGCGGACAAGCCGCCGGCAGCTCGCCCTCCGACTCGTCGAAGTAGCGCTGGGCGAAGCCACAGGCGAGGCAGAACGAGACCCAGTCGCCGAGCGTCTTGCGGCGCTCCTCGCGGAGCCAGTCGGAGGCCTTGCCCACGACTGGGACTCTAGTCCGCGCAGAATGCGACCAATGAGCGCGACCTACGAGGAATGGCGAATCGTCGCCAAGGTTCTCGATCGCCGAGACGCCTTGTCCGCGGTCATCGACCAGATGCGCGCAACCACGCCGCCCGAGGTCGACGTACACGCGCGTGGACACGACGAGATCATGATCTATGCGTTCACCGAGGCCGAGATGCGTTCCGCCGAGCAAGCTCTTGCCTCCATCGCTGCGAGAGAGGGGGTGACGGTTCAGACGACGCTCACCCGATGGAATCCAGGCGGGGAGCAATGGCAGGACCCCGAACTGCCCATCGAGCCGATGGAGACTCCACTGGACCCAGAGTGGATTGCCGTCGGCGACCTCGGCTGGGAGGTCCGCGTCAAGGCGCAGACGCGCAAGGCCGCACGGAGGGTCGAGAACGACCTACGGGCGAAAGGGCGCCCGCTTCTCATCGACGGATTGCGGCGCATCACTGTCGGCGTCGCCAATGAGCAAGAAGCGAGGCAGCTCGCGGAGGAGATCAGGTGGGCGGATCCGCTTGCCGCGATTCAGGTTCGGCCGCTTTCCGGCTGGCGGCGTTGGCGGATCCGGGAGGCTGTGCTCGGAGGCTATGCGGCCGGCGATCTCGGAGGGGCTGGATGGGGTGGAGACGTTGGCGGCGGAAGCGGCGGGTTTGACTAGCGGTTCTGGAGCGTGTCGAGGCCGACGGCGAGGGCAATTGCCAGCCGTCGGTCGAGCTTCTTCTCGCGGTCGCCCGAAAGATCGAGCACGTACTGGTCGCGCACCTTGAACTTGCGGTCCATGCCGCCGACGACCTCACCGTCACGCAGGATCTCGAAGTTGTACGGGATCGGGATGTACCCGCCGACGTAGGGAACGAAGTCGACGAGACGCCGGGCAACCGCGCCGGCGGTCGAGCGCTCGCGCGCGAGGGCGACCTCTTCTTCCATCGGGCCGCTCACGTGCCACGTCGTGCGGATCAGGGACTCGCCGAACTTGTGCCAGAGCTGGCCGATCTTGTCCTCGCCCGCGAAGACGTCGTACCGTGCGCCGCCCATGTCGAGCATCGAGCGCGCTTTGATCCGGAAGAGCTCCTCGGTCTCCCCCTCGTCGCCGTAGAAGCGGATGTCCTCCTTGATGGCCAGCTTCTTCTGCCTGACGAACGCAATCGGCGGGCCGGCGGGCGTCTCGCCGGTAGCGAGCGGAGTCACGCGATAGAGGTTCGCGATCGGCCGCACGAGCTGGTCGACCAGGAACCGGTCGTAATCGAAGGTCACGCCCGGGACAATAGTTAGAGTTCGAGTCGTATGGCGATCGCCCGAGAAGCCGAGCCCGTCGGCTCGCTGAGCGAGGTGCGAGAGGCGGGGCTCGACCGCGAGGACCTGCTCACGATCTACCGCTACATGCTCGTCACACGCGGGATCGAGGAGCGCGGCCACATCCTCTACAAGCAGGGGAAGATCCCCGGCTCCTTCTACACCGGGCGCGGGAACGAAGCCTCCGCAGTCGGAGTTGCGAGCGCCATGGGGCCGAACGACGTCGGCACGCCGCTCCACCGCGACATGGGCGTCCACGTCACGCGGGGCGTCGAGCCCTGGCGGATCTTCGCCCAGTACATGGGCCGCGTGGACGGCCCGACACGCGGTCGCGACGGCAACGTGCACATGGCCGACGCCAACCTCGGACTCATCGCCATGGTCAGCCACCTGCCCGCGATGCTGCCCGTCGCCGTCGGCTGCGCACTCGCCTTCCGCATCCGAGAGGAGAGACGGGTCGCCGTCGGCTGGTTTGGCGAGGGCGCCTCAGCGCGCGGCGATACGCACGAGGGCATGAACTTCGCCGGCGTGCGGCGCCTTCCCGTTGTTTTCATTTGTGACAACAACCAGTGGGCGTACTCGACGCCTACTCACCTCGAGTATGCGTGCGAGACGCTCGCCGATCGCGCGCAGGCGTACGGGTTCGAGGGCGTCGTCGTCGACGGGACCGATGTCCTGGCTGTGTACCGCGAGACGAAGCGCGCGATCGAGAAGGCGCGCGAGGGCGGAGGCCCGACCCTGATCGAGTCGCTGACCCTGCGCATGGAGGGCCACGCGGTTCATGACGACGCTTTTTACGTGCCGAAGGAGATGTTCGAAGAGTGGGCGAAGCGCGATCCGATCGAGCGCTTCCGCAGCTGGCTACGCGAGAACGCCGAGCTCACCGACGAGGAGGAGGAAGAGATCGGCGCCAGCGTCAAGAAGCTCCTGAGCGACGCGATGAACCGCGCGGACGAGTCGCCGCTGCCCGATCCGGGGTCGCTGACCGAGGGTGTCTTCGCGACGCCTGAAGACCTCGACACCCCCCACCACAAATAGCCATGGCTGAAATGACTTATTTGCAGGCGATCTCGGACGGCCTCCGTGGCGAGATGCGCCGCGACAAGCGGGTCTTCGTGATCGGCGAGGACGTCGGTGTCTACGGCGGCGCCTTCAAGGTCACGCTCGGCTTCCAGGAGGAGTTCGGCGCCTGGCGCGTGATCGATGCGCCGCTCTCGGAGACCGCGATCGTCGCCGGTTGCACGGGTGCGGCGATCATGGGCATGCGTCCGGTCGCCGAGATGCAGTTCGCGGACTTCATCTCCTGCGCCTGGGATCATCTCGTCACCGTGGCCGCGAAACAGCGCTACCGCGCCGGTACTCCGGTGCCAATCGTCGTCCGCCTGCCCTCGGGCGGCGGCTTCTCGGGCGGCCCGTTCCACTCGCAGAACCCGGAGAGCTCGTTCGCGCACATTCCGGGCCTGAAGGTCGTGTGCCCGGCGACGCCCGAGGATGCCAAGGGCCTCCTCGTGACGGCGATCGAGGATCCGAACCCGGTCCTCTACTTCGAGCACAAGCACCTCTATCGCCGCATCAAGGCCGACGTGCCCGAGGAGCGCTTCACCGTCCCCTTCGGGAAGGCGCGTATCCACCGCGAAGGCGATGACGTCACTGTCGTCACCTGGGGCGCGATGGTCTACACGGCCGCGGACGCGGCGAAGGAGCTCGAAGCCGACGGGATCTCCGTCGAGATCCTCGACCTCCGCACAATCGTCCCCTGGGACAAGCAGGCTGTGCTCGAGAGCGCCCAGAAGACCTCGAAGGTGCTCGTCCTCCACGAGGACACGCGGAGGGGTGGTTTCGGCGGCGAGATCGCGGCGACGATCGCGGAGGAGGCGTTCGAGCACCTCGATGCCCCGATCATGCGAATCGCGGCACCCGACTCGCCGGTTCCCTTCTCGCCTCCGCTCGAGAAGGCCTTCATCCCGCAGGTCGCAGACGTAGCCAAAGGACTGCGTGAGCTCGCTGAGTATTAGTTCCTATGGCCACGACTGAAGCCGTCGACGTCGTCATGCCCCAGATGGGCGTCTCCGTCTCGGAGGGCACGATCACGAAGTGGCTGAAGCAGGAGGGCGAGCAGATCGAGGCCGACGAGCCGCTGCTCGAGATCTCGACCGACAAGGTCGACACCGAGGTGCCGAGCCCGGGCAGCGGCATCGTGACCCAGATCCTCGTTCCGGAAGGTGAGACGGTGGAGGTCGGGACGAAGCTGGCCGTCATCGGCGGCGAGGCCGGAGCGCCGGCCGAGGCTCCGCCCGAGCCCGCGACTGCGGAGGCTGCCGCAGAGGCTCAGGCTCCATCCGGCGCCGAATCGCCCGCTCCTGCCCCTGCAATCGCATCCGAGCACGGAGTCGACGTCTCGAGCGTGCCCGGGACCGGGCGTGGGGGCCGCGTGACGAAGAAGGACATCCTGGCGTTCGTCGAGTCCGGCGCCGAGGCCGCACCCGCAATGGAGGAAGCTCCGGCTCCCGCCCCCGCGGCTCCCGCCCCCGCTCCGGAAGCTCCCGCGCCCGCTCCTCAGCCCGCTCCAGCCGAAGCTCCGCCCGCCGCTGCTGCCCCGCCGCCCGCGCCTGCGCCCCAGCCCGTCCCCGCTGCCCAGCCG
>WNFV01003734.1_pt1 | contig 10941 bp, 6 predicted proteins | sample 5400101 | NCBI WGS metagenome assembly WNFV01 (sample SAMN13153361, study PRJNA577476) | soil metagenome | isolation source: 115 cm soil or saprolite under grassland replicate 1 | place: USA:California | collected 2016-06-15
GCCACCAGCCATGCTGGCAACAGACGATGCCAGGGACGATGTTGGTCGTCACTCGCGCCTGTACTTTGATCGCGCCGCGCGGACTTTCGCCGATCATCCATTCTTTGTGCTTCACGCCATAGCGAATCGCGGTTTCAGGATGGATGTCGGCAGTGGGTTGCGGCGATGCTTTGCGCAAGCTCGGCAGCGCGCGCTGTTGGCTGTGCACAAAAGTTGTGAACTTGGCGTTAGTCAGCACCAGTGGAAATTCTGCCGCGACGTCCGGACGGCTCACAGGACTTATAGCCGGCTCGATATATTCCGGCATGGCCGGATAGCCATTGGCGGCGAAGACATGTGAGTAAAGCTCGGCTTTTTTCGACGAGGTCGCAAAGCCGCGCGGAACGCCATCCTTATGTTTTGTGGCGTGCTTTTGGAAGGTCGCTTCGACCGGTCGCGAGATCCCGCCCGGCGAATTCTTAAGCTCCTCCAAAGTGATGCCGCTCGGTTGAAGTTCGTAAGCGTAGCCGGCAGTGATATCGCCGTGCCAGAATTTTTCACCGAAACCCAATCGTTTTGCCAACTCAAAAATAATCCAGGTGTCGGAACGGCGCTCGGCCAAGGGTTCAACCACCGCCGGACGATACTGCACGTGGGTCTTCCCCTGCCGGCGGTGCTCGAAGGCGGTCGTGAGATTCGACATTTCAAGAAAACTTGTCGCCGGTAACACATAATCGCAAAGCGCGGCGGTGGGCATCATGAAAAGATCTGCCGCCACGGCCAGCTCCAGCGCCTTCAGCGCCTCGCGCCCGTGCTGAGAATCGGCGTTGGACATGATCGTGTTGGAGCCGAAATTCAATAGCGCTTTGACCGCATACGGGCGCTCTTCGAGGATCGCCGTGAAGACATCATAGGCGGCGCAGTTTCCCGGCTTGGCCGGCGGTCCGAGCGGCTTGCGCTCGCGGCCGATGCGCAGAGCGGCGGTTTCCTTGGGGAGAAATTCCTTTCCGTCGACTTCGTTCACCGCTACCTTGGGGAAAATCACGTTGCCGCCCGGGCGATCGAAGTCGCCGAGGAGCGCGTAAAGCGAGGCGATGGCGCGGCTGGTCTGGGTCGCATTGGTATGCTGGCCCAAGCCGTTCCACATGTACATGCTGACGGGTCGGTTATGCGCCAAGAGCAAAGCGGTTTGCCAAACTTTGTCTGCCGGTACCCAGTGAATTTTTTCCGAGCGTTCGGGAGCAAAGGGCTCGGCAAGTACGCTCAACCGCTGAAAGACGGGTTTGCACGAGATTTCTTCGCCGTCATTTGTCTTGAGCACGTGCGCGCCGAACAACGCGGGAAGTACACCATCGCGTTCGTAGTTGCCGCTGGAAGAATCGTAAACCGCCGGCTGTTGGCCGGCTTCATCCCAAACGATGAATCGATCCGCGGTCCCGGTCGGAGAAAGATCGGCCTCCGTGAGATCGGCTTGGGCGCCAATGCCGATGCGGCGTGGATCGATGACCACGGTTTTCATGCCGCGCGAGCGCGCGGCGACGATGTCATGGGCGAGGATAAGCGAAGTCGAGCTCGGGTTGTGGCCCCAGAGCAGAAAAGTCTTGCTGTGCTCGAGGTCGGGAGTCGGTAAGTTCGCGCCGAAGGTGTAACTGAACCCGGTATCTTTGTGCCAGTTGCAGACGTGAGTCGTCGACACCCAGTTGGGACTTCCGATTAAGTAGAGTAAACGGCCGAGCCAGCGCTCAGCGTCGTCGACCGAAGTGCCGCTCTTGGTGCCTTTGGCGAGGGCGATGGACTTGGCGCCGTAACGATCGCGAATATCGAGAATTCGCCGCGCGATATCGTCGAGTGCTTCGTTCCAGCTGATTCGCTGCCAGCCTGGATCCGCATCGCCTTTGGGCCGCGTGCGCTTGAGTGGATAATCGAGGCGAGCGGGATTGTAAACCAGTTCCGGCGCAGCTTTGCCTTTGATACAGATCACGCCGCCGTTGGGATGATCGTGATCCGGGTCGAGCCGGGTGACGCGGCCATTCTCCACCGTCGTGATCGTCGCGCAGTGCGCCGTGCACAACGCACAATAACCCCGAACGGTACGCGTCGAATTTCGTGACTCAGCAATCTCGGGCGCAATGGGCATCGGGTTCAAATCGTTCAAGCCGTTCAAAATGTTCAAGTCGCCGGTCGATATTCGTCGCGACTGTTAATTAATCTAGTTCGGGCCGGTTCGGTTTGCCGACGAAACCGGGACCGAACCCTGCTTCGTTGGCGGCCCAGGCGCCGGCGACGCGGCCGCTGAAAACCGATGGGCCGAGCATGGTGCCTTCCAGCCCGGCTTTGCCGTTGATGTGGCCGCCAGCCATGCCGGAAACTTCGCCGGCGGCGTACAAACCGGGAATCGGTTCAAAATATTTATTCAGTACGCGGCAGCGCAGATCGGTTTTCACCCCGCCGAAGTTCTTGCGCGCCAGGGGAAAGATTTGAATCGCATAGTAGGGCGGCGTATCGAACTTTTTCGAGCCTTTGAGCGACTTGCCGAACTTCGGTTCTTTTTCCGCTCCGGCATCAAAGCCCTTGTTGTACTCGTCGATCGCGGCGAGAAAATTATTCAAGTCTTCGACGCCGGTTTTTTTTCCGAGTTCTTCGAGCGTGTCGGCCTTTTTTATAAACGGCGAATTGTTGAGAAGCTCCTCGACCTTGGCGCGGTCAATGACATCGCCACGCCGATAATAAGGATCGGCCACATCGATCTTTGCCAACATCGGCGTATCGGTGATCGCCCACGCATGCGGCGGGTTCTGGGCCAGCAGCGCAGGCGTGGCGGAAGCGCCGCCGGTCATCGATTCATTATGAAATCGGCGGCCTTGTTGGTTGAACCAGATGTAGCCGGGCACTTGGCGGAAAACCAAGCCGCGTCTTTGTTGCGGATCGCGGTAATCGGGCGTGGCGTAGACGTAAAACCAGATGTGCTCCATGTGAGTGAAATAGCCGCCAAGCTCCTTGATCATCTTGTGGCCGGTACCTTTGGCACCGAAACCTGAGCCTTCCATGACTTTGAATTTCTTGAACTCCGGCCGATGCTCCAGGACCATGTCGAGATTTGAGTTAAAGCCGCCGGTAGCAACGACAGTGGCTTTGGCATGAATCTCGAAGATCTCGTTATTTCTCGTCGCCGTAACGCCAGCGACGCGACCATTTTGCGTTAGGAGCTTGCCGGCGTCGGTGGAGGTCATAATCGTGATATTCGGCAGCGACTGAGCGGTCTTGATCAGGGCGGTCATCAAGCCTAGGCCGTTGTTATCCGGGCGATGCCAGCGGTGCACGCGGTTGCCTTCCTGGAACTTCATATCGACCCATTTCGCGCCGCAACTTTCCGCCCAATGATAGAGGTCGTGCAAGGTATGTTCGAGATAATAGCGCGCCCATACTTCGTCGGCGGCGCCGCCACCCCATTTCACCCAATCTTCGAAGGCCATGTCCGGGGTGTCCTCAATGCCCTGGGATTTTTGCAACGGAGTGCCAACGATGCAGCAACCGCCGCCGGAGATCGCGGCCGTGCCGCCGCACTCGGCCGCTTGCTCCAGGACGATTGTTTTGCCGCCCGCACGAGCAACTTCTATGGCCGCGGGAATGCCCGCGCCGCCCCCGCCAATGATTGCCACGTCGGTTTGCAAAACTGAATTAGCCATTGCGGTACTCCTTACTCTCGAATTTCATCTCGACGGTTTACCACCGTTGTCATGACTGGGTCAAATCAGGCTGTCCAAATTGGGACGAGCTGCACTCGTGCCATCCGATCAAGACAACGCGAGAGCTGCAACTTGCCGATGTCTTCGATTTCAGCTTCGCGAAGAAAGCAAACGAAGAAATAAAGCGAGCGGGTGGAAGCCGTAGGAACGTATTGAGCCGTGGAATTTTTCTCACGCGCCTGGTAGTAGCTGGGTCCGTTTGCCAACCAAGCCGCGTTTCTGGCCAGTTAATTTAGCGCCTTCTGTTCAGTCTGATCATTTCGAATTACAAATCCTCTGGGATTTGATACAATTCCCCTGCGCAGATCCTGCCTGCAGGGGTTAACTATTCGACTTCGATCTGGGTATTTCGCGGAGCAAAGTTAAATACTTGATCGCTCGGTGATCTGTGCACCCATGGCGGACGTTTTCATAAGTTACGCAAACGAAGATAGAGAGTCAGCGGCTCAGGTCGCAAGACTTCTGGAATCCGTCGGCTGGAGTGTCTGGTGGGACCGACGGATTCCAGCAGGACGCACATGGCGATCGGTCCTCGAGGACGCCCTTGGTGAAATGCGCTGCATGATCGCGCTGTGGTCAAAGCATTCCGTGGGCAGTCCATGGGTCACCGAGGAGGCCGAAGAAGCGCGGAGATTAGGAAAGACGCTTGTGCCCATACTGATTCAGCGGGTGGAACCGCTCATTGGCTTTCGGGCGATACAAGCGGCCGATCTCGTAGACTGAGACGGTTCCATCGACGACCCCGCAGTGAAGTTATTGATTGCGGACCTGGAATCACTGCTGGGCGCGCCATCGGCTAAACGGGCGACGCGTTCTAATTCTGTCGCCGAGCCTGACGACAAAATCGCCCCGTCATTTTGGCATCAGTTGAGGGCTCATTGGCCAAAAGCGGCGTTGGCGGGCGTCGCCGTCGTTGCGCTGCTGGCCGGTTGGCAAACCTGGAAAAATCCCGAGCAGACAAATCCGGCGCCACTTCCACCGGCGATAGACGATAACTCGAAGGCGATCCCGGCGCCGCGGCTAGTCGGTCTGACGGTCAGCGGTGAACGGAGAGAGATCAAACCATCAGACAAGCTTAAATTGAGATTGATGGCAAACTACTCGGACGGAAGGCAAAACGATAGCGAAGCTAGTGTCCAATGGGTGAGCAGCAACTCGAGTGTCGCTATTGTCAATCAAGAAGGGGAAGTAAAGGGATTGCGTGCCGGCTCCGCAGATATCATTGCGAAATCCGGCGCAGTGGTAAGCTCCGCATGGACTCTAATCGTGAAAGCGGACGAACCGGCGGTCAAACCCGTCGCCGCAGCAAAGTTGGTCGCCCTGAACATCATCTCGAACAGAAATGAATTACTCAGCAATGAGAAAATCTTAGTTCGTGCAAAAGGAAGATACTCGGACAATAGCGAGAAATTTCTCTCCGACGCGGTCGAGTGGGAGACCAGCAATCGGACGATCGCGTTAATTAGCAAAAAAGGAGAACTGGAAACGCTGCGCCCGGGAAGGGTCGAGGTTCTGGCGCGGTCCGGTCCTCTTCAAAGTAATCCGTTGCCCATTGTCGTCAGAGAGACCCAAGCAAAGCCGCAGCCTCAAGCTAAGTCGACGAGACCTTCGGAGCCCCAAACCGTTGCGCCGCCGCCATCGTCCGAACAGTTGAAAGCGCGAATCTTGCCATTCATCAATCGCGCCAAATCTTTTCGCGAGCAGGGAAACTACCCGCCGCGCTGGCAGAGCTGGACAGGGCCAAAGCGATCGACGCGTTGAATGAAGAGGTTAGGACGGAGGTCGAGCAGACCAGACGAGCCTGTAATGCGGAAAAGGTACTGGGCAATAAAGCCAATTGTTGACGACCCACGAAGTTAGCGTCTTTGTTGTTGCCGCTGGCGCTCCGCTTCCTCATCCCGGCGGGCGCGATCGCCTTCTTCCTCTAGCTTGAATCCAATCCCTTCCGCGTTCGAGATGAGGTTGTCCCAGTCCGCGGGGCGTGCGGCCAATTGCTTTAGGCAGAGCTGGATCTGATTACGGATTTCCTGCCCAGGGTCCCAAAATCTTCCATACGTGGTATAGGACCGCGTATATTCCAACCATTCCTGCAGTCCGTTTAGGGCAGCCGTTAGTTCTTTGCTTGCCTGGGTTCGTTGACTTTCGCTCGGCCGGTTTTGTTTGACGCCTTCCGCGCGAATGTTTTTCAGCTCGTTAAGGAGAAATCCGTCGGCGCCGGCGTCTTTGAGCTGGCTTTCCGTTTCTTTAGTCAAGTCGAAGACCACGCCGCGTTCGCGCGCCAGCGTCGCGACTCTTCTGGGCTCAACGCCTTCGCGGAGCGCGTAGGTGACCTCCTGTAAATTGAATGGATTGGCAGGCGCGCGCACGGTGGGCGGGCGCAGGAGGGTTAAGCCTAAATATAATCTTGCGACGTAGTCCTCGCTCAACTGAGACAAGGCTTTTTCGAAAGCAGACCGGGCTTCGGTGTATCTACCGGAGTTGTATTGCGCGCGGCCGACATAGGTCCAAATGCTTCTTCGCGGCAATACCGACGCGACGATGAACCCGGGATCACTTCGGACCACTCGATCGAAATAGGAAAGGGCGTTGTCGGGTTCGCCACGGAGGAGCGCTCGCCGCCCCGCTGAAAAATCGCTTTGGAGTTCAAAGGCGGCGCACGCGGCGACCAACAAAAGCGTGAGCGCGGACGTCGAGCGAAGGAATTTCATAGAAAACTCCCATAGAATAAGCGCGCCGCCGTCAAAACACAAGTTTCACGATCGTGACCACGCCTGTTCGACTTCAACTCATTGAATCCGGATCACGCATCGCGGCGGTATTTTTGGGTTTTGGCTAAGCTTTCATGCGCGTGACGTTACTTGCAATCTTGTGGGTTTCGGATGTCTCTGCTAATGAGGATTAAGTTTTTTTCAACATGCGCTTTTCTCCCACACCTTGGTTGGTCGCCGCCATCGCTTCTATCGTTCTCGGCTTCACTCGGGGAATCCATTCATCCTTCGGCGTTTTCAACGTCGCGCTGCTGGATACGTTCGGCTGGAGCCGGGGCGCGACCGCAGGAATTTTCTCTGTCGTTCTTGCCGTGGACGCGTTGCTCTCGCCGGTCGTCGGTTACCTTTTAGATCGTTTCGGGACAAAAAACATTTCCATCGCCGGTTGCCTGGCATTGGTCATCGGTCTTTTTCTCAGCAGCCGGGTAACGGACCTTTGGCAGCTTTACATTTGTTTCGGGTTAATCCTCGCCGTCGGTGTCACCTTCGCCGGCATGGTGCCGCATGTGTTTCTGATCTCCGAATGGTTTTCCTCTAACCGCGCATCGGCCATCGGCGTGGTCTACGCCGGCACGGGCGTGGGCATCATGCTTCTCTCACCGCTAAGCGAGTGGTTGATCTCGAACTACGGTTGGGCGCGAGCCTTCGAGATCTATGCGGCGGTTGTCCTCATCGGGATCCTGCCGTTGGTTTGGTTCTACTATCAGCATGGACCCTACGGTGAAAAGCTGCGCCACCGCGCCGAGAAAAAAGACGATCATCAACAATGGACAGCAAAGCTCGCGCTGCAGAGCTTACAGTTCTGGCTATTGTTCATCGCGCGTATCGCCGCCGCATCGGGGACCACCGTGATCGTCACGCACCAGGTCGCTCATGTCGTCGATGTCGGTTTTAGCAAGCTTTTGTCGGCGTCGATTTTTGGCCTTGCTGGCATCACGAGCAGCTTCGGGCGGGTCATATTCGGATTCATCGCCGATCGATTATCGAAGCAAGCGGCCTACACGCTCAATATTGCGATGACCGTCGTCGGCGTCGGTTCGCTGATGATCTTGCGCGATCCGAGCCAAGCCTGGTTGCTCTATGTCTATGTGATTTTTTTCGGGATTGGTTTTGGTTCGCGTGCAGTCATCTTCTCCGCGCTGACCGCCGATCTGTTCTCCGGCAAGGGCTTTGGCTCGATTCTGGGCTACTCGACCGTCGCGGTCGGCGTGGGCGGCGCGCTGGGTTCTTACCTGGGCGGCGCCTTTCACGACTGGACCGGCAGTTATCTAGTATCCTTCGCTCTCTCTGCTCTGCTGCTGGCCGTTTCCGACATTTGCATTTGGGTGGCGTCGGCACCGGCCGTAGCTGACTATGACAAACGTCTACGGGCCAGCTCATAACGGGATCTGTCAAAACTCTCTATCGCTCGCCACGTCCAGCGGGCATCACGATTAGGATGACTCGTTTAGACGCGCGTCCAATCCACAATCGATGCACGTGCGGCATCGTGGTTTCCCCGAGAGCACGCTAAATTCCAAAGCGTGAATCCACCAATCATTTCTCCTGCCAGGATGCGTTGAGGGGAGTACGATTTGTTGGTAGTTTGAATGCGTGAATTTATGGATGCTCGGTTGCGAGAGGGCATTGAGCTGTTTAACCAAGGCCGATTCTTCGATTGTCATGAAGTCTTGGAAGAGCTTTATCTCGAAACCGAGGACGCCAATAAGCCATTTCTCGAAGGACTTATTCAGCTGGCGGCAGCGTTTCGGATGTTCTGCGATTTCGGCGAGGTCAAAGGGGCGGTGCGGATGATTTACCAAGCGTTGATCCGCTTTGAAAACTATCAGCCGGCATTTTTGCGCGTTCGCGTGCAGGACCTTTGCACGGCCGCCGAGGCGTGGGCCAAAGCCGCGGAACGCGGCCAAGACAAGCCGTCGGCTTCAAGCATCCCGAAAATTCAGATCCAAAGTTTCAGCTTTTTTCGATGACAGATCTACCGCTCACGGATCGCCTCGAACGCTTCCTCAGCGGCACCTGGCCTGGCAATAAACGCATTCAGGGACTGCAAGGCGGAGCGCGTGCTTATGTGCTCGCATTGGTCGCGGCCAGAGCACAGAGGCCGATTCTGGTGATCGCCCCAAGTGCGCGCGACGCCGAGAACCTTTTCGACGATCTGACTTTTTTTCTTGGTGAAGACAGGGCTTTAGCGCCGCTGCGCAAACGCCTTCATCTCTTTCCATCATGGGAAGTGCTGCCATTCGAAAGCCTGTCGCCCCATCCGGACGATATCGCAGGTCGCCTGGAGGGACTTTATAAGCTCGTCGAAGAATCGAGCCCGATTCTCGTCACAACGCCGGCCGCTTTGATGCACCGGGTGATTCCGAGGGAAGCGCTCAAGCAGTCTTATCTCTATCTCGTCGCCGGCCAAGATTTGCCACGCGAATCCATCCTCGACCATTTGGTTCAATGGGGATATCAAAACGTTCCACTGGTCGAGGAGCGCGGCGATTTTAGCGCGCGGGGCGGCATCGTCGATCTTTTCTCGCCGGGTTATCGTCGGCCGCTGCGTTTCGAATTCGACGGCGACCGCCTGGAGTCCATGCGCGAATTCAATCCGGCGACCCAGCGCACCGAGCATCTGCAGGAGGAGATGCTGCTCCTGCCGATGAAGGAATTCTCCCTGAAGCGACCGGGACGGGAAGAAGTGATGCGCCCGTTGGATCAGCGCGCGGCGGAGCTGGAAGTCGATCGACGGGAAAAAATTTGTCTGCTCGAATCTATGCGCGCGGGGATTCCGTTTCCGGGAATCGAATTTCTGGCGCCCTATTTTTTTTCAAGTCTGGTGCCGGTGTTTGCTTACCTGCCGGCGCAAACGTTGATTTGGTTGGATGGCGCGGATCGTGTCGAAGCAGAGGCCGAGCGCTTCAGCCAGCTTGCTTGGGACCGCAACGAGCGGGCCAAGGAAGACCATCGGCTGGTCGCGCCGGCAGAGGCGCTTTATTTGAACGAGTATCAATGGCGCGATGCGCTGGGGCAATTTTCTCAGGTTCACGCCGAATCGCTGACGATGATGGCCGCGCCGGCGCGAGCGCAGGAGACAACGCTCACGGTCGAAACTTATCAGACAACCGACGTTCGCCAGGAAACCGCGCTGCACGGCAAAGAGGCGTCGCTCACGCCGTTGGTCGAGCGGTTAAAAACTTGGGAGAACGAGAGAGTGCTCTTCATTGCGCCGACCAAGGGTGATGCCGCGCGGCTGCGCGGGCTTTTGAGCAATTACGATATTCAACTCGCGCTGACCGACGAGCCGGCGCCGGTGGCCCTGGAGCGGACGGATTTGACACGGGGGATCCTGTGCGGCCATCTCAATCAAGGCTTCCGCTTGCCGGAAGCGCGCCTTGTCCTGATCACTTTCGACGAAATCTTCGGCACCAGAAAGCGCCAGCCGACGCCGGCCAGCAGAAATTATCCGAGCCATTTCCTCACCAGCCTCAGCGAGCTCAAGCAGGACGACTACGTCGTTCACTTGGACCATGGGATCGGTGTTTATCGCGGCCTCAAGTTTCTCAAAGTCGCCGACGTGGAAGGTGAGTTTCTGCACCTGGAATACGAAGCCGGCGACCGCCTCTATTTGCCCGTCGACCGCATCAATATGGTACAGAAGTACATCGGCGGCGACGGCGCGCAGCCGGCGCTCGACCGGTTAGGCGGAACGGCATGGGAAAAGGTCAAAGCCAAGGCGCGCAAATCCATTTTCGCTATGGCTGAAGAGCTGGTCCAGCTCTACGCGTTGCGCGAGGTGCGCGCCGGTACCGCGTTTGCGCCGCCGGACGCGATGTACAAAGAATTCGAAGCCGCGTTCGAATACGAAGAAACGCCCGATCAACAGCGTGCCATCGATGAAACCCTTGCCAGCATGCATGGCAAGAAACCGATGGACCGCTTGATCTGTGGTGACGTCGGCTATGGCAAAACCGAAGTCGCCATGCGGGCGGCGTTTCTTGCCGTCGAAGGCAGCAAACAGGTCGCTCTGCTGGCGCCCACGACCATACTGGCGCAGCAACATCTGCAAACCTTTCGCCATCGCTTCCGCAATCATCCGGTGCGTATCGAGATGGTCAGCCGTTTTCTGACCTCGAGAGAAGTTACCCAGGTATTGCAAGACACGGCCAAAGGCAGCGTCGATATCGTCATCGGCACGCACCGGCTGCTGCAGAAGGATGTCGAATTCAAAGATCTGGGTCTGGTGATCATCGACGAAGAGCATCGTTTCGGAGTGGTGCACAAGGAGCGACTTAAAAAACTCCGCCAGCTTGTCGATGTCTTGAGTCTGACGGCCACGCCCATCCCGCGCACGCTGCATATGTCGCTGGTGGGCATCCGCGACTTGAGCATCATCGAGACGCCGCCGATGGATCGGTTGGCGATCCAGACCTATGTGACGCGCTATGACGAAAGCCTGATTC
>WNFV01010831.1_pt1 | contig 10941 bp, 10 predicted proteins | sample 5400101 | NCBI WGS metagenome assembly WNFV01 (sample SAMN13153361, study PRJNA577476) | soil metagenome | isolation source: 115 cm soil or saprolite under grassland replicate 1 | place: USA:California | collected 2016-06-15
TGCGTGACATGGGGCGCCAGGCCCGCGGCGTGCGCGGCGTCACGCTGCGCGACGACGATTACGTGGTCAGCGTCGTCGCCGTGGACGGCGACGAGCAGATGCTGAGCGTCACCAGCAACGGTTTCGGCAAGCAGACGCCGCTCTCGGAATACCGCGTGCAGTCGCGCGGCGGCAAAGGCGTGATCAACATTAAGACCACCGAGAAGAACGGCAAGGTGGTCGCCGTCATGCCGGTCACCAAAGACAGCGAAGTGTTGATCATCACCAGCAACGGCAAACTGATCCGCCTCGAAGCCGAAAAGATTCGCGCCACCGGACGCAGCGCCCAGGGCGTCAAGTTGATCGACGCCTCGGGCGGCGACCTGGTCGCCAGCGCGTCGCTCGTCGAACAGCAGACCGGGCAGGTGGCCGAAGAGGCGGAAGCCGAGAGGTGAGTGGGCATACGGAATATTTTCCGTTTTCCATTTTCCGTTTGTCATTGATCAAAATGACAATGAAAAAAATGGAAAACGGAAAAGCTGAAGCAGGTGTTACCGTTCCATAAAATATGGAAAAATATTCCCATATCCTATCGCCGCCGATTTTGTTGATTTGTCGGCGGCAGTTTCGTTCTCTGATTGACGCGAGATTTGATCTCAGGCACTCTTCGCGTTCTAGAGTCTGCCCCGGAACGGTCACCGTCCTGATCTTCTCATCTGATGATGAGGCATTCCGGTGTTCCAATCGGGCATTTGTGTGGCAGCAACTTGCTGCATATCCACAGGCGTACCCGGCAATCAATTCGGGTTGTTCGGCACGCCTGCAATTTAGGCGTTGAAACCGAACCCCACTGTGATTTGCCATATTCAAATAATCGCAGCTTGGTTGCGGTTTACCGAGTGCAAGCCGAACGGATTTGCTATCGACGGCAACCTACCGCCAACGCCTGCGAGTGAGAGGCTACAGAATTATTTGATAAAAAGCAATATATCGCCCAGATGTTTAAAGCCCCACACGCGGACCTACAACGCCCCAACTTTCAAAAATTTGCTGTTAAGAGCTTGCCTCCTTACGCTGACCACATTCGGTATTTCTTGCTCTCGCGGCGCGCTGCTCGATAGCGCGCAGGAGGCATGGGACAAGGCCGATTACGCCGCGGCGGCGGATTATTACGAACAGTTCCTCAAGGAGAATCCGGGGAGCGACAAGGCGGAATTCGCCCGGCTGAGGGTGGCGACGATTTACCAGCGCGATCTCAAGCGCTACGACCGCGCCATCGAACACTACATCCACTTCATTGAGGACGAAGGCGTCTGGTCGAAGATCAGCGATCAAAGTGAGCGCCGCCGCCTGCGCCTTAACATCGCCGACATGTATTTCGATCTGAATGACCGGGGGCAGGCGCTGGCCGAGTATCAAAAGGTGGTCGCCGGCGCGCTTTACGATAATCTGGCCGAACGCGCTTATTTGCGGATCGGAGGCATCAGGCTCTTGCGCGACGAGTATGAAGACGCCATCCCGGCCTATCAGACGGTGGCGTCCTCCACCAAAGACCCGGTGATCCGCCGCACCGCTCGCTTCGGGATGGCCGATTGTTATGTACGTACGCTCCAGTACGACCTGGCCATTCGGATCCTGGAGCAGACCGAGCCGGATCCGAAATCGCCGAACTATATTCAGAAACGCATCGCAAACATTCGAGAACAACGACGTCAACGCAATCTTTCCTCGCCGTTTCCGTTGAAACGGTCGAGTAAACAGTCGGGTAACCAATAGACCGGAGTCTTTATGCCTATATTTAGGGGGGGCCGAAGGCCCACAAAGAAAAAATCATTCGGGGGGAAGCAGGGTAAGCCAGGCAGGGGCGGTAAATTCGGAGGCAAGCCCGGGGGGAAATTCGGTAAAGCAGCCGGCGGTAAGAAGGGCAAGAAGCGCCCGCTCAAACGCAAAAAGAAAATCGTGAAGAAACCTCCGGCGCAAACCATCGAGAGCACCGGCATGGAAGCCTGGTACATGAAACAGTTGATGACCTCCGAGATCCCGATCGTCGTCGTGCTCAACACCGGCGAAACAGTGCGCGGTTTCGTGCGCTACTACGACAAAGACACCTTCAGCCTCGGCCCCGCCGACGGCAGCCCGAAGATGTTCTTGCGTAAAGAAAGCATACGTTATCTGTACGAAGAGCCGGAGGAGGGCGAGTTTTATGAGGAGGAATATGACGAAGAAGAGGAAGAAAATGAGGAGGATCGAGGATTGAAGATCGAGGATTGAGGATTGCAATCCTCGATCCTTTATTTCGGCCGTTTTCGCGCCGCGTAACCCAAATTTCGTGGAAGTCACGCTCATTGCTCTGAAACAAATGGAACTTGAGCGTGGTTTTCGCGTCCATGCCATTGTCGCAACCCCCCTTCTTGTTCAATCGATCGCGCTCTTTCGCCGTGACGTTCCGGTTCCGCGCAAGTTATATTTGGATGGAACGTTCATCTGTAGGGCAAACTGGCCGCTTTGCCTGGTTTTCCCGAAAGACCGCATCAAGGAGTCAAGGCAAATTTCCTGGGAGCGCAGGCATCCTTGCCTGCTTGCTCTGGTCAGTCGGTCGTTGCCGGAAACCCGCAGGCAAGGATGCCTGCGCTCCCAGGAAATTTGCCCTACATTTTTTTCTGCAGGAGTGTTCATCTATGGGGCTGAAGCGATTTACGGCATCATTTCTCGCCGCGCTATTAATTTGCCTGCCTGCCTTGGCGCAGACGCCCACGCAGCCTCAAGCGCGAAAGGAAGAAAAGTCCCAAAAAGAGGATAAAGAACTAGAGAAGAAGGCGCTCGCGCTGCTCGACGAAGTTGTCGGCGAGGCGATGTCGCTGAAGCTGGTCGAGAACCGGATCTACGCTCTGACCACGGCCGCAGACCTGTTCTGGAAGCGTAATGAAGACCGAGCCCGGGCGCTTATGGCCGAAGCGGTCAGTCAATTCATGGCCATCGAGCGTCCATACCAACCCCAGGCTCAACCCCAGTCCCAACCTCAGGACGAACCCCAGTCCGAGTCCGACGGAATGCGGGCTTTGCAGTTGATGGGGGTTCGCATGGAGTTGAGGACGCAATTGCTTCAGGCACTGGCCGCGCGGGACAGCCGGATGGCGCTGGACTTTCTGCGAGCCTCACGCCTTCCGGAGGCGGGAAAGTTGTTCGGCGGCAAGGAGGCTTCGCCCGATTTCGAGCGGGATTTCGAAATGCAGTTGGCCGTCCGCATAGCCGAAAACGATCCGCGCGCGGCGATGCAGATCGCCGAAGAGAGCCTCAAGCAAGGCGTCAGCCATCAGGTCTATGAAATCTGGGCGAACTTGCTGAATAAGGACCCGAAGGCAGCCGCGAAACTTTCCGGCGACATCGTCTCCTCGCTCAAATCGGCCGACTTGTTGAAAGACTACCAGTCCATCTACGTGGTGACTTCCATGCTGAGCCAACTGCGCGCGCAACTGCGGCCCTCCCGCTCGAACGACAAGGAAGCGCCGCAGCCGCCCCAAGAGGCGCGGGAAATGTTCCGCGATCTGCTCGAGTTGATGGTCTCGACGGCGCTCAAAGTCACGTCGGCGCAGTTGCTGGATTTGCAGGAACAGGGGCCTGCGCGAGACCTGCTGGCGCAGGTTCAAATGTTTTTGCCGGACATCGAGAAGCATCTGCCTTCGCGGGCGCCGGCGGCCCGCGCGAAGCTCGCGCAATTCGACAAAGCCTTCTATCGCCAGCAGTCGCCGCAGGAGATTTTTCTAGACATGGAGAATAAATCCCCTGACGAGTTGATCGCGATGGCCGCCAAATCGCAGGACGAATTCAAGGACATGCTCTACAGGCAGGCGGCGACGAAACTCATCGAGCAGGGGGATACGGCGCGCGCGCGCAAGGTCGTGAAGGATTTCCTGCCGGACGACGGCGCGTGGGATCCGCTCTTCGCCGAGATCGATCGGAAGGAGAGAGAGCAGGCGGTGAAGGATGGCAAACTGGAAGAGGCGCGCAAGAGCGTCTCGCGCTTAGGGTCGAGCGAGGAGCGCGCCCTGGCCCTGGTCGAACTAGCCACGAAGGCCGAGGCCGAGAAGGATCAGAAAGCGCAGCGGGAGTTGCTCAAAGAGGCGGGCGAACTGCTCGGCGATCAGATGGAGACGCGCTCGCAGGTCGAAGCGCAGTTGGTCCTGGCCGCCGCCTCTCTTAATCTCGACCCCGACCGGAGCTTCGAGATTCTTGGATCGGCGATCGACCGCCTGAACGCGGTCTTGAACGCCGTGGCGACGATCGCCAAATTCGATCAAGGCGGAACGACGCCTCTCGCCGCCAACGCGGTGGACGGCGAGATGCGGCTGAACGCGGGCGAATTCGCCAACATCACTAACAACCTGGATCAGCGGTTGCTCGCCTTCGCGCGAAAAGATTTCGACCGCACGGTGTCGCTGCTAAAACGCTGGCAGATCAACGAGGTCAGGCTGGCGATCTGCCTGACGCTCCTGAGTAGAATTCTAGGCGCCGAGAAAGATGCGCAGTATAAAGAGGAGCAGTATTATCTGCCTTATAAGCGCGCTGTGATGTATCAGCGAAGTTTTTGACGCCGGCGGCCGCGCGCAGGAACAATGAAAATAGGCAGGATTAACAGGATTGCTCAGGATTTTGCGAATCGATCTCAATCCTGAGCAATCCTGTTAATCCTGCCTATTTTCCCCAGGAGGTCGTTATGACTTTGAAGTCCCGTAAAGTCTTTTCATCCATCCGTACTGTCATCATCGTGTTGTCGCTCGTCTCATCTCCATTGGCGCAAACTCCGCGCCAGCGCCTCGGAACCCAACCGCCGCCGCCGGAGCCGCAGCAGACGGAAGAGGAGAAGAAGGCCGCGAAGGAGCTTGAGAAGAAGGCGCTGGCTCTGATCGACGAGATGGTCGCCGATTCGGCGTCTCTGAGACTGGCGGAAAATCGAGTCCACATCCTGACCGGCGCGTCGGACATTTTGTGGGCGCGCGATGAAGAGAGGGCGCGGGCGCTTGTCCGCGAGGCGATGGATCAGGCCGTCGCCAATATGCGCGAGGCGAAGGAGAAGGCGGCGCAGGAGGACAGCCAGTACTTCGATTCGCGCTACCCCCGCCGATACAACGCCACATACCTGCGCCACATGGTCTTGAATCTGCTGACGAGGCGGGACCCCAAACTGGCGTTGGAGTTCCTGCAAATGACGCGGTCGCTGCAGGCGGCCGACAACGCCCGCTACCCCGGCGAGGAGCAGCAGGAGAAGATGCTGGAATTGAACCTGGCCTCTCAGGTCGCCGAGAGCGATCCGCAAGCGGCTTTGCGAATAGCCGAGGACTATCTCGACGGCAAATTGGATTATCAGGTCATCAACCTCTGGAGCGCCCTGCAAAGAAAAGACCCGAAGGCCGCCTCGGCGCTGACCGAGAAGATCATCGGCAGCCTGAAATCGCAGGACGTGCTGGCCGATTACAACGCGTCCAACTTCGTTTTCGGCGTATTGAACGTCCTGAAATCGCGCGCCAACGAGATCGCCAACGCGCGAAATAATCCGGACGCGGCGAACGCGCCGCAATCCAATTCCGCCGAGATACAACAGGCTTATCGCGACGCGCTGGATGTCGTCGCCGCCGCAACGCTCAAGATCACGACCAACAACCTGATCAATCAAGACGAGGCCAACAGAGCGCGCAACCTGCTCATGCAGATAACGAACTATCTGGCGGACATCGACAAAATCCTGCCGGCGCGCGCCGCGGCGGTCCGCGCCAAGGTCGCGCAGTTCGACAAGGCCAAATACGGCAACCCGTATGAGAAGTTTTACGCGGAATACGGACGCGACCTTCAAACCAAATCGCTTCAAGAACTGCTCGCCGTGGCTCAGAAAGCGCCGCAGGAAGTCCGCCAGAACGTCTATTACCAGGCCGTAAACAAGGCCATCGAACAGGGTGACGAAGAGACGGCCCGCAAGATCGTCAAGGAGAACATTCCGGATAAGTGGCAGGCGAATGATCTGCTCTCCAACATCGAGCGCAGGACATCGGATCGCGCCGTCGGCGAAGGCAAATACGCCGAGGCCAGGAAGTCTCTCGCCCGCATGCGCACCGACGAACAGCGCGCGTCGGCCCTCGCCGGGTGGGCGTCCGCCGCCGCCAGCAAGGGCGATGAGAAATCGGCGCGCGAGATGTTGGACGAGGCCCGATCGCTCATCGGCTCGCGAATGCAGAAGAGCGACCAGCTCGAAGCGCAGGTGGCCGTCGCCAATGTGGCCGTCAATATCGATCCCGACATGGGCTTCGAAATCGCCGAAGCGGCCGTCGAGCGGATCAACCGGCTGGTCGCCGCCAACCTGGAGATTCAGACCTTCGGCGGAATGGAAGAAGGTGAAATCAGGATCATGGACGGAGGCGCCTGGAGCGGCCATTCGGGGAGCATCGTCCCGCTCTTCGCCGCGCTGGCGCGGAAGGATTTTGATCGCGCCGTCAACCTGCTTAAACGTTGGCAGTCGAATGAACTCAGGCTGATGATGAGCCTCTCGATCGCGCAGAACATCCTGGGCGGACAGGGAGTCAGGCCTGTATTCGGGGCCAGTTATGTGACCGGACGTGGAGCCGTCTTTGGGGCGCCGCCGCCGATCTCGCGCCCAGCGCCGCCGCCGGCGATAAGAAGGCAGTAGCATTTTCCATTTGCCATATTCCATTTGTCATTTGCCATCGCAGGAGAGTCGCAATTCCGGCAATGACAAATGACAAATGGAATATGGCAAATGAAAAATGAACGCGCTTCAGAATATCCACTTGACTGCTTAATTCTCACTCCGCATCCCCCGCTTTCCACTTGGCCCGCCCTCGTTTGCGCTCGCTGTTCTTGCGCTTCCGCTCTACGCGCTCGCGTTTCGATCCGGCGGTGGGCTTCGTCGCTTTGCGGGGCTTGCGCGGGCGCTGCAATTTTTCGAGCCTCTCGGCCATTCTCTCGTAAGCCGCTTCGCGGTTAGCCGATTGCGAGCGCCGTTCGGTCGCCGTGACGACGATGCCGGTGGGGCGATGTGTCAGCCTGACTCCGGTCTCCACCTTGTTGCGATGTTGTCCGCCCGGGCCACCCGCCACGAAAAATTCCAAATCGCAATCGCGCTCCAATGATTCTCTGTCTGTCGGATGTTTATTCACCACTCCCCACTCCCTTATTATCTTTAATTCTGGATCTGAGTTCACCCGTGGTGACGATTGTGCGGCGCGGGCGATCTGAAAGACTTTGTTCGACGAGCAATTCCAGGCCTGAGCTGCGGTAAAAGTTGGATTGTTGGTAGAGTTCTTCGAGGAAATCGAGCGCAACTTTGGCTATGGCGATGACGGGCACAGCCAGGATGATTCCGAGAATGCCGAAAAGGCTGCCGCCGATCATCAATCCGACCAGCACCCACATCGGATGCAGATCGAGTCTTCCTCCGAGGAGTTTTGGCGTCAAGTAGTATCCTTCGACGCTCTGAACGACGATGAAAACAGCGACGACGCCCAGTATGTGAGGCCAGCTCCCTCCAGCCAGGGCCACAAACGAAAGCGAAAGAGTCAGCCCCGTAAGAGTGCCCAGGTATGGAATGAAGTTGAGCAGCCCCGAAAGCAGGCCGATTGAGAGGGCGAGCGGGACGCGCGCTATCGCAAATCCGATCGCGTACAAAACTCCCATCACCAGCGCGATCACCAGTTGGCTTCGCACATACGATGAAATCACGAAATTGATCCGGCTGATCAGAGTGGAGGCCACGGCGCGATGGCGCGGCGGTATGAGACGATCGAGATGAGCGCGCATCGCGCGATAATCGGCTAGCAGATAATAAACGAAGAACGGGATCAACAGGAGGTCCAGCATCGAAGCCGTGACATCGACGAGGCTGAAGAGACCTTTCTGCAACCACTGGCCGGCCATGCTGAAAACGCGCTCAAAGAGGTCGGATTCGCCAGACTTTTCGATCTTCGATTGCAGAAACTTGTAAACCGGCGGGCTGATATGTTCTACCTGTTTAAGTAGCGACTCCACACGCGATTGGTCTCGAAAGAGCGTGCGCGCATGGTCGTAGGTTTTTACCAACTGCCCCCAAAAACCGGGCAATATGAAGATCAGAATTAGAACCAGTATCATTGTCGCGCCGCTGATGGTCAGCAAGACGGAGGACGAGCGGGACCATCCGCGCCGTTCGAACCACGCGACGACGGGCGCCAGCAGGTAGGCCAGCGCCAGAGAGGAGAGCATCGGAATCAGAATGATGCGGGCGCCGACGAATACGGCCGCGCAGAAGACCAGGGCGAGTAGGGCGAAGGGGACCCACCGCATCCATTCGAGTGGGTTTCGCGCATGTCGCGGCTCATCTTTGGAGTTCGACTCTTTCACCTGCTATCGTCTTCCTGATCTTCGCTCATCAACCTGTTGATGTGAGCGATGTAGTGAAGCCCGGAGAATACGGCCATCGCGAGCGTGGCGTAATAGGCCACCGGCAGATACCCCGCCAGCAAGCCGAAGGCGTTGGCCACGAGGAAAAAAACGATCATCACGACCTGAACCAGGGTGTTCAATTTGCCTGGTATCGAGGGGCGAAACCGGCTGAATCCCGTGGTCATATTGATGACCGCCGCGCCTAACACGATGATGGCGTCACGGCTGATCGCCACCGCCGTGAGCCAGAACGGGATAGGGTCGGTCAGAGTGAACCTGGGCAGCGAGAGAATGACGAAAGCCGTCACGAGTAGCAGCTTGTCGGCCATCGGATCCAGAATCGCGCCGAGTTGCGTCTTCTGATTGAAGCTCCGGGCGACCAGTCCGTCAAGCCCGTCCGTGACGGCGGCCACCAGAAAAACCGCGAGAGCCCACCTGAATTGCTGATAATAAAGAGCCGTGACAAAAACTGGTATCAGGATTAGCCTTAAAACCGTGAGGAAATTGGCGATGGTCAGAGCCGATGACATTGCGTCATCATAACTTTTCGATTTTTCTTTTGAAAGCCTTTTGAGCAATAATGGCTCTCCCTGCGCAAACTTCCGATCGCGCGATCAAAGATTCGATTAAGAGTCAGTGGCTATGAGAACTTTAGTCGTAGGTGACATTCACGGCAAACTCGACCTGTTCAATCTCCTGCTGGAGAAGATGGAGTACCGCGCGGGCGAGGACCGACTTATTCTGATTGGCGATTTGGTGGATCGCGGGGAGAATTCGCGCGGCGTGGTGGCGCGCGCCATCGAGCTCAAGCGGGAGGCGCCCAACAATGTGATTGTTCTCAGGGGGAATCACGAAGCGATGATGCTGGCCGCCCTATCGCACCCCGAAGGCGAACAGGCCGAGCTGTGGTATTACAACGGCGGCATCGAGACCCTACAAAGTTACATGGACGAAGAGGGCGACTGTGATGTGCCTGAAGAACATTGGGATTTTCTGGCCTCCCTGCCGACCTGGTACGAAGACGACAACGCCATTTACGTCCATGCCTCATTGCCGGAAGGGGACGACGGCGATTTCCTGCATCCGGGCCAAGCCCCCGAAAGCCCTGAGATTTATTGGTCCCGTAACCGCCGTTTCTTCCTGGAATATAACGGCAAGACGGTCGTCTTCGGTCACACGATCACGGGAATGATCTTCGGCGAACGCGGAGAGGTCTGGCTGCGCGACAGCCTGATATGCGTCGACACAGGCGCGTATTTAACCGGCGTGCTTTCCGCCATCGAGTTGCCCTCGCGCCGCGTCTTCAGCGTCGCGAGCGAAGTCGAGGAAGAAAACGGCGCGCAAAGCTGGGGAGGACTCAGTTTGTTCCGCAAGCTAGGGTTCGGCTGATATTTTTCCGTCCTTTTGTCCGCTATTTTTTTGTCCGCGCCAACATTCATTTAAAATTCGGATTCGGCGTCATGAACACTAGCAAGGTCAGTCTCTGATCGCTGGCGTTCTTCACTCCGTGCGGCGCCCCCGCAGGGGCCATCACGATCTGGTCGGCGCCCAATTCCCGCGTCTCGTCTCCGACGACGAACGATCCGCGCCCGTCCAACACGTAATAGATTTTGTCCTCGCCCTCGTGCGCGTGGATTTTCTGCTCCTGTCCTGGTTCCAGGCAATAAACGTCGCAGAAGAAATTCTTCGTCTCGAAGAGGTTGATCTTCCGCATCTTCTCGCCGGAAAACTCCGCCGCCGCAAAAACATCCTTAACATCCATTTCGCTCTCCTGCGGAAAATCCCTGGGTACGCATCGCTTCCAGCGTGCCGTCTCGGCTAGAGACCTATTGATCGGAATCAGTCCCCCTAAAATCTGAGGCGATGCGTACCAAGGTCTGGTTCCTATAAATTCGTCTTTCGCCGAGACTGCACGCTGGAAGCGATGCGTACCCAGGGGAGATTTTCATCGCTTCCCTCAAAAGGATACTCCATCCACAGCGAACATCTTGGTGAACTTGGATGGAGAGGAATTTTGAGACCGTATGTGAGTTGAGGGGCTTTGCCCTTCGACGAACATACGGTTGACTCGTGTCGTATACTGTTTCAGCGTCCAAAGGCACTCCCATCGGGAGAGAACAGTTTCTGGGCGCATTGCAATCGGAGATAGGCAAGACCATCCGCAAGGGGGTGCAGAGGGAATTTAGGCGTCTGGAAAGTTTGCAATTGCATTTTCCGATCTCTGTTCCTATCTCCTGATGGGTCGCGACCAATCGTGGTCTCAGGTTCGCCACCGTAAGGTCACCCGGCCCTAAGCAGTCCGTTCCCGGAAGAAGGTTCTTCCGGGCGTGAATACGAAACTTGGAACTGCAAGCCCCCACTACAACGCGCTTCGCGTTTAGTGGCGGGTAGGTGACTACCAATTCGAGTAATGAACGAATAGTCTGTGTATTCTGATTTAAAAGATGGTAGACGGGGCCGGAACGATGTTGGATTCACCCGCAACAAATATCGAATCCCTGAACTCTGTTGGGGAAGCGCTGCTTGGGAAGCCTT
>WNFV01011680.1_pt1 | contig 10940 bp, 7 predicted proteins | sample 5400101 | NCBI WGS metagenome assembly WNFV01 (sample SAMN13153361, study PRJNA577476) | soil metagenome | isolation source: 115 cm soil or saprolite under grassland replicate 1 | place: USA:California | collected 2016-06-15
TGGCTTCGACGGCATCGACATCGATTGGGAATATCCCTCCGATCCGACGCGCGGCGGCAGGCCGATCGACACCAAGAACTTCACGCTGCTCGTGAAGGAATTTCACGACGCCGTTCAAGCCGAAGGCGCGAAGACCAAGAAGGCGCCGCTTCTGGTCACCAGCGCAACGCCGGCCGGCAAGAGCGCCCAATTTTTCGAGTTGTCGGAGATCCACAAGTACCTCGACTGGATCAACCCGATGACCTACGACTTTACCGGAAGCTGGGAGCCGACGACCGGGATCAATGCGCCGAACGGCAACGCGGGAGGCATTCAGGCGGCCGTCGCCACGTATCTCGTGGCCGGCGTTCCACCCGAGAAAATCGTTCTTGGAATGGCGACCTACGGGCACACGTTCGCCGGGGTCGAAACCGAGCGGCCGCGATCGCCGCACAAGGGCAAGGGCCCCAAGGCGCGCTGCACCAACGAGGAAGGGTCCATCGCTTACTTCGAAGTCGCCGAGCTTTTGAAATCGGGGCAGCTCAAGCGCTACTGGGATGACGACACGGCGACGCCCTACGCGTACGACGCCAAGACCAAGCTCTGGGTGACCTACGACGATACTGAATCGCTCCAGAAGAAGCTCGATGTCGTCGAAAACAAACGGCTCGGCGGGGCGATGTTCTGGGCAATCGATCTCGACGACTACAAGAGCGGCTACCCGCTCATCTCGTCGGTCGCCAAACGCCTCTTGAAGCGGCCGTGAATCCTCTCTTGAATGACTCGGCGCGGCCTCCGGCCCGCCTGCGGTTGAATGACTCGGCGCGGCCTCCGGCCCGCCTGCGGTACAGCGCGAAAGGCGCCGCATGCAGCTGACATTTTTGGACTGGGTGGCCATCGCTCTCTACTTCCTGGCCAACATCGCGATCGGGCTCTATTACCGGCGGCGGGCGACGAGCTCCACCGAAGAGTTTTTCGTGGGAGGGCGCAATGTGAGCTGGTGGCTCGCGGGCACCTCGATGGTGGCCACGACGTTCGCCGCGGATACCCCTCTCGCGGTGACCGGGCTCGTGGCGAGTTACGGTATCGCGGGCAACTGGCTCTGGTGGAGCATGCTGATGAGCGGCATGCTGACCGTCTTCTTCTACGCGCGGCTCTGGCGCCGCGCCGGCGTTCTCACCGACGTGGAGTTCGCCGAAATCCGCTACAGCGGCAAACCGGCCGCTTTCCTGCGGGGGTTCCGCGCGCTCTATCTGGGAATGCCCATCAACTGCATCATCATGGGATGGGTCAATCTAGCGATGGTGAAGATCCTCGTCATCATCTTCGGCGTCAGCAAAGTCGAGGCGCTCGTTCTGGTATTCGGGATCATGCTGGTCACCTCGATGATCTCGACGTTGTCGGGGCTCTGGGGCGTTCTCATCATGGACCTGTTCCAGTTCGTCCTGAAGATGGGGATGGTGATCGTGCTCGCCGTCTACGCGGTCAAGGCCGTGGGCGGCATGGACGAGCTGAAGAACAAGCTACACGCGCTCGACACCGCGAGGGCCGCCGGCACAGGTGGCCACGGTTCGATCATGTCGTTCACACCCGACGTCGGGTCGGCGTGGATGCCGATGATCACCTTCTTCGTTTACATCGCCGTCAACTGGTGGGCGACCTGGTATCCGGGTCCGGCCGTGGCCGTGGGTACTGACGGCGCTGGCGTCGCTGGTCCTTTATCCGACGCTCAAGGACAAAGAGGGCGGCTTCATCAAGACGATCGTCGACCCTAACGTCTTTCCGGTCGCGCTGCGCGGCGTGATGATCGCCGCATTCGCGGCAGCATACATGTCGACGATCGGAACGCAGCTCAACTGGGGCGCTTCCTATTTGGTCAACGACTTCTACAAGCGCTTTCTGGTCAAGAACCGAGACGAGAAACACTATGTACGCATCTCGCAGATCGCAACCGTGCTGATCATGGTCGCGTCGTCGATCGTGACCTACTACCAAGAATCGGTGGCCGGCGCCTGGAAGCTCCTGATAGCGCTCGGTGCGGGCACCGGGAGCGTCTTCATCTTGCGCTGGTTCTGGTGGCGCATCAATGCATGGAGCGAGGTCTCGGCGATGGCGGCGTCGTTCGTGACCTCGCTTCTTCTGCAGTTTCAGTTCAACATGAACAGCGACGACCCACGCGAGTTCGCTTGGATAGTGATCATCACCGTCGGTTGCTCGACGGTCGTTTGGCTCAGCGTCACGTTCCTCACCGCACCGGAGAAGGAAGATACGCTGCTCGCGTTTTATCGCCGGGTGCGTCCGAGCGCAGCATTGTGGGGACCCGTCGCGCGCAAGGCCAGCGACGTCACACCTGCGCACGATGGCCTCTTCAACCTGATGGATTGGGCAGCGGGCTGCGCGTTCGTGTACCTGACGCTGTTCGGCGTCGGAAAAATCATCTTCGGCGAGGCGCTGCTCGGCTTCGTTCTTCTCGCAATCGGCGCGCTGGCAGCGGCGCTCATCTACTGGGACCTCAATCGTCGAGGTTGGAAGACGGTGCTCGAGTGAAAACGCAGATTTTTTTCTTTGCCATCTTCGCGCTCGCCGCTTGCCAGCCATCTCGGCCGACGTCGGTGGTGCCGCCGGCCCCCCGCTCCGAACCGGCAGCGCAACCGCAAACCACGTCGCCTCCGACACCGACCTACGCCGTCGTGCCCCTGCCGGAGAATCTGGTGCCGGGCAGCGGAGCGTTCGCGCTAAGCCGCAGCACCCGCATCTTGGTCACCGAGCCAGCATCCAGCGAGATCATGCAGGTTGCAGATTACCTCGCGCAACGACTGCATGCTGCAACGGGCGGCACGTTCAAGCCGGAGCGCACCGATGCTCCCGAGAAGGGAACGATTCGATTCGTCTCGGATCCCCGGTTCGGTAACGAGGGCTATCATCTCATCGTCACCGCCGACTCCATCGATCTTCGCGCGAAAGGGGGGCAGGGTCTCTTCTATGCCGTCCAGACCCTCCGGCAACTGATGCCTCTCGAGCTGGAGACCGAAGGTCGTGCGCAGGGGCCGAGCTGGTCGGTGCCGGCCGTCGAGATCGAAGATTCTCCGCGCTTTCGCTACCGGGGGCTGCACCTCGATACCGCGCGGCACTTTTTCCCGCCTGCGTTCATCAAGCGGTACGTCGACGAAATGGCGATGTACAAATTCAACACGTTTCACTGGCATCTCACCGACGACCAAGGCTGGCGCATCGAAATCAAGAAATACCCGAAGCTCACCGAAGTCGGTGGCTGGCGAAAGGAAACGCTCGTTGGTCACGATCGCGAGCAGCCGCACAAATTCGATGGCGTACGTCACGGCGGCTACTACACGCAGCAGGACATCAAGGACATCGTCCAATACGCGAAGGATCGGTTCGTCACCATCATTCCGGAAATCGAGATGCCCGGTCACGCCCGCGCGGCGCTCGCGGCCTATCCCGAGCTCGCCTGCACCAAAGGGCCGTTCGAGGTTGCCGCCGAGTGGGGAATCTTCGAGGACATCTTCTGCCCCACCGCCAAGACTTTCGGCTTTCTCGAGGATGTGCTGACCGAGGTCCTGAAGCTCTTTCCCAGTCAATACATCCACATCGGCGGCGACGAAGTGCGGAAGGTGCGCTGGAAGGAGAGCCAGGAAGCGCAACGAGTCATCAAGCGCGAGAAGCTGAGAAACGAAGAGGAGCTGCAGAGCTACTTCGTTCGAAGAATGACCAACTTCCTCGGCAAAAAGGGAAGGCGGGTGATCGGGTGGGACGAGATCCTGGAAGGTGGGCTCGCACCGGAAGCCACGGTGATGAGTTGGCGCGGTTTCGAAGGTGGCATCGAGGCCGCCAAGCAGGGCCACGACGTGATCATGACGCCCGAGGATTACGTCTACCTCGACCATTACCAAGACAACGACACGCAAGCCGAGTCTCTGGCCATTGGTGGATACACGCCGCTCGAGAAGGTCTACGAATTCGAGCCGGTGCCACCCTCGTTTTCGAGCGAGCAGGCGCAGCACGTCGCCGGAGCGCAAGGCAACGTGTGGACCGAATACATGACGACGCCCGAGCGGGTGGAGTACATGGTGTTCCCTCGCCTTCTGGCTCTATCGGAGGTTCTTTGGTCGCCGAGAGCGGCGCGAAATTGGGATCGATTCGCCGAGCGCCTGCCGCACGAGCTGGAACGACTTCGCACCCTGGGAGTCGCGCACGGCCGCCACTTCTTCAAGGTCAAACCGAAGATCGAAGCGAATGCGGAGGGACGCTGCGTCGTCGGGCTCCACACGAACACGCCGGAGTCCATCCACTACACGCTCGATGGATCCGAACCGACGCCTCGCTCTCCCCTTTACCAGAACGCGATCGTGCTCGACCGCACGACGACGGTGAGAGCCGTGGCTGCGAAGGACGGCCAGCCGCTCTCTCCACCGATCGCTGCGACCTGCCACGTGAGTCTGGCCAGCGGAAAACCCACCAGATATGGCTCGGCCTTCAGCGAGAAGTACGCGTCCGAGCGCGAGCGGACGCTGACCAACGGGCTCAAGGGATCGACCAATTTCGGCGACGGGCAGTGGCTCGGATTCGCAGGGCAAGACCTGGATGCGACCCTGGATCTCGGCAAATCCATGCCCATCCGAAAGGTCAGCGTCGGTTTCCTGCGCGACGCCGGCGTGTGGATCATGCTGCCGGGAACGGTCGAATTCATGCTCGCCGACGACGGGAAAAACTTCCGATCGGTCGCGATCCTGAAAAACGACGTGGAAGAGCGCGACCCCAAACCGCTGGTCAAAGACTTCAGCGCGAAGCTCGACAACCAGACCGCGCGCTACGTGCGCGTGCGCGCAAAAAATTACGGCAAGCTGCCGGCGTGGCACCCCGGAGCGGGCAACCCCGCATGGCTTTTCACCGACGAACTCATCGTGGAGTAACTCGAAAGGACGATTGGAAGATGGCAACCGAGGAAGTCAAGACGAAGCACCCGGCCCTCTGGGTCCCGACGCTGTACATCGCCGAGGGGCTCCCTTTCATCGCTACGGCAGTCGTCTCCGTACTCATGTACAAGAGCCTCGGGCTTCCGGACTCGAAGATTGCTGCGTTCACCTCGTTGGTCATGTGGCCGTGGACGCTGAAACCGCTATGGAGCCCGTTCATGGAAATGTACAAGACGAAAAAATTCTTCGTCTTGGCCACGCAGTTTCTCGGCGGCCTCTCTTTCGCCTTGCTGGCTTTCGCACTGTCGAGCGATGCATTCGTTCGCTACTCGCTCGCCTTCTTCGCCCTGATTGCATTCAACTCCGCCACCCACGACATCGCCGCCGACGGCCTCTATATCGAATCGCTGTCGAAGGAGAACCAGGCCAAGTTCGTAGGTGTTCAGAGCGCGTGCTGGAACATCGGAAAGATCTTGGCGCAAGGCGCTCTGGTCAGCGTAGCGGATGTCCTCGAGAAGAAATTTGGACCCAAAATAGGCTGGGGCATTGTAATGGGCATCTTTGCCGCGATCCTCATCCTCTTCAGCTTGTACCACCGCATCATGCTGCCTTCGGGCAAACCCGCGCGCCAGGTCGGCACGGCCAAGGATACCTTTCGCGAGTTCTGGCACGTGACACTGGCGTTCTTTCGCAAGAAGAACGTCTGGTGGGGTATCGCGTTCATCGTTCTCTTCCGTTTTGCGGAGGGTCAGGCACAGAAAATTTTCCCGCTGTTCTTGCGCGCGGATCGCGCGAACGGGGGTCTCGGTCTTTCCACGGGCGACGTGGGCATAGGATACGGCTGGATTGGGCCACTGCCATTCATCTTGGGAGCGATTCTCGGCGGCTACTTCGCGTCCAAGCGCTCGCTTCGGCGCGCGCTCTTGCCGCTTTGCGCCATCTTCAACCTTCCTTACGCCGCCTATTTGTTCCTGGCATGGGTGCAACCCAACACTCTGACGGTCGTTGCGGGCGCCATCGCCGTCGAGATGTTCGGTTATGGCTTCGGCTTCGTGGCGGTCAGCCTATTCATGATGCAGCAGATGGCGACCGGACCCTACAAGATGGCGCACTACGCGGTCGCCACGGGCGTGATGAATCTCGGCCTGATCCTCCCCGGTTTCTGGAGCGGCTATCTGAGCGACGCGATTGGTTACAAAAACTTTTTCATCTGGGTCATGGCGTCGACCGCGATCTCGTTCATCGTGACGTGGCTCGTGCCATTCAAGACCGACGCAGAGATCGCCTCCGAAAATGACGAAGTCGCGCGGACGCCCATCGGCCAGGTCGCCTGAGAATCTTTGGTCACCGCCGGATCGCCGTGCCGATTCCGACGCTTCGTACCCATTCGAGTGAGAGAAGGGCCGGGAGCTTGCCTACCGGAATGATGACCGTGAGCACGTCGGCGAACATCGTCTGCGCCCGGATGCCATGCTTTTCGAGCTCGGCGCGGACGACGCTCGGCGCGGACGGCGCGTTCGCCGTGAGCAGTACGAACGCGAAGATCTCGATAGCCTCCGGCGGTTCGGCTTTCGCGACGGCGAGTCTCGCCACGATCGCTCCGGGCCTTTCGAGTTTTTTGAACGCCGTCGGATTCACCCGCGGGCCGACCATTTGCCACCCCTGTGGAACGTCGGAGGCATCGGCCGGCAAAAGCAGCCACGCGTATTCATACGGTAGACCGTGCCAGGCGCCCGATCCGGCGGGACCCACACGCGCCAGAACCTCGCGACGTACGAGTGCAAACGATGCGTCGGCCACTCCGTTCGCGCGCGATCGATATTCCGGCGATTGGCTCCCCTCCCGCTCTTCGTCAATGCCGTTCTGCGTTTCGTGGGGGTGAGGCTTCATCGTACCTACTGCGGCAAAGGATACGGGCGCCAGAAGGTGCAACGCTCGTGCCCCGGCGTTCGACCTGCTAGCGGTGGCGCGAAGCCGACCGACCGGCGATCGACAATCGGACGTGACAGTGACGATCGACAACATCGGCCTGTCACTCGAGAACACCCGATGCCACTCGGCCTCCACCCCGCGATCGGCACTTCACCCGGTGGGCGTTTTTTCACAGGGAGGCGGGGAGTCAGGGAGATTTTGTTGCTGGCGCGTCGGTGCGACGGCGTTCTGCGCGCGGGCCGATTGCCGAACCATCAACAAAATCTTCCCGCTTCTCCGCCTCCCCGTTCATTCAACCCTGACAGCTGGCAAGACACTTCGATCGCTGGTCGGGCGAGGCCGGAAGCGGAACTGCCATCCTCCTCCACCCCGAGATCGGCACTTCACCTGGTGGGCGTTTTTTCACAGGGAGGCGGGGAGTCAGGGAGATTTTGTTGCTGGCGCGGCGGTGCGACGGCTGCTCTGCGCGCGAGCCGATGGCCGAACCATCAACAAAATCTCCCCGCTTCTCCGCCTCCCCGTTCATTCACCCTGACGGCTGGCAAGACGCTTCGATCGCTCGTCCGGCGGCGCGACACTCGGCGCGGGCCTCCGGCCCCGCCTAAGTGTGGGAAAAGATCACTTCCGATCGCCGAGACCATCGGGCGCTTCGCTCGTCGGCGAAGGAGCTGCGCTGAGAGGGTGGGACCCGGATTTGTGTTGGTCGCGGGTATTGCCATGCGCCGGCTGTCCGATTTTGCGTGCCCCCGTCGCAGTGGGAAGACGTTCCACAGGAACGGGAGCCACGCTTTCCGCGAGCTTGGGCTCGGCGGCGGCGAGCTCGCGGATGGGGGGTTCCAGGATGGGAAAAGCCATCTCTCGCCGATTTTCCGTGGGCTCTTTAGGCGCCTCGGCGGGCGATGCGCCGCTCGTTCTCTTCAGAAGCTTGGTTCCCACGATCGCGGCGAAGAGCGCGAGGGCCGCCGCGGCCACGTGCTTCGTCCGAGACCGCCAATGTCTGCGCTGCCGAGGGGCGTCCGGATCGGGATCGATGCTGGCGGCTGTCTTCGCGATGCGGTCGATGCGATCCACGAGCGTGAGCGCATCATCGGCGGCGAAGGGAAGAAGCGCCTTGGAGAGCTCGGCTACGCCTCGATAGCGATCGGAAGCCTCTTTTTTCAGACAACGAAGGATCACCTTCTCGAGCGCAGCGGGCACCTCCGGTCGCGTGCTTCGAATGGGCGAGGGTGGATCGGCGATGATTTTCGCCAGCACCGCCGACGATGCCTCGGCGTCGTAAGCGGGCGCGCCGGTCATGAGCTCGTAAAGAATCGCGCCGAGCGACCATACGTCCGTCCGGCCGTCGAGGAACTTCGAGTGTCGTATCTGCTCGGGCGACATGTAGGCTGGCGTTCCGAGCACCTGGGTGGTCGTCGTGATCGAATCGGTGGAATCCTGAAGGATGGCTTTCGAAATTCCGAAATCGAGTACCTTGACGAGGCATCTGCCGTCGGACCCCTTGGTCAAGAAAAGGTTCGAAGGCTTGAGATCGCGATGAATGATGCCGAGTGCGTGGGCTTCCGCGATCGCTTCGCACGCCTGCAGGACGAGAGACACGGCGGTGTCGATGGGCAACGGGCCGCTCTCCTGCAGCACCTCTTCCAAGTTGGTGCCGAACAGGTACTCCATGACGATGTACGGGAGGCCGGAATCCAGCGTTCCGACGTCGATCACCCTGGCCACGTGGTCGCTTCGTAAGCTCGCCGTCGCCCGAGCTTCTCGCACGAAGCGCGCGACGGCGGACGAATCTCGGCAGCTCTCTGGCCGCAAGATCTTGACGGCGACCATCTGGCCGAGCTGGAGGTGCTCGGCAGCGACCACGTCGCCCATCCCTCCACGCCCGAGCAGGCGACCGACCCGGTATTTGCCGGCGAGGATCTGCCCTTCCCAAGAAGGCAACGTCTCGCTCAGACTCATGTACCTTCCTCGTAGACCGGCTTAGCGGACGGAAGGAGGCGCGCGCCGCACGCCGCGGTGGGCGCCGGAGGAGCCGCTCGGTCGAGCGCGATGATGGCAGGCTGACCCAAGGACTCGAGTTTGCCACAGGACGGACACCAGTTGGCCCACACGACAGCACCTTCGGCGTGTGCGGCTACCGAAGAGGGGGGGGTGAGTTAGGCACAACTAATTGATTTATCACATGTTTTTCGTCAGCGATCGCGTGCTCGCTCTCGCCGGAAATTCATGCCAATTTGGGATAGGACGGATCCCTGGGAGGCCAGCTCCTTTTTCCCCGCGTTCGGTCCAAACGAGCAGCATGACGGCAGGTAACCCAACTTGGGGGGGGTTCGTCGGCGTAGCCGCACTATCTGCTTCGCTCGTCTTCGTCAGTTACGCGCGGGCTGACCCGTCGCCGACCGATCGCAACTTGGCGCAGACCTTGTTCGATCAAGCCCGCGAGCTCATGGGAGCGGGAAAATACAACGAGGCGTGCGCGAAGTTTGCCGAGAGCCAGCGGCTCGATCCTGGCGGCGGCACGCTGCTGAACTTGGCGCTGTGTCACGAAAAGCAGGGCAAGATTGCCACAGCTTGGGCTGACTTCCACGAGGCGCTGAGCGCCGCACTTCGCGACCGGCGAAAAGAGCGAGAAAAGTTGGCGAGGGAACATCTGCAGACCCTCGAACCGAGGCTCCCGAAGCTGACCCTGCAGGTCGCGCAGCCCGTTGCGACGGCGATGGAGCTCAAGATCGACGGGGCCCCCGTCGCTCGCACGGCTTGGGGAGCGGCGGTGCCGATCGATCCCGCCTCGCACGTCATTCAGGCGACGGCTCCGGGTAAGAAACCGTGGAGCGCGACGTTCACCATGCGCGAGGCAGAGCAGCGGACCACCTCGGTTCCGCTTTTGGACGACGAGCCGCAGGCCCCGGCCGCCGCGGCTTCGGCAGCGCGACCGAGGACCAACGACGTCGAGGAGCGTCCTTCGAGTCGACCGCGCACGGGCGCCTACGTCGCCGGCGGTTTCGGTGTTCTCGGCCTCGGCGTGGGAACGTACTTCGGCCTGCACGCGATCGCGGAACGCAAGGAGGCTGATTCTTACTGCTCGGAAACGACCTGCAAACGAGAAGGGTTCGACCACAACGAGAACGCCGTGCGCGACGCGTGGATCTCCGATGCCGCGTTCGGGATCGGGCTCATCGGTGTGGGCCTCGCCGTCTACTGGATGGTTGTCCCCGACAGCTCGTCAACGCGCTCGACGACCGGGTCGACGTGGACGGTAGCACCCAGTGTCGCCGCGCGTGGCGGCGGCGTCACCGTCGGGAGCCGCTGGTGACTCGTTCGCCGATCTTGTGGTGGTTGGCGAGCTTCGCGTCGTGCGCCGCGAGCTGCCAGTGGGCGGGAGACATCCACGAGAAAGCGCTAGAGACAGATCCTTCCCGGAGCGACGCTTCGGCTTCCGACGCACGCGCCGAAAGATCCGGGGCACCGGAAACGGGCGCACACGAGGACGCGCCGTCGGACACCGTTCGCGGCGACGCGGATGCGCGCGATCCTTTTCAGGGAAGCGACGGACCGCTCGAGGGCGGGTTGGCAGAAGCAGGCGATGGCGGTGTCAACCTATGCCACGAGGTTTGCGACCAACAAGGGGTAGGCAAGTGCGTCGGAGGGACGTGCATCATCGACTGTCCGACGAAAGACGCCTGCGGCGACACGGTGATTTGCCCTCCCGGCGTTCCTTGCACCGTGCGCTGCGGCGTACAGGGCTGTCCAAAAGGGGTCAACTGCGTGGGGCCGATCTGTCACATTCAGTGCATGGGCGACGTGAGCTGCTCGGGCATCGTCCAATGCGGCGGCGGCAAATGCACGGTCGAATGCTCGCAATCGGCCAGCTGCTTGGGCGGCGTGCAATGCTCGGCCGCCGAATGTCATCTGAGCTGCGGAGGTGCTTCGTCTTGCGGAGGGAGGGTCGCCTGCTTCGACACCGCCAAGACCTGCAACATTACCTGCGGGGGCCAGTATGCATGCGCGAATACCGTCGAGGGGGCTCATGCCGCTGCGGTGATCGATTGCACCGGCCAGCAAAGCTGCTCGGGTCAAGTGTCGTGCAGCGGAACCACC
>WNFV01009243.1_pt1 | contig 10939 bp, 10 predicted proteins | sample 5400101 | NCBI WGS metagenome assembly WNFV01 (sample SAMN13153361, study PRJNA577476) | soil metagenome | isolation source: 115 cm soil or saprolite under grassland replicate 1 | place: USA:California | collected 2016-06-15
CGGCGCCGCTCCGCGCCAGCGCGGCAGCAGCGACGGGTGGACGTTGAGCCAGAGCCGTTCCTCCAGCACGGACTCGGGGATCAACAGCCCGTAGGCCACGACGACGACGGTGTCGGCACCGAGGTCGAGGCCGGGCTCGGGACGCGGCGGTTGCAGCACGCGCAGGCCGAGCCGCTCGGCCGCCTCCTTCGCGGGCGGCGCGCCGGGCTTGCGTCCGCGGCCGCGCGGTGCGTCGGGGCGCGTCAGCAGCGCCGTGATCTCGTGCTCGGCGGCGAGGCGCTCGAGGACGTCCGCTCCGAACGGCGCCGTCGCCGCGACGGCGAGCTGCATCAGCGCAGGACGAGCCGCGGCCGCAGCGCCGCCATCGCCTCGCGCCGCGCGTCGGGCGTCGTGCGGTCGAGCATGAGCTTCCCGTCGAGATGGTCGAATTCGTGCTGTGCGATGCGGGCAGGCATGCCCTCGAGGTCGTACGCAACCTCCGCGCCGGTCTCGTCGCGACCTTCGAGCCGGATCGTCGTCGGACGTTCGACCGGGACGGTGACGCCCTGGATCGAGAGGCAGCCCTCGTCGTCGACGTCCGTCTCGTCGCCGCTCTTCGGGATCGACGGGTTGACGAGGACGAGCACCTTGTCCTCCTCGGGCGAGAAGACGAAGACGCGCCGCAGCACGCCGACCTGGGTCGCGGCGAGGCCGACGCCGTTCGCCTCCTTCATCAGGTCGCTCATGCGCGCAACGAGGCGGCGGAGGTCGTCGTCGAACTCTTCCACGGGCCGTGCCTCCATGCGCAACACGGGATCCGGGTACTGGCGGATCTGCGCGAGCGCGAGCTGCCGGCGCGCTTCGCGCTCCGGATCGAGCTCTTCGGTTTTGACTTGGCCTTCGACGTCCTCTGACATCTAAGGCACCGCTTGCGGTGCCGACTCCAGGACGTGCAGGCTCTGACTGCGCGTCCGTCGGAACTGACCGGCCACCGCGCTTGAAGGCTTCACGGACATAGGACCCGGCAGACTAGCGTCGTGGATAGGCGTGAGCGCGAGGCGATCCTGCGGCAGGGCGTGACGCGTCCGGAGACGCCGCGCGACCGGCGCGAGCGGGAGGCACTGGAAGCGGATCTGCGGGACAACCCGCTGGCGGGCGAGCCGCTGCGGCGGCGGCTGCGCAACTTCCGTCCCGACGCCGGTGCACAACTCGCCGCGCTCGGGGGGCCGCTCGCCTGGATGCGCCGGCTGCGGGCGATCGAGATCGCCATCCAGTTGCACGAGGAGCAGTTGGCCGAGGCGTGGGCGCAATTGCGGGCCGAGTCCGGGGACGAGTTCGCGCGCGAGTGGCGGAAGGTCGCCGAGGGTTGGGACTTCGGCGAGGTCAACGAGCTGATCGAGCGCCACAACCGACACTACCCGGCGGAGTCGCGCCTGCCGATGAACCCGCGCACGGGCGATTTCGTCCTCGTCAACGGGCGGCCGTACACACGCGAGCCGCTCGATGCCGCGTGGGCCCTGTCTCGCTTTCCGGCGGACGGGCAAAATTAGACCGTGGACTCGCTGACCGGACAGTTCCTGATCGCGTCACCGTCGATCCTCGACCCGAACTTCCACCGCACTGTCGTGTTCGTAACGGCGCACAGCGAGGAGGGCGCGGTCGGCCTGATCCTGAACCGGCGCTCCGACGCGACGGTCGGCGACGCGGTGCCGCAGCTCGCGCCCGTGACGGATCTCTCCGATCCGGTCTTCGTCGGCGGACCGGTCAACCCGGAGGGCGTCGCGGTGCTCGCCGAGTTCCACGATCCCGAAGAGGCGGGCGTGGTCGTGATCGAGGACATCGGCTTCGTCGCGCTGGACGACGCGCTCGAGGAGGGCGCGCCGGACTTGGAGCGGACGCGCGTCTTCGCCGGCGTCGCGGGATGGGGCCCGGAACAACTCGAGGACGAGCTCGAACGCGACGACTGGATCATCGAGCGCGCCGACCTCGACGACATCTTCACGGAAGATCCCGAGGGTCTCTGGAGCTCGGTGCTCCGCCGCAAGGGCGGCCAGTACGAGCTCGTCGCCCGCATGCCCGTCGACCCTTCGCTGAACTAGCGGGATTAGCGGCGGGTTAGCGGCGCCCGCAACTGTTCGGGCAGACCAAAACCTGGAGGTTCTGCCGTGAACAGATGGATACCGCTACTGGCGCTCGGAGCAGCCTTGCTCGCGGTAGCGCCTCAAGCCGCCGCGCGCACTGCCCCGACGTCGTCATGCGCCCGGCACGATGTCCGAACGCTTGCGTCGGCTCACGCCCTGACGACCTACGACGACGACATCGAGGACGCAGGCGAGGCGCCCGACTTCTGCGGCACCGAGATCATCACGAACGACAACCGAGCGGTGACGGTCGGAATTCACGTTCACAACCGCTCCGACTTCGCCTCCGGCGACAGCTACACCATCCTCCTCGACACCGACCAGAACGTGGCCACCGGTCAGCCGTCGACCGGTGCGGACTACGAACTGTCGCTGAATGGCGGCGCCCCGCAGCTGTACCGCTGGAGCATGGCAGCGTTCGAGCAAGTCCCGGCCTCGATCCCGCTCACCTGGATCGAGGACTATGGCCCGGCGTTTGAGCTCCTACGCAGCGACATCGGCAACCCTGCCGGCTTCGCGATCGTGTTCCTCTCGACGGACGGGTTGTCCGGCGACCGCGCTCCCGACAATGGCTCGTGGACGTACGCCGTGACTCCGCTGACGTTGCGCATGCGCTTGTTGTCACATGGGGTGGCACACGCGGGACGGCCGTTCACCGCGAGCACCGTCGTCATTCGGAACGACTGGGATGAGCCGTTGAACGAGGGAACGATCGCCTGTGCCGCGAAGGTCGGAGGTCGTTCGCTCACCGGCCGCGGCAGCTTCGCCCATGACCGCGTGACGTGCACATGGCGCCTGCCGGCGAACATCAGCGGCAAGCGGCTCGACGGGAGCGTGACGGCGTCGCTACAGGGCGCGCGGGCCTCGCGAGCGTTCTCAGTCCGCGTCCGCTGAAGTAGACAGGTCTCAGGGACAGTCCCTGGGACCTGTCCTAAAAGCCTTGGGGATCGACGTCGACGACCACGCTGAGACCGGCTCGGCGCATCGCCGGGGCGGCGGCGCTGAGAAGGCGGCCCGCCTGCGCGGCCAGGCGGCGCGGCTGATCGGTCTTCGCGACGAGCTGCGCGCGGAACTTGCCGCGCAGACGGAGCAACGGCGCCGGCCCGAGCAGGTCGCCGGGCAACCCCGACCTGAGCTCGGACAGCACCCGCACCGGCGAGTCCGGATCGGGACCGGCGACGACGATGCGGACGAGGTGGCGGAACGGCGGATAGCCGAGCTCGCGCCGGCGTTCCAGCTCGCCGGCGAGAAAGCGCGGGACGTCGTGACGGGCGGCCAGCTCGATCGCCCGCGCATCGGGCTGGAACGTCTGCACGAGCACGCGCCCTGGGGCGTCCCGGCCGCTGCGTCCGGCGAGCTGCGTCAGCAGCTGGAAGGTCCGCTCCTCTGCGCGGAAGTCCGGCAACCCGAGCCCGGTGTCCGCGTCGACGACCGCCGCCAGCGCGACACCGGGAAAGTGATGTCCCTTCGAGACCATCTGCGTACCGACGAGCACGACCCGATCCGCAGCGGCGAAGCGCGTGAGCGCGGCGGCCAGTGCACCCGGGCGTTCGACGGCGTCCGCGTCAAGACGGATCCGCTCAAGCTCGGGCAACTTCGACTCGAGCTCGCGTTCCAGTCGCTGCGTGCCGGCGCCGAGGCGCGCCAGCTCGGTCGAGCCGCAGACCGGGCACGTCTCCGGCTCGGCCTCTTCGTAGCCGCAGTGATGACAGCGCAGCCGGCGATCCGCATGCAGCACGAGCGCGACGTCGCAGTTCTCGCACCGCAACGTCGTCCCGCACGCACGGCAGTGCAGCGCCGGCGCGACGCCGCGCCGGTTCAGCAGCAGGATCGCCTTGCCGCCGCCTTCTGCGATCGCACCCAGCTCGGCGAGTAGCGGCGCGGACAGCGGATAGCCCGACTCGCGGCGCAGATCCACTACGCGCACCGGCGGCAGCGGCCCCGCGAGTCGACCGCCGAGCTCCAGCCGCTCCAGGCTCCCCCACGTCTCCGGCCGCGGCGTCGCGCTGCCGAACACCGCGACCGCGCCTTCGAGCGACGCCCGCTTCGCCGCGACCGTGCGCGCGTCGTAGCGCGGGTCCGACTCCTGCTTGTACGACGCGTCGTGCTCCTCGTCGACGCAGATCACGCCGAGCCGCGCCACCGGCGCGAACACCGCCGAGCGCGCGCCGACGACGATCGGCGCCTCCCCACGCGCGATCCGCGCGCGCTCATCGCGACGCTCCGCCTCGGTCAGCGCGGAGTGCAGCACCGCGATGCGCTCGCCGAAGCGAGCACGAAAACGACCGAGCGCCTGTGGCGTCAGCGCGATCTCCGGGACGAGCACGATCGCTCCGCGCCCACGCTCGAGCGCCGCCGCGCACGCCTGCAGGTAGACCTCTGTCTTCCCGCTCCCCGTCGCGCCGTACAGGAGGAAGTTCGCGCCCTCGCCCGCGTCGAGCTGCCCGACGACCCGCTCCAGCGCGGCGCGCTGCGACGAGCTCAGCGCCGCCGGCTCGGGCTCGCCGGGCAACGCGTCGCGCAGCGCAGGCTGCGGACGCTCCCCGCGAGGCTTCCGCTGAACGGGCGCGACCAGCGCCAGCGCACGTCCCGGCGTCGAGCCGTAGTAGTCGGCCACCCACAATGCGAGCTCGACGAGCGCCGACGGCAGCTCTTCGACAACGCGCTCGACCGCCGCCGTCTTGATCCCCTCCGGCGGCTCCACGTCCACCTCTGTCACGACGCCGCGCCGGCGCGCGTTGCCGAACCTGACCTCGACGACCGCGCCCGGCCGGACCTCGTCAGGGACCTCGTACGTGAACTCCCGCGCAAGCGCGCGCGCAGTGACGAGCGGATAGACGGACGCGAATCGAGTCAAGACGCCCAGCGTAGAGTGGACGCGTGACGCAGTGGCACTGGGACCCCGAGACGTATCTCAAGAACATGCTCGCCGAGGTCCCGGCCTATGAGGACCTGCAGGAGCAGGCTGCGGTCGCCACCGATGGCGAAGCCCGCGACATTCTCGAGCTCGGCATCGGGACGGGTGAGACCGCGCGACGCGTGCTCGCCCGTCATCCGGACGCACAGCTGGTCGCGATCGACTCCAGCGCCGAGATGCTCGAGCGCGCCCACGCGGTGGTGCCGCAAGCCGACCTCCGTCTCGCGGCGCTCCAGGATCCGCTGCCGGAGGGGCCGTTCGACCTGGTCGTCTCGGCGCTCGCCGTCCATCACCTCGACGGCCCCGGCAAGCGGGATCTCTTCGAGCGCATCGCTGCAGTCCTCCGCCCCGGCGGCCGCTTCGTGCTCGCCGACGTCGTGGTGCCCGAGCGCGACGAGGACGTCGTGACGCCTATCGACTGGGAGTACGACCTCCCGGACCGCGCCGACGACCAGCTCGAGTGGCTGCGCGACGCGGGCCTCGAGGCCGAGCTGCTCTGGTCGGAAAAGGACCTGGCCGTGGTACGGGCTACGCGCCCGAAGCGACCAGGATGAAGTCCGTCGCGAACCCGAGGAAGAGCCCGAGCAGGATCCCCCACGTCACGACCGTCTTCGACGAGAGCACGCGCCCGACGTTCAGGAGCTCCATCACGACGTAGAGGATCGAGCCCGCCGCCAGCGCGAAGAACACGATCATCACGCTCTCGTTCACCCACGCCTGGCCGACGACTGTCCCGATGAACGTCGGCCCGCCGCCGATCAGCCCGAGCAGCGCGAGAAAGCCCCAGCTCGGCTGCTCGCGGTCGCCGGTGAGCGGCGCGCAGATGCCAAGCCCTTCCGTCGCGTTGTGCAGCCCGAAGCCGATGATCAGCACGATTGCGAGGCTGACCTCGTTCGCCGCGGCGGACTGGCCGATCGCCAGCCCCTCGGAGAAGTTGTGCAGGCCGATCCCGGTGGCGATGAACACCGCCAGCCAGCGCGCGGGCGACAGGCCGCTGAAGTGGTGCTCGTGCTCGAACTCCGCCGTCGACGCCGCGCCCGGGCCGAGGAACGCCTTCCGCCGGCGGCGCTTCATCAACAGGTCGTAGTAGACGAGGCTCATCAGGCCGACGAAGAACCCGCCCAGCAGCAGGAACGAGAGCCAGAGGAAGCGGCCGTCGTGGCCGGCCGTCAGAGCCTCCTCGATCGGCTCGACCGCCTCGCTGAGCACGTCCCAGAGCAGGAAGATCAGGATCCCGGTCGCGGTCGACGCGAGGAATGCCTTCGTCGCCGGCTTCACGTTCTGCATCCGGCCCAGCGGCAGGCCGAGGAAGATCGTCACTCCGGCGATCCCGCCGAGCAAAAGGGTCTGGGCGGTGCTCATGTGTAAGGGTCACCTTACAGGTTACGATCAGGATCCATGGCGCAGGGCCACTCCGTCGACGAGTACCTCGAGACGATCTACTTCCTCGCCTTCCCGATCGGCGAGTACCGGCCGCTCAGCGGCGGGTCGCCGACGCTGGCCTCGCGCGTCGCGGAGATGCTGGGCGTGTCGCGCGCGTCCGCCGGCGAGATGCTGAAGCGGCTCGAGAGCGAGGGGCTGATCGAGCGCGGCGAGCACAAGGAGGCGCTCTTGACGGCGAGTGGCCGCAAGCGCGCCGAGGTCGTCGTCCGCAAGCACCGGATCATCGAACGCCTGCTCACGGACTTCATGGGCTACACCGCCGCCGAGGCGCACGTCCACGCCGACGAGCTCGGAGACACGTTCAGCGAGGACATGGTCGAGCGAATCGACGAGCGGCTCGGCCACCCCGAGCGCTGTCCGCACGGCTGGCCGGTCGATCCGGACTTCGAGCAGGAGGAGAACAAGGTGCTCGCTCCGCTCTCCGAGCTGGGAGCCGGAGCCCGGGCGACGATCGTGCGCCTCGCCGAGCACGACGGCGAGCTCCTGCACTGGTTCTACGACGAGGGGCTCGTCCCCGGCCGGGAGATCGAGGTCCGGGACGCCCAGCCGGCGGCCGGCCAGATGACCGTCCGCCTGAACGGCGCCGAGCGCGCCATCGGCGAAAAGGCCGCTGCGGGCCTCTTCGTCAAGCCCGCCTAGCCGCCCGCCGATACAAGCCGCATGAGTGCGGTCCCCGCTTCGCCTGCCGCCGAGGCGGTGGCCCTGCCGCGTGCGCTGACGCGGACGCTCGCCCTGCCCTTCCTCTTCGTCGCGGCGACGGTCTACCACTACCTGCAGTCGCGCGGGCACGCGACGCCGACCGTCTTCAACGACGAGTTGCTCTACGAGAAGCTGTCGCAGTCGCTCGCGGCCGGGCACGGCCTCGCGATCCGCGGCGAGCACTTCTTCTTCCCCGCGCCGCTCGCACCGCTGGTCCAGTCGCCGGCCTGGCTGCTCCACTCCATGACGGACGCCTACGCGGCCGCGAAGCTGCTCAACGCTGCGCTGATGTCGGCCGCCGTCTTCCCGGCGTACTGGCTCGCGCGCCGGATCGTCCGGCCGTCGTTCGCGCTACTGACCGCGGCCGCGACGGTCGCCACGCCGGCGATGGTCTACCACGGCTACCTCATGTCGGAGGCGCTCGCGTATCCGATGTTCCTGTTCGCGGTCGCAGTGATCGTGCGCGGCGTCGAGAAGCCTTCCGTCGCGGTGCCCGTTGCGTGCACGCTGGCGATCGCGACCCGGGTGCAGTTCCTCGTGCTCCCGCTCGCTTACCTCGCCGCGGTCGCGATCTGCGAGCGCGGCAGCTACCGGCGACACCTAGTTCCCACCGCGCTGACGGGACTGCTCGTCGCCGCGCTGGTGGGCATTCCGGGAGCGCTCGGGCAGTACGGGGAGGCGACGCACATGGGACACGACCCGGGGGCGGTCGCGCACTGGGCGCTGACGACCGGGTACCTGCTGCCCTTCTCGCTCGGGCTGGCGATCGTTCCGGGGGCGATCTTCGGCCTGCTGCTCACCTGGCGGCGGCCGTTCGGCGTCGTCACGATCGCCTGTACGGCGCTCTTCCTCGGACAGGCCGCGCTGGTCGCTGCGGGCGAGGCGAACCGGCCGCTCGAGCGCTACCTCTTCTACGTCGCGCCGCTCCTCTTCATCGCGTTCTTCGCGTACGCAGAGCGCGGCGCGCCACGCCGGCTCGCCTACGTGCTCCTCACCTGCGTCGGCGCGGTCGCGCTCTCGCTCGTCTCGTTCCCGAGCCTGACCGGAACGGCGGCCTTCTTCTTCGACGCGCTGACGCTCTCCGGTTTCGCGCGCGCGGCGAACCAGATCGGCCTCGACAACGCCTCTCTCCTGTACTCCCTCGCACCGCTCGCGCTCGGCGCGGTTTCCTTGTTCGTCCGTCGCGCGCCGCACCTGGTCGCGCTCGTCGCGATCGCGGTCTCCCTCGCGACCGGCGCCGGCGTGTACGCCACCGACCGCCTGGCGTCGAGCTTCAGCCTGCGGACGTTCAACCCGTCGCCGCCGGACTGGCTCGACCGCTCCGGTCTCGGCGACGCGACCTACCTGGCGCTCCCGAACTCGGACGGCTTCGTCGGCATGAACCTCGAGAGCTGGAACCGGGACGTCAAGCAGGTCGCCGTGCTCGACACGCGGCCGGTCGATCCGTTCCCCACCGCCGTGGCCCGCGTGAGCCGCGACGGCACGCTCGAGCTCGGCGGCCCGCGGACGGTCGTCGTCAACGTCGGGGGCAGCGCGATCGGGCTCGACGGCCGGGTTGTCGCCCATCCGATGGGCGCGCTCGTCGCCTATCGCCTGCCGCGGGTCGCGCACGTGCGCTGGCTCGCCGACGGCCTCGGGGCGGACGGGTGGACGAGCCGGAAGCTGAAATACCGCGCGTGGCCGATCCGGCCGGGCCGCTACGAGCTCACGCTCTGGTTGCCGCGCGGCGAGGCCAAGCGAATCGTCACGATCAGCGGCCACGGCAAGTTCGTCCTCGAGGCGGGCCACCCGCGCCGGCTCAGCATCCCGACCGAGGGCGAGCCGCTACAGCTCGACATCGACATGTCGAACGCGCCCTTCTACGGCCGCTACCTCGGCGCGAAGGTCAGCGGGCTGCGCTTCCGACCGTAACGCCGGCCGCCTCGCGGAGCGCGTCGGCCTTGTCCGTGCGCTCCCAGGTGAAGTCGCGGTCCTCGCGACCGAAGTGTCCGTACGCGGCCGTCTTCGCGAAGATCGGGCGGCGCAGGTCGAGGTCGCGGAGGATCGCGGCCGGGCGCAGGTCGAAGTGCTCCCGCACGAGCGCCTCGATCTGGTCGACCGGGATGTGCTCCGTGTTGAACGTCCGCACGGCGATCGAGACCGGGTGCGCGACGCCGATCGCGTACGCGACGTTCACCTCGCAGCGATCGGCGAGCCTCGCCGCAACGACGTTCTTCGCGACGTAGCGCGCCGCATAGGCAGCCGAGCGGTCGACCTTCGTCGGATCCTTCCCGGAGAAGGCGCCGCCGCCGTGCCGTGCAGCGCCGCCGTACGTGTCGACGATGATCTTGCGGCCGGTCAGGCCGGTGTCGCCCATCGGGCCGCCGAGCACGAACTTCCCCGTCGGGTTGACGAAGACGAAGTCGCGGTCGCCGAGCAGTCGCTTCTCGTCGTAGAGCTCGGTCGGCAGGATCGGATGGAGCACGCGCTCGATGATGTCCGGCTTGATCAGGTCCTCGGACGAGATCCCGTCCGAGTGCTGCGTCGAGACCAGCACGCGCTCGATCTCGACCGGGCGCTCGCGCCCGTCGTCGTCGGCCTCGTAGCGGATCGTGACCTGCGCCTTCCCGTCCGGCCGCAGGTAGGGCAGCTCGCCCGCCTTGCGCACCTCGGCGAGCCGCTTGCAGATCTTGTGGGCGAGCATGATCGGAAGGGGCATCAGCTCCTTCGTCTCGTTCGTGGCGTAGCCGAACATCATCCCCTGGTCGCCTGCGCCGATCCGGTCGAGCGGGTCGTCGTCGCCCGGGTCGTGCTGCACCTCGTAGGAGGAGTCGACCCCCTGGGCGATGTCCGGCGACTGCTCGTCGATGGCCACGACCACGCCGCACGTCGTTGCGTCGAAGCCCCACTCCGAGTGCGTGTAGCCGATCTCGGCGATGCGCTCGCGGACGAGCTTCGCGATGTCGACGTAGATCTCCGTCGAGATCTCGCCCGCGACGACGACGAGGCCGGTAGTGATCAGCGTCTCGCAGGCGCAGCGGCCATTTGGATCGCCCGCGAGCACCGCATCCAGCACGGAATCGGAGATCTGGTCCGCGACCTTGTCGGGGTGTCCTTCCGTGACCGACTCGGACGTGAAAAGGAACTCTCGCATACGGCGCGACAGGCTACATGCTCGTCTGATCGAAACTCTCCAAGAAGGTGGTCTGGACGGCCGTGCGGGCAAAGCCCGCCCGGCCTCTAAACGGCGCCGCCAAGGCGGCGCCTTGGGCGCGGAAGGCTACCTACCCGGCTACTTGAGCAGCAGGAAGAACGAGATCTGGAACTCGTGCGTCCTGGTCGCGACGTACTCGACCGCCGAGTCGAGCGGCTTGAGGTTCCGCCGGATGTCGTTCGGGATGCGCTCCTGCGCCAGCTTCTCCGCGAGCGGGATCGAGCTGTGGATGTTCACGTAGAGGAAGCCCTGGCTCTTGTCCGGCAGGCCGGAGGCCTCGGCCGTGTCCTTGTAGGCGTCGCTGTCGGAGAGCGACTTGCCGACGTGCTGCACGCCGCGGACGCCGTCCGGCAGGTCGGTGACGACGAGCTTGCCGCCGACGTTCGCGTAGTACAGGCCGACGTTGCCCCCATTGACCAGCATCCGCACCGGCGTGCCGCCGATCTTCGAGCTTTCCGGGATCGCGCCCAGCTCGCGCATGAGCAACTTGTCGACCACGCGCGCACCGTTGACGTTCTTCCCCGGCGCGGCGACGAACGTGACCTCCGGGATCGCGAACGGGACGGA
>WNFV01027494.1_pt1 | contig 10938 bp, 11 predicted proteins | sample 5400101 | NCBI WGS metagenome assembly WNFV01 (sample SAMN13153361, study PRJNA577476) | soil metagenome | isolation source: 115 cm soil or saprolite under grassland replicate 1 | place: USA:California | collected 2016-06-15
TGCCCGATCTCAGACGTGCGCTTGCCGAGGGCGGCAAGGCCGCCGTCACCGGGTTCACCAGCGTGGCGAAGCTGATGGGCGTTTCGCTGCGCGGCGGCAAGGATATCGCCATGGTGTCGGCGCACGTAGCCGCCAAGGACCTGGGGCTCCTTTCGCAGCTGATTGAGGCCGGCAAGGTGCGCCCGCAGATCGACCGGCGCTATCCGTTCGCCGAAATCCCCGCAGCGATCGCCTACCTGGAACAAGGCCACGCCAGGGGGAAGGTGGTCGCGGAGGTGGCGTGAGGGATCTCCTGTCATCCGGTGCAGGAAGTCGCGGACGTCCTCCTCGATCAACACGGGAAGCTCCAGGTAACGGCCGGCGTTGCCCTCCCGAGAGGGTTGGCCACAGGTCTATGGGGTCTTGCCCACCGGAGGTCACCCGACCGTGCCGCCAGAGAGCGCGTAGCCGGCCGCCTCCTCGATGCTCATTCGCCGGCCCCGCTCGAGCACCCCGGTGAAGGCCTCCCGACCGAGCGCACTGACGGCGACGTCGGTCGCCCGATCGACGTCGACCCGCTCCTGCGGGGGGAGAGGCGTCCCGGCGCGCTTGCGGATTGACTCCGCGGCCCCCAACAGTACGGCGGCCCTCTGCGGCTGCTGCCGAGCGGCAGCCACGCAAGCCAGCCCCTCGAGGGCGAAACAAGCGGGAGTTCATCGAAAAGCTCCCGCGTGAGCAGCAGGCTCTCCCGGTGGAAGGCCTCCGCTCGAGCACGGCATGGCGCTGGCGGCGTCCAACTACCGCACCCTGGCCGGCGTCGTCTTCGCCGAGCCACTGGAGGACCAGGTCGCCCTACTGGACTGGGTCGACGCGCACGTCGGCTGGCCACGGCAGGTCATCACCTGGGCAACTCCGGCGGTGGGGTGCTCGCGACGCTGCTGGCCGAACGCCATCCCGACCGGATCGACGGGGCGATCCCGCTGTGCGGGCCGCTTGGTGGCATCGGCACCCAGTTCAACCTCACCCTGGACTTCGCCTTCGCGGTCAGGACCCTGCTGGCCCCAGGCAGCGACCTGGAGCTTGTGCGCATCACCGACCCCGATGCCACCGCGGCGCGGGTGGACGAGATCGTCCAGGGCGCGGTCGGCACCCCGCAGGGCCGCGCCCGGCTCGCGCTCGCCAACGCCCTGGCCAACGTGGTGCCCTGGGCAAGGGCGCTGTACCCGCGCCCCGACGACGTCACCGGGCAGGTCGCCGAGCAGGCGCTGTACGACACTATTGTCTACACCGACTTCTGGACCACGCTGCGGCAGGACCTGGAGCGGCGGGCCGGGGGCAACCCGTCGTGGAACACCGGGGTGGACTACGGCCGCCAGCTCGACCACTCCAGCCAGTCCAGGCTGGTCCGGCGCGCCTACGACGAGGCGGGCCTGGACCTGGAGCGGCTGGCCGCCGCGCCCAGGATCGGCGCGGACGACGGCGCGGTGGGCTGGCTGGCCCAGTTCACCCCGACCGGGCGCATCCGGGTGCCGGTGCTGGCCCTGCACGCCACCGGTGACGGCGCGGCCGTGCCCGAGCACGAACGGCGCTACGCCCAGCAGGTACGCCACGCCGGCGACCAGGACCTGCTGCGGCAGCTGTTCACCGAGCGGGGCGGGCACTGCGCCTTCACACCCTCGGAGCTGATCGTCACGATCCAGGCGCTGCGGGCGCGGCTTCAGACCGGCCGCTGGCCGGCGACCGGCCCTGCCGACCTCAATGCCGCCGCCAGGGCACTGGGCCCCCAGTTCCAGGTCGCACTGGACTGGGGCGTGACCTTCCAGCCCCGCCCGGCCGACCCGGCGTTCGTGACCTACGAGCCGGGGCGGCTCCCACGGCCGTTCCCGCCCGCCGCATGAGGCGGCCGAGCCGACCTTTACGGGGTCCGACGAGCGGCGCACAGGATGGAACGCTACCGACCTCGCCTGATTATCGGATCCGATCTCCCCTGCCAGCCCAGGCCGAGGGCACCTCAAGGTGAAGGTGCCCCTCGCTGGGGCTGATCAGGACAGGCTGATCAGGGACAGGTGGTGGCGGATGGGGGGACGCCGTAACCATTGGGTAACAGGACGGCTCCCTCGGCGAGTCAGCGCCCCGCCGTGGGAACCCAGTCGGATGGCGCCGAGAGAGTCGAAACGCGAGCAGGAACGGCGTGCGTGGGTGGCTCGGTCCCACCCGCCGCAGTCGGCCTCTCAAGGGCGCGGCCTGGGCAACAGTGATCAGTTCCCAGGTCCAGCCCCGTCCGGGCTGGTCCTGGGAGGGCCGGCGTGCTGGCGGTAGAAACATGGTAGAAACAGGCGGCGACGCGGCCGCGATCTGCCTGATCGGAAGCCGCGTTTCCGCAGGTCGATGGCGGCAAGGATGGGATTCGAACCCATGGACGCGTTGCCACGTCAACGGTTTTCGAGGTCGGAGACCGCCGTCCGCACCCATCCGCTGGGAACGCCCTTGTCCGGCCTGAGCTGCACGAATGACCCTCGTCTCGACGGCGAGTCCGGCGCCGTCCGCGACCGTCCGGCGCGGTTCGTTAGAAGCAGCGTTAGAACCAGCATGGAAACCGAGATCGGCTTCGACCAGTCGGATGCGGTTCTCACAAGGAGATCACTGGAGCAGCCCACGACCGAGCGGCTCGCGGCAGCAACGGCGACTCCCGACCAGGATTGCCGTCCGCGGCCGAGGGCCAGCTCTCCACTCGGCCAGCCACCCTCGTATGTGCGCTATACCACATCCAGCCATTTGCGGCCCAGCTCGACCGCGTAGCGCCAGTGACGTGTCCCGGCTGGCCCGAGCATGATGCCGGTGAACGCCACGCGCGTAGGGACGCTCTCGGCATGCACTACGCCCGCGAGATGAGTCCTACCAGCGCGGCTATGCGTCACCGGGGGCCGGGCCGCATGCTCGACCACGTCACGCAACGACTGCTCATCGGAGATTCTGGCCGAACCGGCCCTCGTGACGGCGATGAGCGCTCGGCGTCGCTGGACGCACTCGCCGCCGCAGCGGCGCTGGTCCTTGCACATCACGTAATAGGGTGCGACCGCAGGAGCGCCCGGCTACTCCTTCTTCATTATTCCCGTAAGGGCAGCAACCACAGCAGTGGTCAGCGCCCAACCGGCCAGGATCGACGCCCACGCCCACCATTGGGCAAGCCCATGAGGAACCCAGTTGTCCTGTTGGTGCAGATCAATCACCGGTAGCAAGGTGTCCAAGGCATACATCAACGGTTGGAAGGCGGGCAGCGGCTCGCCGGGTCTGGTGGTCGGGGTCATGTGTTGGGGATAGGCGCGCGCGAATACCAGCCAGCCGACCAGCAGAAAGCCAAGCAACCACAGGCCCGCCTGCCAGGTTCGGTAGCCGTAGCCCACCAGCCCGTCCAACAGCAGGCCCCACGCCTTGCCCACAAGGTGTTGGTCCTTGCGGCGGCGGCGTTGCTTGGCGATCGCCACCCGCCGCGCGTCGTCGTCCCGACCCGCGCGTCGATACACGCCCGCCAGTTGCTCATACGGCTGGGGCGAGTAGCCGCGCGGGTCGCGCTCCAGCCATCGCAGGCGGGCCGCGACGCTGATCCTGGGATGCTCGTGCAGCACATCGTAGACGAAGCTCCACAGGCCAAGACTGCCCGGCCAAGCGGCTTGGGGATCGACCAGGACCCGAACGCGGGCGTGGGTGAGATCCACATGACCATCCGGTGGCGCGTGCGGTCGAAGGACAAGGACCTGGGCGTCGAGTTCTTGCAAGGTGACGCCCCGGTCAGAATTTGGACTGATGAGGATGGCCCCATCGAAGGCGAGTTGGCCGCCGATGCGAGCTGCCCGGAAGCTGACCTCTCCTTCAGCCTTGAACTCCTTGGTCCACAGCACGTCGTGGGCAACGGTGAGCCCCTCGGCATTCACCGCCGCCCCATCGGGATTGGTGACCACGCCATCGGAGCAGACAAGCGACTTGACATGTCCGTCGCGCAGGCAAACCTCACCATGGGCGTGGAATCCTCGTCGGCAGAAGACAGTTTGGTCCACCCGCAGCCGATCCGCAGCGAGCGCCGCCCCACCAGGATTGGCCAGGGACGCGCCGTCAAAGGTCAGAAACGCACCGATGTGCGCGTCCACCAGACGGACCTCACCCTGGGCGCTGAAGCCACCGGGGTTCCCGATTTGGTGGCCGCAGAACATCGCTCCACCAGCCGACAGGCGGGAGGCGTTGAGGGCGTACCCGCCGGGGTTGCTGAGGGTCGCACCGGTAAAGATGAGATCGCCGCCAAGGCGGGCGCCGAGCAGTCGGACCTCACCCGTGGCGGCGAACCCGTCGGTGAAAGAGATGCTCTGCTCGACGGTCAGCCCATCCGCCGCCAGCGCGATCCCGCCGGGATTGGCCAGCGTCGCTCCACGAAAGCTGATGAAGCCACCAACGCGCGCTCCCACTAAACGGACCTCACCCTTGGCGCTGAAACCGCCCGGGTTGTCGATGGCGTGGCCGCAGAACATCGCTCCGCCAACCGAGATTCTGGCGGCAAGAAGCGCAGATCCCTTGGGATTGCTGAGTGCGGCGCCGACAAAGGACAAGTTGCCCCCGATGCGGGCGCTGAGCAGATTGACCTCGCCCATGGCAGTAAACCCGTCGTCGCTCCGCATGCTCTGCTCGACCCGCAGCCCACCCCCTCGCAGCGCGACTCCATCGTGACCCGTTAGTGTGGCACCGGCCAAGAGCAGATCGCCGCCGATATGGGCACCACGCAGGTTGACCTCGCCATTGGCGACAAACCCCTGAGCGAGTTCCAGATCCCCACGCGTCTGCAACTGCTTGGCGTTCAGACCTGGAACGTGACAGCCGCGCAAGCGCACCGCCGGGGCCTGGGCCTCACTGAGGTTCACTGCTTCCTCGAAGTAGCAGGCCTGCAGGATAAATGGGCAGACCAGTGTTGTGGCCTCCAAATCGAGCATGCCGACGATGCGGGCACCGTGCAGCTTCAGCGCCCTGGGGCTTGTCGCCGTGGGGCCGTTCCTGCCGGTCAGCAGCTCGGCCAAGAGCTGAGCGCGAACTTCGCGATCCTTGCCCCAGCCGCCACCGCTGGACGGATCCACTGAATCCGAAGCGCCGATGGGTAACTCGACCAGGATGCCGGCCTCAACGGCACACCACACGGCCCGCTCCGGCTCGGTGAGGTCCTCATAGCAGAGCATGCCACCCGCACCCTTATGCCACTGATTGTCCAGGTTGAGCTTAAAGGAACACCCAGACATCGGGAAGCAAAAGTCACCGATGCTCCAGCCGCCGGCCTGATCTGGACACAGACTTGGCACCCCACCGGGGGCTCAGCCAGCCTGTACGTATCCAGAGAACAGCAGCCTCGCATGTGAGAGTCTGACCTCTGGATTGGCGGTGATGCGGCTGGCGGATCACATCGTGCCAAACCAAGCTTCCCCCGGCACCCCGTTTGGAACCTGTACCGCGCACTTGCGCCTCCTTCTTCGAGCCCTCGCTCTCAACGTCTCTTCAGACGGCCCGCAGCAGGGTCGAGACGGGGAAACGGGCTGCATGACGAGCTTGAGCAGCGCCATGACCAGGAACAATGCGATCCCGACGCTCCGCCGAGCGGCCGAACACCCCTCGCATGTGCGCTGTACCCCATCCAGGCCACAGCCGCCCATCGGGATACGCAATACTGACAACTGCCGCGAGCTACATGCCAACTGCCTGGACGAACGGATGCGTGCCGACGACGTTGCGTGTCCGCCCAGCCTCGCTCAACCTGACCGCCACGGCGGTGCGCAGCTCCTACACCACGCCATCGGACGCGGCCCGGCCACCTTGGGAAGATCCTCCAGCGTTGGCCGTTGCGCACGGATCGCCCCTTCGAGCACGCGGCACTATTGCATCTGGCAATCAGCGCCCAGTGAGTCCTCCACTTGGTGGCATGAGGGACCCGATGACGTCTACGATCGGCAGCTTTGGGCCGTTCTCGCAGCCCTCGGCGTAGGACCAGCCTCCACTCTGGTATTCGCCGACGACGTCTTCTGCGCAGATGCAACACTGCCCGCTCGGCAGCCGACGAAGCCATCCGACGGGGGCCATCCGCTGCCGCGAGTTCCTCAGGGATCTCGCCCCGGCACGGCCGGCCAGGCGGTAGGCGTAGCCCAGCGCTACGCCTGGGCGCGGATTGGCGGGGTCGCCGCGCTGCGCCCGTCGACCCACAGCAGGCGCTGGTGGGGAGCATCGGTCAACGGCTCTCCCGCGGCGAGCCAGACCTTGTTCAGCGCGCCCTGAAGGTAGGCAAAAAGCAGCGGCGGACAGAAGAGGATTCCGAGCATCAGGGCCCAGGGCGGCTTGAGACGATCTGCGACGCCAACGAGCTGTTGCGCGGTCCGTATTCTCCGGCAAGTCCGGTAGACGGTGATCAGCGCGGGAAGCCCGTAGAGCGTCGCGCCGAGAAACGCCACAGCACTCAAGGCAGGCGACCGGCCAAGACTTTCCACCCCACGGGCACGGCCGAGGTCCCGCAATTCCCGATTGATGCGATACCACCAGGGAACGACGGCGAGCGGGTAGTACAGCAACAGAAACAAACTGGCGAAGCTGAGGGTGCCGACCGATGAGGGGCTCTGGACCTGGGCGATCGCACCGTGGTCGTCCAACAGGACCTCGAAGGGCGCGTAGGGGACACGGCCGCTGCTCGAGCGACGATGCCAGGTTCGAAGCAGCCAGCCGAACCGAAGCAACACCGTAGCCAGTAGGAGCAGGCCAAAGACGCCCTCGAACAGACGGGTGACGAGATCCGGTTCGAGGAGGGAACGTCCTAGGACCAGGACGCCGAGGAACAGCGGAAACAGCACAACGAGGCCTAGCGCGGCGAGGTCGACCGGGAACTCGCTCTTGGGCGTGATGCCAAGCGCCCGGAAGTGCGCCGCCTCCAGCTCATAGACACCAGTGGAGTGGGACACGTGCCACCGGGCTGTGGTCGACGCCTTGTAATGCTCGACCGACGGGTACAGGTTGAAGAGCATGCGCTTCAGCCGGAACGCTGGGGTGAGCAGCCGCAGCAGGGCGTAGAGGGTGAGCGCGCATCCGACCGCGACAATGAGAGCGCTCTTGATTCCCGCCGCCTCGAGCGCGCTCAACGCGTCACCGACAGAGTTCGGCGTGGGGCTGACGACCCCTCCGATCTTGTTCATCAGTTCCTTGATCTGATCCGGATTCAAGAGCTGGAACTTGCCGGTCGGGCCACTGTAGGCGTCGTTTTCGCCTACCACTGTCATCGCGATGCCGACAAGCCAAATGACCACAGGTTGCGACAAGGCCAGCGTGAACAGGAACAGGGCGACCATGTAGGTCTTGACGCGGGTCGGGGAGAGTGACCTGCGGAACTCCTCGACCGCCCGATGATCGTGCTCGTCGAACTCGGATGCCTGGTTGAGCGCAGCCCGTGCGTTGTAGCGCCGATTGAGGGCGGCCAGGACTTGGTCCACATGGTAGGCGACGAAGAAGCGCAGGAACCACCGGGGGCGAGGAAGACTCCGGAAGCGGCTCAGAACCTCAGATGCCTGGTGCCTCGCCCGGACCATGACGAGCGGAGGGAGGTCATCGGCGGCGTCCTGGACGCGCTGATACGCCTTGAGCAGCTCCAGAAGGCTTGGACTGGGGCAGCGAGCCGATCCTGGGGGCCGCGACTAGCGTTGTCCGGTCTCGATGTCTGCTTCGTTGATCATGGTGTTCATCCCAAATGCGTACAGACCGCTGAGTCGTAGCGGATCTCTACAAAGAGAGCGCACTAGAGGTGGATTGATACAGCTGGGACACGGCTGTTGCTTGCACGGGAGGACGGCTGTCGCCACAGACCCCTAACTGAGGGTGCAGATCAGCGCGCCCGCGGCCCGGAAGACGTCCCGGACCCGGTACAGCAGCCCGCGCCAGCGACGCAGCGCCCAGGCGTTGGCCAGGTGGGCGATCGACTGCTCCACCAGCGCACGCAGCCCCGCCTGCAGGCGGTTGTAGGCCCGCTGCTGGTCGGTGAGGCGGTCCCCCTGGTGTGGCGGTCCCCGACCGGCGCATGCCAGTGCTGGCGCGTCTTGGCCAGCCCACGGAACCCGCGGTCCAGCAGGCTGGCGACTTGGATGTCGTCCAGCACGTAGTCCAGCCCCGACAGGTCGATGAGCTCGTGCTCGTGGCAGCTGCCCGGCCAGCCGCCATCCACCACAACAGGTAACCCCAGATCGTGCTCACCGACAGGCCCTGGGCGGTGTGGGCGTGCCGCTTGAAGTCGTACAGCACCTTCTGGTTGGCCCACGAGGCGGGTCGTTGCACCCGGGTCGCCAGCCCGTCCACCACGACCTGTGGGTGCCAGAAAGTCGGTCGTGGGGTTGAGCTGCGAGTTCGCCAGAGGAGTTGCCGGACCGCGATGATCGGCACATGGCTCTTCGACTGCTCTATCTACTGTTCTGCCAGGTGCTGCGGTGGCTTGCACTGGTGACGAGGAGTGCGGCGGCAAAGGACGCCGAGCTGCTCGTGTTGCGCCACGAGGTCGCGGTGCTGCGACGCCAGGTGGCCCGGCCGCGGGTCGACTGGGCTGACCGGGCAGTGCTGGCTGGACTGGCGCGGCTGCTGCCCCGTCCGGCTTGGCGGGGCTTGTTCGTGCAGCCGGCGACGCTGCTGCGCTGGCATCGCGACCTGGTTCGGCGCCGCTGGACCTACCCGCACCAATGTGGCCGGCCCAGTGTGGCGGCGGAGCTGCGCGCGCTGGTGCTGCGGTTGGCCAGGGAGAACCCGACCTGGGGGTATCGCCGCATCCACGGCGAGCTGTGCCGCCTCGGATACAGGGACAGGATCGGGGCGAGCACGGTATGGACGATCCTGCGGCGCGCCGGGGTTGCTCCGGCACCCAAGCGGTCGGCTGTCTCGTGGCGGCAGTTCCTACGCGCTCAGGCCGCCAGTGTGCTGGCCGTGGACTTCTTCACCGTGGACACCGTCTTCCTGCAGCGGCTGTACGTCCTGTTGGCGATCGAGATCGCGACCCGTCGGGTCCATGTGCTTGGGGTGACGGCGCATCCGGTGGGGGACTGGGTGGCGCAGCAGGCCCGCAACCTGGTCATGCAAGTCGACGAGGACCTGGCCGAGTTCCGGTTCCTGGTCCGTGATCGTGATACCAAGTTCACCGCCGCATTCGACACGGTCTTCGCCGCTGAGGGAATCGAGGTGCTGCGCACGCCGGTGCGGGCACCGCGGGCGAACGCCTACGCGGAGCGATGGGTGGGTACCGTTCGGCGTGAGGTGCTCGATCGGATGCTCATCTTGGGAGGCGGGCAGCTGCGGCTGGTGTTAGCTGAGTTCGTCGACCATTACAACGTTCGCCGCCCACACCGTGCCTTGGGACAGTTGCCGCCACTCGGGCCTGGCGAGCCAGCGGTCGTCGTGCCGGCTGGGAGGGTGGTGCGCCGAGATCGACTCGGTGGACTGATCCATGAGTATGCGCAGGTCGCATGAGGTGACCGAATAACCGGCACCCACACGCTTGCACAAGCACCAAGCGATGCCGTCGACCACCAGCCTTCCCGAGCCTGAATGGCAGCAGCGGCGGGGGCCACCCACCTTCCAGGCCGTGCCAACCAGAGTGCAGGATCCGCAGCGCACCGCCTGACGAACCTGCACAGCTACAGCTGGCGTCGGCGCCAACCAGCAACCCGGCCAAGGTTACCTGCTGTGGCACTGGTGTCGCGGCCCGAGCGTGGAGCCGAAATCAGCGCGAGGCGCGTTCGCCGCTCATGCGGCACGTGGCGCTCACCGGCCGTTGAGCGGCTCAACGCGCAGACGAGGATGACACGAAACCGGTGACCGGCCGACGGGCCGTGCCTGGTCATCGGCGTGGCGGACAGGACCGGAGTCGTCATCACGATCGTGTGCATGTCCATGACCATTCAGACCCTGATGGCCTGCGGCCGCCGCGACGGATGAGCATCGGCCGGCTGTGCTCGGCTCACATGGGTGTGTGCGAGCCCGTCATTCAGACTGATGCGGGGACCTTCCCGGCACCGCGGACTGTTGGCTGCGAGCACGTCTTGCAGCGTCGTTTGTTCGGTCGGTCCCGCCGGGCGTCGCAGCAACCGGGGAGGAGGTGTGTCGACGGTGGAGTGCTCTCCGAACGCTGCGCCGGGCTCGACGTCGGCAAGGACGAGGTCGTCGCCTGCATCCGCGTGCCCGCTGGCGCCGGCGGACGCCGCCAGCAGGTGCGCACCTTTGGGACGTTCAGCTCGGGGCTTGAGGCCCTTGCCGACTGGCTGACCGAGCAAGCCGTCACCCACGTGGTGATGAAGGCGACCGGCCAGTACTGGAAGTCTTGCTGGTAGGTGCTGGAGGAGCGCGGGTTCGAGCTGCTGCTGGTCAACGCCCGGCACGTGAAGATCCTGCCCGGCCGCAAGACCGACGTTGGCGACGCGGCGTGGCTGTGCGAGCTGCTGGAGCACGGGCTGCTGCGCGGCAGCTTCGTGCCGCCGCCGGCCATCCGCGAGCTGACGCGTACCGCAAGCGGCTCATCCAGACCCACACCGCCGAGTGCCAGCGCATCCACAAGATCTTGGCGGACGCCTCGATCCGGCTCGGCTCGGTGGCCTCCGACGTGCTTGGCGTCTCGGGCCGGGCGATGCTGCGGGCGCTGCTTGCCGGCGAGCGCGACCCCAAGGTCCTCGCCGCCCTCGCCCGGGGCCGCCTCCGCAACGAGCTCCCCGAGCTGCGCGAGGCGCTGCGCGGCCGCTTTGACGCCCACCACGCGCTGCTGCTGCGGCTGGCCCTGGAGCACGTCGAGCAGCTGGAGCGGTCCATCGCCGAACTCGACGCGGCGCTCGACCGGGTCATCGCCCCTTTCGCTGCGGCCCGTGACCACCTCGACACGATCACCGGGGTCGGCAAGCGGGCCGCCGAATGCATGATCGCCGAGAT
>WNFV01015521.1_pt1 | contig 10937 bp, 11 predicted proteins | sample 5400101 | NCBI WGS metagenome assembly WNFV01 (sample SAMN13153361, study PRJNA577476) | soil metagenome | isolation source: 115 cm soil or saprolite under grassland replicate 1 | place: USA:California | collected 2016-06-15
TCTGATCAGCGCGATCAGGCATCCCGACCCGGTGTGCTTCGTCGAGTCCAGCGATCTGTACAGCAGCGTCGTCGACGGCGTCCCGGAGGGCGAGCACGTCGTCCCGCTCGGCGAGGCGCGGCTCGTCAGGCAGGGAACGGAGATCGTCGTGCTGGCCCACGGGGCCGCCGCGGTCGCCGCGGAGCGCGCCGCCAAGCAGATGCCGGGCGAGGTCGGGGTCATCGACCTCAGGAGCCTGCGGCCCCTTGATCGTGATGCGATCGTCGCATCGGCAAAGGAGACCGGGAAGGTGCTGATCGTGGAGCAGCCGGGAACCGCGACGGGGCTCGCCGCATCGCTGGTGGAGCTGATCTACGAGGAGCTCCCCCAGTATCTCGATGCGCCCGTCAAGGATCTCGGGATCACCGTGACGGAGGCGGGGTCCAACGGCCAGTGGACGCAGAGCGTCACCGAGGCATGCAGTGAGCTGGTCGCCTTCTAGCGAGCAGTCCCTCCCTCAGGAGGCTCCCGCCCCGAGCTTCGCGGGTGTCGAGCTGACGGTGCCGGACCTCGGTTCCCCCGACGATCAGGCCACGCTGGTCGACTGGACCAAGCAGATCGGCGACCCGGTCGCCGCCGACGAGCCGATCTGCCGCCTCGCCCTCGGCGAGCTTCAGTTCGAGGTGCGCTCGACCGCGGCCGGGACGCTGACCCGTGTGTTCGCCACGCCGGGCGAGGGCGTCCGCGGCGGCGACTCGCTGGCCGAGATCGCGCCCGCCGCCGACGGCAGTGAGCTCGCCTCCAGCGAGGACTACCCCTCCAGCGACGACTACGCCTCCGAAGGCGACCTCGACTCCGATGCGGATTACTCCTCCAATGAGAACGCCGCTTCGACCGGGGACTTCGGTTCCGATGTTGCCCCAGCTTCCGACGGCGAGCCTGCTCGCACCGGTTCCGAACCCGAGGCCGCGGTCGCCGAGAGCCCCCCGGAGGCGATGGAGCGCCCGATCGAGCGGATCGAGCCCGAGCCGCTCAGCGAGGTGGCGCCACTCGAGCAGGAGCGAGAGGAGCCCTTCTACGCCGGCGAGCCGCCCGGCGAGGCCGGCGAACCCGACCTGGAGCCCGAGCAGCCGGAACCGGAGCCCGCGCGGGAGCCCGAGCCCGCGCCGGAATACGAGGCCAAGTCGCACGAGCTCGATCCCGAGCTCGCCGAGCCGGTCGCAAGCCCGCGGCAGCCCGAGACCACGAGCGACGTCAAGGCATCCGGCGACGACGCGGTCAACTGGTCGCACTGGCACTCGCCGGTCGTCAAGATGCTCGCCGAGAAGCACGGCGTCGACCTCTCCGAGGTCCGGGGAACCGGAACCGGGGGGCGGATCCGCAAGCGCGACGTCATCGCCCACATCGAGGGCGCCGCTCGCTCCTGACGCCGATGCCGGCAGCCACGCCTGCCGGCCGGGGGCCGGGTCGAGTTGCTCGGCTGGGGCTTGAAACGTCGCCGAACGGGAATACAATCGGCGTAGCAATCCGCACGACCAGTGCGGGCTACACATAGGGAGGCGGGAGATCCCCGCTTCCCATCGTCCGTAGGCGTCGCGGAGGAGATCCCGAAGCGGCGACAGGAGGCCACCCGGAGGAGATCCCGACGGGCGGCCCGACACGAAGGGCGGAGACATGAGACGAAGCGACGTCGGCGTTCTCGCGAGGGAGTCCGGAGGCGGGCGCGGGAGCGAGCTCCCCGATCCGGGGAACGCGCACCTCACGCGCGAGGACAGGGCCAACCTGTTCCGCTACATGGCGATGATGCGCGCCGCCGAGGAGCGCGGCATCACCCTCTATCGGCAGGGCAAGGTGCCGGGCAGCTTCTACGACGGCTGCGGCCAGGAGGCGGTGTCCGTCGGAGCCGCCTACCCCCTGGGACCGCAAGATCGGATGTGCATCCTGCACCGCGATCTCGGGGCGCATTTCGTGCGCGGCGTCACCCCCGAGCGCTACCTCGCCAACTACATGGGGCGCGCCGGCGGGGTGACGGGGGGCAAGGACGGAAACATGCACTTCGGCGACCGCCGGCTCGGCTGCGTGGGGATGGTCTCGATGCTTCCCGACATGGCCCTGGTGGCGACCGGGATGGCGCTCAAGTTCAAGCTGCGTCAGGAGCCCCGGGTCGCGATGACCTTCTTCGGCGAGGGCTCGACGGCGAACGGCCAGTGGCACGAGGCGATGAACTTCGCCGGCGTTCACCGGCTGCCGATCGTCTACGTGCTGGAGAACAACCAGTTCGCCTACTCGACCCCGAACGAGCTCGAGTTCGCCACCGACCCGGTGGAGCGGGCGCCCACCTACGGCTTTCCCGGCACCAAGGTGGACGGCAACGACGTCGAGGCGGTCTTCGAGGCCGCCCGCGAGGCCGTCGAGCGAGCGCGCGCCGGCGGTGGGCCGACCCTGGTCGAGTGCGTGACGATGCGCATGCACGGCCACGGGGCCCACGACGACATGAGCTACGTGCCGCCGGAGCTGTTCGAGGAGTGGGGGGCGCGCGATCCGATCGAGCTCTACGCGCAGCGGCTCGTCGACGAGCACGGGTTCTCCACCGACGAGGTCGACCGGATCAGGGACGAGGTCAAGGCGTACGTCGCGGAGTGCGCCAAGAAGGCGCTCGACTCCCCGATGCCTGACCCGTTGATCGCCACCGAGGGGGTGTTCGCGGAGCGCTGGGAGGCGCTCGGCGACGGCCGCGCGCCGTGGTCGTTCTGGTCGCAGCGGGGGGCCGACGGCGCCGGCGGGGCGAGCGGCACCGACGGGAGGGGGACGCCATGACGACGGCCCAGGCAGCCCCGGCGACGACGCGGGAGATGACATACCTGGAGGCGATCTCGGACGGCCTGCGTGAGGAGATGCGCCGCGACGAGTCGGTGCTGTGCATCGGCGAGGACATCGGCGCCTTCGGCGGCGCGTTCAAGGTCACCCACGGGTTCGCGGAGGAGTTCGGAGCCGAGCGGGTGCTCGACGCGCCCCTGGCCGAGAACGCGATCATCGGCACGGCGGTCGGCGCCGCGGTGGAGGGGCTGCGCCCGGTCTGCGAGATGCAGTTCGCCGACTTCATCTCGTGCGGCTTCGACCAGCTCGTCAACGTAGCGGCGAAGCTTCACTACCGCCAGGGCATCGCCGTCCCGATCGTCGTCCGGCTGCCGTCCGGCGGCGGGTTCTCGGGCGGTCCGTTTCACTCCCAGAACCCCGAGGCGTGGTTCATGCAGACGCCGGGGCTGAAGGTCGTCGCCCCGGCGACCGCCGCCGACGCGAAGGGCCTGCTGGTGAGCGCCATCCGCGACCCCAACCCGGTCTGCTATCTCGAGCACAAGGCCCTCTACCGCCACGTCAAGGGCGAGGTCCCGGAGGGAGAGCACACCGTGCCTCTCGGCGAGGCCCGCGTCGCGCGCGCCGGCGAGCCCGGCGAGCTGAGCGTGATCGCGTACGGCTCGGCGGTCCATCTCGCCACCCAGGCAGCAGAGGAGCTCGACGAGGACATCGAGGTGATCGACCTGCGCACGCTCCGCCCGCTCGACGCAGAGGCGGTCCTGGCCAGCGTTCGCAAGACCAACAAGGTGCTGATCGCCCACGAGGCGACGCGCTCGTGCGGAGTCGGCGCCGAGGTCGCCGCGGTCATCGCCGAGCAGGCGTTCGAGGACCTCGACGGCCCCGTCGTGAGGTTGACGACCCCCGACGTCCCGATCCCGTTCAGCCCGCCGTTGGAGCAGGCGGTGCTGCCGCAGCTCGACGATATGAAGGAGGCGTGCCGTGACCTCCTCGCATACTGAGAACGCCGTCCAGGTGACGATGCCGCAGATGGGGGTCTCGGTCGCCGAGGGGACGATCCTCGAGTGGCGAAAGCGCCCCGGCGACTGGGTCGAGTCCGACGAGACGATCTGCGACGTCAGCACCGACAAGGTCGACGTCGAGATCCCCTCGCCGGCGACGGGACGCCTCGAGCGCATCCTCGCCGACCCCGGAGAGACCGTCGCGGTCGGCGAGCCGATCGCCGAGATCGACCCCGCCGCCAAGCCCGGCGAGCCCCATCGCGATGAGGAGCATCCGCCACGACCCGCCGAGCGCGAAGAAGCCGAGGCGGCCGAGCGGACCGACCGCTCGAGCTTCTACTCGCCCGTCGCGCGGAGGATCGCCGCCGAGCACGGCGTCGACCTCGACCAGGTCGAAGGGACCGGAATCGGCGGCCGGGTGCGGAAGAAGGACGTGCTCGCCTACATCGAGTCGGCCGGCGGCGAGAAGGCCCGCCGTGAGCCGGCGCTTCACATCGAGTCTCCATACCGGCCCGACGAGGCGAAGGCGGCCGAGCCGCCAGTGGAGCCGGCCGCGCCATCCCGGCCTTCCGACGGCGCGGGCCGAGGCGCGGAGCTTCCGGGGCGGCGCGAGCCGATGTCGGAGATGCGCAAGGCGATCGCGCGCCACATGGTGGCCAGCCGCCACAGCGCGGCGCATTGCACCACCGTCGTCGAGGTCGACATGTCGCGCGTCACGGCGCGCAGGGCGGAGCTCAAGGAGGCGATGGAGCGGCGGGGCGTGCCGCTCACCTATCTGGCCTTCGTGGCCCGGGCCACGGTCGAGACGCTCGCCGAGCACCCCGTCCTGAACGCCTCGGTCGAGGGCGACGAGATCGTCTACCACGACGACGTCAACCTCGGGATCGCCGTCGCGCTCGACGCGGGGCTGATCGTGCCGGTCATCCCGAAGGCGCAGCGGCTGAGCCTCGAAGGGTTGGCCGCGGCGATCGCCGACGTGGCGGGTCGCGCCCGGTCGCGCGACCTGCACCCCGACGAGGTCCACGGCGGCACCTTCACGATCACCAACCCGGGGCAGTTCGGCGCGGTGCTGGCGACGCCGATCATCAATCAGCCGCAGGTCGCGATCCTCGACCTCGAGGCGATCGTCAAGCGGCCGGTCGTGATAGAGGCGCCTCGCCTCCCCGGCTCCGCCTCTGGGGGGGAGGCGGCTGAGGGCAGCACGGATGCGATCGCGATCCGGCCGATGACCTACCTGCCGATGTCCTGGGACCACCGGGCGCTCGACGGCGTCGAGGCCGCCCGGTTCCTGTCGCGGGTCAAGGAGCGCCTCGAGAGCTGGGGGTCGACATGAGCGTCGCAACCCCGCAGCGCGGCGGCGGCGCGGCGGTCGCCGCCCCGGAGGCCGCCGGCGCCTCGGTGCCCTTCGACCACGAGGAGCTGGTGGTGCGCCACGGCACGCGCAGCGGCTGCCCCGTCATCGTCGCGGTGCATTCCACGGTGCTGGGGCCGGCGCTCGGCGGGCTTCGCCTGTGGCGCTACCCGGCGACGATCGACGCCACCCGCGACGCCCTGCGGCTGGCGCGGGGGATGACGCTCAAGGCGGCCGCCGCCGGACTCGACCTCGGCGGCGGCAAGGGCGTGATCTGCACCCCGGAGGTCGCCCCGCCCCGCGGCGACGAGCGCCGGGCGCTGCTGCTCGACTTCGCCGACCTGGTCGAGTCCTTCGGCGGCCGCTACATCACCGCGGAGGACGTCGGGACCTCACCGCAGGACATGGTCACGATCGGCGAGCACACCGCGCACGTGACCGGCCTCCCGCCCGAGCGCGGCGGCTCCGGCGACCCCAGCCCGTTCACGGCCATGGGGGTGGAGGCGGCGATGCGGGCCTGCGCTCGCGCGCGCTTCGGCAGCCCGGCCCTGACGGGGCTTCGGGTCGCCGTGGTCGGCCTCGGACACGTCGGCGAGAAGCTCGCGCGCAGGCTGGCGAAGGCCGGAGCGCGGGTGATCGCGACCGACATCCTGCCCGAGAAGCGGCGGCTGGCGGAGCGGATGGGGATCGGGTGGGTGGAGCCGGACGAGGCGATCTGCACCAGCTGCGACGTGCTCGCGCCGTGCGCGCTGGGAGGGGCGATCACCGCCGCCGATCTGGGGCGGCTGCGATGCGCGGTTGTGTGCGGCTCGGCGAACAACACCCTCGCGGCCGACGACCTGGCCGACGAGCTCGCGGCGCGGGAGATCCTCTACGCGCCGGACTTCGTGGTCAACGCGGGAGGTCTGATGCACGTCTACATGGAGATCAAGGGGATCACCGAGGCCGAGGCGACCCGCTTGGTGCTCGGCATCGAGACGACCATGGAGAGCGTACTCGCGACCGCCCGGGAGCGCTCGACGACGCCGCTTCGCGCCGCGGCCGAGCTGGCCGGCGAGCGGCTCGCCAGGGCGAGCGTCGAGCCGCTGCAGGTGGGACACTGACCCGGATGGAAGACCTGTGGGTGACACGGGCCGGCCAGGTCCCCTACCCGGACGGGCGCGAGATACAGAAGCGGCTCGAGGCGGCCCGCCACGCGGGAGATGTCCCCGACCTCCTGCTCTTGCTCGAGCATCCACCCGTCTACACGAAGGGCAGGCGCTCGACGCCGGACGAGCTTCCGATGGGCGAGGACTGGTACCGGATGCAGGGAATCGAGGTCTGCGAGACCGACCGCGGGGGGCGGGTGACCTACCACGGTCCCGGCCAGCTCGTCGGCTATCCGATCGTGAGCCTGCGCGCGTACGGAGACGACGTCCACGACTACATCCGCCGCATGGAGCGGGTGATGATCGAGGCCCTGGCCGCCTACGGCATCGCCGCGGGGCCGATCGAGGGACTGACCGGGGTCTGGACAGAGGGTGCGCGTCCCGGCGAGAACACCGACGGGCGTGAGGCCCGCAAGATCGGCTCGATCGGGGTCCACGTCAACCGCGGCGTCACGACACACGGGTTCGCGATCAACGTCAACAACGACCTGCAGCCGTTCGAGTGGATCGTCCCGTGCGGAATCGAGGCATGCCGGATGACGTCGGTCGCCCGTCAGCTCGGCGGCGAGCAGGACATGGGGGCCTTCATGGACGTGATCCGCGACCGTTTCGGGGAGATCTACGAGCGCGAGCCCGTCGAGCGCGACGCGTCGGAGCTCCTCGACGCGCCGGCGGCGGTACGGTAGCCACGGTGACCGAGACCCTCGACGAGCGCCTCCACGTGACCAGGTCGCGTCGCCGGCCCGGTGGCGCGCCGGAGGTCGAGGGGCGCCCCTTCCGGGAGCGCAAGCCTCCGTGGCTCAAGGTCCCCGCGCCGGGCGGGCCCAACTACCGCCACCTCAGATCGCTGATCGAGGGTCAGGGCCTGCACACGGTCTGTCAGGAGGCCAACTGCCCGAACGTCGGCGAGTGCTGGGAGCGCGGCACCGCCACCTTCATGATCCTCGGCGATGTCTGCACGCGCCGCTGCGGGTTCTGCAACGTCCAGACCGGCAAGCCGACCTGGAACGACCCGCTCGAGCCGATGCGGGTCGCCGCGACCGTCAAGCGCATGGGGCTGCGCCACGCGGTGATCACCTCGGTCGATCGCGATGACCTGCCCGACTACGGCGCCGGGGCCTTCGTCGGGGTCATCCGATCGATCCGCCTGCAGGCCCCCGGCTGCAAGGTCGAGGTGCTGACCCCCGACTTCCGCGGCCAGGAGATGCCCCTGGCGAAGGCGACCCACGAGCGGCCCGACGTCTTCAACCACAACGTCGAAACGGTCCCACGGCTCTACCCACTGGCTCGTCGAGGCTCGCGCTTTCAGCGCTCGTGCCGCGTGCTCAAGCTCGCCAAGGAGATCGGCGGCGACGAGGTCGTGACGAAGTCGGGGCTCATGGTCGGGCTCGGCGAGGACTTCGATGAGATGGTCGAGGCGTTCGCGATTCTGCGCGAGCATCGCGTCCAGGTCCTGCGCCGGACCGCTCGTCCGCAGCTCCTACCACGCGGACGAGCAGGTTCCCGCGCCCGCCGTGGCAGCGGGCGGCATCGCGCGCTGACGCCACCGACTCTCAGGGTCCTCGAATAGAGTGGCGCCGCCGCGCCAGCCCTTGGCGCGGCGGCTGGCCCAGGCTGCCGGCCCTGAATCAACGACAAGAAGGGAGCGGGACGAATGTCCGAGCACGGATCGACGTCACGACGCTTCGGCCGGCGGGCGCTGAGCGCCGTCGCCGTCCTATCGATTGCCGCGACCGGTGCCGCGTGGTCCGGGTGTGGCGATGACGACAACTCCGATGAGGTCCAGCAGGCCGTCGACCAGGCCAACTCGACCGCGGAGCAGATCTCCGAGGAGGCCCAGCAGCAGGCCAACGAGGCACAGCAGGAGGCCCAGGAGGCCGTCGACCAGGCGAACGAGGATGCCGACCAGGCGACCGAGGACGCCGACCAGGCTGCCCAGGACGCGCAGGACCAGGCCGACAGCTACGGCAAGTAATCCAAGCGATCGGGTTGCGCGCCCGCGCCTCGAGCGCGGGCGCGCGCACCCGCCCCTGGCGCCGCACTGAGCCCGCCGGGGCTTAGGGAGCGAGGCGGCGCAGCAAGCTCCCGTCGGCGGCGATCGAGAACACCGTCGGTACGACGGTGATCCCGTACTTGCGCGCCAGGTCGGGGCGCTCGCGGACGTCGAGCTTGACCAGCGGCCGCTCGCGCTCGGACAGCCGTTTCTCCCAGACACGGCAGTCCGCGCACCATGGATGGGTGAACTCGACGTACGCCTCGCGCGCCCCGTCGAGCCCTGGGAGGTCGTCGGGGTCAATGCGGTCATGGTGGCGCGGAGAGATCCCGCGCAGCCGCGCGACCGCGCGGTAGACCTCGCAACCGGCGCAGAAGCCGGTCGTCGCCGCCAGCAGGGCCAGCCCGGCGACGAGCAGGCCGAGCGCGGTCGCGAGCCCCCCGGCTCCGAGCCACCACGCGGCGGCGGCGAGGCCGAGGATGGTCGTCCCCATCACGTTGGCGAGCCGGGGCGGGCGCGAGTCCTCGAGCGGCCCCTCGCCGAAGCGCGGCTGGACGAGCTTGAAGTAGGCGAGACACGGCAGGCAGTATTGGCGGCCCAGGGTCAGGCCCATGAGGATCTGAGCCGACATCAACGCCCACGCAAGCGGCCAGCCGAATATCGCGCCGAGCAGGGCGACGGTGCCCGTCACCGCCTGCGAGAAGCGCGGCGCGCGCGAGTCGATGACGTCGGTGTCGCGAAACGGATCGGCGCTGGGAGCGGCGCGTTCTGCCATGTCCCTCAGTGTGGCGTACCCGCTTCGCCGGGTCGAGACACCCGTCGCGCTCTAGGCTTGGCGCCGCTTTGATCCCCCTAAAGGACAACATCCCCACCTCGAGGTTCCCGATCGTCACGGTGGCGCTGATCGCGCTCAACGTGGCGGTCTTCGTCTGGCAGCTCACCGCCTCCAGCGAGCCGGGCACGGCCTCCTCACGATCGCTCGCGGCCGCGGGCGCCTCGGAGCGCGACCAGGTCGTGATCGAGTACGGCGCGATCCCGCGCGAGATCACCGAGCCGGGCACCTACTGCGTTCCAAAGGTGCGAGGGCGTCGATCAGGCGCCGTGGTGGCTGACGATCTTCAGCTCGATGTTCCTTCACGCGGACATTCTTCACATCGCCGGGAACATGCTCTTCCTGTGGGTGTTCGGCAACAACATCGAGGACGCGACGGGACGCGTGCGCTTCATCGCCTTCTACCTGCTGGCGGGGGTGGCGGCGGTCTACGCCCAGTCCGTGCTCGATCCGGAGTCCACCCAGCCGACGATCGGCGCCAGCGGGGCGGTGGCCGGGGTCTTAGGCGGGTATGCGCTCCTGCACCCGCGGGCGCGCGTTCTGACCCTCGTCTTCATCATCTTCTTCGTGACCGTCGTCGAGATCCCGGCGATGATCATGCTGGGAATCTGGTTCGTGCTCCAGTTCCTGCCCGCGGTGGGCCAGCTCGCCACCCCGGAAGTCGCCGGCGAGGGAGGCGGCGTCGCCTACCTTGCGCACGTCGGGGGCTTTATCTTCGGCCTCGCACTGATCAAGCTGTTCGCCTACCGGCGCCAGGCCCCCCCGACCCACCCCGCCTACTGAGGCCCGCGATCGACTCCGACGTCAGGACAGCGGTGATCGTCGTAGGGGTCTTCTTCTGCGTCGTGTTCGGCCTGATGACGTTTGCCGTCGTCGCCAAGGACGGGCTCGACGTGCTCAGCGTCACCGCCTTCGCAATCGTCGCGATGGTGCTGATCGGGTTGCTCGGGGCGGTGCGCAACCCGCCCGGCAAGTAGCCGCTGCGGCAGACCAGGCCGATGCGACTCGGACCGTCGCCTGATCGCGCTAGCTTGGGGGCAGGGATGAAGGAGACGCGGGGCCGCTTCAGTGCGACGCGGGCGACGATCGCCTGCCTGCTGGTGGTGGCCGTGGCCGCGGCGTGGGTGGTCGCGGCGAACGAGCCCTGGAACGATGAGCCGGCGGCGACCGCCGTTCCCCCCACGGCCTCGCTTCGGACCGCCGCTCTCCCGGCCTCCACGGCCCCGGTCGAAAAGCCGCCGCGGCGAAGCGAGGCGGCGAAGTACGCGCTCGATCCGCGTCCGGCGCGGCTCCCGGCGCAGGTCGACTTCGACAAGCCGCCGGCGGCCGGCGTCCTGTTCGACGTCGACAGCGGCGAGATCCTGTGGCAGAAGGCGCCGACCCGCGAGCTCGCGATCGCGAGCCTTACGAAGATGATGACCGCGCTCATCATCGCCGAGCGCCACCGGCCCGGCGAGAAGGTCCTGATCACCGACGAGGCGCTGGCCTACGAGGGCTCGGGTGTGGGCGTGCTGCCCGGCGGTAAGAAGGTGCCCCTCGAGGCGATGCTCAACGGGCTGCTGCTGGTGTCGGGAAACGACGCCGCGATCGCGCTCGCCCAGCACGACGCCGGCAGCGTCGGCGACTTCGTGCGGCGCATGAACCGGCGCGCCCGCCAGCTCGGGCTCACTTGCAGCCACTTCACTAGCCCGCACGGCCTCCAGGATGAGGGCAATTACTCGTGCCCGCGAGACCTCGCGGCGATCGCCCGAGCCGACCTCGCCGAGCCGCGGATCCGCGCCATCGTGGGCGACGACCACGAGCGCTTCCCCTTCCCGAT
>WNFV01009244.1_pt1 | contig 10935 bp, 8 predicted proteins | sample 5400101 | NCBI WGS metagenome assembly WNFV01 (sample SAMN13153361, study PRJNA577476) | soil metagenome | isolation source: 115 cm soil or saprolite under grassland replicate 1 | place: USA:California | collected 2016-06-15
CACCGCACTGCCCGCCAAACCGGCCGAGAGCAAGCCGGCGCCCGAGAAGGCACCGGCCGCCGCGGCCGACTGGGAGACCGTCCTGGCGGCGGCGAAGAAGGAAGGCAAAGTCGCGGTCGCCGGCGCGCCGGGCAACCTGTACCGCGAGGCGATGAAAGGCTTCGAGGCGAAGTATCCGGACATCCGACTCGACTACCAGGGCTTCAACCCGGTCGACTTCACGACCCGCTTCAACCAGGAGCGACAAGCCGGCCAGTACCTCTGGGACGTCTACATCAATGGGCCGACGACCTTCGACGTGACGGCCAAGAAGGCCGGCGACCTGGCACCGCTCAGGCCAGTCCTGATCCTGCCGGAGGTCACGGACGAGAGCGTTTGGCTAGGAGGCTTTCAAAAGGCTTACCTCGACTCCGAGAAGCAATACGTCTTCGCCTTCCAGGCCGAGGTGTCACCCCAGGTCTACGTGAACCGCGATGTTGTCCCCGACAGCGATCTCACCACCGTCCAGGGCCTGCTCGACGCCAGGTGGAAGGGCAAGATCGCGCTTCACGATCCACGGGTCGACGGGGCCGGCAACGGCCGAATCGCCTCCTGGACCGGACAGCTTGGCGAGGAGTTCGTACGCGCGCTCATGAGCCAGGACGTGGTGCTAACCCGCGACACCCGCCAGCTAACTGAGTGGGTCGTTCGCGGCCAGTATCCGATCGCGATCGGCATCGGGGGGACCGACATCTTCGAGTTCACCAAGCAGGGGCTCGGCTTGAACGTCCAGCCGCTCGGCGCCAAGACCCCCGAGGCCTGGCGCCTGAGCGCCGCCTTCGGCGCGGTGCGTCTGGTCAGCAAAGCGCCCGACCTGAACGCCGCCCAGATCTTCGTGAACTGGCTCCTGTCACGCGAGGGCCAGACCGCCTGGGCCCAGGTCGCCGGGCGGGCAAGTCGGCGCCTGGACGTACCGCGCCTGGAAGGACTGTCGCCCGAGCCTGGGATCGACTACTTCGACATCGACCGCGAGGAGAACCTGGCCCTGCGCGACCGCGCCAAGCAGATCGCCCAGGAAGTGCTCCACTAGCTGGTTTACCTCGGGGGCGCGGAGGGCGCCGAGCGAGTTATGGAACCTCAGCGTCCAAGTCTGAAACACGGTTCCCGCTTTCGCGTACGGCCCCCACCCCCAACCCCCTCCCCCAAGCTTGGGGGAGGGGGTAAGGGGGTGGGGGCGCCTTGCGCGGCCATGTCGCTCCGCCGATGGTACGCCGCGGGCCGTGGCGCAACTCTCCGTCTCGGCGCTCCATTCGTTGCCCAATGGGTGATGCTGGGGCTTGTCCTGGTCCTGGTGCTCTATCCAGTCCTGCTCATCGTGCTCAACAGCTTTCAGACCGGCCGCCCTGGCCAGGCGGGCGCTTTGAGCCTGGACGCCTGGCGGCTGGCCCTATCCGATCCCGGCATGCTGTCCGCCACCTGGAACACGATCGCACTCACCCTCGCCCGCCAGGCGATCGCGATCCCGACCTCGATCGGCCTCGCATGGGTGTTGGCGCGAACCGACATTCCCGCCAGTGAATGGCTCGAGTTCCTCTTTTGGATCGCCTTCTTTCTGCCCGCGCTGCCAGTGACGCTCGGCTGGATCATGCTCCTCCAGCCCGAGCACGGACTCGTCAATCAATGGCTGGCCGGGCTGCCATTCGTGGGCAGCGGCCCCTTCAACATCTACTCATTCTGGGGCATCGTCTGGGCCCACCTGGCGAGCGGAACGATCGCCGTCGAGGTGATGCTGCTGACCCCCGCCTTTCGGAACCTGGACGCCACACTCGAGGACGCGGCCCGCGTGTCCGGGGCTGGAAGCCTGGCCACGCTGGTCGGGGTCGTCGTGCCGGTCCTGACGCCAGTCATGGTGGTAGTACTGCTGCTGTCGATCATCCACTCGCTCCAGGCGTTCGAGATCGAGCTGATCCTCGGGTTCCCGATCCGCCTGTTCGTCTTCAGCACCCAGATCTACTCGCTCATCCGCCAGAACCCCCCGCTCTTCCCGGCGGCGATGGCTTTGAGCAGCGTGATCCTGGGCCTGATGTTGCCCCTCATCGTCCTGCAGCGCTGGGTCACGACGCGGCGCAGCTACACCACCGTGAGCGGGCAGTTCAAAGCCCACAAGCTGCAGCTTCGGGCCTGGCGCGTGCCGATCTTCTTCCTGGTTCTCGGGGTCGGACTGGCGATCACCGTCCTGCCGGTTACGTTCTTGTTGATCACGACCTTCATGAAGCTGTTCGGCTTCTTCAACCTGCCCCAGCCCTGGACCACCGCCCACTGGAGCCAGGTGACAGGCGACTCGATCTTCCTAACTTCCGTCAGGAACACCGTCCTGCTGGCCGGCGGGACCGCGCTGGCCGCGGTCGCGCTCTTCACCGGCATCGCGTACGTGATCGTTCGGACCCGCTTCGTCGGTCGCGCCGCTCTGGACTTCGTGTCCTGGCTGCCGTCCACGTTACCGGGCATCATCCTTGGCCTGGGCCTACTCTGGCTGTTCCTGGGAAGCCCGATCCTACAGCCGCTGTACGGGACGCTCGTCTTGTTGATCGTCGTCACCGCCATCGCCAGTATGACGCTGGGTGTCCAGATCATAAAGAGCAGCTTGGCGCAGTTGAGTCCCGAGCTGGAGGACGCGGCCAGGATGAGCGGCGCATCCTGGTGGCGCTCATCGCGACACGTCCTGCTCCCGCTCATCACCCCGACGCTGCTGCTGGTCGGCGCGGTGAGCTTCATCTCGGCGGCTCGGAGCGTGAGCACTGTGGCTTTGCTGGCGACCAGCAGCACGCGGCCGCTCTCGCTTCTTCAGCTCGACTTCATGGTCGAGGGCCGTTACGAGGCCGCGGCCGTCGTCGGCGTCATCATCGTCGCGATCACCACCGCCGTCGCGCTCCTCGCCCGCGTGCTTGGACTGCGAGTTGGACTCGGGTAGCTGCGTCCCCGCTCCCGCTGGGCCCAGAGGGAGCGGGAGACCGGGTTCCAGCAGGAGCTGCTTGACACGCCTCCCTTCGGGCGATACCTTCTACCCCGCGCGCCAGACACGCCATCCGGGCGCATCCGAAGCAGGTCTCGTCCTTTAGCCAAGGAGGGATTCCCCCCGCCGATCCCCGGCGGACAGCCCGGTGCTGGGCATTGCGCTGGACTGCCTTACCAGGCATGACTTTACGCCGTGACATCCCAGATCTCGACGTGATGGAGAGGCCAGGACTTTGTCCGCGGTGACTGCCACGGCTGCTCTCAACGGGATCAAATCCTCCTCCGTGTGGCGCCTGCTGCCCTACCTGGGGCCCGCCTTCCTGGTGAGCGTCGGGTACATGGATCCGGGGAATTGGGCTACCGACCTCGAAGGGGGGGCGCGGTTTGGCTACAGCCTGCTGTGGGTCCTGCTCGCCGCCAACCTGATGGCCCTGCTGCTGCAGCACCTGTCGGCCAAGCTCGGCCTGGCGACCGGGCGGACGTATCCGCGGCTCTGCCGCGAGAGATTCCCTCGGCCGCTGACGCTATTCCTGTGGGTCACGGCCGAGGCTGCTGCCATGGCCACCGATCTGGCCGAGTTCCTCGGAGCCGCGCTCGGGTTCTACCTGCTCTTACACATCCCGCTCCTGCCAGCCGCCCTGCTCGCGGCGCTGGCGGTCTTCGCGATCCTGGCCCTGTACCGATTCGGATTTCGACCGGTCGAGTTCGTGATCCTGGGCCTGGTGTTCGTCATTGGCCTTGCCTACGTCCTGGAGGTGGGATTGGTCGAGCCGGATTGGCCCGCCGTGGCCAATGGGATGTTCGTGCCGCGCCTGGGTGGAGAAAGCCTCCTGATTGCGATGGGCATGCTGGGCGCGACGGTGATGCCGCACAACCTCTACCTCCATTCTGGCATCGTCTTGACCCGCCGCAGTCCGGACCCGAAGGCCAACCACGTGGTCGTTCGGCGCGCGCTGGTCGATCTGGCGCTGGCGCTCAACATCGCCTGGCTGGTGAACTCGGCCATCGTCGTCATGGCGGCCGCTGCCTTCTTCACGCGGGGCCTGGAGATCGACTCGATCGAGCTAGCCCACGAGACGCTGACGCCGCTGCTGGGCCAGCTGGCGGCGATGGTCTTCGGCGTCGCGCTCCTCGCGGCTGGCCTGGCGTCCTCGACGACGGCCACCCTGGCGGGCCAGATCATCATCGAGGGCTTCCTCGATATTCGGTTCGGACTCTTCTTGCGGCGGGCGATCACCGTCGTGCCGGCCCTGCTGGTGATCGCCAGCGGGCTCGACGCCTACTGGATTCTGATCCTGAGCCAGGTGGCGCTCTCCGTCCAGCTCCCCTTCGCGATCGTCCCGCTCGTGTGGCTGACGGCGCGAAGGGACGTGATGGGCGCCTTCGCAAACGCCCGACTCACGACGCTGTTGGCGTGCCTGGTCGCGGTCCTGGTGATCGGGCTCAACCTGGCGCTGCTCGTCCGCCTCGCGAGCGGCGAGGGCTCTTGAGGCTGCGGGGCGAGGTCGCGGCAACTTCTTTCTCCCCTCTCCCACGCTTGGGAGAGGGGTGGGGGTGAGGGCGTTAGCAGCGCCCCAGCTGCCAGAACCCAAAACCTTGACGGCCACCCTGCGGACAGCTGCGCGGACAGAACTCGACGCGCGTGGGGCGATGTCTTATGATTGTCGCGCGGCATCGGACAAGCGTTTCAAGGAGGTCGGTTAGAGATGGCCGAATGGCTTGCCGGCCGAGTGTCGGACTTCGACGATGAGCAGCGCCGGATCATCTCCGCCAACGGTCGGGAGATCGTCGTCTTCGAGAGAAACGGTCGCTTCCATGCGCTCGAGAACACCTGCCTGCACATGGGCGGCCCGGTCGGCGAAGGCATCCTGATCGGCAAGGTCGAGGCGGTCCTCTCCGAGGACAACCGCTTCCTCGGCGAGCGGTTCTCCGAGGACGAGATCCACATCGTCTGCCCCTGGCACGGTTGGGAGTACGATATCGAGACCGGGCGCTGCGCCGGCGACCGTCGCCGACGCCTCGGACGGTACGAGACCCAGCAGCGCGGAGACGAGGTCTATGTCATCGCCTGAGACGACCTGGTCGGAAACCGAGCTGGCCGAGTGCGCGACCCGCCTCTCCGAAGCGGTCCGGGCGGCCATCGCGGGCGGCGACGCCGAGCGCGTTCCGGACCAGACCGTGCAGGACCTCATGACCCTCGCCGTCAAGCTCTATGTCGCCAGACGCGAGGCCGGCTCGGACCTTCTTCCTTTCGACGACGACGCGGTGACCGCGACCGAAGTCATGGTCACCGCCACCAGCATGCTCAAGGCCGTGCAGCTCGAAGTGTTCGAGCTGACCCTCTGGAACGGTTTCGGGACGATCTGATCGGAGGTTCACGATGGTGACGACGGTATCCGACGGTCTTACGACCGATGTGGCTCGGACGATCAATACCGGCGAGCGGGCCGGCTACGACACCCGCAAGCACCTGGAGCACGCCGCCCGACAGGCGCGTGAGCGGAATTACCAGGACCTGCTGATCGTCGACGCCGATGCCCACCACTACGAGTCCGAATCCTGGCCCGACATCGTCAAGTACATCGAGGACCCGATCATCAGGCATCGCGGCCAGGGCCCCGGCCGCCACGGCAACCCCACCACCCTGATGTACACCAACCCCGGCAACCAGAGCGTAGCCGGGCGCGTTGTTCGCTATGCCCGGCGTCGCCTCGAGGAGACCGAGCCGAGCGCTCCGCGAGACGTCCAGTTGATCCGCCGCGAGATGGAGAGCATCGGGATCGACTACCAGGTGGTCTTCCCAACCCCGATGCTCGAGCTGGGGATGCACCCGGACCCGCGGATGGAGGTCGCCATCAGCTGGGCCTACTCGCGCTGGCTGACCGAGGAGATCCTGCCGCACGATCCGCGCATCAAGACGATGGTCTATCTGCCCTTCAACGATCCCGAGGCCAGCTTACGGGCCGTCGAGTACTTCTCGGAGAAGCCCGGCGTGGTCGGCTTCATGGTCACCAGCGCCCGCTACCGCCCCGTCCACCACAACGACTACGTGCCCGTCTATCGCGCCCTCGAGGAGCGGCGGCTGCCGCTCGGCTTCCACGCCGTCTTCCATACGCCGGAACGGATCCTCGAGGGTATGAACAAGTTCATCTCGGTCCACGCTCTCGGGTTCGTCCTCTACAACTTCGTGCACCTGACCAACCTGGTCATCAACGGCATCCCGGAGCGCTTCCCCGGGCTGAAGATCGTCTGGATCGAGAACGGCCTGGCCTGGGCCCCCTTCCTGATGCAGCGGCTGGACAACGAGTACATGATGCGAACGTCCGAGGCGCCGCTCCTGAAGAGGAAGCCGAGCGAGTACATGCGCGAGTTCTACTACACGACCCAGCCCATGGAGAACGGGAACCTCGAAGCGCTCCAGATGACGATGAAGATGATCAACGCGGAGACCCAACTGCTGTTCGCCTCCGACTTCCCCCACTGGGACTTCAACCTGCCGAGCACGATCTACGACCTGCCCTTCCTGAGCGATCAGGCCAAGCGGCGGATCCTGGGCGAGAACGCGCGCGAGCTGTACGGCCCGGACAAGAAGCCCGGCTGGTCGGACCAGTGGAAGGTGACGGCGGCGGCTGGCAGGGGGTAATCAGGCGGCCCCGGAGGCCAGAGCCTACGTCAGCGCGCCGTGTCCCGCTCTTGTGGCAGGAGATGGGTAAGCTTTCCGACCGAACCGAGCTGGGCTGAGGGCGAGAAGCTCTAGCTCTCTGGCCAGCGCCCGGCGCCGCCGCAGCGAGGAGGCCCGCGAGTCGGGGTTTTGACTCACGATGAAGGCTGTGCTTTTCGGGGCACACGGTGGTCCCGAAGTCCTCCGCTATACGGATCTCCCAGAGCCGACGGCCGGGCCGAACGACGTAGTCGTCAAGGTGCGGGCCGCCGCAGCCAACTTCAACGACATCTGGGCGCGACGGGGACTGCCGGGCATGAAGGTCGTCCTGCCCCACGTCTCGGGCTCCGATGTGGCCGGCGACGTCGTCGAGGTGGGCAGCGAGGTAAGCGGGGTGAGCGTCGGCGACGCGGTACTCGTGCACCCTGGCCTCGGCTGCCGCAACTGCCAGGCCTGCGCCGCGGGACAGGAGGTCCTGTGTCGCGAGTTCCGGATCTGGGGCTTCCAGACCGGTCCAAACGACGGCGGTCACGCGGAGTTCGTCCGCCTGCCGGGCTACAACGTCGTTCCGAAACCAACCAACCTGACGTATGGGGAGGCCGCCTCGCTGCCGCTCGTCCTGGAAACCGTCTGGCGCATGCTCTCCACGCGCGCAAAGGTGCGCCCCGGCCAGTTCGTCCTCATATGGGGCGCGGCCGGCGGACTCGGCACGATGGCAATCCAGGTCGCACGGGTATTTGGCGCCGTCCCGATCGCCGTCGTCGGCGACGAAGCAAAGGTGCCGATCTGCACGGAGCTGGGCGCCGAACACGTCATCAATCGCCAGTCGCAAGACGTCGCGGCGGAGGTCATGGAGGTCACCAGGAAGCGGGGCGTCGACGTGGTCTTCGAGCACACCGGCCAGGCAACCTGGGAGACCAGCATCCGCTGCATGAGATGGCACGCCAGCCTGGTGGTTTGCGGCGCGACGTCGGGCTTCGAGGGCAAGACCGATCTTCGGTTCCTCTGGAACAAGCAGCTCAATCTGCTCGGTTCACACCTGGGCACGAAGGCCGAACTGCTCGAGGCGTTGAGCTTCGTCGAGATGGGCAGGATCCGCCCCGTGGTGCGAACAGTGCTCCCGCTCAGCGAGGTGGCCCGCGGCCAGACCATGATGGAGGAGCGGGAGTCGATCGGCAAGATCGTCTACCTGCCCGATGGGAGCGCCGACGAAGACTAACTCCGTGCCGAGCATCAGCCCGGCCGCTGGAGCCCAGCGCGACCTGGCGCCGCTGCTAAAGCCCGGGAGCGTCGCCGTTCTCGGAGCTTCGCAGCGCATGAATCGCGCATCGCGTGTGGTCGCCAATCTTCAGCGCTTCGGCTACGGTGGAAAGGTCTTTCCGATCAATCCGAAGTACGACGAGGTGTTGGGGCTGAAGTCTTATCCGAATCTGGCGTCCACGCCACAACCTGCCCTACCAGCGCGATGATCGGCACAGGGCGGAGCCCCGAGGCCCAGGCGCGACGACGACCGCGGAGCCACATCGACTGGTCTCCCTCCCAAGAAGTCTCGCCGGCGTGACGACGCACGGCCCGACTCACCGCCCGACCGCCACGGTCCCGGCCGGGGCGAAGGGGTCCTGGTTACCGAAGTCGTCGCTCGCGGCGACGTCGACGGCGAAGGTGCGGCCCTTCGTCGGCGGCTTGAAGGCCAGGCTCAGGTTCAGGTCCACATTCGGCGCCTTCGGCCCACCGCCCTGGACGCTGGTCTCCGCCAGGTACAAGGCCGCCAGCGTCGTCTCCAGGACCGCGCTCGCGCCGGGGCTGGCCGGCGGCCCGAGCTGGCCGGTATCCGGATCGACCAGGCGGAACGTGTTGGGCTCTTGGTCCCACTGCACCCAGAGGGCGACGCCCTTGTCTTGTTTGAAGCGAAGCTGGATGGTCTTGAGGTCGGTCCAGACCTCGTGTTTGGGCACCGTCCAGGTCAGCGTCAGCGGCAGGTGCTGGCCGACCGCGACCTGGGAATCGCGCGGCGTCAGGCTGAAGGTGTCGGTCGACGTGAAGAAGTTAGCCGTGATCTTCGTGACGAAGGCGTCGTGGACGCCGCCGTTGTAGATCTTGTCTGGCCCGAAGTTGACCGTGAATGTCGTCTGGTTGGATTCCGTGAAGCCGGCCACGTACGCGTTGCCGTTCGTGTCGACGGCGATCCCGCGGCCCTCGTCACCGCCGCTGCCGCCGATGTAGCAGCCTCTTGCACCTCGTCCCGTCCGTGCGCGCTCTCAGCCATCACACACCTCCTGAACCTGGTCGAAGTTGGGGATTCCTACCCGGGCTTAGCCTAATCGAATCGCCCAGGTGCGTCAATAGTTCGTGATACTTAGAACCAGACACACGCAGCAGCCGCCCGCGCATGAGTCCGAGCGCTAGCGCGCCGGCCGTTCCGGAGGCTCGGGCGCCTTCGGCGGCTCCGGCGCCTTCGGCACCTCTGGCTTGACCAGCTCCTTGATCGGCTGCGGCAGCTTCACCTTCTCCAACCGCGGCCCGGGGATGTCCTTGCGCCGCGCGACCACGCGGTAGCCGAACGTCCCATTCGCGGTCAGGGAGCCCTTGGCACGGACCTCGAAGCCGCTCGGCGTGCGCTTGTCGACAAACAGGCCGTTGTTGTCGCCGTACTCGGTAAGGAAGACCTGGTACATGTCGTTGTACACGACGGCCGCGAAGTCAGCGTCCAGCTTGACCTCGGCCTTGCCGCTCGCGAGCCTGGCCTCGCCGAAGTCCTCGAACAAGCTCTCCGGGCTCTCCAGACAGTACAGCCGCCGATGCGTGCCATCCGGATGTGGGACCGCGGCTGACTTGGAGCCGCCCGAGACCGTGAAGTCGCCTGCCACCAGGACCGGGCCGGCGAAGCCGCCGGCGAAGCCGCCCGCCACGGCGGTGCCACCGAAGATCCCGTATCCGCCGGGCGCGCTGGCGAAGCCGGCGCAGCCGGCCGCCCCGCCGCCGCTCTGGCCGGCGATGCCGTTGCTGTTGGCCGAGAAGCCGAAGACACCGTAACCGTCCGTCGCCGAGCCGACCACGCCCGGGTTGGGGTTGCGGGCCGCCGTCGCGCGGCCGATCACGCCAACGCTGTTGGTCGAGTCGCCCTCGACGCCGATGCCGGAGTCGCTCACCCCTTGCACGCCAATACCGTTTCGGCTGGCCGCGCCACTGGCGAACCCACCCTTGCCGACCACCCCGGTCCCGCTGGCGCCTGACGGGATGGACTGGCCGCCTTCGCCCAACACGCCGATTCCCCCGGTCGCCCCGTTGGAGCCGTCCCCGCCGATGCCATCCACTCCGGAACCTGCCGCGAACGGGGTCCCGCTGGCCGCGCCCCCCTGACCGTCGACGCCGTTGCCCCCGGAGGCGCTGATACCCAAGCCGCCGAAAGCTAAGATGCCATTACCGCCGTTGCCAGTCCCGGGCGAGAGCACGTCGCCGCCGGTCGCGACGATCGCCAGGCCGCCTCCACCGCCGCCGCCCGTCCGCCTGCCGCCGTTCGCGAGCAGTCCCACCCCGGCTCGAACGCTGCCGCTGCCGGCGTCCGCCCCGCTGGCCTGGATCGCCTTCGTGGGGCTAACCAAGATCGAGCTTGCTCCGAGCTGCCGCACCCGCAGCGCCACGCCGCCACCCGAGGGCGTGTTTGCCACCAGCACCGTCCGGCTGGTGAGGCTCGTGGCCGTCTCGGTATTGGACGCGTTGGTGCCATCGTTGATGACCCCGAGATGGAAGACGAAGTCGGCGGCGCCGGTCCCAGCCCCGTCGTGGGATGCCTCAGCCCGCTCAGGCCCGGCCAGCTTGGCCAACCCGGCCGCGATTAGCGCGGCCGCGCCCGCGATCAGTCCTCGCCGCTTGAGCTGTCCCGTCGTTCCCCCTGCCTGTGCCTGCTGCTGATCCATCTCCGCTCCTCCTTTTCCGTAGCGTGAAATCTCTGACCCCTGGCCCCTGACCCCTGACCGTGGCTCCGACTACCGCCCCGAGCGTTCTGGCTCGGCGGGCCGGGCCGGCGGGTCGGGTGCCTTCGGCACCTCAGGCTTGACCAGCTCCTTGATCGGCTGCGGTAGTTTGATCTTCCCCAGGCGCGGGCCGGGGATGTCCTTCCGCCTGGCCACGACCCGGTAGCTGAAGCTCAAGCTGCTGGTCCCCCCCTTCTGCTCACGGACCTCGAAGCCGCTCGCGCTCCGGCTGCTCACGTAGAGCCCGTTCGAGTCGCCCTCCGGGATCGGGAAGACGTAGTAGTCGTCGGCTTTCACCACCGCCGC
>WNFV01009245.1_pt1 | contig 10935 bp, 6 predicted proteins | sample 5400101 | NCBI WGS metagenome assembly WNFV01 (sample SAMN13153361, study PRJNA577476) | soil metagenome | isolation source: 115 cm soil or saprolite under grassland replicate 1 | place: USA:California | collected 2016-06-15
TACAGTTGACACATGAGCGGCCAGTGCACGCCCGTCTCGTTTGCTCCGGACTTTGCAATCAGGTAAGCGTTGTAAGAAATCCCTGCTTCATCAATAAAGAACCCTGGCGGGTTGTGAGTGAGACCTGTTACATACAGGGTGAGAACGAGGGTAGCGACCAATAAGAGCGCCAAACCCATCGGGTGAGCTCTGATAAACTTTCGAAACACGGCATTTTGTGATCGATCCTGAGCCCCCTTGGTCAGAGTCGTAAGCGCACCCGCTAACAGGATTGTGCGAGCGCGAGGCGTTGGTTGGCGCAACTCAGTTGCCGCCCCGCCGCGATCACCTTTGGCTCAACCACCGATGAAACTCATGCTGCAATCCCGCCCCACAAGCGACAACATAAAAAAGACAATCCGATGCTGGTCCATGTTAACCTGTGGCCGTTTTTGTGGCTACCACGCAGACACATAGGGTGCTATCGAGTTGTCACGGTAGTTGAAAACATCAGTAATTTACGCTGTGTGATACTGGGTGGTATTCGGTGACACTGGTTCAAAATGGTCTGCAAAACCTTTATTCATCGGTTCGATTCCGATCGCCGCCTCCATAAAATCAGGAGTTACGGGCAGCGTGATTGGCTGCCCGTTTTCCTTTGGGTCACTGTTGGATCACCCTCTTGCACGGTACTCTCGCTTAAGGTTTTTCTTTATTAGTACTGCCCCGAGAACCAGAGTGTGCGAGCGGAGTTATAAACGCGACTGGTGAATCAAACAGAAAGGTAACCGCATGCCTGCTTCCATAGAACTCGAGCGACGTTTGCGTTGGGCTGATTCGGATGCAGCCGGACGTCTGCATTTTCCGCGCATCTTCGAACTTGTTGAGGAAGCCGAAAGCGAACTCGTCCGTCGCATTGATTGGCCGATGAACCGCAGCACGGGCTACGATTTTCCCCGTGTGCATGTGGAGTGCCGGTTTATTCGCGTAATTGAACTCGATGCCCAATTTCGACTCCGGTTCACAGTCGGAAAACTTGGTCGCACATCAATTCGCTACGACTATCAGGTCTTCGGCGCTGACGGTGAACTGGCGATTGCAGGAACAATGACTGTTGTAGTCTTGCAGAATGGTAAGCCGACAGAGATTCCCACCACACTGCGCGCTGCACTCACCGGCGATTTAGAATCAACTTCATTCAGTGATGTTTGATGAAACAGGACAACGTCGCTGAAAATGAGGTCGGTACCACCTCGCGATAGCGGGTGGGTGTTTCGCTTGTGCTCAGTCATCCTATTATGGATGCGGAGCACCCACTCGCTACCGGCTGTAGGACTGACCTCACTGCGTTGATCGTCGTCGGTAATGCAGACACTGAGTTTGAGAACGAGTGAACAACAGATATCAATTAAATCCGAGGACCCCTCAGGCTAGTTATCTTTTGAAACCTGCTCTGCTATTTTAACGTTGCTATGCGAGGTCGTGCCCGTCAGTCTTACATCGAAACCTATGTCTACCGCTGAAGTAACTTTGTCAACACGAATTAAAGAGTCGCAGGAAGTCCTGGATGCCTGGGTTCGTGAGGTCATTCAATGGCACTTCGACCCCGCGACTGGTTGTCCATTTTGGTTAGACTACGCGCAGAATCTCGGATGGGATCCACGCGAAAGGATTCAAACCTATCAGGACGTCGCTCAACTCGGTCCGTTCCAGGATGAGTGGCTGCGCGGCGGGCCAGTCCGGCGTTGGGTCCCGAAGGCTTATGCCAATCGTCCCATTTATACCTTTGAGACGGGCGGCAGTACAGGTGTTCCAAAATCTCGGATCAACATAGAGGACTTTCGTATCGACTATGAGGCCTTCAGTGACACACTGCCTGATGAGTTTTTTCCGAAAGGCGCCGACTGGTTATCGCTTGGTCCTACGGGCCCGCGTCGTCTGCGGCTGGCAGTTGAACACCTGGCTCAGTATCGCGGGGGCATTTGCTTCATGATAGATCTTGATCCCCGTTGGGTGATCAAGCTGCTCAAAATAGGCCAGCCCAAAATGGCAGAACAGTATAAGCAGCATGTGATCGAACAGGGTTTGACTCTGCTGCGCGCGCACGACGACATCCGTTGCCTCTTTACCACGCCGAAGCTTTTGGAGGCACTCTGCGAGAAGGTTTCACTTAAGAAACTTGGCATCACCGGCGTCTTCTGCGGCGGCACCGAGATGACGCCTCAGTTCCACCGTTTCGCGGTGGAAGAGTTACTGGAAGGCGCCTACTTTGCGCCGACATATGGCAACACCCTAATGGGACTTGCAGTGCACAAACCGCAGCAGGCGGAAGACAATTTCGCCCTCATCTATTATCCGCCGCAGCCGCGAGCGATGATCGAAATAGTGGATCCTGATGATCCAAACCGAGTTGTTGACTATGGTGAAACGGGTCGAGTTCGTTTGACGACGCTGACAAAGGAATTCTTTATGCCGCGCTTTCTCGAACGTGACGAGGCGGAAAGGGAGCCGCCTTGCGAACTCTATCCGTGGGACGGCGTACGCAACGTTCGTCCGTTCTCTCGCTTGCAGGCTAATGTCGTCGAAGGAGTGTACTAAGCCGCGGACGATCGCAGATATTCGCGGATCAGAGAAAAGCGAGGAAGAGTCTTTGACCATTAATAAACAACGATAAGCCGTTCAGGAAGTCTGTTCTTATTTGCGTGCATCCGCGTGAATCTGCGGCCCAGGTTTTGACAATCGGAAGTAGGCCATGCTTCATATCCCAATTCTTCGTCATGGTGAGCCCTATAGGAGTCTCGATGTCGCGCGCGTGTCACACCATCAGACGCGTGAGCTGTTTGTTGAGATCAGTCAGGCCAATAGTGGCTTGATCAGGCGTGATCTGCGCGATCAGAAAACGGGTCGTGAGAAGCTTGCCGCATTTTCGACCACCGGACTGATAGAAATTTGCAGACGCGCTGCTGACCATTTTCTCAACGACTCACTCCCGCTCGGCGACACCACACAAACACCTGAGGATTATGTGCGGCAGATTTCGGCGACAACGGGCATGCCTCATGTACTGGTGCGCAGGAACATGGCGAAGATTCATGGCGTGCTCTCAGAAGCCGCTAACGTGATCAACGGACTCACCAGGAATATTGATTGGGAAATACTCGATCGCGGCTTCGGTGAGATTGACGGCCATTCGCTAAGTTTTTATCCGCGCGCTCAGTCGCTGGGTGTCGTGCTGCCAAACAATTCTCCCGGCGTTCACTCGCTCTGGATTCCCTCTCTTCCTTTGAAGATCCCCCTCGTACTCAAGCCCGGCAGCGCTGAGCCCTGGAGTCCTTACCGGATCATTCAGTCATTTATTCGCGCGGGAGCGCCGCGCGAAACTTTCGGTTTTTATCCCACGGACCACGGAGGCAGTAGCGAGATTCTCCGACAGTGTCAACGAAGTATGCTCTTCGGTGATGCCAGCGCCACCAGTCTCTGGAGTAATGATCCGCGTGTTGAGATTCACGGTCCCGGCTTTAGCAAGATCGTAATCGGCGAAGATTGCATCGACGACTGGGAGAAGTATCTCGATGTGATGGTTAGGTCCATTACAGACAATGGTGGGCGCTCCTGTATCAACGCGTCAGGCATCTGGGTGACTGATCATGCAGAGGAAATCAGCGAAGCCCTGGCCGAACGGTTGGCGACGATTCTCCCACGCGCGGCCGAAGATCCGGAGGCCCAGCTGGCGCCGTTTGTCGACGCAAACGTCGCCTCGCGCATTTCGCAACTGATTGATCAAGGACTTAGCGAGCCGGGTACACGAGAAGTCACGTCGTCCTATCGTGAAAGTAACCGACTTGTTGAGCGCGACGGATGTTCTTATCTGTTACCAACCGTCATGCTCTGCGAAGGCCCTGGACATGGAATGGCCAACCGGGAGTTCATGTTTCCCTTTGCCAGCGTTGTCAAAGTAACGCCCAGTCAAATTCCGGAAGCGCTTGGGCCGAGCCTGGTGGTGACAGCGATCACTTCCGATCCCGATCTAAATCGCCGTCTTGTTACCTCCCCAAATGTTGATCGCCTGAACATCGGAGCGGTACCCACAAATCAGATTAGTTGGGACCAACCGCACGAGGGCAACTTGTTCGAACACCTTTATGCGCGCCGCGCTTTCCAGCGTGCTTTTGCATTAGTTTGAGGCATTACTATTCCCGCGCGCGATCAAGGGATATGAGCTGGAGTTTTCATAACATTAAAAAGGGGCATTCTGCTAGACTTCGCGCCGTAAACACCAACGTATCGGAGGACGCAAGTGGCAATATACGCGCTGTGGAACAATAAAGGAGGCGTTGGAAAGAGCTACCTCACTTTTCAAATCGCCAGTGAATATGCGAGGACCCATCCGGAAAAGAAGGTTTTGGTAGTTGATATGTGTCCTCAGGCAAACGCGTCGGGTATGCTGCTCGGGGGGATGAAAAGCGGCGAGGAGGCCCTTGATCGCTTAAGCGCGCGGACACCGAGACTGACGATTTCTGGTTATGTCGAGGATCGCATAAGTAGCCCATATGTTAACCCCCAAACCGGTGCACGGTTCGTAGTTAATGTTTCAGAACAGAATTCCGTTTCACCGGCAAACCTGTTCCTAGTATGTGGCGATGAACAACTGGAAATACAAGCCTCCCGTGTCCGCGGCGCGACGGTTCCTGGACCTACAGACGCCTGGAGAATTGTCCATACATGGATCAGCGATCTAATCAAGGATATTCAGAACTCTTGGGATCAAGAAAACTCCGCTGTCTTCATTGATTGCAACCCGAGCTTCTCGATCTATACGGAACTGGCCATGTCGGCGTCTGATAGGTTAATCATCCCTTTCTCAGCTGATGGATCGTCCAAGCGAGCCGTGCGGGCGGTACTCGCGCTGTTATATGGAGAGACACGTTTGCCGGGTAGCCTGCAATCCGAGTTCTTTATCAATTCTGATCGGTTCCGGCTGCCAATCCCAAAGATCTACTGCTATATCGGAAACCGCCTGACGCAGTACATAAAATCGGCGAAAGCGTTCAGAACGGTTGTAAATGAAATTGGCAATGAAATCTGGTCTGTTTGGAAAGTTAATTCAAATGTCTTCCATGTTCATCCCTCTGGTGCAGCGATTCCTTCGAGAAGATCAGGTTTCGTTGAAATGTTCCAATTCGAAATTGTAGACGCGAATACCGCCTCAGTTGTCTCCAGCTCTCTCGGAATACCGATAAACCGTCTAACCGCCGGGCTGTATCCAATTGCCGGAAAGAAATCAATGGTGAATCAGTCGCAACTGGATAAGCAGCAACCAAACATCAAAGCGCTCGTTGAGGCAATCGAGTAGCTATAGTGAGAATCCTATATCTCACGGGCGGAGCGGGACAGATGTATTGCGGGAGTTGTCTGCGTGACAATGCGCTCGCAACGGAACTGATTTCACGCGGTCACGATGTAACACTGTTGCCCGTCTACACTCCCACATTGACAGACGAACCAAATGTCAGCGGCGACAGAGTTTTCTTCGGAGGCATCAGCGTTTACCTCGAGCAGTACCTGCCATTCTTTCGTAGCTCACCCATGTGGCTCGATCGGTTGTGGGATTCAAGATTGATGTTGAATCTGGCATCACGTCGTTCGATTTCGACCAGCCCGAAGATGTTGGGCGAACTAACCGTCTCGATGCTGAAAGGTGATGACGGCTTTCAACGCAAGGAGATCTTGAAACTAATCGAATGGCTTAAGCACGAAGGTCTGCCGGACATTATTAGTTTGCCTTACTCACTTCTTCTCGGTCTGGCCAAGCCGATCAAAGAGGCGTTGGGACGTCCAATCTGCTGCACGCTTCAGGGTGAAGATCTTTTCCTTGAAGGTCTACAGCAACCATACCGTAGCGAATCCAAAGATCTGATTCGCGCTAATATCAAACACGTCGATGCGTTTCTCGCTGTCAGCGATTACTACGCTGGGTTCATGCCAGATTATCTGGGCATACCGCCGGAGAAGATTCGGGTCGTACCTCTGGGCATCAACCTGCAGGGTTACGGTCAAAGAAATCCCGAGCGCTCAGCGCCCTTTACTATTGGATTCTTCGCGCGCGTCGCGCCTGAAAAAGGGTTGCACATGCTGGCTGACTCGTACCGCAAACTGCGCGCGCGCGGCGATTTAGCGAACGCACGCCTTGAGGTCGCCGGCTATTTGGCGCCAGAACATGAAACTTACTTGAGCGACATTCAGCAGGAGGTGATGACGTCAGGCCTGGGCGATGAGTTTCATTATCGAGGTGTCCTGAATCGTGAACAGAAGATCGCGTTCCTGCAAACGCTCGATGTGCTTTCTGTGCCCGCGACTTACGACGAACCGAAAGGAATATTTTTACTCGAAGCGATGGCCTGCGGCGTTCCAGTGGTTCAACCGCGACGCGGAGGATTCACTGAAATTATCGAAACTACCGGCGGCGGCGAACTGGTCAAACCGGACGATCCTGATAGCCTGGCTGCGGGAATTCTACGACTTGCGCGCGACCCTGCGCTCGCTCAGACACTCGGACAGAAAGGTTTTGAAAACGTGCGAAAGCATTACAGCGTGGCGCGGATGGCCGACCGCGCGCTTGAGGCTTATGAGGGTGTGTTGGAAAGCTCAAAGGTAGTCCGCGCAGCGGACGGGTGAAAATAGCCCAGCGATTCATCGTTGGGATAGAGAACCACGGCGTATACAGTCCGTGAAGCGGAAGGCTGAAGGAGAAGTTTCTCACCGCTCTGCAAGGTTTTTTATTTTCAGCCGTCTGTTCCTCGGACTCATTGTTTACATCTTACTTTTCCCAGCTAAAGTGCTGGGCTAGTATCAGACGTTCGCTTGGCGGACTACCTTTTATGATCGTCAATATCGCCGTTCGTTAATGGCCGCTAATATGGAGGCTATGTGCTGAAGGTTGAGAACATCTCCAAAGAATATCCAACTCCCCGCGGACCACTCAGAATCGTCTCGGACGTCTCACTTTCTCTCGCTCGCGGTGACGCTGTTTCGATCATGGGTCCCTCGGGAAGCGGCAAGAGCACACTGCTTTACATGCTAGGAGCGCTCGAGCCGCCCAGCAGCGGCACTGTCACGCTTGATGGTCAGAATCCATTTGAATTGAAAGAGAAAGAGCTTGCGAGATTCCGAAACAAGCAAATCGGTTTTATCTTCCAGGACCACTGTCTCCTGCCTCAATGCTCAGTACTCGAGAATGTGCTGACTCCAACTCTGGTATCCGAATCAGATCGTAGTGAAGATCGTGCGCATACATTGCTTGGGCTGGTTGGCCTGGCTGATCGCCTCGATCATCGCCCGGCTCAACTCTCGGGTGGCGAAAAGCAGCGCGTTGCTCTCGCGCGTGCGCTGATCACAAAACCGCAATTACTTTTGTGCGACGAACCGACCGGCAATCTCGATCACAAGTCGGCAGAGGTTGTCGCTTCCCTGCTCCTGGAGCTGCATCAGCAACAGGAAACAATCTTGATTGTCGTGACTCATAGTGGAGAGCTGGCGGCTCGTTTTCCGCAGCGCTATGAGCTGATCGATCAGCAACTTCGGCGGCTGTAATGCAAACTTTCCAGCTTCTGCAGCGAAGTCTTACTTATTACTGGCGCACCAATCTGGTTGTTGTCTTTGGTGTAACAACGGCAGTTGCCGTGCTTTCAGGAGCGCTGCTCGTTGGTGATTCGGTGCGCGCCAGCTTGCGCGATCTCTTCGTACAAAGACTAGGGCAAACTGATCAGGTGATTACGTCGACGGGTTTCTTCCGCGACCAGCTCGCCAACGATATCCAAAGCGATTCGCAGTTTGCCAAAGCGGGTTTCGCCGCTACCTGCCCACTCATTGCTCTTCAGGGAACCATTACGCATGAACCGAGCAAGCGGATAGCGTCGGAGATTAAGGTTTACGGAGTCGATGAAAGGTTCTGGAGCTTTCACCATCTGGAGAAAAATCAAGCGACGCGAAACAGAGAAATATCACTCAGCGAAGGTCTCGCGCGCGAACTGGGAGCCGGCTCGGGTGATTCACTATTGTTGCGAGTGGAGAAGCCTTCGGCAATTCCACTGGAATCGTTACACAGCCGTAAAGAAGATCCAGGCAGCACTCTTCGACTAACAGTACGCGCAGTTCTTGCGGCTGACGCTCTCGGTGAGTTTTCGCTACAACCTCAGCAAGGCGTCGTCCGTGCTGTCTTTGTGCCTTTGAGCTTGCTGCAAAAGGAGATCGATCAACCCGATAAGGTCAACCTGATATTGATTTCGCAAATACCCCGCAACGCAACTGAACCGGCCGAAGCAGGGTATAAGACAGAGGTGGTCGAGAAGATATTGAAAGAGCGAACCTCGCTCGAAGACTTCGGCATTAAGTTACGGTTGGTAAGCGAGGCACTGTCAGAGCCGCCTGTGGTACCGGGCAGGTCTGCTCCTCGGCCGACATCCAGCGATGCATCCGAAACCCACCCACTACCGCAGGTGGTACTGACAAAGTCGCAGCCTGGCTTCTTACTAGAACACGACAGCAAGGTAATCAGTGCTGCACTCGCAAAGATCTCCAGCGACACCGCGGCGGCACTGTCGCTTCGCCCGATGCCGATCCTTTCCTATCTCGCTAACAGTATCAGTGCCGGCGAACGCTCTATTCCTTACTCGCTGGTTACCGGACTGGATGAACTTGGCCTTAAGGCGTTGGCGCCAGACATATCAGGTAGAGCTGATGACATCGTCCTTAACGAGTGGGCCGCCCGCGAGCTGGGGGCGCGTAAGGGCGATGTAGTTTCTCTCGAATACTATGTTTGGCATGAAGGCGGCCGACTTGGCACAAAGACGGCTGAGTTCCGACTCGCGGCTGTGGTTCCCATCAACGGCTTTGCAGCGGATAAAGATTTGGTGCCAGCGTATCCGGGGATCACCGGCTCGGAAAATCTTGCCGATTGGGATCCACCGTTTCCAGTCGACCTGAAGCGAATACGCAAACAGGATGAGGACTACTGGGATCAATATCGCACCACGCCAAAAGCTTTTATTCCTTTGGCAACCGCACAGGAACTCTGGCAGACGCGATTCGGTAGGCTGACCTCGTTGCGTTTGATCCCGATCGATGGCCAGGCGAACGAGACAAACATCGCCACCTATCAGCAAAGACTTAGATCTGCATTGGAGCCTGGGGCTATGGGCCTCACGGTTATTCCTGCACGCTTACAAGGTCTCGAAGCATCACGCGGAGCCACTGACTTTGGCGAGTATTTCCTCTACTTCAGTTTCTTTCTCGTCAGCTCGGCGCTCATGTTGACAGCGCTTTTCTTCAAGCTGGGGATTGAACAGCGTTTACGTGAAATTGGTGTACTGCACGCTATCGGATTTCCGGCTTCGAGAATTCGCGCTCTGTTTCTGGCAGAGGGTTTGATGCTCGCCTTGATAGGGAGCTTGCTCGGTTTAGTCGGTGCGGTCGGCTATGGAGAATTTGTGCTGGTGGGCCTCCGGACCTGGTGGGTGGACGCAGTTGGCACCACGATGCTGCGATTACATGTGTCACCAGTTTCACTGTCAATTGGCGCAGCCGGAGGCGTCCTTGCCGCGTTGCTCTGCGTCGTCTGGACCTTGAAAGGTTTGGAAAAGAAGTCGACGCGCTCATTATTGTCGGGCATGACAGCGGATGGCGAAGTGATTGGAAGAAGATCCAGAGGTGAGACTCGCGGTGCCCGACGCCTGTTCTCATCGTTCGCGATTGGCACCCTGCTCGGTCTGTTCGGCTTAGTCCTATTGATAGCGGCATCACTGCACCTGGTGAATCAGGTCGCCGGGTTTTTTGGTGGCGGTACGTTGTTGTTGACGGCATTTCTTTGTTACCAGGCCGCGTCGCTGCGGCGCACAACCAGAAGACCCATCGTCAGTTTGGGCTGGTGGTCTATCGCGCGACTTGGCTTCAGAAACGCAACGTCTCGTCCGGCCAGAAGTGTGCTGTGCATCGCTCTGATTGCCTCAGCTGCATTCATTATCGTCGCGGTCGATTCCTTTAGACATCGCGAAGGCGATGTCGATTCCTCTAGCCACCGCGAAGGCAGTAAAACCCTCGACCAAAAATCAGGCAGTGGCGGATTTCCCTTACTGGCGGAATCTCTCCTGCCCGTGGTGCACAATCCAAACACGATCGAGGGCCAAGAGGCATTAAACCTGGCCACGGATGAAACTGGATCTCAATTGGCGGGCGTGACGTTTGCGCGCTTCCGCTTAAGGCCGGGCGACGATGCCAGTTGTCTGAATTTATATCAGCCTCGCAACCCTCGCATTATCGCCCCCACGCCCGACTTCGTGAGCAGCAACCGATTCACATTTCAAAATTCCCTCGCCGTAACCGGCAATGAAAAGGTCAATCCCTGGCTGCTTCTCAATCGGGAATTTGCCGACGGTGCCGTTCCAATCATCGTCGATGCGAATTCGATGACTTACGTCCTCCACCTCAAACTCGGTGACGATTTGAATTTAGACACGGGCACTGGTCCGGTTCGATTGCGTGTGGTCGGCAGCCTGGCTGACAGTGTGTTTCAAAGCGAGTTGCTCATGGCGGAATTAAACTTCCTTCGCCTTTTTCCCGAGCAGGAAGGTTACCGCTTCTTCCTGATCGATACGCCTGCGCCAGAACGATCGAGCGCGACTGCCGCGGCCCTCGAGGACCGCCTCTCGGATTTCGGGTTTGATGTACAGCCGACGGCTGAGCGGTTGGCAAGTTTTCATCGTGTGGAAAACACTTATCTGTCCACGTTCCAAATGCTGGGCGGCCTTGGCTTGGTTCTGGGTACACTCGGAATGGCAGCGGTTCTGTTGCGCAATGTGCTGGAGCGACGCCGCGAACTAGCACTGCTGCGGGCGGTGGGTTATAACTCCTCGCACTTCACTATGATGGTGATTGCCGAAAACTCTTTACTTCTTTTCAGTG
>WNFV01019535.1_pt1 | contig 10935 bp, 10 predicted proteins | sample 5400101 | NCBI WGS metagenome assembly WNFV01 (sample SAMN13153361, study PRJNA577476) | soil metagenome | isolation source: 115 cm soil or saprolite under grassland replicate 1 | place: USA:California | collected 2016-06-15
GCGAACCAGTCGCGCGTCGCGGCGCTGAATTGCCGCACTGCCTCGGTCATGCGCTATGCGTCCCCTGGTCTACCCGCCGCGTCAGAGGGTTCCGCCTGGCGCCGGAGGCGGAACTACTCCTGTGGGTGGTCATGGACGGAACCATAGCGTAGAACACATGTTCTGTGCTTGAATTTTCGGACGTAGTGACTGGACCGCACAATAGAACATTGATGGACGGTTCGCCACCGGCTGCGCCGCACGTCCTCTTGCCGGGCGACGCCGCGGCGTCATCGGCCCGGATCCCCGAGCCACTCTCGCCGGGCGCTCTGCAGGCGGTGATCCACCTGTACCGCGCCGAAGTCGGGCGCATGGTTGCCTATCGCCAGCGACTCGATACCACCACCAACTGGGCGATCACCTCGTCGGCCCTGGTGACGACGTTTTCGATCGGCAATCCGCTCATCCCGCCTGGAGCGTTTCTGTTCTTGATGTTGGTGAACGTGTTCTTTCTGCTCGTCGAGGCGCGGCGTTTCCAGGTCTACGAAGCGGCTCGATATCGGGTGCTGCTGCTGGAGCACTACTTCTACCCGGAAGCCCTCGGCCAGGCCGTCGCCCAGGACTGGCGACGGGCGCTGATCGAGGCCTTGCAAACACCTTTTTCGTACCCGTCGGTGGATATGCTCGGCGCGCTCGGCTGGCGCCTGCGGCGCAACTACCTGTGGATCTATCTGGCTGTGCTGGTGACCTGGGTGGCCAAGATCCAGCTCGGCGGCGGCGGCAACGCCGACGTGATCCGCGATGCCGGCCTCGGCCCGGTGCCAGGCGCGCTCGTGTGGGGCCTCGTCGCCATCTTCTACGTCGTCATCACAGCAGTCGGCGTGCTCGCCAAGCGCACCTATCCGATGGGCAGCGAAGCAGCCCGCGTCCTGCTTTCGCAGGAGCCAGATTAGTCGTCTTCGGCGGACTCCAGCGACGCCAGCACCTGCTCGCGCGTGGCACGCATGTTGTGGAACGTCTCGCCGTGCTCGATCACGGCTGGGACCACCTCATCGACGGTGCCCTCGATCTCCCAGCCGCACGCGCATTTGGCACGTTTCATTCGCTCAACCCCCTGAATGGCTCTGGCACGTAGCTGTTGAGCACAGCATGCCACGTTTCGGATAGCTCGCCAGACACCACCGGGTCATCGCGCGCCAGCCAGGCCAGGTGGCGCAAGCCATGCTCGAGCACCTGCGCGTAGGCAATCTCACTCGGCGCGGCGGTGGCCGCGGAGCGAGCCAGGTCAGCCCGCTGGATCGGCACACTGGCCATGCCGTGCACGTGGTCCACAACCACGGCGAAGCTGAGGATGACCGCGTCAGGCGCTCGCACCTGCGCGGCGAGGCGGGCAACCACCTGCACCGGGTCGTCGCCGCGATTGACTTCGATGTACCACGGCTCGGCGCCACAGGGGCCGCTCAATTCGAGGCGATCGCCGTTCAGCCAGACGACGAACACCTCGGCCTGCACCGGCCCGTCGACGTCGAACGTCACACGACGGCCGGCTCAGCCACCAGCAGGTTCTTGAACGCGTGGCCGTCCTTGACAATCAAGCGCAGCTTGTCCTTGTTCTGCAGGACGGTGATGTCGCCTAACGGGTCACCGTCCACGCCCAGCACATCCGCGCGCTTGCCGACCTCCAACGTGCCCGTCACATGCGCGAGGCGAGCGCACTCGGCGGCGGTCTTCGTGGTCGCGACGATGGCTTGCATCGGCGTCACGCCGCCGGCGACCATCCGCTCGAGCTCCTCGGCATTGGTCCCATGCGGCCCAACACCTGTATCGGTGCCCATGGCGATGCGCACCCCGCGCTCGACCGCCAGGCGGAAGCTCGCTTCGTGATCGCCGGCCACCTCGCGCGCCTTACGTAATGCGTACGGCGGCACCGAGGACGGATCCTTCTCCGCGCGGCGCATGACCCACAGCGGCGCGACCAGCGTCGGGACGAAGAACGTGCCGCGCTGCTTCATCGCCTCGATAACTTCCTCGTCGAGGTAGATGCCGTGCTCGATCGAGTCGATTCCGCCCAGCACCGCGTTCTTGATGCCCTGGGTCGCCTGCGCGTGGGCCATGACGGTTTTGCCCTGGGCGCGCGCTTCGTACACGATGGCTGCGATCTCGTCGGGCGAGAAGCCCGTTGCGCCCGGCTCGTCATTGGGCGACATCACGCCGCCACTGGTGTGCACCTTGATTTGATCGGCACCAGCGCGCAGCACTTCGCGCGACGCGCGGCGAACGCCTTCGATGCCATCGACCACCGTGTTCGGCAGCTCCGAGCTCGGACGAATCATGGCCCCGTTGGGCATTGTCGAGTCGCCATGGCCACCGGTCTGCGACAGCGCCGAGACAGCAATGCGCATACGCGGACCCGGAAACAACCCCTGGTCAATGGCCATCTTCACACCGCGCGGTGTGCCGGCCGCATCGCGGACACTGGTGAAGCCGGCTTCGAGGGTGATGCGCGCGTTGTTCAGGGCGTGCGCGATGAGCAGGCTCCACGGCGTGAGCAGCCGCTCCTGGATGCCCCAGGACGCCGACGAGCCGAGATGCACGTGGCAATCGATCAAGCCGGGCATCACCGTCAGATGCCCGGCGTCGATGACCTCGGCGCCGTTCGGAACACCGCCGCTCCTGTCCACGGCGGTGATCGTGTCGTTCTCGAAAACGAGCGTGGCCCCGCGGATGGGGTCGGCGCCAGTGCCGTCGATGAGCGTGCCGCAGCGCACAGCAGTGGTCATGGCGGCCATTATGCCGCTCACGTGCCGTGATTCGTTTCAGGGCCAGCCGCGGCCCGACCCCCAGCGCTATCCGCTCGACGACGGCGATGGCTTCTGGAAGCTCGACCTGATGAAGGTCTCGCTCCGACGAGGGTGCGCCGCCGCATGTCAACGGCCCGAAATGCTGGCGCTCGCTATATGGACCCGCCGAAGGGGTGTCAAGGATGAGCGGGAACCCGGCGCGAACCGATCACGTATCCTCAACTACACGAAAGCCGTGCCTGCCATCGTCCCTCAGGCGCCAGCGGCGGCCACCGAGACCAGCTCGAGCGGACGGTCGCTGGTCATCCTGCCGACGTACAACGAGCGCGAAAACCTCGAACGCATCGTCGCCGCGATCTTGACTCAGGCGGACGATTTCGAGGTGCTCGTCGTCGACGACAACTCGCCTGACGGCAGCGGTGCGATCGCCGACCGGCTCGGCGCGCAGCAGCCCGAGCGCGTGCACGTGATGCACCGCGCGAGCAAGCTGGGCCTTGGCACGGCCTACATCGAAGGCTTCCTGTGGGGGCTGGCGCGCCAGTATGCGTACATCTTCGAGATGGATGCCGACTTCTCACATGAGCCGGCCGACCTGGTCAGGCTGCGCGCGGCGGTCGCCAGTGGCCGCGCCGACGTAGCCGTCGGTTCGCGCTGGGTTGCGCAGGGCGGCACACGTAACTGGTCGTTCCTGCGCACGTTCATCAGCCGCGGCGGCTCGATCTACGCGCGCCTGATCCTGGGCATCCCGGTCAACGACCTGACGAGCGGCTTCAAGTGCTTCAGCCGCCGCGTGCTGGAGACGCTCGACCTGCAGAGCGTGCGCTCGAATGGCTACGCATTCCAGGTCGAGATGAATTACCGCTGCTTCAAGGCCGGCTTTCGCACCGCCGAAGTGCCGATCGTGTTCGTCGATCGGCGCGTGGGCAAGAGCAAGATGGGTGGCCACATCGTCCTGGAGGCGATGCTCGTCGTCCTCGGGCTGCGCGCACAAGATCTGTTCGGCGCTCAGTCGCCTGCGCCGGCCAGGTACTCCAAGATTCCCTGAGCGACACCCTCGGCCAACAGGTCGAGCGTCGCATCGTCGCGCAGCAGCGCCGCATCCTGCGGATTCGACAGAAACAGGTTTTCGACCAGCGCGCTGGGCACCGGGCCGCGCAGCGAGAAGAAGTGGCCGTACGGTTTGCCCACCAGCAGATCGCTGCGCACACCACGGTCCAGTGAGCCGACGCTGGCGACCACGTTGCGCTGCAATGCATCAGCCAGCGGCCAGTCGTCGCCGCGGTCCAGGTTGAAGTACGTCTCGGTGCCGCGCAGTGGCACAGGCCCACCGTTGAAGTGCAGCGACACATAGATGCGAGCGGGCATGCCCGCTTCGATGCGCGCTTCCTGCTCGAGGCGGATGTCGTCGGTCGCGCCGGGCGCCAGCAACTCGGTCAGCGGCAACTCGTCTTCGCGGGTCAGCCGCACACTGCGGCCGGCCGCCTCCAACCGCGAGCGGACGCGCTCGGCTAAATCCAGCGTCAGCCGGTACTCGCGCAGGCCTCCAGCGGCGGCGCCGATATCGGCCCGACTGTGGCCAGGGTCGAGCGCGACGTCGACCGGCTGACCCGTCAGGAGCAGCAGCGCAGCAAGCCACGCGGCGAGCATGCCTGCCAGTCTACCCTCTTCGGTCGCCGCGCTTGTTCACCCTGAAAGCTCACGCCAGTCATGCGTAAACTGTTAGACTGTAAACCCTAGACGGTAGGCCCCAAAGCTAGTGGCAACGGAAGAGATCGGCAACGTTAGAGGCATTCTAGTCGAGGACGAGATGCGCAACTCGTATCTCGACTACGCGATGAGCGTTATCACGGCGCGTGCGCTGCCGGATGTACGCGACGGATTGAAGCCAGCCCAGCGGCGCATTCTGGTCGCCATGAACGACCTGAATCTGGCGCCCAACCGTGGCTATCGTAAGTGCGCCAAGATCGCCGGCGATACGTCGGGTAATTACCACCCACATGGCGAAGCCGTGGTGTACCCGACGCTGGTGCGTATGGCGCAGTCGTTCAACATGCGCTATCCGCTTGTCGACGGTCAGGGCAACTTTGGCTCGGTCGACGGCGATCCGCCCGCAGCGATGCGCTACACCGAAGCGCGGCTCACACCACTGGCGATGGAAATGCTCGCCGACCTGGACATGGACACCGTCGACATGGTGCCCAACTACGACGGTACGCGAGATGAGCCGTCGGTTCTGCCTGGGCGCTTCCCGAACCTGGTGTGCAATGGCTCGGCCGGCATCGCGGTCGGTATGGCGACCAACATGCCGCCGCACAACCTCGGCGAAGTGGTCGATGCGCTGCACCATCTGATCGATAATCCCGATGCAAGCATCGAGGATTTACTGCAGTTCATCAAAGGGCCTGATTTTCCAACCGGCGGGCTGGTTATGGGCCAGGAAAAGGACCGCGAAGGCCTGGTTATCAACAATATCAAGCACGCGTATGCGACCGGCCGTGGTCGGGTCATCATACGGGCGCGTGTCGAATTCGAAGAAACGTCCAACGGACGCACCCAGATCATCGTCACCGAGCTGCCCTACCAGGTCAACAAAGCGGTCTTGCAAGAGCGCATCGCCGAGCTGGTGCGCGACAAGAAGATCGACGGCATCGCGGCCATGGAGGACCACAGCGATCGGCGCGGTATGCGTCTGGTCATCGAGGTCAAGCGCGACGCCAATCCGCACACCGTGCTGAACCACCTGTACAAGCACACCGCGATGCAGCAGGCCTTCGGCTACAACATGCTCGCCCTGGTTGGCGGCCAGCCACAGCTCATGCCGCTCAAGCGGCTGCTGACCGAATTCCTCGACTACCGCCAGCGCGTCATCACCCGCCGCACGACCTTCGAGCTCAACAAGGCTCGACAGCGGCTGCACATCCTCGAGGGTCTGGTCATCGCCCTCGACAACCTCGACGCGGTGATCTCGACTATCCGTCAGTCGGCCAGCCGCGAAGCGGCGCGGCCAGTGCTGATGGCCAACTTCCAGCTGACCGAAGTCCAGGCGCGCGCGATTCTGGAGATGCAGCTGGGTCAGCTCGCCAACCTCGAGCGCCAGAAGATCGTCGAGGAGCACCAGGAGATCCAGCGGCGCGTCGCCTACTTCGAAGATTTGCTGGCCAATCCGCCCAAGATCCTCGCCCTCGTGCGCGATGAACTGGCCGAGCTCAAGAAGAAGTTTGGCGATCCGCGCCGAACCGAGATCACTACTGACTTCGCCGGCGAGATCACCGACGAAGATCTCGTTGCCAACGAGCAGGTCCTGATCACGATCAGCGGACTGAACTACATCAAACGCATGCCCGCGACTACGTACCGCGCCCAACGGCGCGGCGGGCGCGGCATCATCGGTCAGGTGCTGCGCGAGGAAGACGCACTACGGCACATGGTCGCCGCCAACGCGCGCGACAGCATTCTCTTCTTCACCGATCGCGGCAAGGCATTCCAGCTCAAGGCGTGGCAGGTGCCCAGCTACGAGCGCACCGCGCGCGGCACGCCGCTGATCAATGTGATCGACGTCGAGCCGGGCGAGAACGTGACTGCGATCCTCGCTGCGCCTGACTTCGAAAACAGCGACTTCCTCGTCTTCGCAACGCGCGCCGGCGAGGTCAAGAAGTCGCCGCTCAACGATTTCAGTCAAGTGCGCCGCAACGGCCTACGGGCGATGACGCTCGAGGAAAACGACGAACTCCTGTACGTGAAGCATTGCCGCGCGGGCGACGACATCATCCTGGTCACCGAACGGGGCCAATCCGCGCGCTTCACCGTCGACATCCTGCGTACGGCCAGCCGCATCAGTGGCGGTGTGCGGGGTATCCGGCTCACCTCGACGGATCACCTGGCGAGCATGGACGTGGTCGTGCCTGAAGCCCAATTGCTCGTCGTCTCGCGCAATGGCTACGGCAAGCGCACGCCGCTCAGCGCTTTCCCGCAGAAGGGTCGTGGCATCGGCGGCGTGCGCGCCTTCAAGTCGACCAGCAAGACCGGCCCTGTTGCCGCCGCGCGCGTCGTCCACGGTCACGAAGAGTTGATGATGATCTCGTCGAACGGCATCGTCATTCGCACGGCGATCGACACGATCTCCGAACAGGCCGGGCGAATGACCTCCGGCGTAAGGCTGATGCGACTCGATCAGGGCGACGCCGTCGCCGCGATCTCTATTCTTGAGCCGAGCCCGAACGGCAACGGCCACGGTGGTCCCGAGCTGCTCAGCGATGTGCCGATCAACGCCGACGAGCCCGAGGTCGCCGCGGCTGCCCTACCCGCCGAAGCCGGCTCACTGCCTGGCACCGCCGCACTCGAGGACGAGGACGATCTCGAAGAGGAAGAGATAGAAGAGCAAGCAGACGAGGACGAGGAGTAGCTGTCATCCCGCGCTTGCGAGGGATCTCGCCTGTCTGAGCGTCGCACAATAGCGAGCAACATGCGCGCGAGATTCCCCGCAGGCTCGGAATGACACGACGTCTGCTGCTCGCGCTCGCGCTTGTCGTCATCGTTTCCATTGAGACGGGTCTGCGCCTGGGCGCCAACTCGCCTGATACACGGTTCACCCTGCCGGGCTATAGCCTGGGCTACTTCTGGGACACGCCGCTCGGCTGGACCGGCCTCGTCGACGGCGTCACCGTCAATCGAGACGCTGTGCAGTTCTCTTCGCTCGCCGGCTTCCTGCACGGCCAGCCAGTCCCTGTGCCGCCCGCGGACAACGTCTATGTCCGCTTCGCGGGCTACGCGCTGATCGGCTCGAGCCTTGCCCCACTCGTCGGCGTCTACGCCAGCTTCGTGCTGATCAACATGGCCTTTTGGGTGGCCGCCGCGCTGGCCACATACGTGCTGGCGGTGCGCCGCACCAGCGACCAGCGCATCGCCGTGCTGGCGGCACTGCTGGTCAGCACCGCGCCTGCCTTTGCCGCGCTCGCTGGCCAGCCGTTGCCCTATGTCGCCTCGTACGGCCTGTTCGCGCTGGCCTTGCTGCTGTTCGACCAGGTCCGTCTGTTCGAGCGCGGCACGAAGCTGTCGACCGCCGCCGCGGCTGGGTTCGCCGCCGGTCTCGGCCTGCTCGTGTACGACCTGTACATGCTGCCCGCGTTCGTCGTCGCATACGGCGACGCTCGGACGGGCACGGGCGTCCTGGCCAAGATCAAGGGCTACCTGATGCTGGCTGGGCACGGTGCGCTGAACATCGGTGCCGCGTTCATGTTCTGGCCGGTGCTGCTGGCGATCTGGGAGCTCTGGCAGCGACGCCGCTGGCCGGAAGCCAGATGGTTTGCCGCGGTGGCCGTCGCAGGCTTTGGGCCGGCGCTGTTCATGCTGTCGACGTGGCCGCACCTCCCGCGCTGGTACGGCTATGCCTTCCCGGCCGTGTACATCCTTGCCGCGGCCGGCGCCGTACGCATTGCTGGATCGCTTTCGGTCCCGCATGTATCGGTCGTCCGCCGGGCTAGCCTCGCCGCGGCCGTGCTGGTGCCCGCCGTGCTCATGGCCAACCTCGACGCACTGGGTTACACGAAAATCATGGAGCTGTTGCTGTTCCAGCCTGAGCGGTGGTCGTACTTGTGGTCGCCATAGCGTCAGCCGCTGAGCGCTCCGCGGTGCGCATACGCGAGCGGGCCATGACCTGGCTCGTCGGCGCGCTGCTGGTCCTGATGGCCGGCTCGTTAGTGCGCCTCGCTTTGGCCGGTTTCAACGTGCCGAGCCTGTCGGCGGCGGTGCTGGGCGCCATCCTGTGGATCTGTGTGTGGGTAGTCGCGTTGTTGCTGGCGAACCCGCGGGTGGCATTCATCGTCGGCCTGATTGCGATGGCCATCTTGACGCTCGGGGCCCTGCCACCGCGCACCTCAGTCGAGTACGACGAACGCCAAGCGCTGTACCGCACCGATCAAGCCATCTCCGCCCACTTGGCACCCGCCCGGGGCGACACGCTGCTGCTCGCCGTGGTCGAACCGGTGTTCACCGGCCCCCAACCCCGCTTCGGTCTGGTCGGCGACCTCGGCACCACGCGCGTCACCTGGACGTGCCCCTTCCAGCACGGTGTCCAACGCCTGGCGCTGCCACTGCCCCAGGGCAGCACCGCACCGATCGACCTCAAACTCGGCCTGACCGGCACGCCAGCGCGGGACGGCGACTATCTCCTGGTGTACGGGTCAGCCCGCCAGGGCGGCCCACTGCTGACGACGGTCAGTCCAGCGGCAGTCGATGGTGCGGTTGTCAGCTGCGCGAGCGTCTAGCGCGCGGCCAGCAGCGCAGTCACCGCGTCGAGCACACGCTCGGCCACGTCTGTTTTGGCCATCCGCGGCAACTGTTCGCGTCGGCCATCCGCCCACAACAGTGTGACCTCGTTGCTGTCGGAGCCGAAGACGTCGCCGCTGACGTCGTTGGCGACGATCAGGTCGAGGCTCTTGCGCGCGAGCTTATCGGCCGCGTTGGCGTGCAGATCATCTGTCTCGGCGGCGAAGCCGACGCGCACGGGGCGCGGCTCGACGGCGAGTGCTGCCGTCGTCGCGATGAGGTCCGGGTTGGGCACCAGGTGCAGGTCCAGGGCAGTCTCACCGCGTTTGACCTTACGCTCGGCCGGCTGTACGACTCGGAAGTCGGCAACCGCGGCGACCATCAGCAGCGCGTCGAGCCTCGGGTAGTGCTCCGTCATCGCGCGCAACATGTCCCGGGCGCTGCTCACGTTGACGAAGTTCATGCCGCCTGGCCTGCGCAGCGCCGTCGGGCCACTCACCAGCACCACCTCGGCGCCACGATCGCGCGCCGCCTCGGCGATCGCATAACCCATCTTGCCCGACGAATGGTTGCCAATGTAGCGCACCGGATCGATGGCTTCGCGCGTCCCGCCCGCCGTCACCAGCACCTGCCTGCCAGACAGGTCGCCAGCTTTGCCTAATGTCGCCCGGATGGCATCGACGATAGTGTCGGCGTCCGCCAGCCGGCCCAGGCCAACCAGGCCACTCGCCAGGTGACCCAACTCGGGCTCCACCACGATGACGGCTCGCTGCTTGAGCACGGTGACGTTCGCGGCAGTCGCGGGATGCGTGTACATCCCTGCGTCCATAGCGGGCGCCACGATCACCGGGCAGCGCGCCGCGAGCGCCGTCACCGACACGGGATCATCCGCGAGACCCTGCGCTAGCTTGGCCAGGGTGTGCGCCGTGGCCGGCGCGATGACGATCACGTCGCTCTCCCTGCCGAGCGTCACGTGCGCGATGTCGGTCTCAATGCCTGGTGCCCACAGATCGGCGAACACCGGACGATGGGTAATCGCCTGGAACGACAGCGGCTGCACGAAGCGCTGCGCATCAGGGGTCATTGCCACGTCGACGATGGCACCGGCCTGGTGCAACGTGCTGTCCAGGCCAACTGCCTTGAACGCGGCGATGCTGCCCGTGACGCCGAGCGTGATGCGTTTGCCGTTCAGGACACGCACGACACGTTGCGCTCGTAATACAGGCTCAGCCCCTTGAGCGTGAGCATCGGATCATGCACGTCGGCCACCCTGGTCTCGTTCAGGATGTAGTCGGCCAGACCGCCCGTCGCGATCACGAGCGCGTCCTCGCCGAGTTGGCGTTTGATGCGCGCGACCAGGCCCTCGACCAGACCGACGTAGCCGTAGACCCAGCCTGAACGCAGCGCGGCGACCGTGCTGCGACCAATGACCTCGGTCGGCGCCTCGAGCTCGATACGCGACAGCCGCGCCGCGCGTAAGAACAGGCCGTCCATCGCTGTTCTGAGCCCTGGCGCGAGCGACGTCCCAAGTAAGCGGCCGTCGCGATCGACGGCGTCAAAGGTCGTCGCGGTGCCGAAGTCGACGATGATCGCCGGCAAGCGGTACAGCTCCTTCGCCGCGAGCGCGTCGACGATGCGGTCGGCGCCCATCTCGCGCGGGTTCTCGATTTCGATCCGCACCCCGGTGTTGCCGAAGGCGTTGACCTCGACCAGCGGACAGTGCGGTCGGAAGTAGTTCGCGACTAGCTCCTTGATGACCGGCACCATGGCTGGCACGGTGCTCGACAGGCTGACGCCGTCGATGTCGTCGAAGCTCATCCCGCGGCGGTGCAGCAGCCAATCGAGCACGGCCGCATACTCGTCCGGCATGCGTCGGGCGTCCGTCTCGAGC
>WNFV01016247.1_pt1 | contig 10933 bp, 13 predicted proteins | sample 5400101 | NCBI WGS metagenome assembly WNFV01 (sample SAMN13153361, study PRJNA577476) | soil metagenome | isolation source: 115 cm soil or saprolite under grassland replicate 1 | place: USA:California | collected 2016-06-15
TGCTTTCGAGGTCGGCGCAGAAATTCCAGAACGTCAGCGTGGCGTCCATCTCGCCTTGCAGTGCCTTCTCCGACAACAGCGGCGGCGCGCCGTAGACGATCGTTGCCTGTTTTTTGAGATCCACGCCCTCGCGGCGCGCTAGCGCCTGCAGGAGCAACCAGCTTTTGTCGAGCGGACCGCCGGCAACGGCGAGCTTCTTGCCTCGGAGACCGATGATCTCCCGGATCGGCGATTGCGCCGGCACCATCACCGCGCCGAGCGTACTCGACGAGGGATAAAAGACGAGACTATCGCCGAGCGAACGCTCGCGCGCGACCCATAGCCAATCCGAGAGCATGAGGTCGGCTGAGCCGCCCTTGAGCGCGATCTTGCCGGCTTCGGTCGAGGCGAGCTCGATGGTTTCGATCGCAAGATCAAACTTGCGATCGAGACCATGCGCCCTGATGACGTCGAGCTCCCACGCTAGCGTGCCCGTCCTCTGCACCGCCAACCGGATGCGATCGGCGGCTGTCGCGCTCGTTTGAGCGGCAAGCGTGATCATGGCCGCAAACGCAAAACCCAGCATGGGCACCATGTGCAGACGATGCCATAGCTAACGGCGGATGCAAGTGCCGTGACCGGTGAGGACAGATGGGGACCCTACACCTGCTTCCACGTCACGTGTGTGACAAAACGTCTTCGGGAAATCGCAAAAGCATCAGGAGCGTCGCTGTGTACTGAACGATCGCATGCGCCGGTAATCATAGGCGGCGTCGGTCTGGATGGCCGCAAGCCGGGCGACTTCTGCGTGGTCGGGAGCGAGGTGGCATACCGGATCGGTTGCGGTGGCGTCGCCGGTGAGCGCGGAAGGCTTGGCAACGGCAGCCGCCGAAATCCAGCTCTCGACGCGGGCAGCTTGCGCACGGCTCCTTCATCCATTCGGTGCCGCGGAAGGCGTTGAAGGCCGGGGAATTCGCCCAGATGTTCGCGAGCGAACGCTCGCGCACGTTCCAGAATTCAAGCCCGGTAATCGATTCGGCGGCGTGACAGGGCAGCACCTTGCCCGCCGGCGTGACGTTGAGGGAGCGCCGACCCCAACCGCCGACGCACGGCTTTGGATAACGTGCGTAGTAGTCGGGCACCACCGCATCGATGACGACGCGGCGTGGTGACGCGCGCGCAATTCCGCGACCGTTGTCGCCGCCCGCTCAACCTGCTCCCGGGACGGCATCAGCGCGGCGCGGTTCTTGAGCGCCCAGCCATAATATTGCACGTGCGCAATCTCGATCCGGCTCGCGCCAAGCGCGCGCGCGAGATCGACCATGTCGACGATCCTATCGATGTTCGCACGATGCACGACCGCATTCACCGTGAGCGGGAGCTTGCGTCGCACGACTTCGGCAGCGAGTGCCCGTTTCTTGGCAAACGCGCCCTCGTAACCGGCGATGCGATCGGCGGATTGAGCGCCGCTGTCTTGAATCGAAATCTGCACATGGTCGAGCCCGGCCTCAGCCAGTGCGCCGAGGGTCTTGTCGGTGATCCCGACCGCGGAGGTGATGAGATTGGTGTAAAGGCCGGCCGCATGGGCGCCGGCGGTGATGTCCACGAGATCGCGCCGCGCACCGGGCTCGCCGCCCGACAAATGCACCTGCAGGACGCCAAGCTCCGCCGCCTCGTGAAACACCCGCGCCCATGTCGCGGTGTCGAGCTCGTCCTCTCTCGCGTCGAGCGCGAGGGGGTTCGAGCAATAGGGGCAGCCGAGCGGACAGCGATGGGTCAGCTCGGCGAGGAGCCCAAGCGGTTTATGCATTGCGGAGCCTCAGAAGGCCGCATACCGACGGATCCCGAGGCCCCCGGTGGCTTGTATCACAATTCCGGTGTCGGCCAAGCCGCGCACAGCGTGCCGACATCCGCGATAGTTCTCTCGCGCGGGGCCGCGTAGCTTTTCGCAAGGTCATCGACGAGTTCGCCGAAGGTGACCTCGCCGGTGGCATCACCCACTCATGCCAAACGGCATGTCGGGCAGCGACAATTCCACTGCGGAAAGCCCCCCGAGCTTAGGGCACGGGCGGTCAATCGTCCCATTCAGGATCGACGAGAGGGGCCGGATCAGAACTCGGCCGGCAAATACCCGTTGATCTCGAGGCCCATGCAGATCTCAACGAGGATCGGGGTTGTCCAGGCCATTGATCGTCTTCCTTAGAGAGTTTCTGAACAACAGACGCCGCATAGTCAGAAAGTGAATCATTCCCGTGCGACTCCCGCCGCCGCGCCGAGTGGCGTATCATTGTGGCGTATCATTGTGGCGGGAAAACCCATTCGATCCTGCCGGCGGCGGCCATCTCGTTAAGTTAGCCGTCGCAGGGGCGTCCTCTTGTCCCATTGAGGGAAGCTCTGATGGTCCCTGAGATCATGGGAAGGGTAGCGATAATCTGCTTGGTGTCCGGTTGCCTCTGTATGCGCACGGTTGCGCAAGAAGGATATTACGGGGTCGACCACGAGCGGTGGCATAGGGACTTAGCTGAACAGAAATGACGGCAGAGGCAGTTGCTGTAACCTCATGGACTGTCGCCCGACGCAAAGCCGCATGGTCGGCGACCATTACGAAGTCAAGGTGGATGGCGAATGGACGCCAGTTCCCAATGACAAGATCAACAATGTGATCGCGCCGGATGGTGGCGCTCATGTCTGCGCTCCGAGGCAAGTAGGCCCGAATAAAGGTGTGGTGTTCTGCGTCGTTGTTCCTCCTGAGGGCTGACGGCGGATGGCGGGCATCGTTTTGTCGCGGGGCTCAACCCGCTCACACGTCCCGTCTATCGAGCGGTTGCGATGCCTAACCGCTGCGCGTGCCAGCGGAGATGGTCCTCGATAAACGTGGAAATGAAGAAGTAAGAGTGATCATAACCTTCGTGCATGCGCAGCGTTAGTGGCACACCGACTTGGGCGCAGGCACTTTCCAGAAGCTGAGGCTTGAGCTGGGTTTCCAGGAATTGGTCTGCCGCGCCTTGATCGACAAGTAGTTCCCCCAATCGCGCACCATCCTCAAGCAGAGCACAGGCATCGTATCTTCGCCAACTCTCCTTGTTGCTGCCGAGATATCCACTCAGCGCCTTCTCGCCCCAGGGGCAGTTCATCGGCGAGCAGATCGGCGAGAAGGCCGATACTGATGCGTAGCGATCTTGGTTGCGCAGGGCGATGGTGAGGGCGCCATGTCCACCCATTGAGTGGCCCATGATGCTCTGGCGCGCGATATCGGCCGGCAGTTCAGACTTTATTAGTGCGGGAAGCTCGCGCTCAACGTAACTCGCCATTCTGTAGTTCCGGGACCACGGCTCTTGCGTTGCATCAACGTAAAATCCGGCACCCAGGCCGAAGTCGTATGAGCCCGCCGGGTCGCCCGGTACTCCATCTCCGCGCGGGCTTGTGTCGGGCGCAACCAGCAGAAGCCCGAGTTCTGCCGCGATCCGCTGTGCACCTGCCTTCACGGTGAAGTTTTCCTCGGTGCAGGTCAGACCGGACAGATACCACACGACCGGAACCGCACCTTGATCGGCCTGCCGTGGAATGAAGGCCGCAAATCGCATCGCGGTTCCTGTTTCGGACGACCGGTGCCGGTAAGTGAACTGTGTCCCGTCGAAGCAACGTGACTGAGAAACGACATCCAGTGCCATGATATCTCCAATCGCTCACCATCGATCCTCGTACCGCAGCAAATCGACTTGGTGCGCCATACCAGACGATGCTGCACAGCACATTTCGGTGAGGACCGCCGCTCTCGAACTTGGACTAGCAGTTGGGACCGGGGAGCCTGCGAGCTGTTCGGCCAGACTGCTGATCACGCTCTAGACGCGAATGACTTTGATAGGCGTCTGCTGCTGTCGATCGGATCAAGCGCAGATGCCACATGCAAGGTCTCGCGTGCATGCTCGTTAACTTTTTAGAATGCTGAAAGACCGAACAAAAAGAGATGTCGGATAATTTCGGTGCAAGCCTGCCGAATGACAGGCTTGCTGCCCATTGTCGCTTCGGCACTTCCGTTTGAAAAGGGCAGCTAACAAACATACTTCACTCACTGCGTCGTAGGAAGAGGAAAAAATGGAGCCTATGGATGAGGTCTTCGATGACGAATTAGGTTTTCTCCTTGGAGCCGCTATAGTCGCACCGCCACCGCACGGCAACCCACTTTGGATGCTCGTTGATCCACTGCGCGATGTAGGGCTGCGCATTCATCACGCACTGATGGAGCGACATATCCGCGGGGAACGAAAAATGCTGATCTTCGCACTGACTAGATGCCGACAATGCGCAGACAGTCACGATCAATTCGATCAGACCCATCGCTAAATTCTCCGTTGGTAACTACGTAGCACCGCTCTCTCGGAGTTTCATCCTTCGGAGACAATATTTCACCCTTTTGCTCAAGGCGCCTCCGAGGCGCTCTGGCCCTGCCGATTGCGTCCCCGTCCATTGCGCGGACGATGTGATAGCGATTACAAAAATGCGCTTTTGCCAAAAGCTCGCTGTGGCACGGTTACTCGATCACCTCGTCGGCGCGGGCGAGCAGCGTCGGCGGCACGTCGAGGCCGAGCGCTTTGGCAGTCTTGAGATTGATGATGAGTTCGATCTTGGTCGGCCGCTCGATCGGAAGGTCTTGCGGCTTTGCGCCCTTCAAGATCTTGTCCACGTAGGTTGCCGCGCGGCGATAGTTTTCAACCTGATTGGTGCCGTAGCTCATCAGACCGCCGTCCTCGGCGGATTGACGGAGGAAAAAGATCGTCGGTAGCCGCGCGTCTAGCGCGAGATTTATGATGCGCCGCCGGTGGGTGGTGAAGGTCACGTCGGGCGGAACAAGCAGCGCGTCGGCCCGCTCGCGTGCGAACCTCGCAAAGGCCTCCTCCAATTGATCGGGGCTGGGGCTGAATGCCTGGAAGGCTTTCTCGGTGTCAGGCACCAGCGCCCGCCGCGTCTCGGACAGATCACGCGACGAGTTAGGGTAGAGCGGCTCGGCCATGTGGGAACCTCCTAAATCACCCGTAACGCCGGAGTGCAAATTCTGTTCAGCCAAGTGTAGGGCAGCAACACGCACCGCCTCGGCCTCGCTCGGCCGACCAGCATATCGTCAGACCTGGGTGGATAATCGCGAGCAGGATCAGCACGGCGCGCGTCCATTCCAATCAGCAATGGGAGTGCTAATGAGGCGAAGTGCGGTGGCGCCCTCGGAACCCTCCCCCGATGGGTCGCATATCCTGGTTGCAATCGCAATCGCGGCGCTTGGCAGGTGGCTGCCATAAAAACCCGCACGCGTTTCAATCCGCCGCGTCGATCGGTAGCGCGCGTCATTCCAACATAGCCGCAGGTCGGCTGTACGAAGCGGAGCACCTGGCCCTGTGAGTGAACCCCTACGAGACGCCGTTCTCTGTCTATAGCCTAAACTCGACTCCGGCGCGTCGGATGCCATTTATAGGGCATGTCCCGCGTCCGAAGTCTCGGTAAGCCCACGCGCCGCCGCGCCCTCGATCTCCTCGCCAGTTGCCCTGATGGCTGCTTCGAGGGGCTGCTGGTGGCGCACGGCTTCAGCATCCCTTTCATTGTTCGCCTAGTCCGCGCCGGCCTTGCAACCGTACATACCGAGCGCGTGGTTGCCGGCGGTCGGCGGCTGGAGGTCGCCCGCGTGAGGATCACCGAGGCGGGGCGGCGGGCGGTCGCGAAGCCCGTGTGAGGTTGACTCCTCCCCTTATGGTGTGACCGCGGGTCACTTGGTCGAGCATCACTACATGGACCGGGTTGTGTTTGAGGCGATGATGCGAGACTAGCGCGCGTCTGCCCGCGATTCCGGCGTGCCAAGGATCATCATCGCAACATGCGGTTTCGTGCCGCGCATGATCACCTCACATCCCCGCGCTGCAGTCTGCAGCGCCCGTTACGGTCCTTACGGTACGGTACGGTTGGGTTGCGCGTTACGGTATCGTGACAAGCCATCCGACCCCTCCGAGCGCTAGCGCTGCCACCGCGTTCCAAGCACCGCTCATTTCACTCTGATCCTCATCCGACGGTGCCGCCTGCCTCGAAAGGGCGCAGCACCGAACCGACCTGAACGTGAGTCCATTTGCCACCGCGCGCCGTTCGCACATTGCGCTCGTTGAGCTTCGCGGCAATGGCGTTGTGGCTCGTAACACCGGCGCGCTCAATCTCCTCAATGATCGGCAGCACATTGGCCGCAAAGCGTCTCGCATTCGCCTTTACAGCGGCCGTCCCGCGCTTTGCGGCCCTGGCCAGCTGCGGAGCCTTCTCGTCCACCGCTGTCTCCTTAAATTGTTCTTCGGTCTAGCAGTCCGCACTCAAGACATCGATAAGTGATCCGAAATTCACGAGCCTTGAGGTCCGGCTCCGCTCGCATAATCGCCATGCGGAGGCGACACTGGGCGCACTTCGGCGCGAATTGCAAGTCGCGACGAAACTGACGAAACTGAAGAATGTTCTGAGACTGCTCAGGCTGACTGCTGCGCGCGATCATCCGCTTCTCGGGCGCGATCATCCGCTTCTCGGTCGTTCGGGCATACTCAAACCCTAAACGTTTTTGTTGCTGCGATGTTCCGCCCCCGTGTGTGCGCTCCGCGCCTCTGTTGCATTGGTACAACACGTTGCTGCCAAGTGTTTTCCGGCCCTGGTGTGTTTGCGTAGGCTCGCGTAGGCTCGCAGCGTTGCAATTCCCTCTTTGCTTCTCGGGGCCGGTGTGGCAACGCATCGGCCCTTTTTCTTAGTAGCCACTGTCCGCAAAATGTCTCGACGGGCTGCTCGGTTAACCGCTCGTCAACCAAAAGCCGTGTGCGAGCGAGGGTGTCAGGCGGCGCAAAAGCGCGCTGCTCAATGACAACAGGCTCAACTTTTTGGAGAACGCAGGACGCAACATCACCTGCGAAGCGCGACAAAGTAAGGGGCGACGGCGCGGGGCGTCTGAGCCTCCTGTTTCCCCCCGAATTGCCGAATGATCAGCCCGGGCCCGCCTCGGCCGAGCCTTCGCGAAAAAATCGCGCCCGTATTTTTAAGCCCTCTAGAGCCCTAGGGCAGGGAAGCAAGGAGGAAGGTGTAAGTAAGTATAGGTGGACAGTTTCCGCCACCCTTTGGCTCCCGGCTCATGCGGCGCACGCGATTTTTGCGCCCGAAACTTTTAGGCCAAACGTGACGAGGCGACATCAACCATCGTAAATTCCTCAGTCAGGACGCGCGAGTAATCTGACGGCGGCCGACTTCTGGCGCTGACGCCCGGCGGCCGCCGGGGGCTGCGGAGCCCCCCACCTTTTCGCCAGGAAACATGCCGGGCCGAGAAGGCGGGGCCGTCATAGCGTCAACGCGGACTCCAAATCTGATTTTTTGGGAAATAAAAATCGGCACTTTGCCCCACCTTGGCCCGCCCGGTTGCGGGCCTTTTTCTTGAGGAGAACCCATGACTAAGGCACTGCGGAACAATTGCCGCAACCCACATTGTCGGACGAAGCTGAAGGCGCCGGTCGAGAACGAGCATCACGCTTTTTGTTGCCGCGCGGCTGGCTGCGCTCTTTTGACGTTTAGCCCAAACGAGAACCCCGCCACTGGGCGAATGTTGTGGCGGGGTTCCCGGCCCCTGTGCTCTTGGGGAGCGAGTACTTTGGGGCCGCTGGGGCAACTCTTCCCGGCGGTGACGTGTTCCGCTCGTTTCTTGTGGCGTCTTCCTTCGTCCTTCGGTCGTGAAACGCGATGACGACTCGGTGATGTGATGGCCATCACAAAATGTTCGATTTCACCGCTCTGTAGCGGAACCGTCTTGATCACGATGGATTTTATCGCCGGACCAGCCGCTAACTCGACGGGACCGTCCGACTCCAGGAGCGTTGCGTTCTTTTCCTGGGGCCGGTCAATCACGCGGCGAGCGTGAACCGGGTGCGCTGAACAGGCGACCAACCGCTGTCGGGCGGCTGCGAGATGTCGGGGAGCGTACCATGTCTGATAAGTTTGACAGCCTGGATGCGAGAGAGAAGGCCGCTCTGGAAGGCGCGCTGAATAGGTGTAGCGCCCTTGCGGCCAAAATTGAGAGCGAACTCCATAACAAGAAGCCCGAGCACTTCGTTGACAAGTTGGCGCTGGCAGACTTTTACGCCGCCCTTGAGCGCGCTGCCGATGTCCTCGGACAGGAAAGCCGAGAGTCGGTCGAGGACACGCCTGCTCCCACGGTCAAGGGTTTGCGGGCGGGGGGCCGTCAGCGCCACCGATAATTGAGGGCAATCTTCGTCCAGAGATTAATTCAATGCTCTGGCGGGCGTGGTCCGAAGCTTCTTTTGAGAGCAGCAGCGGCAGTCTCAAGATGCAACAGAAGCTCTTCCGCCGATGAGGCGTTGACGAAGGGCTTTTCCGCAGAAAGGCCGGCCTTGATCTGCTTTGTGAGTGCACGACAGTTTTCGAGCACCGCCTCCACAGCGATTTCCTTCACCACAATTCGCACCCCCTCGCGCGAGCGCTCGGATCGAGCCCACGGCCGCGCTAACCGAATAGACTTGCCCGCCGCGGTAACGAGTCCTGTTATGGACGCGGCTCCGCATGAGAGCAGAAGCAAGGTTTCGCCTATGCAGTTCCCTAAGGCCAACGAAAGATACTGAGTGTTGCGCTGGTGCAACATTCGTGGGCGGAAAGGCCGGACGCTCCCGGCGCGCACCAAAACCTGATGGACATCGAGAAGCAAATCCGCAGCGTGACAAAGGGGCCTACAAAGAAAGCCCCGTCCTGCAGGGCGGGGCTAAGTTAAGTAACTCGGCGTTATGCAAACGGCGGGGGAGGGTACCTATCCCGCCGAGCGGTATTTTGACCTAATCCCGGTCCCGGCGTCGTCCCGGTGGCCGACTCAGTGGCGGGCAGATAGGCCGCGCTCGAAGCCCTAGCGCCAAGCCGTCAGCTTTTGCGGTATTGAGTCTCCCCGGTCATGACGCCCCCTTGCCCGGTGCGTTGTGGCAAGTCCCGACCCGTCGCTGGCACGGCGGGTCGGGGCGCTTGGACCCGTTTTAGTCTCCGAACAAATGCTCGCGTAATTTGTTCAATGCGCTTTCACACAACTGATCGGGATTGCGCTCGCCGGCCTTGGCAAGTTCGATGATTTGCCTGGCGATGATCCCGTCGGCGAGATCATCTGTAAGCCCTAAGGACACGCGAGTCCGTTCGAGGGCTACACGCAGAACCGGCTTGGTTTGGGGATCGACATCGAAGTCGTCTAGGGTGATGGACATGCAATCCCCCGCAAAAGGCCGTCAGTGAGCAGACTCGTTCCCAGCGCGATTTATTCCCGTCAAATCCACGGCGTGGACGCCGCTGGCGCGGTGGTGATCCGCAAGCGCACTAGCAGAGCGAAGCTGTTGGAGTTCTTCGCAGCCCTGCCGGACTGCCTCGTGGGCATTGACCCCGAGCCGACATAGGCCGGATTGAATCTCGCAGCGCAGCAGTCTCCTGCCAGGTGTGCTATCCTTTCGCTTCTAAGCACGGGAGGCACTGGCAGTGAAACGGGCGCTGCGGCGTGGCCGCTCGCGGCGGGTGCGCAGTCCGGCCCTCAGCGCCGCGTCGGCGTGCTAATGAACGGCGCCGCGACCGATGCCGAAGCTCAGTCGTATATGGCGGCGTTCGTGCAGGGACTGCGGCAGTTGGGCTGGGTCGAAGGCCAAAACCTCCGACTCGATATTCGCTGGAACGCCGGCGATGCGGCGCTTGCACGGACCTACGCCGCGCAGCTGATCGGGCTGATGCCGGACGTGATCCTGGCCGTGACCACGGTTAATCTGGAGATCGTCCGGCAGGCGACGAGCACCGCCCCGGTAGTTTTCGTGCAGGTCTCTGATCCGGTCGCCCAAGGCTTCGTTGCAAGCCTGCCGAAGCCGGGCGGCAACCTCACCGGTTTCAGCGGGACCGAGTTCTCGATCGGCGGCAAATGGCTCGATCTTCTCAAGGAGATTGCTCCCGGCCTCGCGCGCGTAGCGATCATGTTTAACCCCGACACCGCGCCGCAGGCCAAATTTTTCATGCGCTCGATCGAAGCCGCTGCATCGTCGCTGCGCGTGCAATCTGTGGTCGTCCCCGTTCGCGTCACCGCGGACATCGATCACGCCATCGAGAGCTTGGCGCGTGCTCCGAGCGGCGGGCTGATCCTGACCACCGATCCCTTCACCAATTTGCGCCAACAACTGATCGCCGAATTGGCGAGCCGCCATCGCCTGCCTGCGATATCCTGGGTGCCTGATTTCCCCAAGAACGGCGGGCTAATGTCCTACGGCGCCACCATTAATTTCCGCGACCAGTTCCGGCAAGCGGCAGGTTATGTCGATCGCATCCTCAAGGGCGAGAAGCCGGCCGACCTGCCGGTGCAGGCGCCGACCAGGTACGAGTTGGTGATCAACCTCAAGACCGCAAAGGCGCTCGGCATCGAGGTGCCAGCGACGCTGCTTGCTCGCGCCGACGAGGTGATCGAATGAGAAGGCGCGAGTTCATCACGCTGCTCGGCGGCGCGGCGGCGGAATGGCCGGTGTACGCGCAGCAGCAGCGATGCTCGTCGTGGGCTTCCTTTCCTATGCATCACCTGACGCCTTCGCGCACGGAGGTGTCCGCCGATACCGGATGGCGCTAGCCAACTTGTGGCCAATCAATCGGTGAGCCGATCGAAACACTATGCTGCGCGGCCTGATTGTGTTCTGCCTATTGCGTCGCCCGCTCGTCCTGATCGCGTTCGGGGCGTTTCTCGGGCTGGGCTTTGTCGCCTTCAGCGCGCTCAACATCGAGGCCTATCCCGATCCCGCGCCTCCGATCATCGAGATCATCGCGCAGCGGCCAGGGCAGTCGCCCGAGGAGATGGAACGCTACGTCACCATCCCGATCGAGATCGCGATCGCCAGTACGCCCGGGCTCAGATACATCCGCTCCAACACGGTCTATGCGCTCAGTTTCA
>WNFV01009899.1_pt1 | contig 10931 bp, 13 predicted proteins | sample 5400101 | NCBI WGS metagenome assembly WNFV01 (sample SAMN13153361, study PRJNA577476) | soil metagenome | isolation source: 115 cm soil or saprolite under grassland replicate 1 | place: USA:California | collected 2016-06-15
CCAGACCGGCGGCGATCTGATGCCGATGGCCGATCAGGTGCGCCGCGCCGTTGCCTGGATCTACAAGAACGCCGCGAGCTTCGACGGCGACGGCAACCGAATCTACATTTCGGGCCATTCGTCGGGCGGGCACCTCGGCGGCGTCGTGATGGTGACCGACTGGGAAAAGGATTTCGGTCTGCCGAAGGACGTGGTCAAGGGCGGCTTGCTCTGCTCCGGCATGTACGATCTCAAGCCGGCGCGGCTGTCGGCGCGCTCGAGCTACGTGAAATTTACCGACGAGATGGAGCACAAGCTGAGCAGCCAGCGCCATCTCGACCAGCTCAATGCTTCGGTGATCGTCGCCTATGGCACGCTGGAGACGCCCGAGTTTCAGCGCCAGACCCGCGACTTCGCGGCCGCCGTGCGCGCCGTTGGCAAGCCGGTGCAGCTGTTGGTCGCCGACGGCTACAATCACTTCGAGATCATCGAGACGATCGCCAATCCGCACGGGTTGCTCGGCCGCGCCGCGCTGGAACAGATGAAGCTCGCGCCGGCGTGACGGATGCTCTCGTGTCTCACACGGGCGCGGCCGCAAGGCCTATACCAGCGGCAGCCGAGAATGACTCACTCTCACCGTCACCCTGAGGTGCGAGCGAAGCGAGCCATCGCAAGTCGGCTGTAGCCGACTTGCGCACTTAAAGTTCCGATCTCGGGTAAACCCGAGATCGAAGGGCGACGGCCCCCGCTTCTGCCGCGAGGGCGCAAGCGGCAAGTGCTGGGCCGTGCATCCTTCGAGGCCCTCGCTTCGCTCGGGCACCTCAGGATGACGGGTCATGAATTAGTGCCGCTGGTATAAGAGCAGCGCGTTGCCTCCATTCCGCGCCGCCCGCTCAGCGCGACACGAAATACTCGATCGGTCCGCCGTTCTCGACGCCGTCGAACATCAGCAGGAAGCGGATGAATTCGGGATCCTCCTGCAGCACGAGCAGGGCTTCGGCCTTGCGGTCGGCGGGCTCGACGATGTCGCCGATTAGGCTGACCAAGCCGGTGTCGACGTCGAAATGGAACAGCGACGGCGCCGCCGCTACGTCGGCGGTGGGCCCGCTCAGCACCAGAAGGCCGGTCGAGATCATTGCCAGATCGCGGATGCCGATGCCCTGGCCGAGGCTGAGCGGCTTGACGTCGATGTTCAGGTTTCCGGTGCCGAACACCGCATCTGCGTTGACGGTCATGATGAAAGCCTTTCCATTGACCGACGGCGCGCGAAATCCGACGAACATTTTTCCGTCTTTCACCGCGACGCCCTCGATGCCGAAGGCCTGCGGGCGCAACAGCGGCGAGCCGAAGAGACCGGACTGCAAGGCCGTGTTGATGGCCTCGCGCAGGCGCTCCGAGCGCTCGACCTTCGGCAGGGCGGGTGGAACGGGAGGATGGGCGGGGTCGAACTTGAAGCGAAACGCCAGGAAATCCGCTTCATCGGTCGCCGGCGACGCCTGCCCGCGCGATCCGACGACATAGAAATGGTTGTCGTCGAAGGCCGCTCCCTCCGCGTCGACCGAGCCGAACGTGAACTGGCCCAATTGGTTCGGCTGCAGCGGGATGACGCTGACGGCCGCGATCCTGTGCGTGCCGAGCCCAAAGAACTGGGCGAAGTTCGACGCGTCGTTCACGGCAAGACAGCCGCGCGCACCGATGGCGGTGCAAACCGCGCCGCTGATGTTCGATCTGGCATTCTGATCATTGCTGAACGGCGGCGCCACCGCCCACTCCACGTCGGAGGGGAAGATCTGGACCTGTGCGTTCGCCGGCGCCGCCGTGAGCAGGACGAGGACACCGGCGGCAACGAAGATCAGCCGCGAATTGGCACAAGGTTCACTGGCGGTCGGTTGCAACATGGTATGGCCCCCGTTCGAGAGGTGAATCTCCGCTGGACGCGGTCGCGGCGTTAACCATAGATTGTAGTCGGTCCTAAGACAACCAGTTGCTGTGGCGGAATGGAATTTCTCCGCGCCCGACACGGAGGCGATCCCGGAGCTCGAGGCAACCGCCCCGTCCTCATTGTCATCGACGGCAACAGGAACGACTTTTTCAAGCAATTGAATTTGGGGTAAGGAAGGAGGCACGCGACCACGCATCAACCACGGGTGACCACATGGCTTGGATCAAGGCGACCGATATGGCGTATGGGCGGCTGCGCGCTCCCGATCTCGACGTCATGGAGGAATTTCTCACCCGGTTCGGACTGACGCGGGCGGACCGCACCGCGACCGCGCTCTACATGCGCGGCACCGATCCGGTCCACCACCTCCATGTGACCGAGAAGGGCGAGCCGAAATTCGTCGGCTTCGCCTATTACGCGGAGAGCGAGGACGATCTCAAGCGCCTGGCCAAGGCGCCCGGCGCGTCGGCAGTCGAGGCGATCGACGAGCCCGGCGGCGGCAAGCGGGTGCGGCTCACCGAGCCGAACGGCTACCAGATCGAGGTCGTGCACGGGATCGCGGCGGCGCCGGCGATCGTGAGCAAGCGCCAGAAGCTCAACACCGGTGAGGACCCGCTGTTGCGGGCGGGCGAGCTGATGCGGCTGCCCAAGGGCCCCTCGCACGTGAAGCGGATCGGGCACGGCGTGATGATGACGCCGAAATTCCGCGAGACGGTGGACTGGTTCCGCCAGATGCTCGGTTTCATCTGCTCCGACGACGTCTATGTCGGAGAGAAGAACAACCTGATCGGCTCGTTCAACCGCTGCGACCGCGGCGACGACTATGTCGACCACCACGTCTTCTTCTGCCTCAACCACGAGAAGACCGGGCTCAACCACCTGTCGTTCGAGGTGCCGGACATCGACGACGTCGCCATGGGCCACGACTACCTGGCGCAGTTCGGCAAATACGAGCACATGTGGGGGATCGGCCGGCACGTGCTCGGCAGCCAGGTCTACGACTACTGGGCCGACCCTTGGGGCCGCGTGCACGAGCACTGGGCCGACAGCGACCGACTGAACCTGGCCAACGGCTCCAACCTGGTGCCGGCCGAAGAGGCGCTCAACTCGCAATGGGGCGAGGCGCCGCCGGAGAAGTTCATCAACCACGCCAGCCTGTGAAACGGCGACCGGGACGAGGAGAAACCATGATCGCCAATATCACCACCATGCGTGCCGCGGCCGTCGCCGTGGCCCTGCTCGGCTTTGCCACCGCAGCGGCGCAGGCCGATGAATGCGAAGCCATGGCCAAGAGCGTCAAGGACTTGGTCGACAAGCTCGACCCGGCCGCCAAGGGCGGCAACAACGCGGCGCGTCTGTGCGCGGCGTTCGGAGAGGGTCTCGGAGTGATCAAATCGTTCCGCATCGTCACCGATGAATGTCTCGATGAGGGCGACAAGCGAACGGAGATCCTGGCGGGGCTCGACCGCTCGATCCGGCAATTGCAAAGCCAAGTCGACAAGAATTGCGAATGAGCCGTCGATCCCGCCGCAAGGGATGCGCCTGCGGCCGGCAGCGTGACCGAAAGGAAACGGCAATGAAGGTGTTGATGACAGCGGTCGCCGCGACCGCGCTGGTCGGTTTTCTCGCGGCCGGAGCGCCTCTGCGCGCCGGCGACGACTGCGACACCGTCGTCAAGGCTCTCGAGGAAGCCGTCGCGATTGCCAACAAGAATTTCGACGAGACCATGGCTGAGCTCAAGAAAACCATGAGCCAGCCCGCCGACGACAAGAAGAAGGCCTCGGTCAAGAACACGTTCTGCAGCATCAGCGGCGAGCTTCTCGGCACCACGCGGGCCATGCGTGCGGTCGCCGGAGAATGCGGCGCCAACCAGCGCGCCGCGCTCGCCTCGCTCGACAAGTCGATCAAGGAGATGGAGACCGCGATCGACGGCACCTGCAAGTGACGTTGCGCGCGCGATTCGGCTGATCCTCAGCCGCTCTTCAGCAAGAGTGCCAGGCCGCTCACGATCAGCGCGCCGCTGACCGTGCGGCGGAAGGCCAATTCGCTCAGCCAGGTATGGACGCGATTGCCGATGAAGATGCCGGCGAGCATCAGCGGCAGGCCGACGGCGGCGATGACGAGCACCTCGCGGGTATATTCGCCGACCGCCCAGTAGCCCGCCCCGCGCAGCACCACCAGCGCCAGCAGGATGGGCTTGCGGCCATCTCGTGTCGGCGCGATAACCGTGGTCGAAGTCGGATGTTTCCGACGTTGACGAAGCTCGGGTAAACCCGGGTTCGGTGAGGAGACGCGATCATGATCACCACCATCGTGCAGTTCCAGTTGCCGGCCCCGATCACGCTCGCCGAGGCCACCAAGCGCTTCGAATCGAGCGCGCCGAAGTACCAGAACCTTCCGGGCCTGATCCGCAAATACTACATCCGTTCCGAGGACGGCCGTGTCGCCGGCGGCGTCTATCTCTGGCAGTCGCGGCCGGCGGCCGAGCGGGTCTACGACGGCGAATGGCGCGCGCGGGTGGAAAAGCTCTACGGCGCCACGCCCACGATCACCTGGTTCGACAGTCCGGTCGTCGTCGACAACCTCGCCGGCGGCGCCATCACCAAGGCGGCATGACCATGCAATACGACAACACCGGCGGACCCACGATGTCGGCCGCCGCCGCGGGCGCGGCGCTCGCGGCGACCAGCGCCGCGCCGGCGCAGCAAGCCCGCGTCAAGGGCCCGATCGTCTGGCTCGACATGGACCAGCAGGCGCTCGACGACGCCTACGACCAGCTGGCCTATGCCTCCAACCGCGACCAGGTCAGCAAGCGCCGCATCGCCAACAGCGACAAGGCGCGGTCCGTCATCGGCGCGCCCGAGCGCGTGGCCTATGGTCCGACCGAGATCGAGAAGCTCGACATCTATCGCACCAAACGGGCGAACGCGCCGGTCAATATCTTCGTGCACGGCGGCGCCTGGCGCGCCAACAAAGCCGCCGACTATGCCTGCCTGGCCGAGCCGTTCGTGACCGCCGGCGCCCACTACGTCATCCTCGACTTCACCAATGTCGACGACGCCGGCGGCAGCTTGTTTCCGATGGTCGAGCAGGTGCGCCGCGCGGTCGGCTTCGTCTACAAGAACGCCAAAAGCTTCGGCGGCGATCCCGGCCGGCTCTATCTCACCTCGCATTCGTCGGGCTCCCACATCGGCGGCTGCGTGGTGACCCACGACTGGCGCAAGGACGATCTCCCGGTCGATATCCTCAAGGGCGCGACCTTGGGCAGCGGCATGTACGAGCTCAAGCCGGTGCGGCTGTCGAAGCGCTCGAAATACGTCAAGTTCACCGACGAGATGGAGGAGGCGCTCAGCGCCATGCGTCACCTCGACAAGCTGCACACCCCGCTGATCCTCGCCCACGGCACCTGCGAGACGCCGGAGTTTCAGCGCCAGACCCGCGACTTCTACGCGGCGGTGAAGGCGGCGGGAAAGCCGGTCGAGCTGCTGGTCGGCGAGGGCTACAACCACTTCGAGATGCTGGAGACGCTGGCCAATCCCTATGGCCTGCTCGGCCGCGCGGTGCTGGCACAGATGGGGCTGTAGCCCGCATGGAGCGTAGCGGAATGCGGGGCGCCCTCACCACGCGGAGGGCTCCCGGATTTCGCTGCGCTCCATCCGGGCTACGCCCAATCGACTGCCGCCGATGGTTGACGGACCGTTGCCAATGCCGGCCGCCTGTGGTGCCGAGGCACCACCAGGAAGCTTCTCGCCGGCGCGCGCGTGGTAAAGAATCGTTAAAGCGCCCAACCACTTAGTTCCATCGCATAAATTAACGGCAAAACAACCGGTGGCGGCTAGTTTCGGTCGGTTCGCGGATCGAGACGATGGATAGCTTTTTCCTTTGGCCTCTTGCGCTCGCCCTGATGGCGGCGGTGCTCGCCGTTTGCCTGATCGCAAGCCTGCGCGCCCGCCGCTCGCGCGCGCAGTTGCGCGAGCAGAACATCCTGTTCGATGCGGCGCTGGGCAACATGGCCCAAGGCCTCAACATGTTCGACTCCGCCGGCCGGCTGGTTCTCTCCAACGAGCGCTACGTCGAGATGTACGGGCTGCCGCGCGCGGCCGTGAAGCCGGGCGTGACGGTGCGCGAGCTGGTCGCGCTTCGGCTCGCCGCCGGCACCTTCTTCAAGACCGATCCCGAGCGATACGCCAACGAGCTCATGGCCTCGATCGTCGACCGCAAGCCGACCCAGTCGACGCTGGAGCTCACGGACGGGCGCGTGATCAACGTGGTCAATCAACCGATGGCAGGCGGCGGCTGGGTGGTGACGCACAAGGACGTCACCGAACGCTGGACCGCCGCGCGCGAGCTCGAGAACACGCGCAACTTCCTCCACACCGTGATCGAGAACGTGCCGACCACGATCATCGTGAAGGATGCGCGCACTCTCGCTTATGTTCTGATCAACCGCGCCGCCGAGCAGTTCCACGGCGTGCCGCGCGAGGGGATGATTGGCAAGCAGGCGGAGGATATCTTCTCGAAGAAGACCGCGGCGACGATTACCGCGCACGACAAGCAGTTGCTGGAGAGCCGCAGCAAGCTGTTCTTCGACGAGCACCCGATCGATCTGCCGGTCACCGGCCGCCGCATCGTCACGACGGCGCGGCTGCCGATCGCGGGCGACGATAGGAAGCTGAGATATCTGCTCACGGTCATCCAGGACGTCACCGAAAAGAAGCGGGCGGAGGCGCAGATCGAGCGGCTGCCGCATTACGACTCGCTGACCGACCTGCCCAACCGGACCGCCTTCAATCAATGCTTCACCACCGTGCTGGAGCGGGCCGCGAAGTCGGAGGAAAGCTTCGCGGTCCTGGGCGTCGATCTCGACCGCTTCAAGGAAGTCAACGACGTGTTCGGGCATTCGATCGGCGACCGCCTCTTGCGCGCGGTGGCGGAGCGCCTGAGCGCGACGCTCCAAGGCGCCTTCCTGGCCCGCACCGGCGGCGATGAATTCGGCGTCATCGTCACCGAAAGTCCGGTGCCGACGCAGGCCGCGCGGCTGGCCGAGCGCATGCTCGCCGCGGTGGCGGACGAGTTCGAGATCGATCGGTACCGGGTGCGCATCGGGTTGAGCATCGGCATCGGGCTCTATCCGATCGACGGCACCGACGAGGTCTCGCTGCTCGGCAACGCCGATGCCGCGCTCTACCGGGCGAAGGCGGAAGGGCGCGGCTCGATCCGCTTCTTCGAGGCCGATATGGATCACAGCCTGCGCGAGCGCCGCGCGCTGCTGCACGATCTGCGCGCCGCGCTCGAGCGCGGCGAATTGGCCGTCCATTACCAGCCGCAGGGGCGGATCGACGGCGGCATCGTCGGCTTCGAGGCGCTGGCGCGCTGGCAGCATCCCGCACGCGGCCAGATCTCCCCGGCCGAGTTCATTCCGATCGCCGAGGAAAGCGGGCTGATCCTGCCGATCGGCGAATGGATCCTGCGTGAAGCCTGCCGCGAGGCGGCGACCTGGCCGAAGCAGCTCCACGTCGCCATCAATCTTTCGCCGGTGCAGTTCCGGCACGGCGACCTCGCCGGGCTCGTCCACCAGGTGCTCATCGACACCGGGCTCGAGCCCGGACGGCTCGAGCTCGAAATCACCGAGAGCGTGCTGATCGACGATCTGCCGCGGGCGCTGTCGATATTGCGCCGCCTCAAGGCGCTCGGCGTGCGCATCGCCATGGACGATTTCGGCACCGGCTACTCGTCGCTGTCGAACCTGCAGGCGTTCCCGTTCGACAAGATCAAGATCGACCGCTCCTTCATCTCCAATCTCGAGCGCAGCGCCCAGGCGGCGACCATCGTGCGCGCCGTGATCGGGCTCGGACGCGGATTGAATCTTCCAGTGGTGGCTGAAGGGGTCGAGACGCAAGCGCAGCTCGCCTTCCTGTCGAGCGAAGCCTGCGCCGAGATCCAGGGCTATCTGCTCGGAAGGCCGCTTCCGATCGAGCACTATGCCGGCCTCATCGGCCGCGCCGCCGCGGTCGAGCCGAAGGCCGCCAACGTCGCCTGAGCGGCGGGTTCACGGCACCGGAATCTTCAGCCGCGCCATGTGTTGGCCAATGTCGCGACCGCGCCGTAAGGGGCACGGGGCCTGCGATCATCGCTTGCTGCAGGAAGAATCAAAATCCCGGCCGGACAGCCACATCTCGGCCGGGACTCTGGATCGGTCACCCAACCGCCTTATGAACCGATCCGGACAGCGTAAACCGCCGGAGCTTGCAGCCGTGTCAAGCCGAGCGCCGAAAGGTCCCTGTTGGCGGTTAACCAAGCTCCGGCAGATCCCGCGACGGCCTTTTTCGTTTGATCGGTCCCGGACTGGCCTGTCGCAACCCCCGGGCAGGCTTGCCGACTGTGACTAAAAGGTCACACTTGTTGCCAATGTAACCGCACTGCCGATTTGTAAGTTGGCAGGGCAAGAAAAATAAGTAACCTTACATACGCCTAATCATGGGCGTTTCCTCCCTTAGACTTGACCCCGCTCCGGCGGGGTTTTTCTTTGTTTCCGGGCTCTTCGCGCGGTCCGCGTGCTTGATTGGATCGGACCCCCCGCGACCCAAAATGGGCGAGGCCTGGGAAAGTGGCTGGTGACGCCATGAGGACAACCGCTCTTGCCGCCGCGGCCGCGCTTGCCATTGGGGCTATCGCAACGCCCGCCGCAGCCGACGGCCAGCGCGGCTGGCGAGGCGCTGCATGGCCGATCGGCGCCATCACCCGAAACCTGATCACGCCCGACTATTACGGCTATTACGGCGGCTTCTACAGCTACCATGGGCGCAACTACGACCCTGGCCCGTTGGGCTGTTGGCGCTGGCACCGCGGCTACCGCTTCTGGGTTTGCTGACCCACCGCCGCGGGGATAAGGGCGGAAAAGGTCTCTCTCGGCCTCATGCTGAGGGCGGGTCGGCGCCCGGCCGGGCGGCATCAGGGCAGCTTGTCGTATTCCCGCTGAAAGACCTCGTCGAAGATCTTCTCCGCGCTCGCGTCCAATGATTGCGCGCCGCAATTGTCGCAGACGCCGATCGGGATCATGGCGCGACAGTGGACGTAGCCCTTGTCGCTCCATTGCCGGAACGCCATTTCCTTCATGCGTTTGACAACCTGCCCGTACTTGCAAAAACCACAACTGGTTGGTTCGCCGTCGGCCGACATCGCCCCGCTCCCGCGATCGGTATCCCGCGGCAGTTTGCGTGGTTTTAAGGCGGGCCATGTGTGAGCTACTTCACACAGAGAGGAAGCCGGTACCGGCTTATTTGCGCCGCTCGACACCTGAAATCCGGCGAATGCTGAGCGGCAGTGTCTGATCTATCGGGGCAGAAGGCGATGCCGTCGGCGGATCGCCGCTCCGGTCGGGAACCTGCCGGGTCTTTTTCAAGTATAGAACGTGACCGTCTGGGCGAGGTACTGACCCGCGAGCAGGCTACAACGGGCCGCTATTGGACGTCGGTTGCGCACATCAAAACCGTCACGAGTCCGGGCAGCGCGAGCGTCAGCGCGAAGAGCGTGAACGTCATCAGAGCGATCATGACTATCTCCCCTTGGTCGCCGGGAATCCCCGGGTCCGATGGGAGGCAGCATGGCAAACTACGGCGTCGGCCTATGTGAGGCTCCTCACACAGTGGTCGATATGGCCACTGCGAAATTCAAAACCGGCCATGAGGGGGTTGAACCCGGCCAGCGCCGTCAGGTCTTCCGGCGGTCGGCACGCCTCCAAGGGGTGAAAGACGAGGCCGCCAAATGAGGCGGCCCCTTCACGAGTCCATAGCAGGGCCGATTGCGCGGCAAATCGACGTCACTGCCAAATTCAAATTAGGACAAAAGACCCGGAACTAGGACAGTACCCCACCCCAGGTGCTGTCCTAATTCCGAGGCTTCTGTCCTAATTTGGGCGATTATCCCGGACTTGACAAACGTAGGAAATCATCCTACCGCTGGCTGCGACGGGCCGGCGTGGCATTAGTCTTCCTCGTTTCCGTATTTACAATAAACAGCGCCAGCCGTGCCCAGAACTTGCTTGTCAGGACTGAGTTGGGTATATTTGGTTATTCGTTCCCAATCGAATGCATAGCAAAACCATGTGTGGCGTTCGATTCCGAAAATGTCCTCGTAGATGAATGTTCCTTTCACGACTGCTACATAGCGCCTATCTCTGATATTTTCGAATTGCTCTTGCGTGAGAGCTTTGGCGTCCTTGTCGGCCAACCTCAAGGGCACGGCGTCTCCACTGCCAGTAGAGGGGACTCCGATTGCTTGGTCACTTACGATCATGTCGGCTTCGCTAACGGTGTAATCATTCGCGGCATTGCTGGGCATGACCGCGAAGCCAAATTTCACCCTCCCTTTTCGAGTTGGGGTAACACCATAGTTTTTCATCGACAAAGCAACCATGATCGGAGTACGGGGCGTAAGAGTTACAATGGTTACTGGGAAAATATAAATATAAGCTCGGAGTTGCCGTTCGGCAGTTTTTCCTGCGAGCCTTACGGCATCGCGGGCCACGTCGGCGGATTCTTTGGCGGCATTTTCGGTGGGATTGTGAGCGCGTGGAGACGCGCTAGTCCCGGGAGCTTGTTCGTTGGGACGTTGCTGTTCAGTTTGTGCTGCTTGGGGCTTGTGACCCTGCTCCTCTATTTCTTCGGAGCCGAACAATGATTGCCATAGGACAATTCCCAGGAAGCCCACTACAATCACGAAGGCCCCAAACACCGCTATATTTGTCACGGTTTTTAGCATCCGCCGATTGCCGTTCCGAAGATATCCGTATTCTCGCGGTTATTGTAGCGGAATTGGAATTCCGCGACGTACAGCGGCATATATTTGGCGCTCATCTTGTGGAACGTGCCCATCACGCCGCGCTTGAAGATCGACCAGAAGCCTTCGATTGTTTGAGTGTGAACTGCGCCAATGACGTATTGACCCTTGGAGTGGTCAATGGTCGCGTGCGGATATTCCTTGTCGAGTTTCTTGTAGCCCTTCCATTGAT
>WNFV01016095.1_pt1 | contig 10927 bp, 10 predicted proteins | sample 5400101 | NCBI WGS metagenome assembly WNFV01 (sample SAMN13153361, study PRJNA577476) | soil metagenome | isolation source: 115 cm soil or saprolite under grassland replicate 1 | place: USA:California | collected 2016-06-15
CGTGCGACGGCGACGCCGCGCCGGGTGATCACCACCTCCACGCCGCGGGCAACCTCGTTGAGCAATGCGCTGAGGTGCGTCTTCGCCTCGAACGTCCCGATCTCCTTCATGACTTTCTCCTCTAACTAGGTAGATGACTAGTTTATCATACCGATCGCGCGACGGCTTGGCAATCTCGCAGTCATCCTCTGCTGCGCGCGGGCGAGGTGATTCAGTAATGGACCGGCGGACGTTCATTGGAACATTGGCCTGGGGCTTGCTCGCTGCCCCGCTCATCGCCAACGCGCAGCAGGCGGGACAGATTCGTCGGATCGGCGTGCTGTCGGGGGGCACAGTATCCAACGCGGTTGCGCCCTTGGCCGCAGGGCTGCGTGACTACGGTTGGGTCGCGGGCCAGAACCTGATCATCGAGGCGCGCGGTGCGGGCGGCAAGGCCGAGCTTGCGGCCGCTCTCGCGGCGGAGCTCGTGCAACTCAGGGTCGAGGTCATAGTGACCTTTGGTGCCGTTGCCGCGGTTGCCGCCAAGAGTTCGACGACGACCATTCCCATCGTGGCCACCACCGGGGACCCGGTGCGTCTCGGCCTGGTTTCGAACATGTCGCGACCCGGCGGAAATATCACCGGCGTGAGCACCATTGCACCCGAGCTCGCGGCAAAGCGCCTGGAACTTCTCCGCGAATTGCTTCCCAAGGCCACGCGAATCGGCGAACTCGTCGATCCGGGCAATCAGTACTGGCAACTTGTCAGAAAGGACTACGAGGAGGTCTTCCGCTCGCTGGGCATGCAACCCATTTTCGTGGAGGTGGCCGATCCTGCCGCGCTGGAAAAGGCGTTCGCGGAACTGACTCGGCAGCGGGCGGAAGTGCTGATCGTTCGCGGTGATCCCGGCTTCTTTGCCACGCGCGACCGGATCATGAGCCTCGCGCTAAAGCATGCGCTGCCGACGATGGCCGAAAGCCGGCCGCTCGTGACAGCGGGTGGGTTCGTATCCTATGGACCGGATCCCAACGCGATGATGGGCCGTACGGCGGCCCTCGTCGACAAGATTCTCAAGGGCGCGAAGCCCGGCGATCTGCCGATCGAGCAGCCGACAAAGTTCGAGTTTGTGATCAACCTGAAGACCGCGAAGGCTCTCGGACTGACCATCCCGCAATCGCTGCTGCTGCGTGCCGATGAGGTGATTCAGTGATTGAAGGCAGCCGCATGCGATGCGCTGGCGCGAGCGGATATCGGTCAGGCAAGCGTTCGGCCGGTCCAAAAGTCGCGTGGCGACACGATTGGAACCGTCGCGACGTTTCGCAGGCGGAGCAGAGCCTGGTCGCCCGTGACGAACACGTCGGCGGCGCCCGCGAGGGCGCATGCGATGATCCATTCGTCGTCGCGGTCGCCGATGCCGAGTTCGGTGGGCGCGTTTGCCGCGGGCACCACAGTAAATCGACGCAGCGTTTGGAGCACCGCGGAGCGAGCGGCGCGCGGCATCCGCAGCTTCTTGTCGAGGACCCGCTCCAGTTCGGCGAGTACCGGCTCCCCGATCAACAGGTCGTGTTCGACGGCAGCCAGGCGAAAGACATCCGCGCACAGGCCGCGCGTGGCAAAGGCGGCGACCAGGACATTCGTATCAAGGAAGACCCTCACGAGACGACGCGGAAAACGTCGTCGTCCGTGAGAAAGCCGGCTCGCTCGGCAAATGGCCTCGTGCGGCTGCGTGCTGTTTCGAATTCGACCAGCGCGAGCTGCCTCTCGAGTGCCTCACGCACGAGGTCGCTGCGCGTGCGACCGGTCGACTTGGAAAGCCGCGCGAGGCGCTTCTGCAGCGCTTCGTCCAAGCGTATCGTCACGGTGGCGGTCATGACTCATTCTCCAGAGCTTGTAAGACATTGTAACACAACATTGCGATTTTTGCGATTGTGCCGTCCTCCACTCTGCGCGCGAGGCGAGGTGATCCGATAATGAATCGGCGGACGGTCATACTCACCCTTGGGGGCAGCTTACTTGCGGCGCCATTCGCCAGCCACGCACAGGCGGGGAAGGTCTGGCGCCTTGGCTATCTGGCGAGCGGCGCCCGCCCATCGGATGATGCTCCACCAGCTGCGCTGCGGCAGGCGCTCCAAGAGCTCGGATACATGGATGGCACGAGCATCAGCTATGTGGGCCGGTGGGCTGATGTCAAGAAGGATCGACTGCCTGGATTGGCGGCCGAGATGGTGGGTCTCAAAGTCGATCTGATCGTCGCGTTTGGCGCCCCGGCTGCCGAGGCTGCCAAGGAGGCGACCTCGACGATCCCAATCGTCATCGTCAATGCCGGCGATCCGGTGGGCATCGGGTTGATCGCGAGTCTCGCTCGGCCGGGAGGAAATGTCTCCGGGATCAGCGATCAAGCCACCGAGCTGAGCGCGAAGCGGCTGGAGCTCCTCAAAGAGGCGATGCCAAATGCTTCGAACATCGCCGTGCTCTGGAATGCAGGCGATCGCGCGATGACGCTTCGCTATCGGGAGATCGAGAAGGCCGCGCGCGTCCTCGGCGTCACCATCCGGCCGCTGGGCGTGCGGGAACCCGATGACTTTGACATCGCCTTTACTGCGATGACTCGGGAGCGTCCCGACGCGCTATTACTGATAACGGACGCGCTCACGAACCTCAACCGAAAGCGAATCCTTGACTTTGCGGCCGCCCATCGCGTTCCCGCCATGTACGAGTTCGGATCCCTTGTGCGGGAAGGAGCCCTGATGTCGTACGGGCCGGACCTCGGTGACAGCTTTCGGCGGGCGGCGGTTTATGTCGACAGGATCCTCAAAGGAGCGAAGCCGGGTGAGTTGCCGGTGGAGCAGCCGAACCGATACTACCTCCTCGTCAATCTCAAGACCGCGAAGGCGCTCGGCCTTACGATTCCGCAGTCCTTGCTGCTGCGCGCGGATGAAGTGATTCAGTGATGGAGCGACGCACGTTCATCACCGGAGTTGCCTTCGGCGTCCTGTCAAACGCCATAGGGAATGACTACAAAGCGGTGGCGTTGCGGCGGGAAATCACGCCGGTTGCGAGTCACGAGCTTCAGCCCGTGGTGTTGCGCGATGGCCGCCTGAAACGCGTCGGGCAGCTTCCAGCCATGGTTCCTGCGCAGCGCCGCGGCGAGATCGGCAATCGTCTGATCGATTCCCAGCGTCGGAAAGCAATTCAGGAATTGGGCCACCTTGCCAATGGCGCGTTGGTCGAATCCGGTCAGGACCTCGGCGCGCGTTATTACGGACACCGCCGCATCCGGATGATGCGCGGAGAGGTAGCTTGTAGCGGCTGCGATGCCGTTGAAGTGGTCGATCAGGATGACCGAGTCCAGCAGCAGTTTCACTTGCGTTTATCCCACTCCCCGCGCAGTTTGCGCTGGTATGTGAGCGCGTCGCCAAAATCACGCAATCCGGACGTCTCGCGCAGCAGGTGCTCGAAACTGGATGGGTTGGTCTCGGATTCCTTCCGCAGCCGCTGGATCGCACGGCGCACCAGACGCGTCATCGGCACGCGTTCCCGTCTGGCTTGCCGGTCGAGCCAAGCCTTATCCTCCGGATCAAGGCTGATAACCGTTCGCACCATGGTCGTCCTTTTCGATATCAAATACTGAAAATGATATCATCAGCATCATGGCTGGTCAATGCCAGCGATCCGATGTTTCTTGGCCAGCGTAGCAAGCACATCGCGCTTGCGGGGCAACACGCGATTCCGGTCATGTACTGGACTCGGGAGTTCGCTGTCGCCGGCGGCCTTATAAGCTACGGAAGCAGCATTACTTGGATGTATCATCAGGCAGGCATCTATGTTGGTCGGATTCTGAAGGGAGCTAAGCCCGCCGATCTTCCGTGCGTCAGCCGACCAAGTTCGAGCTCGTCATCAATCTCAAGACCGCCAAGGCGCTTGGGATTACTATCCCGCAATCGCTGCTGCTGCGCGCGGATGAGGTGATTCAGTGAATCGGCCGGAAGTGCTGCCGGAGGCTCCCGAAGCTGTCGCCGCCCGCGAATCGTTCGCCGCTGCAGGAACGCCGATTGCGCGCCGCACCAGCCGCGGACGGCTGTTCCGGAAGTACCTCATCCTCATCCTTTCGCTGGTGTCCATTGCCTTGCTGGCCTCCGGCGCGATCACGGTCTACTTTTCGTATCAGGAGAACAAGTCCGCGCTCGCCAGCCTGCAACACGAAAAGGCGCTCGCGGCGGCTTCCCGGATCGAGCAGTACATCCAGAGAATCGAGCAGCAGCTCGCCTACGCGGCTTTGCCGCAACTCGACGCAAGCGACGTGGAGCTGCGCCGCATCGAGTTCCTGAAGCTCCTGCGGCAGGCGCCGGAGGTCACCGACATCGCCCAACTCGACGCCACGGGCCACGAGCAGATCGCGGTGTCGCGTCTCGGCATGGATAGCGTGAGCTCAGGCAAGGACCGCTCGCAAGAGCCGGCATTCCAAAACGCCAAGCGTGGACAGTCGTGGTTCGGGCCGGTGTACTTCCGCAAGGAAACGGAACCGTACATGACGATTGCGATCCGATCCGGCGGCGACAAAGGGCCGGTGACCGTCGCCGATGTGAATCTCAAGTTTATCTGGGACGTCGTCTCGCGTATCAAGATCGGCGACAAGGGCAAGGCGTACGTCGTCGACGGCAACGGCTTTCTCATTGCGGACCCGGACATCGGCCTCGTGCTGCGCAAGACCAACCTGTCGAACCTGCCGCACGTGAAAGCTGCCATCGCCGGCGAGCGCTCCGAGGAGTTGGCGACAGTTTCAACCGATCTGGCCGGCACGCAAGTCTTGACCTCGGTCGCCCCGATCGAGTCGCTGCATTGGAACGTGTTCGTCGAACAACCGGTGGCGGAAGTCTACGAAAAGCTCAACGCCTCGATCCTGCGCACGGGCCTGCTGCTGCTCGCCGGCCTCGTGATCTCCGCGCTCGGCGCGATGGCGCTCGCACGCGGCATGGTGCGGCCGATACGTACGCTCGACGAAGGCGCGCGCCGCATCGGCGAGGGCGATCTCGACCAGAAGATTGACGTGCGCACCGGCGACGAGCTCGAGGCGCTCGCCAACCGCTTCAACAACATGAGCGCGCAGCTGCGCGAGTCGTACGCGGGCCTGGAGCGCAAGGTCGAGGAACGCACCAGCGAACTCAAGAATTCGCTCGAGCAGCAGACGGCGATAAGCGAAATCTTGCGCGTAATCTCTGCCTCGCCGACCGACGTGCAGCCGGTGCTCGATGCTGTCGCCGAGCGGGCAGCCCACCTCTGCGGCGCGCCTTACGCCCGGGTGCTGCTCCTAGATGGCGACGTACTACGCGCAGCGGCAGAGTACACGGTCGAGCGCGGGCCGCTTCCGGTCACGAGCGGGGCCCCGCTGCGGAGATCCTCGATAAGCGGTCGCGCTGCGCTCGACCGCGAGACGCTCCACTACGCCGACGTGCTACCGCTGCTCGACGCCGAATACCCGGATGTGCGAGAAAACATCTTGCAATTGGGTGCTCGGGCCGCGCTCGCAGTTCCACTGATGCGTGAAGGTGGCGCCTACGGGGCTATCTTCCTATTCCGGCGTGAACCCGGCCTGTTCTCGCCTGATCAGGTCGCGCTGGTGCAAACCTTCGCGCGCCAGGCCGCGATCGCCATCGACAACGTTCGCCTGTTCAACGAAACGAAGGAAGCGCTGGATCAACAGACAGCGATCAGCGAGATCTTGCGCGTGATTTCCAGCTCTCCCGGCGACGTGCGACCAATGCTGAATGCCGTCGCCGAGCGTGCATTGAACCTATGCGGTGCCGCAGAGTCCGGGATCTTCCTGGTCGAGGGAGACGCACTTCGGTTCGCAGCCGGCTTCGGCAGCATGTCGACGTTGGAGGAGGGTGAACTCACGCCCCTCACGCGCGGCTCAGCCAGCGGTCGCGCCATCATTGATCGCACGGTGATTCACTTGGAGGACCTGGCAGCGGCACCGGAGGAGGAGTTCCCCCTCGGGCGCGAACTGCAGAGGCGCACCGGCTCGCACGCGATCCTTTCCGTGCCGCTGATGCGCGAGGATCGCGCCATCGGCGCGATAACGCTCTGGCGCATGGAAGCGCGGGCGTTCACTGAAAAGCAGATTGCGTTGGTGAAGACCTTCGCCGACCAGGCGGCGATCGCGATCGAGAACGTGCGTCTGTTCAACGAGACCAGGGAGGCGCTCGACCAGCAGCGCGCCTCGGGCGAAGTGCTCGCCGCCATCAGCGGCTCGATCGCCGACACGACGCCGGTCTTCGACAAAATTCTCGAAAGTTGCGAACGGCTGTTCGCAGGCAAGGTGGCCGGGATCAACCTGGTTGAAGAAGACGGTCTCATCCACCTTCAGGCATACCACGGTCCGGGCCGGGAGGACCTCGAGCGGGTCTTCCCTCTGCCGGTGGACATGTCAAGCGGCTCGGGAGCTGCGATACACACTCGCACCGTCATCCATTACCCAGACGTTGACAACGGCGAGGGCGTGCCCGAGCAGACGCGCCGGGCATGCAAGGCGGTTGGCTACAAGGCCGTGATTTTCGCGCCCATGGTCTGGGAGGGGAAAGGCATCGGCGTGATTTTCGTCGGGCGCGATTACGTCGGCGCCTTCTCCGACAAGGACATCGCTCTTCTGAAGACGTTCGCCGACCAGGCCGTGATCGCGATCCAGAACGCACGCTTGTTCAACGAAACGAAGGAGGCGCTCGAGCAGCAGACGGCGGTCGCGGAGATCCTGCGCGTGATCTCCGGCTCGCCGACTGATGTGCGGCCAGTCCTCGATGCGATCGCCCAGCGCGCAGCACGGCTATGCGACGCGTCGGATGCATCGATGTACCTGATCGAGGACAACACGCTGAGGCACCTTGCGTCGCAGGGACCGGCAGCGGATCCCGTGACGCTGGTCGAAACGCTGCCGATCGACCGTAACTCGATCTCGGGTCGGGCGATCCTCGAGCGCAAGACCATCGAGGTGGATGACATGCTTGCCGAGGGGGCCGAGTATCCGCTCAGCCTCGAGATTGCGCAGCGCTTCGGCCACCGTACGGTCGTCGTGCTGCCGCTGTTTCGCGAGGGAAAGCCGTTCGGCACGATCCTGCTGCGGCGGAAGGAAGTACGGCCGTTCAGCGAGCGGGAAGTTGCGTTGTTGCAGACCTTCGGCGACCAGGCGGCGATCGCGCTCGAGAACGTGCGTCTGTTCAACGAAACCAAGGAGGCGCTCGACCAGCAGCGGGCCTCGGGCGAGGTCCTAACTGCGATCAGCAGCTCGATCGCGGACACCAAACCCGTGTTTGACGCGATCACGCAAAGCTGCCAGCGGTTGTTTGCCGGTCACCTGGTCGGCCTGTCGGTGGTCCGCGACGACGGCATGCTCGACATCGGCGCCTACAAGGGGCCGGGAGCCGAGCTGTGGAAGAAATACTACCCGCGGCCGCTCGCCCGGGACACCGTGACGGGAACCGCGATCCTCGACCGCAAGGTCGTGGCCTATGCAGACGTCGACACTGAAGAAACACCGGCAGTTGCACACGAGCTTTCGCGTCCCAGCGGGTTCCAGTCGTTCAATGAGACGAAAGAAGCGCTCGAGCAGCAGCGCGCGTCGGGCGAGGTCCTCGCCGCGATCAGCAGCTCGATCGCCGATACGACACCGGTTTTCGAAAGAATCGTGGCGAGCTGCGAGCGACTGTTCGCTGGCAAAGTGATTTCGATCAACCTACTCGGCGATGACGGCCGAGTCCACATGGCCGCCTATCATGGCCCGGACAAGGAGAAGCTCAGCCAGGCCGTGTACGGGGTGGACGAGCGCGATACCGGCACCTCGAGGGCGATCGCTCGTCGCACGGTCCTGCACTATCCCGACATCGCGAACGACACCGACGTGCCTCCGGGCATCGCCCTCGGCTCCGCCGCCGTCGGCGTCAAGGCGGCGATTGTTGCTCCGATGATCTGGGAGAGCCACGGCATAGGCGCCATTTTCGTCGGTCGCGACTACGTAGGCCCGTTCTCCGATAAGGAGATCGCGCTGCTCAAGACCTTCGCCGACCAGGCCGTGATCGCGATCCAGAACGCTCGCCTCTTCCATGAAATCCAGGACAAGAGCCGGCAGCTCGAAGTCGCAAACAAGCACAAGTCCGAGTTCCTGGCCAACATGTCGCACGAGCTCAGGACGCCGCTCAACGCGATCATCGGCTTTTCCGAAGTGCTGCTCGAGCGACTGTTCGGCGAGCTCAACGAAAAGCAGGACGACTATCTCAAGGACATCCATTCCTCGGGCCGGCACCTGCTCACGCTCATCAACGACATCCTCGATCTGTCGAAGATCGAGGCTGGGCGGATGGAGCTGGAAGTTTCTTCTTTTGACCTCGCCTCCGCGCTGTCCAACGCGATGACGCTGGTGCGCGAACGCGCGCAGCGCCACGGCATCGCGCTCGAGCAACAAGTCGATCCGCAGCTCGGCGAAATCACTGCCGACGAGCGCAAATTCAAGCAGATCCTGGTCAACCTGCTCTCGAACGCGGTCAAGTTCACGCCGGACGGCGGAAGAATCGATGTGAACGCGCGCCGTGAGGACGATAATGTCGTAATCGCCGTGCACGACACCGGGATCGGCATTGCGGCGCAGGATCAGGCCGCCGTGTTCGAGGAATTCCGGCAAGTCGGTCGCGACTATACCAACAAGCAGGAAGGCACCGGACTCGGGCTTACGCTGACGAAAAAGTTCGTCGAGCTGCACGGCGGGCGGATCTGGCTCGATAGCGAACCGGGCAAGGGATCGACCTTTACCTTCACCATTCCGGTAGACCATGAGCGAGGCGAGAGAAGCTAGGACCGAAGCTCGCGTCGCCGCGATTGGCCGCGGCCGACACGACCTGGTTTCAGTCGCTACACGCGTACAACGAGGCCTCCGATGAGCCTGATCCTGATCGTCGAAGATAACGAGAAAAACCTGAAACTGGTCCGCGACGTCCTCCAGGTCAAGGGCTTCTCCACGCTCGAGGCGGGGACGGCCGAAGACGGCATCACGCTCGCGCGAGAGAGCAAGCCCGACCTGATCCTGATGGACATCCACCTGCCGGGTATGAGCGGCATCGAGGCGCTCAAGGTGCTGCGCGCCGAGGCGGCGACAGCGGCGATCCCGGTGATCGCGGTGACCGCGTCGGTCATGCAGCAGGACCGCAAGCAGATCACCGAAGCGGGCTTCGATGCCTACGTCGGCAAGCCGATCAACCTCAAGGAATTCCTGGATGCGGTGCGCGCCGCGCTGGAGCGCAAGGAGGCCGCGAAATGAGCGCGGCGGCGAAAGTGCTGGTTGTCGACGACACGCCCAATAACGTGAAGCTTTTGTCCGACCTGCTGTCGGTCAAGGGCTACACCGTTGCAACCGCCGCCAACGGAGAGGAGGGTCTCGTCAAGCTCGCCTCCGAGAAACCCGACTTGGTGCTGCTCGACGTGATGATGCCGGGCCTGTCGGGCTACGATGTCTGCCGCCGTATCCGCGCCGACGCATCGACCGCGCTGCTGCCCGTCGTGCTCGTCACCTCGCTCGATCCGGCGCAGGAGCGGGTCAAGGGAATCGAGGCTGGCGCCGACGATTTCCTCTCCAAGCCGATCAACCAGCCCGAGCTCTTCGCGCGCGTGCGCTCGCTGCTGCGGGTGAAAGCGCTGCAGGACGAGGTCGCACGCCAAGCCGACGCTCTCAAGCAATGGAACCTGAAGCTCGAAGAACGCGTCAATGAGCAAGTCGCCGAGCTCCAGCGACTTGGTCAGCTCAAGCGCTTCTTTTCTCCGCACGTCGCCGACGCGATCGTCACGGCGGGCGAGAAGTCGATCCTGGCGCCTCATCGCCGCGAAATATGCTACGTCTTCACCGATCTGCGCGGGTTCACGGCGTTCACCGACGCTTCCGAGCCGGAAGAAGTCGAGGCGGTGCTGCGCGAATACCACGCGACGATGGGGGCGATCATTACCCGGCACGAGGGCACCATCGACCGCTTCGCCGGAGACGGAATCCTGATCTTCTTCAACGATCCGCTGCCGCTGGCCGACGCGGCGCCGCGTGCCGCGCTTACGGCGCTCGAAATGCAAACAGCGTTCGCGCCGTTGCGCCAGCGCTGGGTGAAGCTCGGCTACGATCTCGACCTCGGCATCGGCATCGCGCACGGTTATGCCACGCTCGGCGCGTTTGGCTTCGAGGGGCGCTGGGATTATTCTGCCATCGGCAGTGTGGTGAATCTGGCTGCTCGGCTGTGCGGCGAAGCGCGGCACGGGCAGATTCTGATCGACCGGCGCACGTGCGCGAAGCTGGAAGACGCGGACGTCGAAGTAGACCTGACACATCGGCAGTTGGTTTTTTTGCGATCGTAACGAAAGGAGCTGAACTATGGACGCGGTGAAACAACTTACGAAGCACTCGCTTTGGATATTGGTGGGCGCGCTGACCGTCTCGCTTGCAGGCTATTCCGTTTCGGTACTAGGCGACGAGGTCAAGGTCACGCTCAGCGGAGATCAGGAAATCCCTCCTGTGACGACCTCTGCCACGGGAAGTGGCACCATCACCGTCGGAGAAGACAAGTCGGTCAGCGGCAAGGTGACGATCTCGGGGATGACGCCACTGGTTGCGCACATCCATGAAGCCGCTGCGGGTACGAATGGTCCGATCATCATTCCTTTGACCAAGACTTCCGACACGGTCTGGGTGGTACCGGCAGGCGCAAAATTAACCGATGCGCAGTATGCAAGCTACAAGGCTGGCAATCTTTACTACAATTTTCACACCGAGGCGCACAAGAGCGGAGAGATTCGCGGGCAAATCAAACCGTAACCACCGCTCATTCAAGCACCCTATCGGCGCGCAATACGAGCTCGCGTGGAATGGCGAGTCCTAGCGCCCTGGCGGTCTTGCTGTTGATGACCAGCCTCAGCACCGTAGGCTGTT
>WNFV01009254.1_pt1 | contig 10924 bp, 8 predicted proteins | sample 5400101 | NCBI WGS metagenome assembly WNFV01 (sample SAMN13153361, study PRJNA577476) | soil metagenome | isolation source: 115 cm soil or saprolite under grassland replicate 1 | place: USA:California | collected 2016-06-15
CGAGGAGCTCCGGTACCTCATTCTGGCGATCCAGCGCGAGGGCAACCGGCTGCTGGCCGCGGAGCTCCGCCCGCTCGACCTCACGCCGTCCCAGGCCGAGGTGATCCGGGTCCTCCGCGACCACGGCCCGCTGACCTTGACCGCTCTCGGCGAGCTGCTGGTGTGCGAGACCGGAACGAGCCCGAGCCGGCTGGTCGACCGCCTGGTCGGGCGCGGGCTCGTCCAGCGCGACACCGACCCGGACGACCGGCGCTACCTGGCCCTGAGCCTGACGACCGAAGGCAAACGCCTGAGCCGCCGGGTGGTCAGCTGCGAGGAGCGCCTCTACCGCACCATCGACGGTCTGGTCGCCGATCACCCGGTCGAACCGACGATCGAAACCCTGCGCGCACTGGCCGACGCCTTCCCGTCCGGCCAGGCCCTGGCCCGCCGCCGCGAACGCGAGGAACGACCATGACAACCCAGCAAGGCGAAATCACTGTCGGCGCTCCTGTGGAGGAGGTACGCCGAGTCCTGCTGACACCCCTCGAGCTGGCCGACTGGAACCCGGCCTTCACGTCGATCTCCGGCCCGGCCGTTCCGGAGGTCGGTACGACGTACGCCATCCGGGTGCGACCGGGCTTCAACGGCACACTGGAGTACGCCGCCATCACCCCGGAGCGAATCGACATCGACTGGCAGGTCCCCGGCCTCCACGAGAAGGGAACCTGGACGCTGCACCCGTCCGGTGACGCGACGATCGTCCGCCACAGCTTCAGCCACGCAGGTCCGCTGTCCGTCGCGCTACACCGCGCGTTCCAGGGCGTAGCCGACCTCCGCCTCAGCAGACTGGCCGACCGGGTGTCCCAGGCATGACGGGTCTCAGCCGAAGTGGGCGCCGGGTTTGCGGTAGCCGCGCAGCAGGTCCCTGGAGATGATCAGGCGCTGCATCTCGTCGGTCCCCTCGAAGATGCGCCAGAGCCGGAACTCCCGGTACCAGCGCTCGATCGGGAGCTCCTTCGTGTAGCCCATGCCGCCGTGGATCTGCAGGACCCTGTCCGCCACCCGGTTCACCGCGTTCGAGCCGTACAGCTTCGCGATCGCCGAGTCGTGCTGGGAATTCTCGCCCTGGTCGACGCCCCAGGCCGCGCGCAGCACCAGCCAGCGGGCGGCTTCGAGGTCGACCTCGGAGTCGGCGATCATCCACTGGATGGCCTGGTTGTCACCGATCGTGCGGCCGAAGGTCTCGCGGGTGTTCGCGTACTCGATCGCGAGCTGCAGCAGCCGTTCGCAGGCGCCGATGCCGCGGGCCGGGATCAGGTAGCGGCCCTTGATGATCCAGCGCATCGCCAGCTCGTAGCCCTTCCCGATCTCACCCAGCACATGGTCCTGCGGCACCCGGACGCCATCGAACGACAGTGAGGCCGGCTCGGCCGGGCCCATGGTCTGGATCGGCTGCGAGGTCCAGCCGCGGTCGCGGTCGACCAGGAACGCGGTGAACCCGCCCTGCGGCCCCAGCGACGCGTCGGTGACGGCGATGACGATCGCGAAGTCGGCGTCGTTGCCGCCGGTGATGAACGTCTTCTCGCCGCGGATCACCCACTCGTCGCCGTCGCGCCGGGCAGTGGTGCGGATCGCGCGGGTGTCGGACCCGGCGCCCGGCTCGGTGATCGCGAAGCACGACCGGCGGTCGCCGGCGATGGTCGGCAGCAGGTACTCCTTGCGCTGCTGGTCGTTCGCCTCGTACAGGATGTTGTCCGCCTCGCCGCCGAAAATGAACGGCACGAACGACCGGCCGAGCTCGGCCGTGACCAGCGCCTGGTCGACGGCGGACAGGTCCATCCCGCCGTATTCGGCCGGAGTGCTCAAGCCCCAGAACCCGAACGACCTCGCCTTCTGCTGCAGCTCGTGCCGCACCGACGGATCCAGCCCGGCCTGGCCGGACCGCTCGCGCAGCAGCACCTCCTGCTCCAGTGGCATCAGCTCGCGGCGGACGAACTCCCGCGTGGTGTCGCGGATCCCCCGCTGCTCCTCGGTCAGTGCGAAGTCGACCATCGCTCACTCCCAGGCTCTTGTTTTCTCGACAGAGTGTCGAATATCGTCAACGGCATGTCAATGAGTCGGCTGGCCGGCCTGACCGCCGTGGTGACCGGCGGCGCCGCCGGAATCGGAGCCGCGACCGTACGGCGTTTCGCGGCCGAGGGCGCGACGGTCGTCGTCGCGGACCTGGACGAATCTGGCGCCAAGCAGCTCGCCGAGGACGTCGGCGGCCTGGCCGTCGCCCTGGACGTCGCAGACACCGACGCGGTCCGCGACGTCTTCGCCGGGATCGGCCCGGTCGACGTCCTGGTGAACAACGCCGGCGGCGACCGGACCGCCTTCTTCGTCGACACCACCCCAGCGGACTGGGACCGGTGGATAGCTGTCAACCTGCGCGGCACGCTGGCCTGCACCCACGCCGTACTGCCGGGGATGCAGGAGCGTCGCCGCGGCGCGATCGTGAACGTCGCCAGCGAGGCCGGCCGGGCCGGACTGGCCGCTGGCGCGACGTACTCGGCGTCGAAGGCGGGCGTGCTCGGCTTCACCAAGGCGATCGCCCGCGAGGCGGCCCGGTACGGCGTGCGCTGCAACGCGGTCGCGCCCGGGCCGATCGAGACCAGGATGCTGGCCGACCTCGGCTTGTCCGGCGACCTCGGCGCCAAAGTCCGGCAGGCGATGGTGGCGGGCACGATGCTGCGCCGGGCCGGTACGCCGGACGAGGTCGCGGCCGGGATCGCCTTCCTGGCGTCGGACGACGCGTCGTTCATCACCGGCCACACCCTCTCCGTCAGCGGCGGCGGGTACGTCTAGCCCTTGTTCAGCGCACTCCTGGGAGGTCCCGATGGAACTGTTGCCCCTGGCAACCATGGTCGCCGAGCTGCGCGAGCCGAAGGTGCTGCCGAAGACGCCCGCCGGTACCAGGATGATCTACGAGGTCGAGTCCGGCTACCTCAGCGGCGAGCGTCTGACAGCCAAGCTGCACGGGAGCGCGGCGGCGGACTGGCTGCTGGTCGGGCCTGACGGCACCGGCACCCTCGACGTCCGGTCGCTGGTCGAGACCGACGACGGCGCGCTGGTCTTCATCCAGTACCGCGGCCGGGTCGACCTGAGCGTGCCCGGCGCGCCGCTGTACTCGACGCCGCGGTTCGAGACCGGCGACCCGCGCTACGGCTGGCTGAACAAGATCCAGGCCGTCGGCAAGGGCGTGCTCGCCGGCAACACCCTCACCTACGAGCTCTACGAGCTGAGGTAGGTCAGCCGTGCTGCCAGATCCCGCCACCGGCCGGCCTGCGGTAGCCCAGGGCGGCATACGTCGCGTCGACCAGCGACTGGCCGCGGTCGTTCAGCGCGGTCCCGGCGCCCTGCCGGGTCATCGCGTAACCGAAGGACAGCCGGGCCCGCGGGTCGGCGAAGCCGATCGAGCCGCCGAACCCGAGGTGCCCGAAGGCGTCCTCGGACAGCAGCACGCCCTCCGAGTCGGCCGGTGGCAGCCGGCTGTTGTCGATCGCCTTGACGAAGCCGAGGCTGAACCGGGTCGGCACCAGCAGCACAGCGTCGACGGAGCCCGCCGAGGCGACGGCGGCCATCTGCTGCACCTGGAACTCGTCCACCAGCGGAGCGCCGCCGTTGGCGAGGGGGCGGTACAGACCGGACAGCCCGCGGGCGTTGGTGAACCCGCCGGTGGCGCCGATCACCGCGGCGTGGGCGGCTCTGGTGTCGGCCTCGCCCGGGTTCATGTAGCCGCCGTTGTTGAGCAGCATCAGCCCGGCAGCAGAGGCCGGGTCGGTCATCGCGGCGGCGAAGACACTCGGCACCGCCGCACCCAGTGCGGCCAGATCCGCCGGCACGGTGTGCAACACCCGCGGCTCCGCCTCCTCGGGCACGCCGATCCAGAAGTCGAGGCCCAGCGGTTCGGCCACCTCGGTGCGGAAGAACTCGTCGAGCGGCTTGCCGGACACGCGACGTACCACCTCGCCGACCAGGAATCCGAAGGTCAGCGCGTGGTAGCCGTGCCGGGTGCCGGGCTCCCACAGCGGCTCGGCATCGGCCAGCGCCGCGGTCATCAGGTCCCAGTCGTAGAAGGCGCCCGGCGGCAGCGGCTCGCGGAGCCCGGCCAGCCCGGCCTGGTGATTCAGCAGGTGCCGGACCAGCACACTCTCCTTGCCGTTCTTGCCGAACTCCGGCCAGTAGTGCGCGACCGGGGTGTCGAAGTCGAGCTCACCGCGCGACGCCAGCACGTGTGCGCAAACCGCCACCGCACCCTTGGTGCTGGACCAGACGTGCACGAGCGTGTCCTCGGCCCAGCCGTCGCCGCCCCACAGGTCGACCACGGTCTCGCCGTCGACCGTCGCGTGCACGGCGGCGGCGAGCTCGCCACGCTCGGCGAAGTTGCGCTCGAACTCGTCCCGGACGGCGCCGAACTGGTCCGCACAGGTGCCCTGGATCTCCATAACAGCAGCACAGCACCCGATCCTCGCCCGGCACAGTCGGGAACCCTCAACAGCTAGGCCTAAATTGCGGGTTCATTCGTCGCATCTCGTGGTTCTTGTGGAAAACGCGGTCACCTGGCCGCCGGCGTGCAGCCGACCGGTTTTCCACAAGAACCACGAGATGCGACGAATGAACCACTAAATCTGGGAGGTACGCCGATGCTGGTGGCACGCGACGCCGAGCTCGAGCAACTGCTGGGGACGGCGGCCAGGACGGCGACGGACGGGCTGGTGACAGCGGTCGTCCGCGGTGAGGCCGGGATCGGCAGGACCGCCGTTCTCGGCGCCGTGTCGGCCGGGCTGCGGGAGCGCGGCTGGCAGATCCTGTCGATCGAGGCGGACGACCTGCGCGGGCGGACGCCGTACGGCGCGGTGGTCGCCGGCTGTCGGGCCTTCGCCGGCCACGCGCAGAACAGTTTCGCCGACCGGCTGCGTGCGGCCGCGGTCCGGGCCCTGGATGTGCTGGCGGTCGAGCCCGACGCCGAGCCGGAGCTGTGGTTCGGACGGGCCGAGGAGGCGATGACCCGGCTGCTCACCGGGCTCACGTCGACCGGTCCGGTGGCGGTCTGCGTCGACGACGCCGAGCGACTCGACGGCGACTCGCAGGCCCTGCTGACGGCGGTGCTGCGGCGGCTGGCGGCCGCGCCGGTCGCCCTGGTCGCCACCACCCGCGCGAAGGACCTCCTCGACGGCACGACCGTCGAGCTCGACCCGCTGGACGCGGCGGCGATCGCCGCGATCACGGCTCCGGTGCTCGGAGGTACGCCGGACGACGCGTTGACGGGCGACCTGCACGAACGGTCGGACGGCAATCCGCTGCTCGCGCTCGAGCTCGCGCGCTCGCTCGCCGGGCGGGTCGAGGTGTCGGGCGGCCGGGCGGCCCGTCCGGCCGGCGTCCGGATCGCGCTGACCGGGCGGCAGGCGTTGCTCCGCCGGCTGGCGCCGCTGCCGCCGGACACGTCCGCCGTCGCACGGGCGGTCGCGGTCCTCGGCCGGGTTCGGACCGACCAGCTCGGCCTGCTGGCGGAGATCACCCGGTTGCCTGTGGCAACGGTTGCCGCGGCCTTCGACGACCTGGTCGACCAGGACCTGCTGCGACCGCGGGACGGCTCGTACGGGTTCGGCCACGAGCTCGTCCGGGAGGCCCTGTACGACGAGGCCGGGCCGGCGTGCCGGCGGTTGCTGCACGGCCAGGTGGCGGAACGGCTCGGCGAGGACCGGCGGCGCGGCGTACACGTCGATCTGCTCGAGCTGGCGTGGCACGTGATGGAGTCGGCCGCGCCCGGTGATGCCGCGGCGGTCGACCTGCTGCGCGAGGCCGCCGCGCTGGCGAAGACCCGGGCGCCGGAGCGGGCGGTGGAGCTGACCGGGCGGGCTCTCGAGCTGGCGGACGACGCGCGACGGCCCGGTTTGCTCGGCATCCGGTGCCGGGCGCTCGTCCGTACCGGGCGTCCGGCGGATGCGATCGAGCCGGGGCTCGCCGCACTGGCCGCGCTACCGCCGGGCGACGAGCGGACCCGGACGCTGACCGCCGTGCTGGGCAGCCTGTTCAGCACCGGCCGGACCGCGGAGGCGTTGCGGCTGGTCGAGTCCGAGCACGACGCGGGGTCAGCCGGGTTGCACGCACAACGCGCGTTGCTGCTGGTGTTCGCGGGCCGGGACGCCGACGCCGCCACCGAGGCCGCGCGGGCCGAGGCCCTCTTCGCCGGTGGCGCCGAGGCGGTCGTGGTGCACTGCCAGCTCGCGGTGGTGATGTCGATGCTGGTCCGGCAGGACCGGATGATCTCGCACGTCGACGCCGCGCTGGCCGCCGCAGGCCCGTCGGAGTTATTGCGCCGGCAGGCCCTCGCGCTCGGCGCCTGCATCACGTCCCTGTCCGGGTTCGTCGCCGACGCCTCCGAGCGGCTCCGCGCGGTCGGCTCGGGTCTGGCATTCGACGGCGAGCTGCTGGTCGCGCGGGTGGCCGTCGACTGGCTCGGCGGCAACTGGGACACGGCCCTGCAGGGCATCGCCCGGGCCGGCCACGAGCCGCGGATCGAGCAGCAGCCGTTGCTGGCCGGGGCGATCCGCGCGATCGAGCTCGACATCCGTACCTGGCGCGGCGAGCCGGAGCACGCGGCCCAGCTCGCCGCCCGGCCGGCCCCCGCCGCGCGCAACATGGCGAACCTGTACGCGCTGTCGATGGCGAACCACCTCGCCGAGCTCGGCGACGTCGACGCCGCCCTGGCCGCCCTGGACGATCAGCTCCGCGAGCCGGGCTCAGCGCCGTACGCGTGTGTGCTGCTCGCCCGCCGGATCGAGCTCGAGCTGGACCGCGGCGGCCGGCCCGGCACCGACCTGCTGGTCGAGGTCGCCGCGCGGCGGCGGTCGCCGTGGACGCACACGGTGCTGCACCGCGCGACCGGCCTGGCGGACGGCGACCCGGAGGCCTTGCGCCGGTCCGTCGAGGTCGCGGCGGCGGGTGGTCTGGTCTTCGAACGGGCCCGGTCGCAGCTCGCGCTCGCCCGCGTCGATCCGCGGGCCGTGGACGAACTGACCGAGGCCTACCGGACGTTCCAGCGGCTGGGCGCGCACGGGTTGCGGCGTACCGCCGGGGCGCGGCTGCGGGAGCTGGGCGCGAAGGTGCCGCGGGCGCGGTCGCGCGCGGGCGGGCGGCTGACCGAGTCGGAGGAACGGATGGCCCGGCTGGTCCAGCAGGGCATGCGCAACCGGGAGATCGCGACCGCGCTGCACTACAGCCCGCGCAGCGTGGAGGTCTACCTGTCCCGGATCTACGCCAAGCTCGGCATCTCCTCGCGGCTCGAGCTGGCCCGGCTGCTGGACGGCGCTTAGGGGGTGTCTCCTTAGATGTTGTGGCTTCCGCAGTGGTAAGCCGTTCGTGAGGGACGTTTGATGGGTGGCGGAGGTAACCAGATGAAAGCGATCCAGATCACCGAGTACGGCGGTCCCGAGGTGCTCCGGTACGTCGACCTGCCGGAGCCGGAACCGCAGGCCGGTTACAGCACCGTGCGGGTGAGCCGGGCCGGCGTCAACTACGCCGACACGCACCAGACGGAGAACACGTACCTGACGCCGACCAACCTGCCGGTGGTGCCCGGCGCCGAGGTCGCCGGCACGACGGACGACGGCCGCCGGGTGGTCGCGCTGCTGCCCTCCGGCGGCTATGCGCAGGTCGCCGCGGCGCCGGACTCGCTGACCTTCGACATCCCCGACGGCGTCGATGACGGCCAAGCGGTGGCGCTCGCCCTCCAGGGCGTCACCGCCTGGCATCTGCTGACGATGTCGAGCCACCTGGCCAAGGGCGAGTCGGTGGTCGTGCACGCCGCGGCGGGCGGCGTCGGGTCGATCGCGGTCCAGCTGGCGAAGCAGTTCGGCGCCGGCCGGGTGATCGCGACCGCGTCGTCCGCCGAGAAGCGGGCGCTGGCTATCGAGCTCGGCGCGGATGTCGCCGTGTCGCCCGACCCCGACGACCTCAAGGACCGGCTGATCGAGGCGAACGGCGGCCGGCGGGTGGACGTGGTGCTGGAGATGGTGGGTGGCGCCGTCTTCGACGAGTCGCTGCGCGCGGTGGCGCCGTTCGGGCGGCTGGTGACGTTCGGGCAGGCGTCCCGGCAGCCGGCGACACCGGTCGACCCGGCGCGGTTGATGGCGGCGTCGCGGACGGTGGCCGCCTTCTGGCTCGGGCACTGCTTCCGGCGGCCGGAGCTGATCGCCGAACCTCTGCGCGAGCTGTTCCGGCTGACCGCCGACGGGGTGCTCCGTCCGGTGGTCGGCGAGACCTATCCCTTGTCCCAGGCGCGGGCGGCGCACGAAGCGATACTCAGCCGCCGCACCGTCGGCAAGCTGCTGCTGGACCCGGCGTCATGAGCACCATCGCGGATCTTCCGTTCCTGTCCGCCGAACGGTTCGGCTCCGAGCCCGCGCTGCAGTACCGGTCGGACGAGGGCTGGTCCCAGCAGTCGTTCAGCGAGCTGGCGGACGTCGTACAGGACATCGCGCTGGGACTCGCGGCGTCCGGCGTCGGGCCCGGCGACCGGGTCTGCATCATGGCCGAGACCACCCCTGCGTGGACCCATGCGGGACTCGCCGTCCTGGCGGCAGGCGCCGTCGTCGTACCGATCTATGCCACGTCATCCGCTGAGGAGTGCGCATGGGTCATCGAGGACTCCGGCGCCCAACTGGTGCTGTGTGCCTCCGACCTGATGTCGCGGCTGCCACCCGATGCGCGGGTGCTGTCGCTGGAGTCCGGGTTGTCGTCGCTGGCTTCGCGCGGTCGTGCCGAGGGCGATCCGGCCGAGCTGGACCGGCGCCGCAAGGCCGTCCAGGCGAGCGACACGGCGCTCATCATCTACACGTCCGGTACGACGGGCCGGGCGAAGGGGTGCCTGCTCACGCACCGGAACTGGCTGCGCGTGTGCGAGCTGACCGAGGAGCTCAACTACATCCGCCACCACGACGTGGTGTACCTGTTCCTGCCGCTGGCGCACGTGTTCGCGCAGATGGTGCAGTTCGCGTCGGTGAGCATCGGCGCCACCCTGGTGTTCTGGGGCGGCGACGTGACCCGGATCGTGCCCGAGCTGGCCGAGGTACGGCCGACGTTCTTCCCCTCGGTGCCGCGCATCTTCGAGAAGGTCCACGCCGCGCTGATGGCCTCCGGCGCTCCGCCGGAAGCGCTGTACGACAAGACGCGGGCAATCTTCGGCGGCCGCCTGCGGCAGGCGCTGAGCGGTGCGGCGCCGATCGCGCAGGAGGTGATCGAGTTCTTCCACGCGGCCGGCGTACCGCTGCTCGAGGGGTACGGCCTGACCGAGACGACCGGCGTCGGCACCGTCAACACGATCTCGTCGTACCGGCCCGGGTCCGTCGGCATGCCGGTGCCGCAGGTGGAGCTGCGGCTCGCCTCCGACGGCGAGATCGAGATGCGCGGGCCGCACGTGTTCGGCGGCTACTGGAACAACCCCGCGGCGACGGCCGAGGTGCTGTCCGCCGACGGTTGGTTCTCCACCGGCGACCTCGGCGCCATCGACGACGACGGATTCGTCCGGATCACCGGACGCAAGAAGGACATCATCGTCACCGCCGGCGGCAAGAACATCAGCCCGGCCAACCTGGAGAACGACCTGCGCCAGTCGCCGTGGATCTCGCACGCCGTCGTGTACGGCGACCGCCGCCCCTACCCGGTCGCGCTGATCACGCTGGATGCCGACACCGTCCCGGCGTGGGCGGCGGCGTCCGGCGTCTCCGTCCCCTCGCCCGAAGTGGAGGCGCTCATCACGTCCGTGGTCGAGTCGGTGAACGCTCGCTACTCCAAGGCCTCGCAGATCAAGCGGTTCGCGATCCTGGACCAGGACCTGACGGTGGAGGCCGGCGAGCTGACCCCGAGCCTCAAGATCAAGCGGCGGGTGGTGGCGGACAACCACGGGTCGGTGATCGAGTCCCTCTACACATGAAAGGGCTCCCCGCGCACCCGGAAGAGCTCACTTACCCTTGCTGCCTTCCGGCCCTGGGGGAGTTGGGCGAGATACCGCCACGCGGGGAACCTCGCACGAGTGTACGCGACGCCCGGTCACTGGCTTGAACTGCCACCTAGGTTGGAGCCGTGACGAACCTCGACCTCGGTCCGATCGGCATCGCAACCGGCCTCGACAGCAGCCCGGCGTCGCTGGAGGCGGCCACGGTCGTCGAGGACCTCGGCTACCCGACCCTGTGGCTGAACGGCGGCCCGCTGCCCGGCCTGTCCACGGTGTCCGACGTGGTGCGCGCCACGTCGTCGATCCGCGTGGCGACCGGCATCCTCGCCATCGTCAAGTACGACGCCGCCGGCGTCGCCGATCTGTATCGATCTCTCGAAGCCGAGCATCCCGGCCGGCTGGTGGTCGGCCTCGGCGGCGCCCACGGCCCGAACCCGATCCGGACGCTGAACGGCTATCTGGACGCGCTCGACTCGATCCCGACCTCGCGCTGCCTGCTCGCCGCCCTCGGCCCCCGCATGCTCAAGCTCGCCCGCGACCGCGCCGCCGGTGCGTACCCGGTCCTGATCACCCCCGCGTACGCCGAACAGGCGCGGGCGATCCTCGGTGCGGACCCGGTCCTGGGCGTGCAACAGCTGGTCGTCCTCGAGCGCGACGCATCCCGCGCCCGGGAGATCGCCCGCCGGCCGCTGAGCTTCCTTCTCCGAGTCCCCGCGTACGCCGCAAGCTTCCGCCGCCAGGGCTTCACCGACGACGAGATCGACCGCATCGACGACCGCCTGGTCGACGCCGTCATCGCCTGGGGTGACTCCGACGCGATCGCCGCACGCGTCTCCGAGTTGCACGCCGCAGGCGTCGACCACGTCGCCCTGAGCATCCAGACCGGCCGCCCCGACCAACCCCTCCCCGAGTGGCGCGAGCTGGCCACCGCCCTGCTCCCGCAAC
>WNFV01009258.1_pt1 | contig 10922 bp, 10 predicted proteins | sample 5400101 | NCBI WGS metagenome assembly WNFV01 (sample SAMN13153361, study PRJNA577476) | soil metagenome | isolation source: 115 cm soil or saprolite under grassland replicate 1 | place: USA:California | collected 2016-06-15
GCCGTCAATACCGGCCTGACGAACACAGGCGTTGCGGCCCTGGCCATCAGCCCATCAGCGCCGCCCGCGCTCTTCGCTGGCACTGAGGGAGGCGTCTTCGATTACGAGAGTTCCGGCGGACTTTCGTTCTGCGGGCCGGGTTCGAACACTCTCTGCTTGAACGGCGGCCGCTTCAAAGTGCAGGTGACCTGGCGGGTCCCCTCGCAAGGCACGAGTGGCGTGGGAGTGGCAACCGCCCTGACGAGCGACACAGGCGACTTCTGGTTCTTCAGCAGCAATAACCTCGAGCTGGTAATCAAGGTCGTGGATGGCCGGGCCTTCAACGGCAGGTTCTGGGTATTCTACGGCGCGCTATCCGACGTCGAGTACACGATCACGGTAACGGACACACAAACAGGAGCGGTGAAGACCTACTTCAACCCGCACGGACACCTCGCCAGCGTGGCGGATACGGCAGCCTTCGCGGCGACGGGGGAGGCGTCCGTCCAGAGCACAAGTGCACGTTCGAGTGCCGCTCCGACTCGGGTGGCCGTCTGTAGCTCGGACCCGACCTCTTTGTGTCTGAACGGGAGTCGGTTCCGGGTCCAGGTGAGCTGGCGCGCAGTCAATATCGGGACGAGCGGGGTTGGTCAGGCCGTCCCGCTGACCTCGGATACCGGTTATTTCTGGTTTTTCAGCGGCAACAACATCGAGCTGGTCCTCAAAGTCGTGGACGGGCGAGGGTTCAACGGGCACCTCTGGGTCTTCTACGGCGCGCTATCCGACGTCGAGTACACGATCACGGTGACGGACACGCAGACGGGAGCGGTGAAGACCTACTTCAACCCGCAGGGACAGCTCGCCAGCGTCGCGGACACCGCGGCGTTCTAGCTTCGAGGTCATCAAGCGCTCTCACCCGAGAGACCTGAGCGCCCTCCCTTGGGAACTTGGATCCGCGGGCATCTGGCGCCCCGGAACCGTGCCATATTCACGAGAGGGCACACTCGATCGACGGGCTTCTTTCTTGGAATCTGGTGGCGGTGCAGGGACTTGAACCCCGGACACAGCGGATATGAGCCGCTTGCTCTAACCAACTGAGCTACACCGCCGCGGCGGAAGGACCGCGGATGCTACCACAGCGATGTGGTGAATCGCGGCGGTCGTCGCACGCTCCGGGCGACCGTATACTCGTCGCATGCCCGGCCCCTTCGACGGCTGCCAGGTTTGCGGCGAGGCGTTCTCCTACAGCCTCAGTCGCTGTCCCCTTTGTCATCGCACGGTCTGCGATAAGTGCGCCGTGCGGCGGGGCGGCTGCCTGTTCTGCGGCGAATTGTGCGCCCACAGCTTTTTCTTCGGCGAGTCGGACGAGGAATCCGAGACCCCGGAAGCCCAAAGAGAGGAATGAGCTCAGCCGAGGCCCCCGGAATGAGCTCTCCGGAGGCCCCCGCGCCGACCCGCCCTTCGGTCTTCGGGCGCTTCTTCTGGAGAGATCCCAACACCCAGTTCCTTCTGCTCGCGGCGGCCGTGGGCGTCGCCGGCGCCTTCGGGGCGATCGGGTTCCGCGCCCTCTCGGTTCGGCTGACGAAGCTTCTCTTCGACGCCGAGGACATCGTCGCCGGAGGTGAATCGCTCCCGCCGCTTCTCCGCATCTTTCTGCCGGCCGCGGGCGCCTTCGTCGGCGGCTCGATCCTTCGCCTTCTCGCCGCGACCGCCGGCTCGCACGGGATCTCCCAGATGATCGAAGTGGTCCATCTCGGCCGCCGCGCCGTGCGGCTGCGCCCGACCATCGGCCGCGCCGCCGCCTCGCTCGCCGTCATCTCGACCGGAGGCTCCGAAGGCCGCGAGGGGTCGATCATCCAGATGGGCGCCGCCTTCGCTTCGGCGCTGTCCCGGATCGTGAAGGTGTCTCCCGAGCGGGCGCGCATCCTCGCCGCCTGCGGAATGGCTGCGGGCGTCGCGGGCGCTTACAACACTCCGATCGCGGCGACGCTCTTCGTCCTCGAGGTCGTCGTCGGCTCCTTCTCGATGGCGCTCTTCGGCCCCGCCGTGGTCTCCGCCGTGATCTCGACGGTGCTCGTGCGGTTTCTCCTGGGCGACGAGCCGGTCTATCAGGTCGCCCCGTTCCGGTTGGAGTCGATCCTGGAGTTCCTGCCCTTCGCGGCGATCGGCCTGACCTCGGGGATCGCCTCGGCGTTCTTCGTTCGCTCGCTGCGCGCCGCGAAGAAGCTCTTCACGTCGCTCAAGCTCTCTCTTCCGGTCTCGATGGCGATCGGCGGGGCGATCGTCGGTCTGATCGGCATCGTGCGACCCGAGGTGTGGGGAAATGGCTTCGGCGGAACGGATCGGATCCTCCGGGGGAACCCGTCGTTGCCCGTTCTCGCGGAGCTCTTCGCCGGGAAAATCGTCGCCACGTCGGCAACCATCGGATCCGGCGGCGTCGGCGGCGTGTTCACTCCGGCGCTGATGGTCGGAGCTTCGCTCGGCGGAATGATCGCGAAGCTGGCGCAGCTCGGTTTCCCGTGGATCGAGTCGCCCGTGGGGGGCTACGCGCTCTTGGGAATGGGCGGCCTCCTCGCAGGCGTGACGCGCGCACCGCTGCTGGCGATCATCATGATCTTCGAATTGACCCAGAACACCGCGGTCCTGCTCCCGATGATGGTGGTTTCGGTGCTCGCCGTCCTCTCGGCCAGGGCGCTGCAGAAGGAGTCGCTCTACATCGAGAACCTGCGCTCCGCCGGAATCGTTTGGGAGAAGACGCCGGAGGCGACCGCTCTCTCGTCTCTGAAGGTCTCCGACGTCATGCGCGAAGACGTCAAGCTGGTTCCGCGCGACATGCCGCTCGCCGAGATCGTCAACGCCTTCCTTCACTCGCGCAGCCTCTACCTCTACGTCGGCGACGAGCAAGGCCGGCTCTTGGGCGTCGTCGACCTGCACGACATCAAGGAATCGCTTCCGGAGCGCGACATCTCGAGTCTCGTGATCGCGGAGGATCTCGTCTCGCAGATCCCGTTCGTGACCCCTTCCGAGCCGTTGACGAGCGTCAACGAGAAGCTCTGGTTCCGGGATCTCGGGCAGCTGCCGGTCGTCGATTCGGCCGAGGAGCGGCGTTTCCTGGGGATCGTGACCCGGCGCGACCTCTTGGGCGCCTTCGACCGGGAGGTTCTCCGGCACAACCGGCTCGTCGCGCGCGTCCGGATGTTCCGGGAGGGCGGCACCGAGATGGACTACTTCGAGCTGCCCGAGAAGCACCGCCTGGTCCAGCTGGACGTACCGCCGGCGATCGAAGGTCGGACGGTCGCGGATTCCGGCCTGCGGACGCGCTACGGCGTCTCGGTCCTGGCGGTCAAACGGCTCACGAAGGAGGGTCTCGAACGCCGCTTCGTTCCGGGTCCTGCCGACCGGCTGCAGCACGGCGACGTCCTGATCGTGCTCGGTACCGACGAGGCGGTCACGCGCCTGCGCGCCGGGGCGGTCTGAAGCCCGGCTGGGCGCGGTTGCTATCCTTGAGCGGGATGGAGAGCGAAACGAGTCCAGCATGAAGAAGGGCGATGCGAGCGAGCTCGTTGCGATCCGCGGGAAGTGGCAGAAGGAGAGGACCCGGCTCTACGACCGGGATACGGGACTCCCCACGGTCGCGGCCGTCATGGACGACCTCGCCCTCCAGTTGCGGGAGAACGGCTCGCTTTCGATTCTCTCTTTCTGCCCGGGTTCCGAAGGACGGGTGGAGGAAGTCTGGGGCTGGCAGGCCTACGACGACCTCATGCTCGACTTCGTCCGGCGCCTGAAAGCATTCCAGACGGACGGGATCCTGCCGTCGGGGACTTTCTGCCTGCCGCACGTTTCGTCGGATGAGGTCCTGCTCGTGCTCGCGCCCGACTCCGACGTGCCGCACGCGCTGGGAGCGCTGGAGCAGAAGGCGGGCGAGCTCGATCAGCTGATTCGCGGATATCTCGCCGAGCGGGCCGACCTGCCCGGCCGCTTCCGTTCGTTCGTCGGCTCCGCGCGCGTTCTCTTCGATCTGCGGAGGCGACCGGAACGGCTCGTCTATCGCGGAATCCAGGAGGCGCGCGACCGCGTGACGCGCCAAACCGTCCGCGCGGAGATCCGCGGGGGAAGGCTTCTCCAGGAGGCGATCAATCGCCGCGACATGCAATCGCTCTTCCAGCCGGTCTTCGACCTCGTGACGGGAGAGATGATCGGCATGGAAGCGCTCTCCCGCGGTCCGAAGGGGAGCGAGTTCGAAGCCGGGGAGACTCTGTTCTCCCTCGCCGAGCGCACCGAGCTGCTCGCGCCGCTCGAACGCGTCTGCCGGGAGATCTCGATCGAGGCGGCGGCCCACGGACGCGACGGAAGAAAGCTCTTCATGAACCTCTCTCCGGCCGCCGCGTCCGACCCCGAGTTCCTGGGTCCGCGGTTCTGCGAACGGGTGCTGGCGCACGGGCTCAAGCCGGAGAACGTCGTTCTCGAGATCACCGAGCGCACGTACGTCGTGTACGAGACCCTGTTCCGCGAGGTCCTTTCGCGCTTCCGGGAGCAGGGCTTCGGCATTGCCGTGGACGACGTCGGGACCGGCTACAGCAGCCTTTCCTCGCTCGCCGAGATCGAGCCCGACTACCTGAAGATCGACAACGTCTTCGTGCGCGACATCGACCGGCGCAAGGTCAAGCAGGACCTGCTCGAAGCCTTGATGAGCTTCGCGCGGAAGATGAAGACGCGGGTGATCGCGGAGGGAATCGAAACGCCGGAGGAGCTGAAGGTCCTCCAGGCTCTCGACGTCCAATACGGACAGGGGTTCCTTTTGGCGCGTCCGATGCCGATCGAGCAAATCGACAACTACTCGCGCGTGAGGGTCTGAGCGCTTTCGCGGGGGGTTAGCTCAGCGGTAGAGCGCCTGCTTTACACGCAGGAAGTCGCAGGTTCGAAACCTGCACCCCCCACCATCTTCGTCTCCGGCTCCCTTGTGATCCGTTGTCGCGGCGCGTATCATGCGCCGTTCCGCGGGGTCGTAGTTCAGTTGGTTTAGAACGCCGGCCTGTCACGCCGGAGGTCGCGGGTTCGAGTCCCGTCGGCCCCGCCAAAGCTCGTCGCCCGATCACGCGACCTTCCCTCCGCGGTCGGAGAGCCGGAGCGCGGCCGATCAAGCCTTCCGGACCGGTTCAGCGCGGAACCTCGTCGCCGCCAGAACGCCGAGCACCCCGAAAAGCACCAGAACGACGAGCTGCGTGATCACGAACGGCGGCTCCTTCTGCGTCGGGGCGATCGCCTCTAGGGCAGGCACCTTCTCGAAGACCTGCACAACCAGCACGAAAACGTTCAGGTAGAGGGCCACCACGGCGCAGATCACGTAGACCCGACGCCAGGCGCCGGCGAGGTGAAGGGCGTAGAGGGCCACGATCGCAACGGCCAGCACCAACAGAGACACGATGCCGACCTTGTGAGACGGCAGAAGGTGATCGAACGGGAAGCCGAACCCGGTCACACACTGGTCGCCACAGTGGTCGCCAGAAAGAGCGCGGTCCAGGGGTCGAGTCGTTTGCCGCCGAGCAGACCGAACAGCGCGACGAGTCCCGAGCCGATTCCAACGAGGCTCAACACGACGTGCACGGTTGTGAAGGTCGAGGTCGTCAGGCCCCAGATCATGATGCGCCTCCGTTCGGATCCCTGGATCCTATGCCGCGCTCATCGGACAGCTCCGCACCACCCATCAGCGCCCTGCGGCCATTTTGCCGGACAGAGTCAGACAGGTGCTGCTCGCGCGGGCGACGAGGCTTCCGGTCTCATCCACGACATCGCACTCGACCAGACCAACGGTCTTGCCCCGCCTGACGACGTGACCCTCGGCGCGGAGTCGTGCCTTCCAGATCGGTTTCAGAAAGTTGATCTTCAGCTCGAGCGTGGTGAAACTTTCCCCCTCTTCCAGCGTCGACGCGTAGGCGATGCCCATCGCGGCATCGGCGATGTCACACAGAATTCCGCCGTGAAGCGTTCCCATCGGGTTGGCGTGCTGAGGCCCGGCTTCCATCTCGAAGACCGCTCTGCCGGGCGCGACCGCCACCAATTTGAATCCGACCAGCCGGGCCACCGGCGGGTCCGGCGCCTCCCCGCGAAGCATCGCTTGGACTCGTTCGAGCATCGTGGCCATGCGTTCGCGAAGCCTATCGCCCGGATCCGATTGGTCTATCCGTTGACAGACCCAGGGAGCTTCCGAACAGTTTGGATTCCGTCAGTTCCGACAGCAAGCCTCAGCGGTTGCGCAGCCCGGCTAGCTCCATAGCGAGCCGGCGTCGGACCGCGGAGATCCGGCCGATCACACCGATCACGCCGTTGCGCACCGACCGGGCGCGGCTGCCGCGCAGCGTCGCGACGCGGGTCATCCGGTCGGTGAAGGCCACCACCCGCTCCGCGACCGGCCGGCGGGTGTTCTCGTACTCGTCGAGCGGGCTCACGCCACTCCGCCCGGCCAGCACTGCAGCCAGCGCGTGGCCGAGCACGACCGCATCCTGGATACCGGTATTCATGCCCTGTCCGCCAGCTGGGCTGTGCACGTGCGCCGCGTCCCCGGCGAGCAGGATCCTGCCGGCGCGGTAGCGGTCGGCCACCCGGTGGTGGACCCGGAATCTGGAGCTCCAGACGATTTCGTCGACCCGGGCCGCCCCGGTGACCGGACCGCGCTCGTCTAGCAGGCGCTGCACGTCGGAGATGCCTGGCTGCTCCGGCGCGTCGTCCACGGTGGCCACCACCCGGTGTCGACCACCGGGGAGCGGAGCCACCACGACCAGCCCTTTGGGGGAGAAGAACAGCATCACCTCGTCGGCGCGCAGCGGCCACCTCATCCGGATGTCGGCGAGCACGAAGGACTGCTCGTACGTGTCGCCGGTGAAGCCAATTCCCGCACGATCGCGCACGGTGCTGTGCATGCCGTCGGCACCGACTGCGTACCGGGCGCGGACCGTCTGCGGCTGCTGCCCGTCGGCGGCAACGGTCACCGTGACGCCGTCCGAATCCTGCCGCAGGTCGGTGGCCAGATACGGACGGTGCACGTCGCCGCCCAGCTCGCGCAGCCGGCCGAGCAGGATCGCTTCGGTGATGTTCTGCGGAACCATCAGCGTGTACGGATAGCGGGTGGGCAGCGCGTCGAAGGGTATCGTGGCCAGCACGTGATCGCGGTCGCGAAGCGTGAACCGGGGTACGACGTGCCCCTCGATGCGCAGCCGGTCGGTGACCTCCAGCTCCTCCAGCACCTCGAGGGTACGGGCGTGCACCACGGCGGCGCGCGAGGTGTTGGCTCCCTCGGGAAGCCGGTCCACGAGGACGAACGAGACGCCCTCCGTGGCGAGCACGGCGGCGAGGGTAAGACCCGTAGGCCCAGCGCCGGCGATCACGACATCGGTAGTGGCGGGCAGTGTGCCCATCCTGCGCCTCCTATGCCGACGCGATCGCGGCCGTCACCCGGCGCCGTTCCGTCAGACGACCTCCCACCGGCGGGCGAGCCGGCGCGCGAGAGAGAAGAGAACGAGTGCCGCGGCCACGAGAACCGCGACCTGCGGCGCCAGCGCGACGATCGGCTCGTCTCGCCAGAAGACCTTCATGAATCCGTCGATCGCCCAGGCATTCAGCGTGACGAGGCCGATCTTCTGGACGCTCTCGGAAAGCAGGTAGCGCGGGAACATGCTGCCGCCGAGCGCCGACATCACGAGAATCAGGAGGTTCGAGAGCGCGACGAGCTGCATCCGCGTTCGCGACAGCGCGGCGAGCACGAGACCGAAGGCGGACGCGGCGAGAGCGGTGACGACCGTCATCACGAGGAATCCCGGAACGTGCCGGTGCAGCTCGAGGTCGAAGAAGAACTCGCCCCAGAGAAACATGACAGTCAATTGCGCCACGGCGACAGTCGCGAGATAGAGGAGCTTGCCGAGGAGAAGCTGGGTCATCGTCACGCGGGTCGAGAGAATGCGATCGAGCGTCCCGCTCTCGACCTCTTCGATCAGCGCGCCGCCGGCGCCCGCGGCCGAGAACAGGAGGAACATCACGCCGAGACCCGCCGCGAAAACGGCGACGGTCGGATTCTTTTTCTTCTCGCCCAAGACGTCCCGGACCTCCACGGACACGAGCCCCCCCTCGGCCTCGCCGGTCGCTGCCGGACCCGTCCTGCGCGTTTCCCGCCGGAGGATCTCGACGTTCTTTTGAAGCGTCGCCTTCTGCTCGGCCGTGAGCCCGCCTCCCCATCGGTCGATCTGCTGGATCCCCGTCTCGGCCATGACATCCGGCATCGACGTCATCGCGACCTTCTGGAGGAGTCCGTTGAAGACCTGCGGAGCGATCGGGTCCGAGGTGTCGGAAAGCACTTTCAACACGGGGCCGGCTCCCGCGCGTCCGAACCCGATGGGGGAGCTGCCGAAGCCGGGTGGGATGATCAGGGCGAGAGGAACGTCTCCGCTCCGGACGATCGCCTCCGCCGCGGCTGCGTCGGCGATCGGCGCCGTCCTTCCGCCCGGGAGAGTCCGGCTCTCGAGCACCCGCAGTCCCTTCTCCCGCTTCAAGGCGTCGACGAACCGCGTGGAGTTGGCGCTCCGGTCCTCGTCGACGACGGCGACGGCGATCTGCCGGGTGGCGGCGCGGGAGGAGCTGCCGCGGAAGATGCTGGCGAAGACCGAGAAGAAGACAACCGGCACGACGAAGGCCAGGACGAACGCGGCGCGGTCGCGCTTCAACTTCGCGAAATGCGTCCGGGCGACGGCGAAGATCATTCGCGCAGCTCCCGTCCGGTGAGCTGGAGAAAAACCGATTCGAGGGTGGCCGTCTTCAAGGTGAGATCGCGGATCGCGACGCCGTCGCCCCGAAACCGCTCGAGAAGCTCGGCGATCTCGCGCGCCGGCTCGGTCACCGGAACGTGAACTTTCCCGTCGGCGACGGATCCGCCGCGCTCCTCGAGGGCTTCCCGCAAAGCGGGCGCGATGGGCATCTCGGTTTCGATCGTGAGCATCCGCGCCGCGGGAAGCGTCTGCCGCACGAGCTCGTCCTTCGTCCCGAGCGCGATCACCCTGCCGTGGTCGATGATCGCGATGCGGTCGCACAGCCGCTCGGCCTCTTCCATGTAATGGGTGGTGTAGAGGAGCGAAACGCCTCCCCGGCGCAGCTCCTCGATCATCTGGTAGATCCGCTCGCGCGACTGCGGATCGACGCCGACGGTCGGCTCGTCCAAGAGAAGGAGCTTCGGCCCGTGAATCGTTCCGGCCGCGATGTTCAGGCGGCGTTTCATCCCACCCGAAAGCCGGTCGGTCCGCTCCTTCGCGCGCTCGGTCAAGCCGGTCCACTGGAGGCTCTGCGCGACCGCCTTCTGCAGCGGCTCGCCGGTAAGCCCCTGAAAGCGCCCGAACGACTCCAGGTTCTCGGCCGGCGAGAGGAGCGGGTAGATGGCGATCTCCTGCGGGACGTAACCCACCGCGGCTTTCGACCGGTGGTCGTCGGGTGGGAGGCCGAGGACGCGGACCGTCCCGGAATCCGAATGCACTCGACCCACGACCGAGCGCACGACCGTCGTCTTCCCGGCGCCGTTGGGGCCCAGGAGTCCCAGGATCTCGCCCGCCTGGACGTCCAACGAAACGCCGTCGAGCGCGCGTCGGTCCGCGAACGACTTGACGAGGCCGCGAATTTCGAGGGGGAGCGGGACGGCCACGATGGAGCGCAAGTTTATCGTTCGCTCAACCGGCGAGAGGCAGATATGCCATGCTCCCGACCCGGGGCGAGAGACCCTCATCAAGACAGATGACGGAATCCAAAGAGTCGCGGCGGGAAGGCCCCGGGAAAGCCCGCGAGTGGATCTCGCGGCAGTTCACGCGGGTCGAAGACGTCGTGTACGTCGGCCTCGGGATTCTGCTCGCGGGAAGCGCGCTCGTCCTCCTCGTCGCGGCTGCCATCCGCTTCGGACAAGGGCTGTCGGCGGGCGAATTCCCGGGGAGCGCCGTGGACCTGCTCGACCGGATCCTTCTGATTCTGATGATCGTGGAATTGCTCTATACGGTGCAGGTCTCCTTTCGGGAGCACGCCCTCATTCCCGAGCCCTTCCTGATCGTCGGGTTGATCGCGGCGACGCGACGCATCCTCGTCGTCACCGCCGAGTTCGCGACGGACATCGGCGCGAAGGGCGAGGCCGTCTTTCGCAACGCCATGATCGAGCTCGGGCTCCTGACGGTGCTCGTCTTCGCGATGGTTGCCTCTCTCGTGCTGTTGCGCCGGCGCCACGCCGACGCGGTCGCTGACCGGGCGTAACCAGCCACTCACGAAAAAGGGGGCCGTGCGGCCCCCTCCTCGGAATCGTTCGCTTCGCCGCTACCAGGTCACGCGGAGCCCGAACTGAATCTGCCGCGGGTCGCCGTTGCCGCTGCGGATCGTGCCGTCGAAGTTGAAGACCAAGTTGGTCACCTCTGGGGACAGGAAGTTGTCGCTGTTGAACACGTTGAAGGCTTCGATGGTCGGCTCGATCGTCAGCGCCGACAATTTGAAGTCCTTCGAGAGACGCAGGTCGAGCGCCGAGTACTTGTTGTCCTTGCGCCCCAGGTTGCGCCGGGTCACCGTGCCGTCGGGGTTGATCCGGTCCGACGGGATCGCCGCGTCGGTCCCGTCTCTCTTGATCGACTTCGGCTGTGCCGAGCGGTAGGCGTAACGCGCGTTCACGTTAATGTCCCACGGTGCCTGCCACAGGAACCAGCTGTTGAAGCGGTGTCGCTGGTCGCGGTCGGACCAGGAGTATTCGGCGTCAAAGTCGGTGACGAGGGCGTAGCGGAGAGAGAAGGGATCGCGTTCGTTGTCGTCGTCCGACTTGTCTTTCGAATAGGTGTAGTACGCCTGGAAGGCGAAGCGGTTGGCAAGCTGTTTGTTGATCCCTGCCGTCACGCCCCAGTACTTGCTCCTTCCGGTGGACTCGACCGTCATCAGGCCGGTCG
>WNFV01015942.1_pt1 | contig 10922 bp, 10 predicted proteins | sample 5400101 | NCBI WGS metagenome assembly WNFV01 (sample SAMN13153361, study PRJNA577476) | soil metagenome | isolation source: 115 cm soil or saprolite under grassland replicate 1 | place: USA:California | collected 2016-06-15
AGATGGGCGAGGGCCTGCAGGTGCACCCGACCTCGGTGACCTCGATCGTGCGCCGCCTGGAGGCCGCGGGACTCGTCAAGCGCACGCCGCACCCGGTGGACGGCCGCGCCGTGCTCTGCGAGATCACCGAGGCGGGCCGGGAACTCGTCGAGCGGGCGACCGCGGATCTGGTCGCCGCCGACTTCGCCGTACGAGGGCTGTCCGAGGAGCAGCTCGCGATGCTGTGGTCGGTGCTCGAGCCGCTCCGCCGTAACGCCGGCGACTTCATCTGAGCAGACAGCGCGTCAGCGTTCGGCGGCCAGCCGGACGCCGAGACCGATGAACAGACCTCCGGTGGCGACGTCGATCCGCCGCCGGACCGATCGCCGTCGTTGCAGCCAGCTCCCGATCCGTCCGGCGAGCACGCCGACCGTGCCGTCGACGAGGAACTCCTGCGCGATCATGATCGCGCCGAGGATCGTGAACTGCAGCCAGATCCGGCCCAGCCCGGGATCGATGAACTGCGGCAGGAAGGCGATCGTGAACGTGACCATCTTCGGATTCAGCAGATTCGTCAGCAGCCCGTTGAGGTACGCCCTGCGGCCGGAGTTCCCGCCGACCACGACGGCAGCCGAGTCGTCGCCGCGCTTCCGGATCAGCCTCACGCCGAGGTAGATCAGGTAGATCGCGCCGTCGAAGACAGTCAGGACTGGAAAATAGTAGGACGTCCTAGTATTTTGGGTGACGGTCCCATCCCACGTACTGGAGGTCCGCGCATGAACGCCGAGGAGATCGCCGCCGGTCGCGAGCGCTGGCAACAGCGGTACGACGCGTCGCGCCGCCGCGAGGCGGACTTCACCACGCTGTCCGGGATGGAGGTCCAGCCGCCACGGGCTACCGCGGCCGGACCTGGACGATCCGGCAGTTCGCCGGGTTCGGGAACGCCGAGCAGACCAACGAGCGCTACAAGATGATCCTCGGCGCCGGCGGCGGCGGCCTTTCCGTCGCGTTCGACATGCCGACGCTGATGGGCCGCGACTCCGACGAACCGAAGTCGCTCGGCGAGGTCGGGCACTGCGGGGTCGCGATCGACTCCGCGGCCGACATGGACGTGCTGTTCAAGGACATCCCGCTCACCGACGTCACCACGTCGATGACGATCTCCGGCCCGGCGGTGCCCGCGTTCTGCATGTACCTGGTCGCGGCCGAGCGCCAGGGCGGCGACATCACCAAGCTCAACGGCACGTTGCAGACCGACATCTTCAAGGAGTACATCGCGCAGAAGGAGTGGCTGTTCCCGCCGGAGCCCCATCTGCGGCTGATCGGCGACCTGATGGAGTACTGCGCGCAGAACATCCCGGCGTACAAGCCCCTGAGCGTCTCCGGCTACCACATCCGCGAGGCCGGGTCGACGGCCGCACAGGAGCTCGCCTACACGCTCGCCGACGGGTTCGGGTACGTCGAGCTGGGCCTGTCCCGCGGCCTGGACGTGGACGCGTTCGCGCCCGGCCTGTCGTTCTTCTTCGACAGCCACCTGGACTTCTTCGAGGAGATCGCCAAGTTCCGCGCCGCGCGCCGGATCTGGGCCCGCTGGCTGCGCGACCTGTACGGCGCGAAGACCGACAAGGCGCAGTGGTTGCGTTTCCACACCCAGACGGCGGGTGTCTCGCTCACCGCGCAGCAGCCGTACCTCAACGTCGTGCGGACGGCCGTCGAGGCGCTCGCCGCCGCGCTCGGCGGGACGAACTCGCTGCACACCAACGCCCTCGACGAGACCCTCGCGCTGCCGACCGAGGAGTCGGCCGAGATCGCGCTGCGGACGCAGTCGGTGCTGATGGAGGAGATCGGGGTCACCAACGTCGCCGACCCGCTCGGCGGGTCCTGGTACGTCGAGGCGCTGACCGACGAGATCGAGGCCGAGGCCGAGGCGATCTTCCAGCGGATCAAGGACATGGGTAGCGACGGCTCGATGACCTCGGGGATCCTTCGCGGGATCGAGGACGGCTGGTTCATGGCCGAGATCGCCGACGCCGCCTTCGAGTACCAGCAGAAGCTCGAGAAGGGCGAGAAGAAGATCGTCGGCGTGAACACCCAGACCGACACGGTCACCGGCGAGCTGGAGATCCTGCGGGTCAGCCACGAGGTCGAGATCGAGCAGTGCCGGCTGCTGGCCGAGCGCAAGTCGGGACGCGACGACGAGGCGGTACGACGTACCCTCGCGGCGCTGGTCGAGGCGTCCCGCACCGACGCGAATCTGATCGAGCCGATGCTGGAGGCGGTCCGCGTCGAGGCCACCATGGGCGAGATCTGCGACGCGCTCCGCGCCGAGTGGGGCGAGTACCGCGAACCCGCGCGCTTCTGACGCTCCGCTCAGCAGGCCGCCCTGGTCGTCTGACCCGGGGAGGCGGGTTGAGTTCGGGGAAGTGGTCGCTGAACCAATATAGGAATCGCGATCGCGATGGTGAATCCGCTATCGCGATCGCGATTCCTACATGGGTTTGCGGGCATCAGTTCCCGAGACACCTTCGGCCTGGAGGCGGTCGAGGACGGCGGTGACGATGGTGTGGGTGGTACGGACCACGGACTCGATCGGCCGCCGGCGGTCGTTGACAGCCCAGTGCTGGGCGATCATCAGGACCGCGCCGACGACGCCTTCGGCGAGGGCGTCCCGGTCGTCCTCCGGCAGGTCGCTGTCGCGCAGTGCGGGCTCGGCCAGCATCCGGACGGTGCCGGCGAACCGCTGCACCGCCGCTCGGTAGGCGTCGTCGACCGCGTGGCTGATGCCGAGGATCTCGAAGAACGCGACCCGGGCCAGTCGTGGGTCCGCGTCGATCGTGCCGAAGAACGCCTCCAGCGCGCCCCGCACCAACCCGTCCAGATCCGGTACGCCGAGATCCGCAGCCGCGGCGCCGGTGACCAGGCTGGTGTGGAGCTCATCGATGGCGCGGGCGTAGACGGCCAGCAGCAGGGTCTCGCTGGAGTCGAACGACTCGTAGAAGTAGCGCTTGGTCAGGCCGGCGGCGGCGCAGATCCGCTCGACGGAGGCGCTGCGGTAGCCGGTCGTACCGAAGATCTCGAGGGCGGCGTCGACCAGCCGGGTGCGGCGTTCGTCGCGGCGCTGCCCGGGGTCCGCGCCGCGGTAGACGCGACCTGTCTGCAGGGAGGTCACATCTCCAGATCTTGACACCGCGCGGTTCCAGATACAACCTTTGACACTGAGCGGTTCCAGATGCAGACCGGCGGACGCAGGCGAAGGAAGGAACGCGGATGAGCCTCGACGGCAGAGTCGTACTGATCACGGGAGCGGCACGCGGGATCGGTGCGGAGACCGCCCGCGCGCTGGCCAAGCGCAACGCGAAGCTGGTGCTGACCGATCTGGACGCCGCGCCGCTGAATGAGCTCGCCGCCGAGCTCGGCGAGGACGACGTGGTGACGGCGGTGTGCGACGTGTGCGACCTGCCCTCGATGGAGGCCGCGGTGCGGGCCGGGATCGACAGGTTCGGCGGCATCGACGCGGTGCTGGCCAACGCAGGGATCGCGAGTTACGGCTCGGTGCTGGCGGTGGACCCGGCCACGTTCAAACGGGTGCTGGACATCAACGTGCTCGGCGTCTTCCACACCGTCCGGGCCGCGCTGCCGTCGGTGATCGACCGCCAGGGCTACATCCTGGTGGTGTCGTCGCTGGCCGCGTTCGCGCCGGCGCCAGGGCTGGCGGCGTACAACGCGAGCAAGGCCGGCGCCGAGCACTTCGCGAACGCGCTGCGGCTGGAGGTCGCGCACCACGGGGTCGACGTGGGCAGCGCGCACATGTCGTGGATCGACACGCCGCTGGTGCGGGACGCGAAGAAGGACCTGTCGGCGTTCCGGCAGATGCTCGAGGTGATGCCCGGGCCGCTCGGCAAGACCACCTCGGTCGACGCCTGCGTGAGGGCGTTCGTCAAGGCGATCGAGCAGCGCAAGCGCCGGGTCAACGTGCCGGGCTGGGTGGGGCCGATCGGCTGGGTCAAGCCGGTGATCTCGTCCAAGTTCGCCGAGCGGGAGACCCGCAAGCACGCGCCGCGGCTGCTGCCGCTGATGGACGACGAGGTCGCGCGGCTCGGCCGCTCGACGAGCGCCCGGAACACCGCCCTCGACAGCGTCGCGGTCAAGCCCGAGTGATGCGGCCATGACCGACCACGTGGATGTGCTGATCGTCGGCGCCGGGCTGTCCGGTATCGGCGCCGCCTGCCACCTGATCGACAACCTGCCCGGCAAGACGTACGCGATCCTCGAGGCGCGGGACGCGATCGGAGGCACCTGGGACCTGTTCCGGTACCCGGGCATCCGCTCGGACTCGGACATGTACACCCTCGGCTACCGGTTCAAGCCGTGGACGAACCCGAAGGCGATCGCGGACGGCCCGGCCATCCTCGGCTACGTCCGCGAGACCGCGCGCGAGTACGGCGTCGACGAGCACATCCGCTACGGCTACCGGGTGCTGCGCGCGGAGTGGTCGACCGAGGATGCGCTGTGGACCGTGGAGGCCGAGCACGCGGGCGAGCGGGTCACCCTCACGACCGGCTTCCTGCTCTGCTGCGGCGGCTACTACCGGTACGACGAGGGGTTCACGCCGCGGTTCGAGGGGATCGAGCGGTTCGCGGGCACGGTCGTGCACCCGCAGCACTGGCCGGAGGACCTGGACTACGCCGGCAGTCGGGTGGTCGTGATCGGCAGCGGCGCGACCGCGATGACGCTCGTGCCGGCGATGGCCCCGGAGGCGGCGCACGTGACGATGCTGCAGCGCTCTCCGACGTACGTGATTGCCCGGCCGGAGCGCGACAAGCTGGCGAACGGGCTGCGCCGGGTGCTGCCCGGCAAGATCGCGTACGGGCTGTCGCGGGCGAAGAACGTGCTGCTGCAGGTCGGCAACTACGAGTTCTCCCAGAAGTACCCGAAGGCGGCCCGGGCGTTGCTGCGGCTGGGCGCGGTGCGGCAGCTCCCGGACGGCTACCCGGTCGACACGCACTTCAGGCCGCGGTACGACCCGTGGGACCAGCGGCTGTGCCTGGTCCCGGACGGGGACCTGTTCAAGTGCCTGCGCGACGGGTCCGCGGAGATCGTGACCGACCAGATCGACACGTTCACCGAGACCGGCATCCGGCTGGCGTCCGGCGCCGAGCTCGAGGCCGACGTGGTGATCACCGCGACCGGACTGAACCTGGTCGCGATCGGCGGCATGGAGCTGGTCGTCGACGGGCGACCGGTCAGCGTGCCGGAGACCATGGCCTACAAGGCGATGATGCTCAGCGGGGTGCCGAACTTCGCGTTCGTGTTCGGCTACACGAACGCGTCCTGGACGTTGAAGGCGGATCTGGTCAGCGAGTACGTCTGCCGGTTGCTGGCGCACCTCGACGAGCACGGCCAGCGGTACGCCGTACCGCGGCCGGACCCGTCGGTCGGGGAGCGGCCGTTCACGGACTTCGCGGCCGGGTACGTGCAGCGGGCGCTCGCGGACTTCCCGAAACAGGGCGACCGGCACCCGTGGCGGCTGCGGATGAACTACCTGCGCGACGTCGTGATGCTGAGGCGCGGCCCGCTCGACGACGACGCGATGGAGTTCGGCGGCGCTGTTCCACCGGTGTGCACCGATGCGCCTCTACGATCGGACGGTGCCCCCGTCTGACGAGAGAACCGTGGTCGTCTGCGGTTCGGACCGTACGACGTTGCGCGTGGTGGCGCAGCTGGTCGACTCCGGCGAGCAGGTGATCGCGATCGCCAGCCCCGAGTCGCCGCACCTGGAACGGATGAGCGAGCTCGGCGCACAGCTGATCGCCGTCAGGGCGCTGACAGAGTCGGTGCTGCGCCGGGCCGGTATCGACGGCGACGCGCGGAACCGGTCGACGGCACGCGCGCTGGTGCTGCTGAACAACACCGACGTCCGCAACGTGCACGGCGCGCTGATCGCGCGGGATCTCGACCCGCACCTGAAGATCGTCGTACAGATGGTGAACCCGCGGCTGGGGCAGCAGCTGCGCTCGCTGCTCGGGGACTGCGTGGTGGTGTCCGGGCCGTCGCTGGCGGCGCCGGCGTTCGTGGCCGAGGCGCTGGACGAGGACGAGCTGACCTGGGCGGAGCTCGGCGGCCGGCGGGTGGTGGCCGGGCCGTCGGAGCGGATCGTCGCGCCGCACCTGACGGTGCTCGCCGACATCACCTCGTCCGCGACCCCGGAGATGCTGCCGGAGTCGAGCAGCGACCCGGCCGAGGACATCGTGCTCGGCGCCGGCCTGAAGTCGCAGCGCCGCCGCCGGCGAGACGTCCGCCGGGCCGGCTGGGTCGTTGCCCTGCGCAACGTCATCGACCGGCGGGTGCGGCTGATCGCCGCGATCATGGCGGTGCTGACGCTCGCGGGCACGGTCACGATCCACTACTACGCGCAGGGTGTCGACTGGCTGCACTCGCTCTACCTGGCACTCGGCACGGTGACCACGGCGGGTGTCGAGGACAACTTGTTCTCGGACGCGCCGGCCTGGGCGAAGGTCGGGGCGGTGGTCGCGCAGCTGGGTGGCATCGTGCTGGTCGCGCTGCTGACCGCGGTGATCGTCGACTCGCTGGTGGGCGCGCGGCTGTCCCAGGTGCTGGGCGGGGTTCGCGGGCGGCCGCGCAACCACGTCGTGGTGTGCGGTCTCGGCACCGTCGGCGCCCGCGTCGTCGAGCTGCTCGTCGACCGCGGCATCGCCGTCGTCGGCATCGACCACAACGAGAACGCGCCCGGCGTGCGGACCGCGCACCGGTTGCGGGTGCCGGTGATCATCGGCGACACCAGCCACGTCGAGGTGCTCCGGTCGGCAGGGATCGAGCGCTGCAGCGCGATGCTCGCGATCACCGACGGGGACATCACCAACCTGGACACCGCGATGGTGGTCCGCGACCTGAACCCGGACGCGCGGATCACGATGCGGATGTTCGACGGGGACCTGGCCACCCGGGTGGAGCACCGGCTCGCGCTGGGCGCCAGCAAGTCGGTGTCGATGCTGGTCGGCCCGGCCGTGGCGGCGGCGGTGACGAACCGGCGCACCCAGGTCACCGTGTCGGCCGGCCGCCGGGTGCTGCTGCTCACCGAGGTGACCGTGGAGGCGGACTCGCAGGCGGTCGGCCGCCGCGTCGGGGAGCTGGGCGATCCCGGCGCGCTGCGGGTACTGGCGTACCAGCCGCCGGGACAGACCTGGTCCTGGCCGGCCGAGGCGGAGAAGACGGTGCGCCCGGGCGGCACGTTCGCGGTCGCGGCGACCCGGGCGGGGCTGGCCCGGTTCCTGCTGGCGACCCGCGCGCCGCGCGCCGGACAGGTGTCGGAGAGGATGGAGTCATGAGTCAGTCGTCGAACTTCTCGCGCCCGGGCGCGATCGATCTGTCCTCGCTGGGCGGGACCCCGAAAGCAGCCGCCGGGAGCGGACCAGCCGCCACCGGCGCGTCCTACGTACTGGACGTCACGGAGGCCTCGTTCCAGGCCGACGTGATCGAGCGGTCGCTGCAGGTGCCGGTGGTCGTCGAGTTCTGGTCCGGACGCTCGCCGTCGTCGGCGCAGCTCGGCGAGGTGCTCACCTCGCTGTCGAGCGAGTACGACGGCAAGTTCCTGCTGGCCCGGGTCGACGTGGACACCCAGCCGAACCTGGCGCAGGCGGTCGGTGTGCAGTCGGTGCCGCTGGTGATCGCGGTGCTGCGCGGTCAGGTGGTGCCGCTGTTCCAGGGCGCGGTGAACGACGCCCAGGCCAGGCAGTACGTCGACCAGCTGCTCACCGTGGCGGTCGCGAACGGCATCACCGGCCGGGCCGAGCCGGTCGGCGGCGCGCCCGAGGTGGACCCGGCCGAGGCGGAGGCGGCGGCCGACGCGAAGTACGCGGGCGCCGAGCAGGCGCTGGCCGACGGTGACCTGGACGCCGCGGTGGCGGCGTACGAGAGGCTGGTCGAGCAGGACCCGAACGACGCGATCGCCAAGCAGGGCCTGGCCGGCGCCAAGCTGGTCCGGCGTACCCGCGACCTGCCCGACGACGTCCGGACCCGGGCGGCGGACAGCCCCGGCGACGTCGAGGCGCAGATCCAGGCGGCCGACCTCGAGGTGCTCGACGGGCACCTCGAGGACGCGTTCGGCCGGCTGGTCCGGACCGTGCAGCAGACCGCCGGCGACGACCGGGACGCGGCCCGCAAGCACCTGCTCGAGCTGTTCGAGGTCGCGGGCGCGGACGACCCGCGGGTGATCAAGGCGCGCCAGCAGCTGATGGCGGCGTGGCCTCGGTGTCGCCGAACGCCTTGCTGACGTGCTGCAGGGCCGACGTGACCTCGCTCGGGATCACCCAGAACGTGTTGCCCGGGTTCTTCGCGAGCTGCGGCAGCATCTGCAGGTACTGGTAGGCGAGCAGCTTCGGGTCCGGGTCGTTGCGGTGCACCGCGCTGAACACCGCGTCGACCGCCTGCGCCTGGCCCTCGGCGCGCAGGATCGCGGCCTGCTTGTCGCCCTCGGCAGAGAGGATCGCGCTCTGCTTCTCGCCTTCGGCTGTGAGGATCCGCGCCTGCCGGACCCCCTCGGCCTGCAGGATCGCGGCGCGCTTCTCGCGGTTGGCGCGCATCTGCTTCTCCATCGACTCCTTCACCGACGGCGGCGGGTCGATCGCTTTCAGCTCGACCCGGTTCACCCGGATGCCCCACTTGCCGGAGGCCTCGTCGAGGACGCCGCGCAGCTGGCTGTTCACGTGCTCGCGTGACGTCAGCACCATCTCCAGGTCTAGGCTGCCGATCACGTTGCGCAGGGTTGTGACGGTGAGCTGCTCGATCGCCTGGATGTAGTTGACGATCTCGTACGCCGCGGCGCGCGGCTGAGTGACCTGGAAGTACAGCACAGTGTCGATGTGCACGACCAGGTTGTCCTCGGTGATCACCGACTGCGGATCGAACGAGACCACCTGCTCGCGCAGGTCGATCAGCGGCCGGACCCGGTCCACGAACGGGATCACGACGTTCAGCCCTGGCTCCAGCGTGCGCTGGTAGCGTCCGAGCCGCTCCACGTTGCCGGCGCGGGCCTGCGGCACGATCCGGACAGTCCGGAACACCACGATGATGGCGATCAGCGCGGCGATCGCGCCGATGATCAGCTCGGCCATGGTTCCTCCTGCGGGTAGACCAGTGCGGTGGCCCCTTCGATCGCGAGCACGTCGACGGTGGTGCCCTGTGGGATCACCAGGGTGGCGTCGTACGGGCGGGCGGTCCACTCCTCGCCGCGCAGCCGGACCAGCCCGGACGACCGGGTGACCTCGGTGAGCGCGACCGCCTCGCAGCCGACCAGCGCGGCCACGTTGTCACGCACCGGCGGTCCCGGGGTGAGCTGGCGGCGCGCCATCGGCCGCACCACCAGCACCAGCAGTACGGCGCTGACGGCGAAGGCGGTGAACTGGAAGCCGGGCCCGAGTCCCAGGCCCGCCACGGCGGCGGCGATTCCGGCGGCGACCGCGAGCAGGACAAGATCCAGTGTCGCGGTGAGTGTCTCGGCCGCGCCGAGCACCAACGCGATCACCAACCAGATCAGCCAGGCCGGCACTGTCCTCGCCTCGCCCTCGCTCCTGTCTCCACGGTACCTCCGCCACCACTCAAGCGTTCGTTCGTCGCATCTCGTGGTTCCTGTGGACAACCGGTCAGGTAGACGCCGGCGGTTCGGTGACCGGGTTGTCCACAGGAACCACGAGATGCGACGAACGAACGCAGAAGGTGTGTCGATTTCCGTCGGTCCCGTTCGTCAGGATGGTGTCCGACGGGGCAATGTCCCCGGTAACGCGAGCAAGGGAGCTCACCGATGACGCAGTACATGTTCATGCTGTTCGACGACGAGAGCTTCTACGACGACCTCAGCGAGGAGTCGTGGCGGCAGGCGATGACGAGGCACGGCGACTTCGCCGCCGCGGTGCAGGCGGCCGGTGCCCGCATCACGGGTGGCGACGCGCTGCTGCGGACCACCACGGCGACCACCGTCCGGAACCGCGAGGGCGCCGACCCGATCGTCACCGACGGTCCTTTTATAGAGACAAAGGAGGCTTTGGGCGGCTACTACATGATCGACTGCCGCGACCTCGACCAGGCGATCGAGCTGGCCGCGAAGTGCCCGTCGACGGTGATCGAGATCCGCCCGGTCATGGACACCTCCGAGAACTCCAGTCCACCTGAATGACCCAAGCACGCGAGGTCGCGCGACTGGTGGAGGAGGCGCACCGGACCTGTTGGCCGGTGGTACTGGCGGCGACGGTGCGCCTCACCCGCGACCTCGACCTGGCCGAGGACTGCGCCCAGGACGCGTTCGTCCAGGCGCTGCGGACCTGGCCGGACGGTCCGCCGGACTCGCCCGCCGCCTGGCTCACCACGGTGGCGCGGCGGTTCGCGCTCGACCGGCTGCGGCGGGAGTCGACGCTGCGCCGCAAGCTGCCGCTGCTGGTGGAGTCCGCGGACGGCCCGGACGAGCAGCCGGCCGACCCGCTGCGGCTGGTCTTCACCTGCTGCCACCCGGCACTCGCCGAGGAGTCGCAGGTCGCGCTGACGCTGCGGCTGATGTGCGGCCTGACCACCCGCGAGGTGGCGGCCGGCCTGCTGATCAGCGAGCCGACCGCGGCGGCGCGGATCACCCGGGCGAAGAAGAAGATCGCCGCCGCCGGCATCCCGTACCGGATCCCCTCCGACGCTGAGCTGCCGTCACGTCTGGACGCCGTGCTCACCGTCGTACACCTGGTCTACACCGCCGGGCATGTTGCCGCAGGCAAGGATCTGACCCGCTCGGACCTCACCGGACGGGCGCTCGAGCTGGCCCGCACGCTGGTCCGGTTGATGCCGTCCGAGCCGGAGCCGCAGGGCCTGCTCGCGCTCCTGCTGATGACACAGGCGCGCGGCGGCGCCCGGGTCAGCGAGGACGGCGAGCTGGTGCTGCTCGCCGA
>WNFV01016829.1_pt1 | contig 10922 bp, 8 predicted proteins | sample 5400101 | NCBI WGS metagenome assembly WNFV01 (sample SAMN13153361, study PRJNA577476) | soil metagenome | isolation source: 115 cm soil or saprolite under grassland replicate 1 | place: USA:California | collected 2016-06-15
TTGCGGGCTCGATTGGCGATGGGACGTGCGATTGTGGAGCGTGGATCGGCTGTGGCGACCTCTAGAGGTACGCCTCCCACTCGGGCTCGACGCGCCCGATGGAAAGCCGGAACCCGTCCCGGGGTGCGGCGGGCTCGCGATGGAGCCTCAGTCCGACCTCGTGCGGCAGGCGGTTCTCCTTGCGGGAGTTGCAGCGGCGGCAGGCCGCCACCACGTTGTCCCAGCTGTGCTGCCCGCCCCGGGACTTGGGCATGACGTGGTCGACGTTCTCCGCGGCCAGCCCGCAGTACTGGCACACGAAGCCGTCCCGGGCGAACACGGCCCGGCGAGTCAGCGCCACGCTGGCCCGGTAGGGCACGTGGACGAAGTATCGGAGCCGAACCACGGACGGAGCCGGGATCTCGACCCGCTCCGACCGATAGACCACCCCGTTGGAGAAGACGATCTCGGCCTTCTCCTTCAGGACGAGGACCACCGCCCTCCGGGCGGGAACGACCCCGAGGGGTTGCAGCGACGCGTTGAGAACGAGGGATCTACCCACTGTCCAACCCGCGCCGAGTCGTAGTTGGTGCCGACCGGGCGAATCCGGGGAAGGCTATCCATTCGTAGAGCCGGGTAAGATGACCGGGCGGATCGAGGGCGGAGGGAACGTGGTCGCACGCAGAGAGTCGGAGCACTGGGGGCGGTTCGCGACCACATTGGGTTCGATCCTCGACAACATCAAGCAGGTGGTCCAGGGCAAGGAGCACGAGATCAAGCTGGCCCTGGCCTGCCTGGTGGCCGAGGGCCACCTGCTGATCGAGGACGTACCCGGCGTCGGAAAGACGATGCTGGCGAAGTCGATCGCCCGGTCGATCGACTGCTCGTTCCGACGCATCCAGTTCACCCCCGACCTGCTCCCCACCGACATCACCGGCGTGAACGTGTTCAACCAGGAGCGGGGCGACTTCGAGTTCAAGCCGGGCGCGATCTTCGCCAACATCGTGCTCGGCGACGAGATCAACCGGGCCAGCCCGAAGACGCAATCGGCGCTGCTCGAGTCCATGGAGGAGCGGCAGGTCACGATCGACACCGTCACCTATCAGCTCGGCACGCCGTTCATGGTGATCGCCACCCAGAACCCGATCGAGCACGAGGGGACCTATCCGCTGCCGGAGGCCCAGCTGGACCGGTTCATGATGCGCCTCTCCATCGGGTATCCGAACGTCGAGTCCGAGGCGAACATCCTGGACACCCACGGCGTCTCCTCGACGCTCGACGAGATCGAACCCGTCACCGACGCCCCCGGCGTGGCCGAGATGATCCACATGGTCCGCGAGGTCCACGTGGCCCAGGCCCTCCGCCGGTACATCGTCTCGCTGTCGGACGCCAGCCGGAAGCACCCCGACGTCTATCTGGGCGCCAGCCCACGCGCTTCGATCATGCTGCTCCGGGCGAGCCGGGCCATGGCCGCAAGCGAGGGCCGCGACTACGTGATCCCGGACGACATCAAGGAGCTGGTGGTCCCGGTGATGTCCCACCGCATCCTGCTGTCGGCCGACGCCGCGATGGGCGGACGGACCCCGAAGTCGGTCCTGGCCGAACTCCTCGAACAGATCCCGGTCCCGGTCCGCGGGAAGACCTGATGCCCACGAGGCGGGGCTGGGCGGCGGTGGCCGCCGGCCTCTCGCTGTGGATCGCGGCCCGGTTCATCGGCTCGCCGGATCTGCACGTGCTGGCCGTCGGGATCGTGGTCCTTCCCGTGCTGGCCACGCTGTACGTCCGGTGGACCCGGGTCCGGCTGGGGATCCGCCGGCACCTGGCGCCGGCACGGGCGTACGCCGGATCGAGGGCCACGGTCGAGGTGACGGTGGAGAACCTCGGGCGGACCACCACGAGCTTCCTCCTGATGGAGGACGCCATCCCCGCCGGCCTGGGGAAGCCAGCCCGGCTCGTGGTGAGCGGCATCCCTCCACGGAACCAACAGTCGGCCACGTACACCATCGCCTGCCGGCGGCGAGGCCGGTACCGGGTCGGGCCCCTGACGATCTTCGTCTCGGATCCCTTCGGCCTGGCCCGAACCCGGATGAACACGTCCGGGGCCAGTGATCTGATCGTGTACCCGGAGGTCGAGGACCTCGACTCGGGGCACCTGGTGTCTCAGGGCGTGGGGGCCGGGGAGTCGGCCGTGCGCCACCTGTACCGCTCGGCGGCCGAGTTCTACACGATGCGCGAGTACGTCACCGGCGACGACCTCCGCCGGATCCACTGGCCGAGCGTGGCGCGAAGCGGGCAGCTCATGATCCGCCAGGACGAGTCCACCCGCCGGTCCTCCGCCACGGTGTTCCTGGACAACCGGGCCGAGGTGCTCGGCCGGGCTGGTTCGCCGAGCTTCGAGCGAGCCGTCTCCATCGCCGCCAGCGTCGGCCGTGGCCTCATCCGCGCGGGGTTCTCCCTCCGCCTGGCCACCGCCGACTCGCCGGCGACCCTGGTCACGGAGGAGCGGCTCCTGGAAGCCCTGGCGGGCGTGGCGCCCAGCGGGGTCAGGGGCACCTCCCGCGTGCTGCGGGGACTGCGCTCGGGATCGCTGGCCGACACGACGCTGGCCGTGGTCACCGCCCCGCCGTTGGCGGGGGACGTGGCGACGATCTCCCGAGCCGGCCTGGGGTTCGGGCGGAAGGTCGCGGTGTTCGTCCAGCCGGCGGCCACTGCCACCACCTCGGCCGAGGCGCTGGCCGAGCTCTCGTCCCGGGCCTCGGCCGCGAGGGTGTCGCTGCAACGGGCAGGATGGGAAGTCCACCTGGTTCGACCGGAAGGGAATCTCGCGGAGACATGGCAACCGCGCAGGACGAAAAAGCTGCAGGCGGCCGCCTCGTCCTCCTGACCGCTCTGGTGGCCCTGTCGGTCACCTCGGCCGCCGGGTTCGGCAGGGTGTTCCAGGGCCACCCGGCCACCGTGAGGCTCATGGTGGCGGCGGGGATCGCGGCCGCGCTGGCGGGCGCGCTCGAGCGACGGCACATCCTGCTCGCCGCGGTGGTCAGCGCCCTCGGGCTCGCCCTGGCCCTGGCGCTGCTGGTTTTTCCGGACACCACCAGATTCGGCCTGCCGACCATGGCAACGTGGCGGGCGGCCACGGCCGCGATCCGCGCGGTCGGGCACGTGGCCCAGGTGCAGGTGGCCCCGGCGCTCCCCCTGCCACCGCTGTTGCTGGCCGGACTGACGGCGGTGTGGACCGCGGCGTTCGCCGCCCACGCCCTCGCCGTGCGGGCCCGAAGCCCCTTCCTGGCCCTGCTGCCGCTGGCCGCGCTGCTGGCGTTCGCCGGGGTGCTGGTGGAGGACGGCGCCCGGCCCGCGTACACGGTGACCTTCCTGGCTGCGGCCCTGGTGCTGCTGTTCGCGGACAGCTTCCGGCGAGTGGGCCATTGGGGACCCGTCTCGGTGTGGCACGGCCGATCCCGCCTCGAGGTCGGCTCGGTCACCACGACCCGGACCGCGCGACGGGTGGCGATGGCCAGCCTCGCCATCGCGGCGTTCGCTCCGGGGCTCCTCCCCGGCTTCGGCTCGAAGGGCCTCCTCGAGGTCCACGGCGGGGCCGACGCCCAGTTCGTGTCCATCGATCCGATCGTCGACATCCGTCCCGCGTTGATCGACAACACCCCGGTCGACCTGTTCCGAGTCCAGAGCACCGAGGCCTCCTACTGGCGGTTCCTGGCCCTCGACACATTCGACGGCCGGGTGTGGAAGGCCTCCAACCTGGACGCCTCCGGCGGGCGCTTCATCGCCAGCGACGCGCTGTCTCCCAACACCGACGAGCAGTCCCTGCCTCCCTGCCGCCTACGATCCGATCGCCGTCTCGGTGAGCGGCTCGACGGTCCGCTACGACCCGGAGGCCCAGGTCCTGGTGGCCTCGAACGGCACGTACCAGGGGTTCGCCTACAACGTCGACTCGGTCGTGGTCGTCCCAACGCCCGACGAGCTCGACGCGGAATCCGTCCCTACCGGACCAGCGGTGCGCCGGTACATCGCGCTGCCCTCGGACACCCCACGCCAGATCGGGGCCATCGCCCACGACCTCACGGACTCCCAGCCCGACATGTACCGGAAGGTGCTGGCGATCCAGGACTACCTGCAGGGGTTCAGCTACGACATCAGGGTGCCCGCCGGGCACGGCGTCAACCAGATCCTGTACTTCCTGACCAAGTCGAAGCGCGGCTACTGCGAGCAGTTCGCGGGGTCGATGGCGGTCCTGCTCCGCTCGCTGGGCATCCCGGCACGAGTGGCGGTGGGATTCACTCCGGGGACATTCGACCCAAGGTCCGAGACGTACCAGGTCACCTCGCAGAACGCGCACGCCTGGGTCGAGGTGCTGTTCCCCCGGTTCGGGTGGCTGGCCTTCGAGCCGACCCCCACCCGCACCAACCCGGTGGCCCAGCCGTACATCGCCCCGAACGCGACCATCCTCCCGAGAGGGTGCGTCAACGAGAGCCTCCCGAACTGCCAGCCCACGACGAGCGGCGAGCAGACGGCCCAGCAGTCCGGGAAGTCCACCCGCCGCATCGGTATCGACAGCGAGGGCCTGCCCGCGCCCGGGTCCGGGGGCGACTTCCGGTTCAACCCACCGCGGTCGTCGCTCGGCCGGTGGCGGGACAGAGCGCTGCTGGCGGTCCTGTCGGTGCTCGCGCTCGCCGGGCTGGCCATCCCGGTGGCCAAGTCGGCCCGCCGGCGCGTGGTCCTGGCCCGGGCCCGCGCCCCCGAGGAACGCGTCCTCGCCTCCTACCAGGTGATGTCGGACCGCGCGCGGGACCTGGGGATGGGCCGCCGTTCCCACGAGACGCCGAGGGAATACCGGGCCCGCCTCCGGGCGCGGGTTCCGGCGTTGGACGGATCCCTCGATCTGCTGACCACCCTCGCCACCACCGCGGCATACGCCGGGGAGGAGGTCTCCCAGGATCAGGCCGAGCGGGCGTTCGCCTCCTCGCGCCGGGTGACCAGGGAGATCCACAGGGCGGCGAAGCCGGCCGCGCGGGTGGTGGGTTGGTTCCGGGTGGAGCGGTTCGCCCTTCCCCGCTGAGGACCCTACCGGGCCAGCCGGGCCTCCCTGCTGGCTTCCCGCAGCGCTCGGACGAACTGATCGCGGTCGCTCCTGAACTCGGCCACCTCGTCGGCCACCTGCCGGGTGACCTCGTCGATGGCGACGAAGAAGGCCATCTGTCCCTCCCGGAGCGCGTCGAGGACCTCACCCTCCCGGCGGACCACCCGGAACACCGACTTGCCGTCGGTGACCAGCTTGACCTCCGCGAGGTGCTGGTCGAGGCCGGCCCTCCGGTTCAGGAACTCCCACGCCCGGCGGACCCGTTGCAACGACAGGCCTCCGTCCAGCAAGGACTTGACCACCTTGAGCGCGACCACGTCGCGGAACGAGTACATCCGCGGCACGCCGGGACGGCCCCCCGTCTGCTGGAGGGACGGCCGCACCAGGCCGATCTGGTCCCAGTACCGTAGTTGCCGAGCCGTGCATCCGGTGAAACGCGATGCCTGATGAGCCGTGAAACCCTCCAACGCCGCTCCTCGTCCTCTCACCAACACGGACCGGGAGGCGCCCGGGGAAGGGCCTCGCCGGAGGGGAAGTGCGAAGCACGTTTTAGCCCACGCGGGAAGGCGTTCGCAAGGCGGGCCCGGGACCAGCGGGAACGGAGACGTCCGAAAGCGGAAGTGATCGAAGGGTCGCGCTCAGCCCTGGCCGCGGTTGTGGCGGAACCGCTGGGTCAGGCGGGCGAGCGCCGCCGTGACCGAGAGCCGGCCCCCACGCTCGATCGACCGGAGCTGATCCCGGCCCATGCGCTTCAGGTAGGTGTAGACCACGAGGCCCGACGTGAGCATCACCACGAATCCGGCCACGGCCGCCCAGAGGTTGATCACGAACAGGACCAGCAGGACGAACCCGACGGCGAATCCGGCGATCCCCCACCGGATCCTGCGAAGGGCGTGCGATGCGAGGGTGGACCGGGCCACCGATTCCACCAGCCGGGGATCCTCTTCGGCGAGGCGCTTCTCGATCTCCTCGAGGATGCGCTGCTCGTGTGGTGTGAGCGGCAATGCCGTGCCTTTCGTCCGAGGAGCCCTACCGCCAATTATAGGAAGGGACGCCAGCGAGGAGTATGCCCATCTGCGACCGGTTCCTTTCGTGGACCTCCACCCGCCCCTCTCCGTCGGGGGGCCGGATCGTGGTTCGTCCGGAGCAGGGTGGCGGGGACTGCCGAGTCTCGCCCGAACCGGCGGTGGACCCGGTCCAGGGCGCGTTCGGCCTCGTTCCACCGCCCGGTTCGCACCATGGCCAGCTGTTCGGCGCCCGAGGGGACCAGGCCGGTCGCGGCCACGCCCAGGAGCCGGAACCGGCGGCGGCCTTCGGGCAGACCCAGGAACAGCTCCCTGGCCACGTGGTAGATGTCGGCCCCGAGGTCGGTGGCACCCTTGATAGTGCGCGAACGGGTCAGGGTGGTGAAGCTCGGCAGCCTGAGCTTCACGGTCACGGTCCTGGCCCGGTAGCCGTCGGCCCGGAGCCGTTCCCCCACCCGCTGGGACAGCGCCAGGAGCTGGCGGAGGATCTCGTCGGGTTGGTCCAGATCGACGGGGTAGGTCTCCTCATGGCTCACGGACTTCGGCGCTTCGAAGGGGACCACGGTCCGGTCGTCGGTCCCGCCCGCGAGGTGGAGGAGGGTCCCGGCCTGCCCCTCGCCGAACGCCCGGTCGAGGATCACCTCCGGTGTCCGGGCCAACTCGCCGACGGTCCGGATCCCCAGCCGCCCCAGCGTGTCGGCCGTCTTCTCCCCCACCCCCCACAGGGCCGCGACGGGCAGCGGATGGAGGAAGCGCAGGGTGTCGGCCTCGGGGACCACCAGCAGGCCGTCGGGCTTCGCCTTGGTCGACGCCAGCTTCGCCACGAGCTTGTTCCGGGCCACCCCGACCGACGCGGTCAACCCGAGCTCGTCGGTGACGCGCCCGCGGATCAGCGCGGCCATCTCGGCCGGGGAGCCGAACAGCAGGGTGGCCCCGCTCACGTCGAGGAACGCCTCGTCCAAAGACAGCGGCTCGACCAGCGGAGTGACGTCCAGGAGGACCTCGCGGAACCGGTTCGAGTACGCGCGGTAGGACTCGAAGTCGGGCGGGACGAACACGGCGTCAGGGCACACCCGGCGGGCCCGGACGCTCGGCATGGCCGAGTGGAGCCCGCGGGCCCGGGCCAGGTAGGAGGCGGACATGATCACGCCGCGAGACGCCGCGCTGCCGACCACCACCGGCTTGCCGGCGAGCGACGGATCCTTGAGCACCTCGACCGAGGCGTAGAAGGCGTCGAGGTCGACGTGGAGGATCGGCTCGGCCGGTCGTTCGTGACGCGATCGGTTGGCCACGTGATGTCCTCCGGCCGGAGCCTACCAGCCCGCCGAGCCCCCGCTGGCGTGCCAGAGCTTGCGGGGAGCCGAGCCGGCGCCGGGACCGGCCGAGTCGGCGAGGGCCTCGGCCAGCCGCCCCTCCCGGCGGGCCCGCGACAACGTCGCGAGGTCCCAGGCATTCTCGGCGACGATGCTCACCCCTCGCACCCCGGTCCGGCGAAGCCTGCCCCAGATGGCCAGCAGGAAGCCATGGAACACCGGCTTGGCGCACCAGGGCTGGACCCGCTCGAACACGGTCACGTCGGCCAGGCCGGTTCCGTCGTCCAGCGTGAGGAAGATGATCCGCTGTCCGCTGCGGACCGCCGGGGTCTGGGACGCCACCTTGACCCCGGCCACCATCACCCACCGGTCTCCTCGAAGGCCGGACAGCCCCGCCGCCGGGACGACGCCGAGATCGTCGAGCAGAGGGCGGTAGAACGAGAGGAGGTGCCGCGACGCGTCCATGCCGACCACCTCGAGCTCCGCCCTGACCGTCTCCGCGTCGGTGTACCCTCGAAGGACGCTGGGCGGCGGCGGCTCGGCCAGCGGCAGCGCGGCCTGCTCGCCCTCCATCGACGTCTCGGCGGTCATGGCCACGAACAGCCGGTCCCGGCGCGATCCGCCGGGGAGGGCGTCGAACGCGCCCGCGTGCGCCAGCGCCTCCGCGACGGGCCGCGAGACGCTCGACCGACGAAGGAAGTCGCCGACGTCGGCGAAGGGCCACTCCATGCGAGCCTCCAGGATCGATCGGATCTCGGAGCCGGAGATTCCGTGCACGTCCTTCAGCGCGAGACGGATCCCGTACCCCTCGACGGTGTAGTCCTCCTCGCTCTCGTTCACGTCGAGCGGGAGGATCTCGATGCCGTGACGCCTGGCGTCCTCGAGGATCAGCCGCCTCGGATACATGCCGGGCTCGTGGGTCAGCACCCCCGCCAGGAAGTGCGCGGGATAGTGCGCCTTCAGCCAGGCCGACTGATAGGTGGGGACGGCGAATGCGGCGGCGTGGGCCTTGCAGAAGCCGAACGACGCGAAGGCGACCACCTCCTTCCAGATGCGTTCGACATCCTCGTGGCCGAAGCCGCGCGCGACGGCCCGGTCGAAGAACTCCCGGCGAAGGTGCGCGACGTTGTCCGGGCTGTCGTCGAGGCGCCTCCGGATCCGGTCGGCCTCGGCGAGGCCGTAGCCGGCCACCACGGAGATCACCCGGATGAGCTGCTCGTGGTAGACGACCACGCCATGGCTCTCCTGCAGGACCGGCCGCAGGGCGGGGTGGGCGTACGCCGGGGCTTCCAGGCCGTGGTTCCGCCTGAGGAACGGCGTGACCATGTCGGACTTCACCGGGCCGGGACGGAACAGGGAGATGTCGATGATGAGGTCGCTCCATTCCGTGGGCTGGAACTTCTGGAGGAGCTCGCGCTGCCCGGGCGATTCGATCTGGAAGCAGCCCAGCGTGTCCGAGCTTCGGATCAGCCCGAAGGTGGCCTCGTCCTGGAGGTCCACCTGGTCGAGGTCGACCTTGTGGCCTTCCGTCCGGGCGATCTCGTCGAGGCAGTGGCGCATGGCGGAGAGCATCCGGATGCCCAGGATGTCGAGCTTCAGCAGGCCCAGCAGCTCCACGTCGTCCTTGTCGGCCTGGACCATGCGGAAGCCCTGGAAGCTCCGTTCCAGAGGGACCCGGTCGAGCAGGTCGTGGCCGGACAGGACGATCCCCGACGGGTGCAGGGCGAGGTGCCGGGGGAAGCCGTCGAGGCGCTCGACCACCCGGAACAGCGTGTCCAGCTGTCCCGCGTTCAGGTTGAGGCCTTCGAGCTCGGGGAGCTTCGCCATCGCCGAGCGAACCCCGCCCGCACCCATGTGCGGGAAGGCCTTCGCCGCGAGGTCGACCTCGCCCTCGGGAAGACCGAGCGCCTTGCCCACCTCCCTTATCGCCCCGCGAGCCCGGTACGTGTCGACCATGTTCACGCAGGCGCACCGGTCCTCGCCGTGGCGGGCCAGGATGGCGCCGTACACGTCCTCCCTTCGAGCTGACTCCACGTCGATGTCGATGTCTGGCAGCTCGTCGCGGTACGGGTTGATGAACCGTTCGAACAGCAGGCCGTGCCGCACCGGGTCCACGTCGGAGATCCGGGTCAGGTAGCACACCAGCGACCCGGCGGCCGAGCCGCGGCAGGCGCACCGGATGCCCATGGCCCGGATGTCGTCGGCGATGTCGGCCACGTTCAGGAAATAGGCGGCGAACCCCATGGTCTGGATCTGGGCCAGTTCCGTGTCCAGGCGGTCCCGCACCTCCTTCGTCGGTTTCATCCCGCGTTCGGCGAGCCCGCGCCAGCATCGCTGGGCCAGGACGCTGCCCGCGCTGCGGCCCTTCGGGGTGGGGAAGTCCGGGAAGTGGACCTGGCGGATCCCGAGGTCGAACCGGCACCGGTCGGCGATGTCGAGCGCGTTGTCGCAGAGGTCCGGCGCTCGCGCGAACAGCTCGCGCATGGCATCCGGAGGCTTCAGCCATCCCTCGGCGTTGCGCCGCGACACGTGGTGCGCGGCGAGCGGAACGATCTCGCGCATGCACTCCAGGACGTCGGCCAGGAATGCGCCCTCGGGCACCAGGTACCGGACCCCGTTCGTGGCCACGGCTTCGATCCCCGCGTCGTATGCCAGTCGCAGCAGCCGCCGGATCTGGGTGGCGCCGTCGGGCTCCAGCCGGTTGCGAACCTCGACGAACAGGTCGTGGCGGCCGAAGGCCTCGCGCCACGGACGCATGTGTTCGCCGGCGGCGTCGGCCAGGCCGGCAGCGGCCAGCGATCCGGGTTCGGACTCCGGCCCGAGCAGGCAGATCAGCCCGCCGGCGCGCTCGCACACCTGCGAGGTGGTGAGGGCGGGGTCGCCCCGCTCGCCCGTCATGTGGGCGGTGGTGATGAGCGAGCAGAGGTTCGCGTAGCCGGTGGCGTCCTTGGCCAGCAGGACTACCGATCGATCGACGGTTCGTCCCGTCTCCGGTAGGGCACCGTACGTAGGGCACCCTACGTAGGGCACCCTACGTGGAAGATCAACGCCGAACCCTCGGACCGTGAGCGTGGCGCCGTGGATCGGGCGGATCGGCCCGACTCGTTCGGACACCTGCCGGCACGCCTCGGCGAACCGCGGCGCCCCGTACAGCCCGTCCCGGTCGGCGAGGGCCACCGCGGTCATCCCGAGCGTCGCGGCCCGCAGCGCCAGGTCCTCCGGGGAGAACGCCCCGTCCTTGATGGAGAAGTACGACCGGGCGTTGAGGTGCACGAAGCCGGAGAAGGAGTCGAACACGTGTTCGATTGTATGCCCAGGCGGCGACACGTGGGAAATCGGGCATCCAGCCGGATGGGGCATACTCGACGAACCGACACATCGGAGGTGGGGGATGTTCGCTCAGGTCGTCCAGGGTGGAACGACGCTCGAGAAGCGCGCCGAGATGGACCTCATTGTCAACGAGGAGATGATCCCCGCACTTGCGCGACGAACCGGGGTTCGCGGGGGCGCTCA
>WNFV01009259.1_pt1 | contig 10921 bp, 10 predicted proteins | sample 5400101 | NCBI WGS metagenome assembly WNFV01 (sample SAMN13153361, study PRJNA577476) | soil metagenome | isolation source: 115 cm soil or saprolite under grassland replicate 1 | place: USA:California | collected 2016-06-15
GCGTTTGCCGGCGAGGCGCGCCACTCGTAGCGTTCCTTGAGTCGGCTGATCAGGCGCGTGCGGCCGCCCTCGAGCGGGATGAGCTTCCACGTCCAGGTGCTGTGCGGCTTCTCCCACAGCATCCACCGGTTCGGCTCGAGGGCCGTGATCTTGAACGCCGTCGTCTCGTTGACCTTGCTCGCCATCGGGATCCAGTCGCCTATCTTCGGCTGTTGGTACTCGGGCAGGATGCGCTCTGCGCTTGGCCGTCCGGCGTTATCGAATAAGTCATAGCTGTACCAGCCGGCGCGTCCGAAGCCGAGCTGCGCGGTCCACGGCCACACGGCCTCGGCCGGCGCGTTGATGGTGGTGGCGCGCGTCGCGTTGAACGAGGGCTCCGGGACGAGCTCGTCGCCGGGCATCGCCGCGGCGACCTCGGCATCGGTCGCGCCCCAGCGAAGGTGCCGGCACCTGATCAACGGGGCCGTCGCGAACCGCGGCGCGCCGACGACCACCTCAGCGACGGCTCGCGCGACTTCCGCGGTTCGTCGACGAGCGTCGCCTGCCATTCGCTACGAACCCACGGCCGGGCGGCGTATGCGCCTGTGCATCGTGTGGCCCGCTCGTCCGGTATAGACGTCGATCCGGACGAGCATGGGGATGAGCATCACCGGCATCATCAGGCCGTGCTCCCACAGGGCGAGGTCGGTCCTCGGCAGAATCGCGAGCCAGCCGAGGACGAGGAGCACGAGCGCCAGGATCGGCATCACGGCCGACATCTCGGTGGTCGGCCGGCGCTGCATGCCGCGGAACAGCATCCACGCCGTCATCGGTGCGGTCATGTTGAAGGTGACGACGAGCACCGACAGCTCAGGGAGCTGCCTGAGCGGGTGCGAATAGCCGAACAGCCCGGCGGCCCAGAAGTACACGAGATCGCCAACCGCGAATCCGATGCACATCGGCAGGCACATCTCGAAGTAATGAACGACGAAGCGCCCGATCTGTCTGCGCCGGCTGACTTTCGGCGTCACCACTGCATCAACGCGCGATCCATCAGTGGCGGCAAGCACATTGACGCCCAAGGCATCAATGTCGCTGCTGACCCTCTCCTTGGTCTCCACCATCAGGCACCTCCTTTCGCCACGAAATACCACGCCCACACGTCGTGCGAATCAGGGATTGGGCGCGTCCTGCGTCAGGGTTTTGCCGCAGCTGCGCACGTCGCTTGACGACCGCGCGTCCGCCTATCAGAGTCGCCCGTCAAGTCGTGTGGTTCCCTGGGTTCGCAGGACTTGGCGTTTCGCAGGAGATCCACGCGCTCCCTCTCAGGGAGGAGGTTTCTTCCACACTCGGTGGCAGCCGGTCGCAAGACCTCCGATTTCCGTGCGCTCCAAACGGCAACCGCGGCAATCCTGGCAACGGATTTGGGTTGTTTGCACGGCTTCGGCGCTAGGCGATTTGGCCGTTCGGCGTCACGCGCCGAACTGCACGAGGCCGTGCACGGCGGCAAAGTCGACCAGCCCCGCTCGCGACATGATGTTGAGCTTGCGCCGGATGCTCGCTCGGTGCCACTCGGCCGTTCGCACGGAGATGTGCAGGCGCTCAGCGACCTCCCGATTCGTGTAACCGCGCGCGTAACTCTAAGACGTCCCGCTCGCGGACGGATAGAACTTCCGGCCCGGGTGTCATCGTGTGGAAGGGTGGACGACCGCAGCGCGCGCGTCATCGGCGTCTCCACCGTTTCGATCGCGCTGGACTACGTAGCGAGCGGCCCGTAGTTCCTACGGAAGACGGGGCTTGAATAAGTTCCGATAATCGCGGCGGCGAAGCACGTGACGATCCGAGAGACTACGAACGGACGCGCGTGGAACTGACGTCCCGTGAAACATGGACGTTGATCCACGGGCTGATTCTCGGTTCGTTGTTTCTGCTCGCGTTCGCGGGCGGGCTTGCGGGGCTCTACAGCTTCCGGACCGAGCTTGTGACCCCGGAGGGGATCCACGAGCGGCTGTTCCGGCTGAGGGTCGGAGTCACGGGAATGGCTGTGCTTGCGTGGGCGACGGTGATTACGGGAACGTGGGTCGTCTATCCCTGGTATCGGGAGACGATCGCGGGTAAGTCGCTCGCGGCCTGCGAGGGTTTGCAGGCTCCCAACGACAAGTGTTCGCCGAAGGTCCTGCTTTCGAACACTTCGGGCGATACCAGCAATTGGCATGAGTTCGGGATGGAGTGGAAGGAGCACATCGCCTGGATCGCGCCGATGCTGGCGACGGCGGCCGCGTTGTTCGTCCTCTACTACGGTCGCAGCCTGGTCACCGACAAGCGGCTGCGGATGATCGTGCTCGTCCTGTTCGTTGCCGCCTTCGCGACGGCGGCAATCGCCGGCCTCTTTGGCGCACTGATCACGAAGGCCGCGCCGGTTCGCTGAAAGGAGCCGCGATGAGCATGGAGACAACGACCCCCTCCGGCGCTCCCCGGCCGGTTGCGGTTGAGGCCGCGCCTCCGTTCGGGCCGGGGGCCGCAGTTCTCCTGGCCGCTGGGCTTGGCATCTTCGTCCTGGGGCTGCTGACGACGCTTGCGGAAGCGAGCAGCGGCATCGCGGACGGCCTCCAGTGGAACGATCGGGTCGGGCCGCTCTCGGGCAAGACGATCATCGCGTCCGCCGTCTTCGTCGGCGCTTGGGCCCTACTTTCGGCGGCTCTACGCAGACGGGATCCGCAGTGGAATCCCGTCGTCTACGCGATGGCAACGCTGATGGCTCTGGGTCTGCTGATGACCTTTCCAACCTTCTTCCAGGCCTTTGCCCCCGATTAGCCGACGGAGCCGGTGGGCTCGAGGATGACTACGAGAAATGAGACGGCCCTGGTCACTCGAGGGCCGGTCCATTTCCCGGTACCACTGTCGGAGGCGGCGGCCCGGCGCGTGGCCGGGCCATCCAGCTCCGACTAGGCGGGCGTCGGATCAATGCGGACGCCTGCCGTCTGCGTCATCGGGAGCAGCCGCGTTTCTGGTGCGGCGCAGTGCTGAGTTGCTACGGACTTCTACTGATCCCCTTTGCGACGTCGGCGAGCGCCCTCGCCGTCTGTCCCGCACAAAGCGCGATCCTCAGGACGGCGTTCGAGTCCGGTGCTTAGCCCGGGCGAGGGCCGGATGAACTACCGGACTCACGACCTACAACTAGAGCTCGAGGCCCTCCTTTCGTTATCTCCGTGCGAGTGCGGCGGACATGCCTTTGAGGCCGAGTTCCATCGCGCGCCAAGGCGGGCCCGCGTGGAAGGGTTGGCCGGCCCTGAAGCGGAATGGAAGGTAGATGCCGAGCATCTTCTTGCCGACCCGCCAGAGCGGCGAGACGCCGACCCTGTAGGCGCCGTCTGCGTCTGGACGGACGCCGACCGGATGGTCCGCGTTGTCGGTGAGCTCGAGCGGCACCTGGGCGAAGGTCGCCTTGTCGAACTCCTCCATCACGCACATCGAGATGGGGTCGAACGGCTGCGCCGCTTCGCGGGCCTCGACCTCGGCCGCGATCGCTTCGGCGGTCGCGTCGCCCTGGAGAAAGGCAAGGAACGCCTGCTTGACCGGGAAGTCGCCGGCGTCGCCGGGTGCGAAGATCCGCTCCTGCCCCACGACACGACGGCTGCCGAGCTCGGTCTTGAGGAACCCGCGCTCGTCTTGTGGCAATCCGTCGTAGCGGACGGCAGCGACGTAGGGCGGGAAGGCGACGAGCAGGTCGAAAGCGAGCGTCTCGCCGTTGGTGTAGTGGGCTGTGCGTTCGGTGACGTGGTCCAGCACCCAGCCGGTGTGGCTGCTGATGCCGCGCTTGGCGAACTCGGGGACGACCACCTCGTGCAGCTTCGGGCCGAACGCTTGGATGAACGTCCGCTCGTAGGTCGCCCAGACGAGTTCGAAGCTCCCGCGCACCTTCTGCCGACGCAGGTACGTACCGGTCATCAGGACGATCTCGTAGAGCGGGCCGGCGCACATGTTCCCGGGCGGCACCGTGAACACGATCGTCTGCCGCTGGCCCTCACGCGCACTGCTGATCGCCTCGGCGAGCTTGCGGCCGAGCGATGCCATCTGCTCTGGCGTCCAGATCGTCTCCGCGTGCGTTTGGAGGCCTGGGATTTCCCCCGGCGCCATCTCGGCGCCGGTGGCGAGGACGAGGAAGTCGTAGTCGAGGCTGCGTCCGGCTACGTCGACGCTCCGCGCGTCGGCATCGACGCCCGCGACGCTGCCGCTGACGAGCTGGATGTCTCGCTTTCCGGTCGGCCGCGAGAGCGGAATCAGCAGCGGCTCGAGCTTGCCTCCGAACGGGATGTAGATCGTGTTCGGCTTGAACAGGAAGTCGGGCCGGTCGCTCACGAGCGTGATGCGAGCTCGGTCGCGGAGCTTCGTCCGTAGTAGGAACGCTGACTCGAGGCCGGCGAAGCCGCCGCCGGCAATGACGATGTTCGCGCGGGCGTTCACGACATGCCTCCTTGCACGGCGACGGCCGGTCGCGCCTCTGCCGGGGTGCGTACGTCAAGCTCGAGCTCGACGGGAATGTCTAGCGCACGTGCCACGAGGCAGGCGCGGTGGGCATCGCGGGCGGCTTTCTCGGCTTCGCGCTCGTCCTCTCCGTCGGCGCTCAGCTCGACGCGCAGCTCGATGACGACGAAGCCGAGTCGCCCGTCGGCGCGGCGGGTGACGTGGCCAACGCCGTTGACCTCGACTTGGTACAAGAGGATTTCGCGGCCCGCGGCGATTGCACGCAGGGTTTGGACGTAGCACGAGGCGACCGCTGCCACGAGGAGATCTTCAGGCGTCCACATGCCGGGTATTCCGTCGCGAAACTCTGGAGGTGTCGCCGCTTCGAGCGGCGACTTGCCGTCGGAGGTGAGGCGGACGCGCCGCCACGGCAGCGGCGATGCGTCCACCAGGAAGCGGTAGTCCTTCATCGTGTTCATCTCACACCGTCGCTTTCTCGCGCTCAGCGGCCTCGGTCGCCGGCACGGTCTCGCATCGGCGGACGACGAGGACAGGCTGTCGCGCGTGGTGAAGGACGCCGGTCGAAACGCTGCCGAACAGCGTCCGGCGCAGCGGTCCCCAGCCGTGGGAGCCGAGCACGATCAGACGCGCATCGTGTTCGTCGGCGATGGCGCAGATCTGCTCGACCGGAGTGCCGCGGCGAATGATCGTCTCGACGTCGAGGCCGGCCTTTCGCGCCGGCTCGGCGGCCTCTTCGACGACCTTCAGCGCTTGCTCGTGCCCGACGCGATCGAGGTCGGGGATCACCGGGCCGAAGCCGATCCCGACCGGCTCCAGTGCGAAGTCCCAGATCGAGACGATCAGGAGCGGGGCGTCGAGCGCCGTCGCGAACTCGATCGCGGTCTTCGTCGCTTCCGCTGCGGTCGGCGAGCCATCGGTTGCCAACAGAATCGGTTTCATCGTCGATCTCCTTTCCGGGTCATGGGCGGAGGACGATCCGTGCCGGCACGTCGCCGTGCAGGACGTCCTCCATCGCCGTTTGCACGTCTTCCAGTGCGCGCTCTTCGCGGATCACCCGGGTCTTGCCGGCGGCATGGAGCTCGAAGACCTCGCGCAGATCGACGCGCGTGCCGACGATCGAGCCGACGACGGTGATCCCGTTGAGAACGGTCTCGAAGATCGGCAGGTCCATGCGGTTCTCCGGCGGGAGCGCGACCAGCGCCATCGTTCCGCCGCGGCGCAGCGCCGCGAACGCTTGCTCGAAGGCCTTCGCCGAGACGGCGAGCACGATCGCGGCGTCGGCACCGCCCAGGTCCTTGATCGCCGCGACCGGGTCCGCCTCAGCCGCGTTGACGGTGAACTCGGCACCGAGCTCGCGGGCGAGCTCGAGCTTGTCCTCGATCAAGTCAACTGCGACGACGCGGCCGCCGAAGATCCGCGCGTACTGCAATGCAAGATGGCCGAGGCCGCCGATCCCCCACACCGCAACCAGATCGCCGGGCTTGACGCCGGCGACCTTGACTGCCTTGTAGGTCGTCACGCCCGCGCAGGTGAGCGGCGCTGCGTCGAACGGGTCGATCCCGTCCGGAATCTTGACCACGTACCGCGCGAACGCCTTTGCGTATTCCGCGAAGCCGCCGTCGACCGAGTAGCCGGTGTTCAGCTGCGACTCGCAGAGTGTCTCCCAGCCCGAGACGCAGTAGTCGCACGTCCCGCATGCCCAGCCGAGCCACGGGATCGCGACGCGGTCGCCGACGGCGACCTCGGTGACGCCGGCGCCGATCGTCTCGACGACGCCGACGCCCTCGTGCCCCGGCGTGAACGGCAGCTTCGGCTTGACGGGCCAGTCGCCGTGAGCCGCGTGGATGTCGGTGTGGCAGAGACCGGACGCCTCGATCTTGACGACGATCTCGCCGGGCCCCGCAACCGGCTTCGGAAGATCCGCGATGCGCGCTGGCTCGTCGAAGCTGTGCACGACGACCGCGCGCATCGTCTCGGTCGCGGGTCGCGGGCGTGCGGTTCGCTCGAGGATTGAGGTGTTCATAACACTCCTTTCGTCATGGCTCGAGACTGCTGGACGGCCCAAGGCCCTGCTTCGCTCAGACTCCGCCGGCTCGGCTGGCTTCCGTGCCTTATCGAGCCTTCTGATCACCTCGAGGAGGCGCTTCGCCCCATCGGGCCCACCCGCGTCGATACCGAGGCGTTCGACGAAGCACGCCCCGCCAGCGGCCCCTCGGTGGGTTTCGATCTGGCTCACGTTTTCCAGTGTCGGTCGCGGTTTTGCCGTGAGCATCGGACCGCGCGCGGATCTGGCCTGCGGGTGATTACGGAACGAGAGAGGGCGGCTTTCGCCGCCCTCTCCTTCCGAGCGGAGTCGCCGCTCAGCTTGCAGTGATTGCCCGAGCTGCCGGCGCCTTCGCCCCAGCCAACTCGGTTCGCCTCCGCAACGCGCCGCCGAGGGTCAACACGCTGAACCCGATGCCGCTGAGCAGGAGCGCGATTCCGACGACGATGCCGAAGTTCGCAAGCTGCTCCGCCATGAAGCTCGTGTTCAGCGCGGTCGTGAGCGCCGTCTCCGTGACCCAGAGCTCGCGAGCACCGTTTGCGACCGGTTGCTGCGTCTTCGGATCGACGAGCGCGTACCTCGGGTTATCCGTGCCGCCGCCTTCGGCGAGCTGGGACGAGGGTGTTCCGGGCTTCGCCGTGAAGCGCCCCATCTGCGCGTAGGTGTAGCCGCGCGTTGCCTCCAGCGCGTGGATGCGCATGTAGGTCGCGAATGCCCGCGCGCGGCTGCCCGTGTCGATGGTCTTCCCGGCGACTGCAACGGTCGGCAGTTTGATCGAGGCCGGCAAGCCGGCCTCCTTGGCCTCAGCCCTGATCGCGCTCGGTGTCATGTCGGGCGTGCCAACGATCTGCTCCTGCGCGAGGTTGCTGTGCACTGTGCTCCGGCCGTTCACGCCGAGCACGATCGCGGCGATCCCGAAGCCGACGAGCACGATGCTGGCGGCAATTCCGCCGTACTCGAAGAACTTGCGTGTGCCGAAGAACTTGCGTGTGCTGAACATGGCGACTCCTTTCGGTCTGCTCTTGTCGTCTCGGAGTGTGCGTTGCGGGGTCGTGCCCGGCATCCGGCGAGGCCCGTCGAGTCGCTGCGGTTTTCCCGCAGCCCCGCTGCGGGGTCTCTGCCAGGTCGCGGGATCAGTGTTTTTCCGCGACGGATCAGCGCTCGTTCACGGATGTGCGTCGCAGACCGCCGAGTCGATCATGGCGGGCAATCGAGGCAAAAGGAGCAGTCGATGACCACTACCTACGCCCAGCACGCGCACCGGTCGGCGTCCCTCGATTCCGTCCGCGTTTCCGAGACAATGCATCGCGGGGTCGTCACGTGCCGGCCCGAGGCCTCCCTCTCCACGGTTGCGCGGTTGATGGCAGGCCACCGCATCCACGCCGTCGTCGTCGCGCCTACAACGGACACGAAGGAGTGGGGCCTCGTTTCCGATCTCGATCTTGCGGGGGCGGCCAGCGAAGGGTCGCTCGAGGGCCTCTCGGCCCGGAAGATCGCGTCGACGCCAAACGTCTTCGTGAGACCGGACGAGACTCTTGCGCGCGCCGCCCAGCTGATGCGCGAGTACGACACCCACCACCTGATCGTTCTCGGACGCAGGTGGGACCGGCCCGTCGGGATCGTCTCGACACTCGACATCGCCGACGTCGTCGCCGAGCTTCCGGAGATGCACGGGCCAGATGCGGGAGGAAACCAGCGATGAAGGCCCGAACCGGCTCACTTCAGGTCGTGATCGCGGGCGGCGGGGTGGCCGCGCTCGAGGCGACGCTTGCGCTGCGCGCACTCGCGCAGGAGCGCGTCTCGATCGAGCTCATCGCTCCCGAGCCCGACTTTGTGTACCGGCCGCTCGCCGTCACCGACCCGTTCCGGGTGGGCGAGACGCGCAGGTTCCCGCTCGCGCCTCTCGTCGAGGCGGCCGGAGGAAGCTTGCGGCGGGGTCGGATCGCCGCGGTGGACCCCGACCGGCGCCTCGCGTGCACCGATGAAGGCGAGAAACGCGGCTACGACGCTCTGCTCGTCGCGCTCGGCGCCCGGCCCCGGCAGGCAATTCCGAATGCGCTCACCTTTTCCGGTCCCGAGAGCGGCGCCGCACTCGCGGGCGTGCTCGAGCAAACGCTCGGCGGTGACATTCGACGCATCGTCTTCGCACTGCCGGCCGGTGTGGCGTGGCCGCTTCCGTTGTACGAGCTCGCGCTGCTGACCAGCTCCTTCCTCGCCGATCACGGCACCACGGGCGTCGAGATTGTGCTCGTGACGCCCGAGGAGCGCCCGCTGGCGCTGTTCGGCGCGCAGGCGAGCGCCGCGATCGCGGAGCTGCTGACCGTCCGCGGAATCACCTGCCACGTGCGAACGACGCCGGTTCGGTTCGAGGCGGGCGTCCTGCGCGTCGCGCCGGATGCTGGGATCGAGGTCGACCGTGTGATCGCGCTTCCCCGGCTGCAGGGTCCGGGGCTTGCCGGACTTCCTTGCGACGGCGAAGGGTTCCTGCCCATCGATTCGTGCTGCCATGTCGGTTCCGAACCGGACGTCTACGCGGCCGGCGACGCCACCCAGTTCCCGCTCAAGCAGGGCGGGATCGCCGCGCAGCAAGCGGACGTCGCGGCGACGGAGATCGCGAGGCGCGCCGGTTCGACGCTGGAGCCGACGCCGTTCAGGCCTGTGCTACGCGGGCTGCTCCTGACCGGGATGGCGGCGCGGTTCCTGCGCGCCGAACCCGGTACGGCGCAGTCGGCGATCGACACCGAAGCGCTCTGGTGGCCGCCGGCAAAGATCGTCGGCCGCTACCTGGCGCCCTTCCTCGCGTCGAAGCTCGGCCTCTCGGAGGAGGTGCCGAGGACAAACATCGATGCGGTTCCGGTCGAGATCGAACTCGACCCCAGCGAGCACAGCACTTGGGCCCACATCTAGGAACGCCGTATCAGCGGCGTCGTCGAACAGCCGCGCCGGGCGAGCTTACGATAGACGCGAGATGGCGACCGCCCGTGAGCCAGACCGGCTCCGCACGCTGCTGGAGACCGGGATCGCGATCAGCTCCGAGCTCTCGCTCGACGCGGTGCTCGAGCGGATCGTCGAGGCGACGGCGGCGCTGACGGGCGCCCGCTACGTCGCGCTCGGCGTGATCGACCGCAGCGGCACCGCGCTGGAGCGGTTCGTCACCACCGGCGTGGACGAGCAGACACGGGCCGCGATCGGGGATCCGCCACACGGGGGAGGGATCCTCGGCGTACTGATCCGCGAGGCGAAGACGCTGCGGCTGCACGACCTGCAGGAGGATCCACGCTCGGTCGGCTTTCCGCCGAACCACCCCGAGATGCACAGCTTCTTGGGCGTACCGATCCTGCTGCGCGGCGTCGCCTACGGCAACCTCTACCTGACCGAGAAGGAGTCCAGCGAGGACTTCACCGAGGAGGACGAGGAGCTCGTCACGCTGCTGGCGTCCCAGGCGGCGGTGGCGGTCGAGAACGCGCGCTTGTACGAGTCGGCGACGTCGTGGTCGCGTCAACTCGAGTCGCTGAACGAGATCGGCAACGCACTCGTCGGAGAGCTCGACCTCACCCGCCTGCTCCGGCTGGTTGCGACGAGGCTGCGTGAGCTTGTTGGCGCGCGGCTGGTCGCGATCGCCTTGCCGGCAGGGGAGGGCGAGCTGCGGGTTGAGGCTGGGGCGGGAGAGGACTCGGAGGAGTTGCTGGGCGCGAGCTTTCCGCGAGCGGCGTCGAAGGCCGGTCGGGTGCTCCAGCGAGGGCGCAGTGAGCGCGTCGACTCGATGCTGGACGATCCGGAGATCCACCAGGAGTCGGCGCGGCTGTTCCGTGCGACGACGGGCTTGTTCGTGCCACTGGTCGCACGCACGGAAGGGATCGGCGTGATCATCGTGCACGACAAGCTCGGGCCCGACCCTCGCTTCGGAGATGCGGATCTCCGCGTGGCCGAGCAGTTCGGCGCGAGGGCCGCGGTCGCCGTCGACCTTTCCCGGCGCGTCGCTCGCGATTCGCTCCGCCGCGTTGTCGCCGGTCAGGAGCTGGAACGGCAGCGGCTCGCGCGTGAGCTGCACGACGAGACCGGACAGGCGTTGACCTCGATTCTGCTCGGGCTCAAGGCGGTCGAGGAAGCAGGCGACGCGGACGAGATGCATAACGCCGCCGAAGGACTGCGCGAGCTTGTCGTCGCCACACTCCGGGACGTTCGCCGCCTCGCCGTCGAGCTGCGCCCAAAGGCGCTCGACGACTTCGGACTCGTTGCCGCGCTCGAGCGCCTCGTCCAAACATTTTCTGAGGCGACGACGATCGGCGTCGAGCTCGAGACGACGCTCGGAGAAGAGCGGCTGCCCACCGAAGTTGAGACCACCCTCTATCGAATCGTGCAGGAGGCGCTGACGAACGTCGTCAAGCACGCGCGCGCCCGCCGGGTCAGCAT
>WNFV01009260.1_pt1 | contig 10921 bp, 7 predicted proteins | sample 5400101 | NCBI WGS metagenome assembly WNFV01 (sample SAMN13153361, study PRJNA577476) | soil metagenome | isolation source: 115 cm soil or saprolite under grassland replicate 1 | place: USA:California | collected 2016-06-15
TATTCATCGAATGGATAAGTGAGAATCTCGCCGCCACCCATGTCGCGCTCAATGTAGGTAAACTCAAAGGAAAGGTTCTCGCCGAAGATAAGCTTTTCCCGCTTGAACTCACAACCGAAGTCGCGTTCAAGGATTTCTCTGAATTCAGAGATGTGTGGTGCAGGAGCGAAAGGATAAGGCAAGGGCTTCCCCTTACGACCAAATACGAAGGTCTTTGGCTATTTGATTGACGACATAGGCGGGTGGGATCCCCTCAGGAATTTCAATAGGCTTCGTGTCCGCCAAAGGTTCCGCTTCTTCAAACTTTTCTCGATAGCTTTCTGGAGCAGGCCGAAAGTCTGTAAGCGGCTGCTTGCCGCGCTTAATATCAAAGAGAATTTGGCCGATGATTGTCTGCTCAAAAGCCGTCTTGGCTTCTCTGATGGAGCGACCCTGAGCTGCAATGTCATAGTCGATGCACTGCGCCGCCCAGAGATCACCGTCTCTGACGAAAAGAACTCTCAAAACAAGTGCGTGATTGTCCATCGGCGTTATGTCTGAGTTACTTGGTTGGGGCCGTAAACGTCGCATGATTAACGCATCGTATTAACTATCTTAGAGGCTTGTCAACAGTCAAAGCCAGCGAAAGGATTTAACTGTCATTTTACTGCCCTTAAGGACCTCATGCGTATGAGACTCTGCTCGCGCGTCAAATCTTATTGTAGAGTAGTACACAGCATGAACTATCAAAGCATCATCACCATCGAACCAGGCAAGCGCGGCGGGCGACCGGCGATTCGCAGGATGCAGATTGCTGTGGCGGACGTGCTTGGTTGGTTGGCCGCAGGAATGACGCACGAAGAAATCCTCAGCGACTATCCGGAACTCACCGAAGAAGACATCCGCGCTTGTCTTGCTTACGCAGCCGATCGTGAGCGCAAACCAGTCACAACTACGACATGAACAATTATCTTCTGTGCCCAGGCCTCTTTGAAATCTGTGCGAAGAGTTATTCTCTGTGGTTCTCTGTGCGACCTCCGTGCCTCTGTGGTAAATCTTTTCTCAAGTAATTTCACCACAGAGACACAGAGAGTCACAGAGTTTACACGGAGCAAATCGTTTTTTCCGAAGACTCGTCTGAGATTCTTCGCGGATTTGCCTTCGCGGCAAGACCACGTAGACGTTGGTTTTCATTTGGGTGAAGTTGCTTGCTAAGAGCAGAGGCCACCATTGCTGGCGGCCTCGCACCCCACTCCCGAACGAGACAGGGGAGTATCCGGCCGCGGCAAAGTCACATCTATGTGCAGTCTTGAAGGTCTTTGGACTCTTGAAAGCGGAAGGTACGGCTCAAGGTCTTTACAAAAGTCTTTACAAAACCGTGGCTTCAGGGCAAGATATGCAAGCTTTCCTGATAACTCGGATTTTACGCGCCCAGGACGGACGCCGCGATTATTTTGAACATTAAGGCGTGCTGAACTTTAGTCCTCGAAGCCGGTCTGCTGGCCCCTTGTTTGGATTCAAGTTCAGCATAAACTTCAGTCCCAATGCGCCTCCGGTCTTGCCGGTCGTTTTGGGCTTCACCAATCGGAAGAAACCGGTCCCGAAAGGGAGAAAGAAAAATCATGAGTAATACGATCAAGAAATACTGTAGACGCGAGACGCTTGCCTTCGCGATACTTGGATTTGCTGTGATTGCGGTTGCTGTGATGTTTCTCAGCAGCACGCCCGGGTCCGCTTCAGGGAAGCCGACCATGTCCACGCCGCTCCTTTCGTGCGGCGGTTCCGGCCAGGACTACATTGACATCAATGTCACGGCCGGGTCTCCCACGGGCGCGCCCGCCGGTTTCACCATCCAGTGGCAGACAGTAGGCGATTACAACCATTTCGGATGGCCGGCTAATTCAAGCTGTCCACTCGATTCAGAAGGCGTTCCGACATGCGGCGAGTCTTTCTGCACGGCGTCGTTTTCCGGCAATGCCTCCTCCTCGAACTACAATCTTGCGGCAGGCCAACCGGTCACCGTGCGGATCGGCGACTTGATGCTCGATAACGGGGTGTCCACTGATTGCCCGCAGGTGAGACTCTTGTGCAGTCACAACTACGTATTTCGTGCCTTTGCTCATGCCAACAGCGCGCTGCAGCGGAGCGCCTTCACGGAGAATTTGACCTGCTCCACTTTAGAGTGCCCCGTCGATTGCGACACCGCCGTCAAGGGCGTGGACTTCTGGGCCACTAATTACCCGGACGCCTGGCCCGGGGCAGTTCTGGAGGGCGGATTGACGATCGGTTGCACGTCTTACACTGCCGAGCAACTGGAGACTATCCTGCTCACCGCGCCGGGTGAAGGCGACTGCACCACCACCCTCTTGCACCAGGTCATCGCTGCCAACCTGAATATCTTGAACGGCGCCAATGAGGAGTACGTAAACTTGACTGCCGAGAGCCTTGCCGGAGCGGATGCGTTTCTGTGCCCCGGCGGGGAAGGAGACTGCATCAGCCTCACGAACGCGCTTGATGCAGCGCGCGCGCAGTTCGAGTGCCCGTAGGCTCAACCTGGTCTCCAAAGCGGGTTTTGATAAGTTACGATCTGGTAATCAATAGAGGTTGGTCTCTGTGGTTCTTTGTGCGACCTCCGTGCCTTCTGTGGTGAATCGTTTTCCACCACAGAGACACAGAGCATCACAGAGTTTGCACAGAGAAACTCGGTTTCCGACAACCTCCCTAGCGGGCTGAAGGACGTTCTTAAATAATCAAATTGTATCTGATTACGGCACTTGAAGAACTCGTGTCAGAACCCGAGCGGTAGCGACGGGATCGCGAAATTAAGTTGAATCTAAAGTCCCGTCGCTCGGAATACTGACACGCGTTTCGACAAACTCTGAAGACTCGATTATCGCCAGCCGCAGGTGTAGATAGCGCCTTGCTCCTTCGCGATTTCCGCAAAACGCTCTTCGTAATCCTTTGCGTATTCTTCAACTGCGCGTTTGATTTTTGCGAACAGACGGCAGTGAAACTTCTCTTTCTCTACCCGGTCGCGCAGGAACAGCATTGCATTTGCTTCGCCCCAGTACTCACGGTCCTCCCAAATCTCGACGGGGTTGCCGCCAATCTTCTTCGCAATCTCCACCAGCCGCGTGTCGTTAACGTTGTGTCCGTTACTAAGAAAGATTTTGTTATAGACCGGCACTAGTTGAAGTTGCAGGCTATAGAGATCCTGAGACGTAGTAGATATCCTCATGATGTGGCCGAACTCATGCGCGAGCTTTGCGGCTGCCAGCGTGTTCCCGGTAATCAACTTGGCCGATTCAAACGGTTCCAGCGCGTTCATCACCGGGTAGTAGACAGAAGTCGGAAAGCCCTGATCGATGCGATTGCCTAGTGTGATCGTTGCCGCTACCAGTTCGCCGGCTTCATTCCATTTGTACTTTCCCGAGCCGGCGCCTTGATTGTTAGTGTTGCCAATCGTAATCGTTAGCATGATGCGCGGATGGTGCGAATACATTTCCCATTGCGCCTTACCAATGTCCGTGGAAAGAAACTCACTCTTCCATTCCTCGTACCGTTTCTGATATTTGGTGGGGATAACTTCTTTAAGGCTGCTCTCGGTTGAGGTCAGGCGCGTACTGCGCAGACTATTCTGCGCGGAATTCACCGTTTGTTGACCTGCAATTTGTCGGGAAGCGCCCGCAGCGACAATGCAAAGTACAAACAAGCCAATCATTCTGGTTGTTCTCACGAATCGATCCTCCTCCAGGTAGACAGTGATCTAATTAAGCCGAGAGGGTGAATAATAGTCGTACTTTGTAAACTAACTCGCGTATCAAGTCAATAGATAAAATTCTGGCTTTTCAGTGTCAGGCTAGGCCGCGGACCGCTTCCGCCTTACGGTAGCTCTGCTGTTCTTAAGGAGATCGCATACGCCGTCTCGCGCCTGCGCAATTCGCCAAATCGTATCATCGGCGTAAAGGACACACTGAATTATGGCTCTCTCAACCAGCTTTGTGCGCTGGTCCGTCTTGGAAGCTTCTACGACTCGCGTGGGCGGCGAACGCATCTGGCGATAAAACGTAACTGTCTTACCCGGAGCAAGCTTTTCGTAACTGAGGAACTGGTGGTTGCCGATCAGTCGACCGCTTGCAGCGTCGATGAAAAGATAATCCCAGGCGACTCCTTCGATTCGCTTGGCGCCGGCGTTCTTAACCTTCATCGAGTACACATAGAATACCGGCAGACGGCCGGGAGTTGCGGGGAAAGACGTACTAGCCCCGGCCGCTTCACTGCGTGCTCGAGTGGCTGCCCGAATCGCATCCGCTTGGCGTTGGGCTACTAGTGGAAGAGCTTTGAGATGAAGGCCTCGGCATAGGATCGTCGCCTAACACTCCGGTTGCAGGAATGATTGATGGATCAAAACTGCGCGGCAGCCTGATTTGCTTTTCCCATTTGACTTTAAGAATCTCGATGGGTGGAGCTGAGATTTCTGATTGCTGCTGTGCTGACGCGGCGGCGATCGAGCCAACGCAGATAAAGAGCGCCGCACACCATCGGAACCATCTAGCTCTTTTGACTTTCATGGCAAGTGGCTTTCGGCGGTCGGATCTTCTGCCACGATCAAGTTCATTCTTGCGCGCTCAGTGATCAATCGCGCGAGCAGCATCCCAATATACTACGCGGCTTACTAAAACGCACCGCTAATTTAGGGTAATGGTGCAGTTTTGTGAAGTGGCGCGGGCGTCCCGCCCGTGAATCACGCGCAAGATGCGCGTGCCACATTTCAAACTGCATCACTACCCTGATTTAATCAAGTCCGATCCATTTCGCCTACAAATACTTTTCGAAATCTCAAGATTTCAAAAAAATAAGCCTTGACGAGCCCAGTTTCGGTTATATACTTGCGGCCATCATTTATCCAAGACTCTCGATCGAGAGCGGAACTAATTAAGCGTGTTACTCGCCGCGGTTTTCTTTGTGTAGTTGAGGTCCACTTGCTTTGGTTTTCGAGTTACCAGATGAAGCCATGCTTCCCATCTGGTTTGGCTGTCACAGTCTCGCCGCGATTTCTATCTAAGGAGAATTTGCATATGAAAAGAACTACCCGATTTGTAACGTTGGCTGTTCTCGTCAGCGTCTTCTTCGGTCTTAACCTAACATCAGTCCGCGCCCAGACAGCGTCATCGGGAAGCGTTACCGGCCAGGTCTCAGACCCACAAGGGGCAATCGTGCCGGGAGCGGAGGTGACGCTTACTGACAACACCACCAAAAGTGCGCTTTCAACTACAACCAACGATGCCGGTCGCTACAACTTTCCGGTAGTCAACCCCGGTATCTACGACTTAGTCATAAGCAAACAGGGCTTCAAGACAGCCAAGTTTTCAGCACAGAGTGTGAGCATCGGCGCTGTTTCGACTATTAATGTAGCGTTGGAAGTTGGGGCCTTAACTGAAACCGTTGTGATCACCTCAGCGCCGGCCGGAACGGAGCTTCAGACAGCCAATGCGACGGTGGGCACGACGATCAACCTGAAGGAACTCGAGTTGTTGCCAAACCTGGGTCGTGATGCGACCACGCTTATGGCGCTCCAACCTGGCGTAACGCCGGCCGGACAAGTAGCGGGCGCCGTGGGCGACCAGAATAGTTTTTCGGTCGATGGCGGCCAGAACTCGGACGACATGTCCGGAGACCAGGTCGGTTACACGGTGAATTTTACCGGCAGCGGCGGCGCTCAAACGAACGGCATCGCTTCCGGCGTAGTCCCGACCCCGATTGAGAGCGTCGAAGAGTTCCGAGTCAACACATTTGGTCAGACGGCTGACTTCAATGGTTCTATCGGCGCGCAGGTGCAAATGGTCACCAAGCGCGGAACCGATCAATGGCATGGTTCCGGCTATGGTTTCTATTGGACACCGAACATTCTTGGCGCCAGTTCGTGGAAGGCCAATCATACGAAGTTTACTAAGGGCACGCCGTCAACGCCACGAGATTGTGCTCCGGGAACAACGCTTCACAAAGGCGATAACAATTGCATCATGCCCTACACGCCGATAATTCCGAATCAAAGAAAGCGTTTTGGTTTCACTATAGGCGGACCGATGATCCCCCTCAAAATACTTGGCGGTAAGACCTATGTGTTTGCTAACTACGAAGGCTTTCGTTATGGCGGCGTCCAAACATTCGAGCGGGCGTATCCGACGAACGCTATGCGCGCGGGAGTGATTCAGGTTCAGAACGCTCTCACTTCTACATCGCCAAATGTAGGACTGCCCGGAAATGGTGGACTCATCGCTGGGACAGAGAATGGCGCGGCCGTAACGTATAGGCCGGGAGCATTTGTTCCGTTTAATCTCAATCCTTTTCCGGTGACAGTGACGATAGGAAATCCGAACTCTACGCTTTCACCGCTTCGAACTGTGACTTTAGCGCCGTGTTTGCGCACAGCTACGCTTCAATGCGATCCGCGTGGCTTGGGAGTCAATTCCACAATCCAACAAGTCTGGAATACGATCCCTTTGCCTAATGATCCATTGAACGGCGGTGACCAATTCAACACGCAAGGCTTTCTTTCTACGGTTAGACTGCCGCTGACTTCCAACGTTTACGTGGGACGAATCGATCACGACTTCAATTCGAAGCACCGATTCTTTACTTCCTTCCGCGCGCAGCATTTGGTGAATACGGTGAATAGCCAAGTCGACGTCGGTGGTTTGCTCGGGGGAACCCGTGGACAGTATGGATCAACCGCGACGCGGGTGCAGACTCCCGAACTGCTCGTATTCGGACTAACGAGTACCCTTAGTCCGACTCTCACTAACGATCTGCGGTTAAGTTATCTTTGGAACTGGTGGGAGTGGGGCACTGGCGGCATTCCGCCACAACTCGCCGGCCTTGGTGGCGCCCTTGAGATTGCCAGCCCCACGGATACCGACGCTGAAACCAGCGGCACCGGCGCGCTCATACCTTACAACGTGAACACTCAAAGCGTGCGGCAGAGAACCTGGGATGGCCAGGATAAGATGATCCGCGACGATCTTTCCTGGGTGAAGGGAAATCACCTGTTTCAGTTTGGAGGGTTCTTCCAACGCAACGTGGACTTTTTCAAGCGCACCGATAACGGCACATCGATCAGTAACCAAATTGTGTATCAGATCGCCAGCAAGTCGATCGGCTTCACCGGTTTCCTCCCGATTAATCTGCCTTCCAACTCAACAATGCAAAGCAGCTATTCGAACCTGGCCACGGAGGTCCTGGGGCTGGTCGGCTTTACGCAGGTGCTCTATACGCGCGAGGGCAGCGAACTCGCAATCCAACCGCTCGGTAAACCATCTCAAGTGAAGAGCACGATTAAGACTTACAACCTGTATATCAACGATACCTGGCGCATGTCGCCGACATTTACCTTGAGCTATGGCCTGGGCTACACGGTCGAGACGCCTCCAGTAGAGGAACAAGGGCGGCAAGTCGTGCTCGTTTATCAGGACGGCACTCCGGTTCGCGCGGCTGACTTTCTGGCGAAACGAAAAGCTGCCGCCTTGGCTGGACAAGCATACGCTCCGATTCTCGGATTCGAAACTGCCAGGAACTTGAAGCTAAAGCATCCTTACAATCAATTCAATGGGGGCATCAGTCCGAAGTTGTCGGTAGCCTGGAATCCGCAGTTTAAGTCCGGAATCCTGCACAGAGTCTTTGGCGAAGGCAGCACGGTATTCCGTGCGGGATATGGCCGGCAATTCGGCCGCTTGAACGGCGTCAATAATTTGCTGGTCCCTATGTCAGGACCAGGTTTGCTGCAATCAGTAACTTGCAGTTTGGCCTCAATGAATGGCCAATGTTTGGCTTCGGGTTCTGTGGACGTGAGTAACGTATTTCGGATTGGCAAAGATGGTCTAACGGCGCCGCTCCCAGCATCGACGCAGACGTTGCCACAGCCGTTTTTCCCGGGCGTGCTCCAGAATGGAATCTTGAATCCTGTGGGAGGCGATTCAAGAGCAGTTGATTTTGATTATAGACCAGAGTCAACCGACAACATCGACTTCACCATTCAGCGAAGTATTGGCAGAAAGATGGCTGTTGAGGTCGGTTATCTCGGGAGGAGAATACAGCACGAATTCGCGGAAATCGACCTTGACTCCGTACCTTACATGATGACGAAGGGAGGGCAAACCTTTGCCAAAGCGTACGCCGCGCTTTGGTCGGGTCTATGCGCACCGGGAAACGGGGGGGCTTGCACTCAGCTTGCCGGCGCGGGAACTGACGCCGCGAAGATTTCCGCGCTAATCGCGACGATTCCTTCGCAGCCGTTCTTTGAATCTGTTTTGAGCGCCACGCCAGCTTACTGTACCGGCTTTGCTAATTGCACTCAGGCGTTGCTCAGCCAATCGAATGTGCGTTCGTTTATGAGCACCGTGCGTGTATCTGATTTCTGGGCTTATCTCAACGCGACGGGCACCTCACGTGCGAATGGCACCCTGGGTTCCTGGACGCTTGGCAAAACTATGCTGAGCGATCAGGCTACTGAAATCGGACTGAAGTCGGCTCTCGGGTACGGGAACTATAACGCCGCGTTCTTCACTCTGAGGATTCGCGACTGGCATGGCCTGACTGCGGTCTCGAACTTTACCTGGGGCAAGGCGCTGGGCACAGGTGCCTTGACTCAACGCAGCAGCGGCGGAAATTGGCTCGATGTTTTCAATCCGCGAGCTAATTACGGCTCGGCAACTTTCGATTACAAATTCCTGTACAGCCTGGGAATTACCTACCGGCCGGATTTCTTCAAGAGCAAGAAGGGACTCCTGGGCCGCCTGGTGAATGGCTGGTCCGTCTCGCCCTTCCTTTCGGTGCAGAGCGGCCTACCGACGCGAATCAACTGGAGTGGCGCCGGCGGCTGTGGAGCTGACTGCCAAGCCTTCGGTCAAACCGGAAACTCCAACAGCGGCGCCAGCGCTTTCGAGTCGGCGATTCCTCTTGGACCTTACAACATTCGGCCCTCTGCCAATCGCGGCGTTACCGGTTCAGGCGGAATAGGCACGAACAATTCTGAAGGCATCAACATGTTCGCCGATCCGTCGTCAGTCTTTAACCTGTTTCGCCGATGCGTTCTGGGTATCGATACCAGTTGCGGCGGCGCGGGGAACCTGCGCGGGTTGAATCGTTGGAACGTGGACGCAACGCTGGCCAAGGACATCAAAATCACCGAGCGCATCGGCCTGCAATTCACCATGCAGTTCACCAATGTCTTCAATCACTTTCAGCCGGGCGACCCGCGTGATGGCAGCGCGAACAATCTAAGACTCAATCAGCCGACAAACTTCGGCAAAATCACCACGGCGGTTTACGATCCGCGGCAAGTGGAGTGGGGCATGCGAATCCACTTCTGAGTCGTAGCGGCTACTTAAAGTAACTTGACGGGGCCGAGCGATCGGCCCCTTTTGCTTAAAGCGTAAGGTCAGTTCGGTTAGGGGCTCAGTAGCTAGAACTCGGTGAATTCACGGCGCTTTAAGCCTTCCAGATCGAGTTCCAGGTTTTTTGGATCGAGCTTTATTTCCCAATGCTCCATAGTTGTAGCCCCAATGATCGCATCCAGCTTGTGACCATCTGCTTGGCCAATTTCATCGAGCGGAACGGCGTCAGTGAAGAAATCCAGGCCTTCAATCTTCCCGTCCACAATGCACAACTCTCGAATTTCGGTAGTGGGTCATTTACAAAGTTAAACAGTCAACGTTTCCGCTTTGATTGGGATGTCGTCGAAGTTTTGCTTTTATCTACTGCATCCCATAATCGGTCTAGCATCTGGTTCACGATCAGTAAGATGGCGAACCCAACGTAAGCACTAAAACCGATAATCATCAGAACCGCTGAACGCCTGTCCACGATGTTCTTTGCACGAACGTATCCTACTGCGACGGTCAAAAGGCCAAATAACATCCCAACATAGGCGAGCCAATATATCCTTACACCTCTCCAAAACCTTTGGAATATATTACCCTGAGCGATGTCAGGCTTTGGCCCGCGTCGTTTGGTTCGGAGTTGGATGTAGATCGCTAGAGTTGGAGCCAAGAGCGTTGCTACTGCGCTCATAATCACAGCGGTGACCATTGCTATGGTAAGCCAGTCGCTTTTTGTCATTTCTCAGCGCTCCGCTATTGGCAAGTGAGAGAGCGAGCGGGTTATATCACTTATCCAGAAGCTTCACAATATCTTCGATCTCCCAAAGTTGCTTTGTAACGTCTGCTTGCATTGCGGGAGTGCATCGCAGGGTTTTGTGAATCCGGCAAAAGTTGTAGTACATGTAGTGCAGGGCTACAGCGTGCATATGGTTCTCTAGCTTCTTTGAAAATCCATTTGTCAGTCTAGTAAACCGGCGCATCGACATTCGCATGGTGAGGTTTTGGCGTTCGATGTAGGACGTTGAAACATGTTCGATGTCCGGGTTGCCAGTGATTCTTTCCTTACGGGCGCCTCTGCACTCGGAAGGGCTATAGCGCGTTTCGTCTTTCGACTCGCCATAAAGTTTGACCAGCATTGCATAGTCAATCTCAGAACCGAACGCGCTTTCAATCGCTTCGAGGTATGGTCTATGACCGTCCGTCGTGAGTTGCACGCGATCCTTTAATCGGCTTGCTAGATCGTTAATGAAAATCTCTGCGGCCTTTGCATCACGTCGGCCAAGATGCCAACAGGGAACAAGCTTTGTGTCCGCATCAATAGCAACCCAAGTGTAGATGTCGCCGTAACCAAACTCACCTTGGAACTGCTCTGGTACATTCTTATCCTTCGAGTAGCAGAAGGACCAGATTTCGTCGCATTGAATCCGCTTGCTGGTTAGATCGCGAAATACTTTGTCCTGATACGCCGCGCAAGCTTCGCCGATGTCGGCCAGAAGCTTCGAGACAGTATTCTTGGCAACGTCGGTCATGCGTGAAACAGCCAGCATTGAATTGCCTTCGACTAG
>WNFV01011346.1_pt1 | contig 10921 bp, 5 predicted proteins | sample 5400101 | NCBI WGS metagenome assembly WNFV01 (sample SAMN13153361, study PRJNA577476) | soil metagenome | isolation source: 115 cm soil or saprolite under grassland replicate 1 | place: USA:California | collected 2016-06-15
CCCGGGGCTGCGGCACTCCCGTAGCAGGTCGAACCGACCCCCCGGTAATCGCGGTTCAGCGCCGCGCAAGTCCTCCGGTCGCCGCCTCAGCAAATCAGCGGCTGCTGAACCCTGACGTTCGCCTCGTCGCGGCGGAAGCGCCAGTGACAGAGGTGGAAGGCTGCGTGTACGAGCACCCACATGCCGGCCGCCTGCTGCCAGAGAGCCTTGGACGGGTTTCCGACGCTCAGGGCGCTGGCGCGGACGAACGGTTCGAGTGTCGCGTAGTCCCCCGCCACTGGTCGCACCCTAGGCAAACGCGGAGCCGTAGTAGCCGTCCCACTCGGCCTGCGAGCGGCAACGGACCCCGCCGACGCCGAGCGAATAGACCCGCGCGACCTCGTTCAGGCGGGCGGGAACGGCTTAGGAGCCGGCGGCCGCGGTCGCTCCGCTCTCGTCGGCGAGATCGCTCACGGCCGGCCAGAGAGGCATGGCGCCGAGAGTCTCTCTTCCGCTCGGCGTCGGCTCCAGTGCGATTGGAACGAAGAGTCGCGGGCGCGTGACCTGGTCGACGACCCGATGCAGCCAGGCAGCGGGAGCGTCTCCGGGATCGCCGTTCAGCGCCTCGGCCAGGGCCGGCATGTCCACTTCGCGGGCGAGCTCGTCCCGCTCGACGGTGAAGAAGACGAGGCGTTGGGTGGGGAGCGAGACGGCGACGACGGTGGTCGACGTCTCGAGGAAGGTGCGAAGCGCGAGCTCGAGCGCCAACCGGCGGGGAAGAAGGTCTGCCGCGGGCCGCGCAAAGCGGCGGGCCGGGTAGGGGCGGCGGGCGCCGGCAGGACAGATCGCGAAGTAGATCCCATTGTCGGCCGGGACGACTCGCGCCTCGTCCAGGCGCGCCGTCAAGAGCGTGAACGATTCGAGGACGCCGGTCGAGGTCGCCTCGGTGACGACCAGCTTGCGGCCGGGTAGGAGCCGGTACCGGGCGCCGACCTCGGCGCGGATCGCGCGTGCAACCGCGTTCGGCTCGATCTTCGACGCCGTCGAAGAGGCCTGAGCAGGGAACGCCGCGGCCGCGCCAATCGCCAGCGTGGCGAAGGCAAGCCGGGAGCTTTGCTCCGCCCGATCGTGTGGGCCTTGCCGAACATCTTTCCTCCTTTGAGCGCCACCGCCCTGAGCGGTTGTTCAGAGCCGACGCTTCGATCTGCCCGATTGACGTGCTCGGGGCTCATGTGTTGCACCTCGACGACCCAATCGAACGGGATCGCGGCGCGTCTGCTCGCCTCACCGACGATGTCTGCCGTCGCCGCCTCGTACAGCAAGAAGCAGGTGTCGTCCCCCGGGATGGCGATCGCGTTCACGAACCAACACGCCCTCGAGCAGTTCGCCGAGCGCAGCGTACGACAGCTGAACTTCGGATGTGGCCGGTCGGGAGGAGAGGACGCGATACTCCCGCGCGAGCGCGGCTCTCAGCCCTGCCTGAAAGAGTGTCGCCTTCCCGATTCCCGCGTCGCCCTCAAGGAAACAGCGTCGAGACGCTCCTCAAGGAAGGCAAGCTCCTCTTCACGCCCGATGATCTTGGACACGACCACGCAGGCCCCCTTCTAGCTGCAACCCGATCGTACTTGCACGGGCATGGACCAGAAAATGGCCCCGGGGGACCCGTAGCTCGAAAGCATTCGCCTTGCAGGTGCAGTCGCGGTCCTCGCGTGTGAAACCCGAGGGGGAGGGGGGCCCCGACGAGCGGGGCTCGTCTGGTGACGAAGGAGCCGATTGGAGCCGAGGCCGGCGGTGTTCGACCGCTCGGGCATCTGCTCGCAGCATTGACGGGGATCGTCGATGAGTCGTGGCGCCGATATCTCGTCAACACCCTGACCGAGCCACTCGGCCTCAACCTTCGGAACCGGATTGCTCACGGCTTGATCGGCGAAGCGCAAGCGCATGACGCAGCCCTTCTCATTACATTGGCGCATTTTTGCGAACGCTTCACGCGCAGGAACGCGACGCCGGAGAAGGAGCTGGCCAGACGTCATGATCTTGACGACGCAAATGCCGGGTTAGCCTGCTCTGGCCGAGTCAGGCATTGCGCGCGGCAGTCAGGTTCAACCACATCCCGCCCTGACGTGCCGCTTCTTCGGAGATGAGGACTGCAGTGTTGTCGACTCTACGTCTCGCGCGAAGAGGCGGAATCTTCTGTCGTCGCGAGCCGGCGCTGCTTCAAACACGCGGGGCGGTTCGACCGTTTCACCCACTGCTGACCCCCGCTGCGACGAAGCCGAAAACGACAGTCGAACTACTTCGACGCAGAGTCAATACGCAAACGGGGCAGCCACACCTTCGTCGGCATCGTTCGTCGCCGGCCAGGAGCCGCAACGCCAGGACCTCACACCGCTCACGAACGGGCCACTAATCTCCATCATCGCTCGCAGCACCGATCTCATCCGTCCCGAGTCGCTTGGCTCTTCGGCCGCGGGATGATTCCTGTTGGGACTGTCGCAGGAAGGTGCGGACAAGGTCACTGCGTGACCGAAGCCCGAGCTTGCGGTAAATGTGGCGGAGGTGAAAATCGATTGTCTTTGGACTAAGGAACAGCTGGGCCGCCGCCTCCCGATTGCTGGCGCCATTGGCAACGATGCGTGCAACTTGAAGCTCCTGCGCCGTTAACGTTTGCATCGCCTGCAAGCCCGGAGCTTGGGCGCCAGGTACGTCGCGCGCGGCACGGAGTTCCGCCCGCGCGCGCTCTGCCCACGGCCGTGCGCCGAGCTCTTCAAACTCGTTCAGCGCATGCCGCAGCGGCCCCCTTGCCTCGACGAGTCGCCTGCTACGCCTGAGCCGCTCGCCGTACGCGAGTCGCGTACGCGCGCGCTCGAAAGGTGTCACTCCCTCATCGTCAGTCGCGACCGTGTCACCGAACCTAGCGTCCATCGAGTCCTCACCCGCGAGGAGGCCACGACAGCGGGCGCAGGCGCTAAGTGTTCCAACGTGCCCACTGCGTCGGGCCCAATTCTCGAGTCGAACGAGCGCCTCTTCTGCGTCTCTCGTTCGTCCGGAGCGGATATAGGCCTCGATCAGATCCGCGTGTACAGGAACGGCGGCCGGACTCCCGCCGCGAGCGTCGACCAACCGCACTGCGGGCTCGAGCTCGACGACGGCATTGCCGCTCCGGCCGAGGCCTAGCTCAACAAGCCCTAACGCCGCTGCGGTGTACACCTTGATCGCCTCCGAGCCGTGCTCGTGCGCGAGCGCGAGCGCGCGTGCGCAGTGCTCGCGACACGCGGCTTGATCGCCGCGTCCTGCTTCGAGTCGCGCGAGGACCGCGAGGCTGTGCGGGAGCTGCGTCCACTGCCCCGTCTGCTCGGCCAGAAGAGCTGATTCCGACGCGTCTGCGAACCCACCGTGCCAGTCACCGACTCGAAAGCGGAGTTCGGCACGAAACGCGAGGGCGAATGGGAGCAATCCGGGAACGCTTGCAGCTCGAGCAGCTTCAATCGCGCCGTCGTACAGCCTCCTCGCGTCTGCGTACCACTCCAGCACGATGTAGAGGTGCCAGATGAAGTGCCGGATCATCGGCGAAATGGCTCCGGAGGGGCGAGTTTCGTCGACCAGCGTTCGCGCGGGCTCGAGCAGCCGCTTCGCCTCGGCGACGTTGCCGCACGCGACGAAACACGCGCCCGCGACAGCGGCCGCGAATAGCTGCGTCTCAGCGTCCGCCCGCCCAGCGATCGTGCACGCGCGGAGCGCCGTCTCGGCCGCGGCCTCAACTTCGAGCGCCATCACGGCCGGAACGGCGGCGTCGAGAAGCATCGCGACGGCGCGGGCGGGATCGTTTGCCTCGACTCGAGCCGCCTCTGAGAGCAGGAGTTGTCGGGCCTCGCGCGCGCGTCCGCGCCAGATGTCGACGGCCGCGCGCAGCCTAATGGCGTCGGCGCGCAGTTCAACGGGGACATCATGGAGCGCCTCGTCGAGCAACCGTGCCGCGAACTCCGAGCGTCCCGCGAGTTGTGCGGCTTCAGCCGCAGCGACGAGCCGACCAGCCCGCTGGCGTATTCCGGGCGTGAGCCGTGCTGCGCGAGCGAGCGCGGCGGCTGCCGCCGCAAAGTCGTTCCGACGTCGGGCGCTTGCCCCTGCCTCGTCCATCGCATCGGCGACGCGCTCGTCCGGCGCTATTGCCGAGGCGGCGAGATGCCACGCGGCGCGGTCTTTCTCGCACTTCGCGGTGAGAACATTGGCGAACGCACGGTGCGCGGCGCGCCTCTCCTGCGGCGGAGCAGCATGGTAGAGCGCGGAGCGCAGCAAAGGGTGCTGAAACTGCAGCCTCCCGTGGTGGAGGGTTATCAAGTCGCGCGCCTCAGCTGATTGAAAAGAGGCGGGTCGGAGTCGCAGAGCGGACGCTGCCGCTGCAATTTCGTCCATCGCGCCGGATTCGCTCGCGGCAGCAACGACGAGCGCGCGCTGGAAGCCGATCGGCAACTCCGCCACACGAGCGAGAAAGGCTGCTTCGATGTCGACTGAGGGCAGTGGCTCAGGGAGCAAGTCACGTCCGACGAGCTGATCGGCGGTAAGCACGGCAGCGAGCTGAATCAGCGCGAGCGGATTTCCGCGCGTGTCCGCGACCACCCGATCGGCGACGGAGACCGCAACGCTAATGCCTCGGATGTCGGCGATCAGCTGGATGCAGGCGTCGCGCGACAACGGCCCTAGCGCGATCTGTTCGATCCCAGGTGCCGCGAATTCCGCGCCCTCGCGAACTCCAAGGAGGAGGACGACTCCCTCGGCGCGGAGTCGTCGACCAGCGAACAGGAGCGCGTCGCGCGAGGATGAGTCAGCCCAGTGGGCGTCGTCGAGCAGCGCGAGCAGCGGGCGCTCCTCAGCCGACGCGGCAAGGAGACTGAGTGTCGCGACGCCAACGGTGAACTTGTCCGAGACGGTGGGCGGCCCGAGCGCGAGAGCCGAAGCGAGCGCTGCGGCCTGAGGCGCGGGCAAACCGGGTAGGGCGTTCAGGATCGGCCGCAGCAGCTCGTGGAGCGTCGCGAACGCGAGTTCCGCCTCGGCCTCTACACCGCGCGCGCTCAGCACTGTCATCTCTTGCGCATGGTCACGCGCGTACGTCAGCAATGCACTCTTGCCGATTCCGGGCTCGCCAGATACGACGAGCGCAGCGCTCCTTCCGGCCACCGCATCGGCGAGCAACCCTGCGATTAAGCGGCACTCCTCCTCTCGCCCGAGGAGCGACCCCTCGTGCGTTTGCCCCACCCGTCGATGCTAGCGCGGTATCCCACCACACTGGGAATTCTCCTGGCGAAAAAACGCGGCGGCTCCAGTATTTTCGGCCGAGACCGGCTTCGTCCGGTGGGGGATACGGATCACGGAGCTGATGCGGCCTCGGCTCCTCCGGTCGCCCGAGTGGCTTGACGAGGTTGCTGGAGGGAGGCCGCAGCATGGAAGCTGTTGGCGATCTGGATGCGGCCGAGGAGCAATCACGCGGACGCTGGGCGCGGAGCCGATTGGCAAGGAGCGAGCCCAGGTGGTGACCTGCGCGACGGCTTCGGTTCACGACTATGCAGCACGACGCGCAGCCGGTGACGGCGGCAGGAGAGTGGTCGCGCACGAGTTAGGGGGTCCCAATGGCTGACGAATTGCTGCCCATCATGAGCAGTTACGCCAACTCGTCGATGACGAGTGACGGCTATCCGGAGATCAACTCGCTGACGTACATGCCTTTCGAGAGCGAGTACGGCGACCCGCCGACATCGGCGCGGCTCGTCCTCGTGCTCGTCGAACCGCGTCTGCTTGCAGAGACTGGTGACGTGAAGCTGCGGGCGGCGCTCATCAGCCGGCTGCGCCGGTTCAAACGTGATCTACGCGCCGACGGTCTGCATTCCCGGTTCATTGTTGCGAACGTCTACAGCGGCTCGATTCACAAAGACGGGCGGATTGTGCTAGCTCTGCGGCGCTTCCTCCATGATGTCAAGGCGCGGTTTCCGCAGTTCGAGGGAGTCATCCTCGTCGGCAACTTTCCCGAGGCATCTCTCACGCGAAGGGTCGCGTGGGCCAACGACTACCGCGACGCCGGCAGCATCCGACTCGTCGTGTGGAGCGAGATGATCAGCCAGCGAGCCGAGGTCGTGCTCGCCGATCTGACCGGCAACTGGGAGGCAAAGTACGTTCAAGACGAGTTCGACGTCGAAGAGCTGGAGGCCTATCCGGACGCGGCCACCGAAGCCGCGGGCTGGCGCGACGGCGAGATCATCCGGACCTGCGACTTCACTTCGATGCGCTTTCAGATTGGGCGCAGCCCGCGCTTCAAGGACGTCTTCTATCTCGACGACGCGATCTACCTGATCGTTGAGAACCGAAGCACACCGACGCCGTTTCTCCACCTGCGCCTCTCCACGACAGAGCGAAACGCAGAGGTCGCGGTGGAGGACCGGACCTTGCCGAACATCATCGCCCGTCCCGACATCGCGGTGTCACGTCTCAACGCTCGTCACATCGCAGTCAATCCGGATCCGTCGCTGCACGGAAGCGACGGAACGACGTTCCTCGACGCTGCGGGTAACCCGCAGAGAGTTCCGACGCCGACGCCGCTGTTCAACGACGAAGAGCAGGTGACGCGGCTCTTCACGTACAGAGACTTCGACCTGGAGCGGCGGCTCTTGATCGCATACTTTGACCGAAACCACCGCTTCCGCGTCGGCGCGTTCGCGAATCTGCCGTTCCGCGGCGCAGTCGTCTCAGGAACCACGGACTTCCCTCCGGAGGATTACGAACCGCTGGTGAACGCCGCAGCTAGCGACTTCGGCCCCTGCCTGAAGACGGCGAATGCGACCGTGCCGGAATACGTACGTTTCCAAGAAACGCCAGCGACGCTGAAGTACATCATCGCCCACTCGAATCCATGGTTCTCAGAGTTTCGCGATACCTACGACGCCGCCACACTTACGGCCGAAGTCGGCGGCGCCCCACTGAGGTGGATCTACCGCGATGGCGCACACGTTCCGACCTTCGACGGCTCCGGCGGAATTGTCGACCTGTCGGTGCATCGCGCGATGTCGCTCTACGACCGATTCCGGGACGCAGGGGCGAGCCTGGTCATCCACGGCGGCTGCAACGTCAACAGCGTCGAGGAAACCCAAAGCGACACCTACGTGACGGCGAACTACGCGCGCTGGAGCAACGCCGAAGGAATCCTGTTTTACACCAACTGCATCGCCTTGTTCTCGCGCGCGAAGGGGTTCAACGATTCACCGGAAGGATTTGCTGACGGCTACCGCGTCTCCGACCGGGCGAACTTCGGCAGTTGCTGGAAGAGCTACATCAACACCGAGGCGAACCGCGGCGAGCTCAGCATCAACAACATCCAACGGAAACGTGCCTACTTCTGGAGCATCAACGGCGATTGGAGCCTGCGCCTGCGCAACCAGAACGGCCTCGGGCTCCTCACGCTGGACGGAACGATCCGCTCAAGCGACGTTCACCCGAACCGTTCCTGGATCGACGGCTGGAACTTTGACGCGCAAACGACCCGTCTACGCGGCGTCGGAGACATCGATGGCGACGGGCGCGACGAGATGGTCGTCAACAGCGACTGGGGCATCGGCATCTTCAAGCACTCCGGCACCGAGTTCCGCAGCCTTCTCGCAGCGCCGCGTGACACGTGGTTCGGAGGGTGGCGTTACGACGCAACCACAAACGCCGGCAGAGACGCGATCAAGGACGTCCAGAACTTCACGGGCAGCGCCAAGAGCGAGATCATGGTCTGGAGCTCGTGGGGCCTCGCGACACTCGAATACAACGGACTTTCGCTAGCGCCGAGTCGGATCTACGAGAACGGCAGCTTCATCGGCGGCTGGGCGGTAAGTACGAGCGACAATGCATACCAGGGGAGCGGCAACTTCGACGCGGACGGCCGGCGAGACATCGTCCTCACGAGCCCGTGGGGCCTCGGCATCCTCTCGCTCCAGAACAACACAGATTTGTTCATGGCGCCCTATGGCACGCGCCACGGCGGCTGGATGTCCGCGCGCCGCGACCAGGTTCGGCTGATCGCAGATCTCGACGGCGACGGAAACGACGAAATCCTGATCAGCAGCGACTGGGGAATCGGCGTACTGAAGCTAGTGAACGGCCGGCTCACATCAGTCGCGATGCACTCAAACGGCACCAGCCTCGGCGGTTTCACGGTTCACAGCAGCGCCAACTACGCGGTCGCCGACAACCTGAGAGTGGGCGCAGCGCGCCACATTGTCGCGAGCGACGGCTCCGGCATCCACGTCTTACAGCTCGCCGGAAACACGCTCACGCGAATCTCCACCGCCACAAACGGAACGAACATCGGCGGCTGGGCCGTCGACACGCACGCGAATCTCCTGCAACGCGCAGGAGATATCAACGGCGACGGTAGAGCCGAGATCCTGATCCGCAGCCCGTGGGGAATTGGCGTGCTCGGACTAAGCGACGCCGACAGTCTCCAGTGCCACACACTGACGCCGCACGGGTCAGTGCTAAACGAGTGGCACCTCGAAGGCAGTGACGCTTTCGTCGGCGTCGGTTCGATCGCGCGGAACGGGCCGCGAACCGAACTCGTGGTCGTAAAAGCAGCGGGACCGGTTCTTGCACAACCACGGTAGCCATTTCTCGGCCCGGCGTATTCTGAGCGAACGACCGGAGGTCAAGACTTTCCGACGCTGACGGGGCACGCGGCTCCACGCGGCGTCAAACGGCTCGGAGATCGACTACTGGCTGGCATCGCCCTGTGGGGTGTCAAAACTCTGTTGACGCCGCTGGTCAGGCCGATTTTGCAGGCAGAACCGAGTCTCGAGTGCGACACGCTCGCGAGACGGCTACGGCTCTGCGATCGGACGGATGACGCCGAACAACTCAGAGGTTGACCGGGAAGCCGTGCGCGCCAGATGCATGAGGCGAGCGGCGGCTCCTGGCGACGCTCGAACAGCTCTTCCAGCATCTCGACTCAGCCGCTGGGTATTCGCGGCGCGTCGACGGCATACGCCGCGACCGGGAACGTTTCGAGGAAGACGCCCAGGCTCTCGTCGCGGAGGTGGCGCCTGACCTCGCCGAACTCCCTGTGGGTGCCGAGAACTCTGTTCGATGCCTGTCCGCGCGAGCTTGAGCGTGTCCATCTAAGTGTTCACGCGCGCGCGAGTACCAGATTGCGTCGACTTGGCAAGGGCGGATAGGCCCACCGCGTGCGTGCCGAAACGTCGGACTCGAGCGGCCGACCGGCTACGCGGCGAGTTCGTATTCGTGCAGCAGTCCGCCGAGCCGGTCGCGACGGTGGACACGATCGGCTAACTGCCGATCACTGCTGGGCACCCGTTCGTCAATCGGCGGTGGCTTGGCGAGCGGCGGCCGCTGAGCAAGCGATCGGTGCGGCCGGTGTTCGTTGTAGTGCTGGGCGTATGCGCTGGCCACGCCCTCGAGGTGGCGGCGCCCGAAGATCAATAGCCGGTCAAGGCACTCGCGCCGCAGGCTCGAGATCCAGCGCTCGGCGTGCGCCCGCGCCCGCGGCGCGCGCACGGGTGCCTTGATCACACGGATCCCTTCGGAGCGGAAGACCTCGTCGAAGTCGCGCGTGAACTTGCTGTCGCGGTCGCGGATGAGGAAGCGCGGCCGCACTCCCTCGTCGTCGAGTCGCATCAGCAGGTTGCGCGCCTGATGGGTCACCCAGACGCCATCAGGATTCGCAGTGATCCCGGCGAGATGGACGCGACGGCTCGCCACCTCGATGAAGAACAAGACGTAGAGCCGCCTGAAGAACACGGTGTCGACGGTGAGGACGTCGCACTCCATGATGCTTGCCGCCTGCCGGCGCAGAAATTCGGCCCAGCTCGACTCCAGCCGCCGCGGCGCCGGCTCGATCCCCGCCCCGCGCAGGATCGCCCAGACCGTGCTTGCCGCCAGCGAGATACCAAGCCCGGCCAGCTCGCCCTGAATACGCCGGTACCCCCAGCCCGGATTCTCCTGCGCCAGCCGCAGCACCAGCTCGCGAACTTCCACCCGCGTCGCCGGACGACCGGGACCGCGGCGCGGATACGTCCAGCGACGCGCGACCAGCTCACGATGCCAGCGCAGAAGCGTCGCCGGCGTCACCACGAACGACGGCCAAGCGGCGCGCGGCAGCACGCGGCTAAATGCGGCCAGCAGAGCTCGATCCGCCGGCCGAAGCTGCGGACGGGCGACCTGACGCTCCAGCACCCGTAGCTGGTGACGCAGAACGAGGATCTCGATCTCCTTCGCCCGCTCCGACCGCATCCGCAGCACGAGCAGCTCGAGCAGGCGCCGCAGCGCCCAGTAGACCAGCGAGACGACGACCCCCAGTGAACCCGGCACCTCGACCGCTGACCCTACAGGCCGACCCGTTCACCACTGACGCCCATCGAGTCACTTCACCGAACGCGATCGAACCGAGTTGCCGGCACCCACAAGCATTCCTCCCTTCGCTCACTCCAGGCAGTACCTACAGGTGGGCGCGCGGTGACCGAATGGGACAACCGAGATGCCGCCTGGGTCGACGTCGTCGATGCCATCCGACGGGTCGTCCAGCGGGGGCCACGGCCTGCGTCGTTGCATTCGTCGAGCGAAGGCGCGACGACGCAGATGCTCGTCGCGCAAGGGGAAGGATTGCTCTGGGTCGGCCGCTCGCACGAAGCGTTCGCTGCCCTCGACGCTGCCATCGCACGCGTGCCGGCTGATCGAGAGACATTCTTGGCACGACGCGCGGGCGCTAATGCTCCGCGGCCGGAATGGCGAAGCGCTCGCGGCGTTCGACGGGGCTCTGCAGCAGAACCCAAACGACACCGTAGCGCTGATTGGCCGGGCGCAGACACAGGCTGCGCTCGGGCGGCGTCCTGGCCGGCGGCCTCGCGCACGGCCCCGCGCACGAACAGCGCGTATGTCTGGCGATCGTCGATCTTCAACACGC
>WNFV01022255.1_pt1 | contig 10921 bp, 9 predicted proteins | sample 5400101 | NCBI WGS metagenome assembly WNFV01 (sample SAMN13153361, study PRJNA577476) | soil metagenome | isolation source: 115 cm soil or saprolite under grassland replicate 1 | place: USA:California | collected 2016-06-15
GCCCGCTCGCCGCCGGCGCCTACTCCTTCCAGGCCACCTACTCCGGCGACGCCAACTACGCACCGTCCACCAGCCGCTGCGAGCCCCTTACCGTTGGGCAGGGCATTAGCGCGACCGCGACCGAGATCCACGATGATGCTGAGAACGTCGTCACTTCCGTGCCGCTGGGCGCCACCGTGCACGACAAGGCGATCGTCATAGGCGGCTTCGGCACGCCCAGCGGAACCGTCGACTTCACCTTCTTCGACAATGATGCCTGCAGCGGTATCGGTACACCCGCCGGCTCTGTGACGTTGGCCGGTGGTGTGGCTCATCCGTCGTTGAGCCAGACGCCGACAACGGCCGGCTCCTACGCCTTCAGGGCGCACTATAACGGCGACTCCAACTACACGCCCTCCGACAGCGCCTGTGAACCACTCACCGTCACACCGGCCGTCTCCAGTACGAACACTGAGATTCACAATGCCTCTGAGGCGATCGTAACCAGCGTCTCACTAGGCACGACCGTCCACGACAAGGCGACCGTCAACGGCCTGGGTGGCATCTTCCCAACCCCGTCGGGCACAGTCGACTTTACCTTCTTCAGCAACAACAACTGCGGCGGCGCAGGTGTAGCGGCCGGTAGCGTCGCGCTCGACGCCTCCGGTGTGGCGCACCCTTCGGACGGCCAGACCCCCATAGCCTCGGGCGCCTACGCCTTCCGCGCGCACTACAACGGCGACTCCAACTACGCCAGCTCGGACAGCCCCTGCGAGCCGCTCGAAGTGACCCCTGCGGCCTCCAGCACGGCGACGGAGATTCACAATGCCTCTGAGACGGTCGTGACCTCGGTGACGCTCGGCAACAGCGTCCATGACAAGGCCACCGTCACCGGCCTTGGGGGCGGCTTCCCGACCCCGACGGGGACGGTCGACTTCACCTTCTTCAACAACGGCAGCTGCGACGGCGCAGGATCACCCGCCGGCACCGTGCCGCTGGACGCCGCCGCGGTGGCTCACCCCTCGACAAGCCAGACTCCCACTGCTACCGGCACCTACGCTTTCCGGGCCCACTACAGCGGCGACGCCAACTACGCGCCCTCCGACAGCCCTTGCGAGCCGCTCACGGTCGAACCTCAACCCGAGAAGTCGAAGTTGGCACCCACTGCCACGACATGCGAACAGTTCCGCGACGGTACGGCAGGGGACCAAGAGTTCATCCTCTACGCTATCAACAAACAGGGCAAGACTGGCTCCGCTAGCCCCGGCGTGTTCTTCTACTTCACTACCGTAACGGTAACCGCAGGCCAGACCGTGACGATTGACCAGACTGATGGGCCATCGGCACTGCCGGCCTTTTCAGTGCGGGATGCCACGGTCTACAACTCGCCCAGCTGCACGGTGTTCTCTCGGCCCAACTGCGCCGCGAGTGATCCAGTGGGCGATTGCAGCTTTACAATCGCTACCAGCGGGAGCTACATCATCCGAGTTAGGTACGACAGTCAGAGCATCGGCGGAGTTCCTGTGTGCCCGAACCCGTCAACCGACACCTACACATTCCAGACCAAGTTCGGCAGCAATGTGCTAGCAAGTGACTCGCTGACGGTTGCGCCAAAGCCAACGGCCAAGTGTCCATAAAACATGGAGCGGTCCACGAGGTAAGTAGAAGGACAAGGGCGGTGCGTCCTGTAGTGGGGTGCCACCCTCTCAGCAGTTCCACCGGAATCACCAACCATCTCGCTATACTTGATCGGTAAGCGTGACGACCTCGCCCCGTCGCGGCAGGATAAAGCCAATCGCACGGGCAAGACAGAACCGATCATGAGGTTACCCTGCTGGATGGTCGGGGCCATGAGTGGCGGCACTCAACGCCCTCGCAGGTCGGGTTGGCGTTCGTCCAGTGCGTTGAATTCGGGAGGCACCCTGATTGCTATTCCTCCGAACCTCGAAACGAGATGCGGCTCTAGTCGAGCTATCGCTGAATCTTGACCTCTCCCTCACTGATAACGCTGATGTGGCATGATACTGGCAAACCAAGAAGCGCTGCGACCGCTGCCGCGTGTGGTTGCATAGTTGTGTAGGGAAGATTTGTCGTCAGGCGTGCTGGGGTTGTTGCGCTCCCGGTTACAATGACTGATTCTCCGGGTTTCTGCGCCGCCAGATGTTTGCTAGAGGGGAGCGGAACGCGTCCGTTTTCAACCCGAGAGCCTACTTCGGCGACCTCAGCCCGACGCCTTCAAGAGCGTGGAATCTTGAGTGTTTACGTGAAACTACTGGATCGCCGGGTTCTCATCATCCGCCGCGGGCGGGACGGAGCCGGTTGTCTGGTAGCAGCCGTCTGCGCGACCGGGATCGCCCGCGTCTGGCCCGTGGTGCGCAGATTCGAGGCCGTACCAGGCAGGACCGATGGGAATGGTGCCGGCCGGACCGTAGGACTCGCAGGAGACGCCGTTAATGAACGCTGGATGGTTCTGGCCATTAGCGATCACCTGACCGTTGCTGCTGATACTGTGGGGGTGAGCGGCCGCGGGCAGAGTTCCCGCCAGGAGAGTGCCGAGGACCAAGAGGGTTGAGACAAATACCATACGCCTAAGGATCATTTTTTTGCGACCTTCCTCCCTTTGCCAACGATAGCTGCCATCTGACGGCTTCGCTTTGAGACATTTTGCGTGATTATGGTAAGTATGGACGAGGGCGCATAAGCTGTCAAGTACCAGTTTAGCTGAGCTGCAAAGAGGTCCCAGCCTGTCGTGGCAAACACATAGCAGTTTCCGACTGGTGCTCTGGAATACGTTACGCACTCGAGGCTACAAGAAGCGCAACCCACACTGGGATCAGTTGGACGAGGAGTTTCGATTCCTCTCCATCTCCATCACTAAAATATATGTTCTAATGAGCCCTTTGACTGTGGCGAATGCCTGCCCGCCGACCTGGGGGCACGCCCACGCCAGGAGCACCACCAGGGTGTACACGAATATGCAGGCGGATGTCACAACCTGCCCCCGGATGTATCCGCCGACAACGCCGCTCAAGGCGTTCAGGAAGTGTTCCATTTTGGGGTTCACGGCCCGGCGGCACGAACTGGTAGACGAACCGTGTCAGGGCGCGGTGTATCCACCAACAAATACGCAGTGAGAACGACGACGACGATCGCGCCGGGCAGCACGGTCAGCGCGCGCTGTCCGTAATCCACGGCAGCTAGCCCCGAGATCAGATGCCCCCAGTCAATGTCTTCTGCGCGCTGCGAGAGCTCAACCCTTATGCCGAGGTCGTCCAGGAACTCCTCCAGGTCCTGAGCGTCCTTCGGCAGGTCGTTCCGCAGAGCGCGAAATTCGTCCACCATGGCAGGGACAACGAGGGCCGACAGACCTGCGATCGCCGCCACGATCGCGAAGACGATTAAGAGGACCGAAGGGTCCGGGGAATCCCTTGACGCACCAACCATTCGGCGTACAGCAAGAGCGCGGTATGGAAGATGAAGGCGGTGACAACAAGCAAAATGATGGGCCAGAGCTTTGTCAGCGCCCACAGCGAGAGCAGCAGCACGGCCAGCAGCAGTACTGCCCGGTAGGAGACCTCGATCTTTAGCATCTATACGCCCGCTATTCCCTTTAGCAGCAGCCGCGCCGCGAGCACAAGCAGCGCGAGGCCTAGCAGCAGCACCACCGTTCTACTCTTCAGACCGTGCGCCATCCAGGCACCCAGTTGTGCTCCCGGCACGGCTCCCGCTGCCAGGGCAACCGCTTTGACCAGTTGGTCGCCATCCAGGGTGCCGTTAAGCAAATGGACAATCGTAGCACCACCGCTCATGAAGGCCAGCGTGAAGTGCGAGGTTGCGACCGCGAATTGAACCGGAAAGTGGAGCATGGAGATCATAGCGGGAACATGAATGGCGCCACCGCCAATGCCAAAGAGGCTAGAGACGAGACCCACGCCCATGCTGAGGGCGACGCCCTGCCAGAGGCGGTAAGCATAGCGGTATGTGCCTTCCGGCAAGACGAGCGTGCGGACCACGACACCTCGTCCTGAGAGCGGCGGGCGAATTCCTCTCAGCGGACCGCGCAGCGCAAGCCAGGCCAGGCACAGCAACAACAGCGCGAAGAGGACCGTGAAGACGCGCTTTGGGACGAGGTCCACCAGAAATACGCCCGCCACGACACCCGGTGCAGACGAAGCTGCGAATATCAGACCTGTCAGGTAGTCGATTCGCCGCTGCCGTGCGTAAGCGATCGAACCGGACATCGTATTCGCCCAGACAACAGCCAACGAAATGGCCGTAATCTGCTCCGGCTCGTATTCAGGGTAGAGCAGAAGAAGCACCGGGACCAGAATGAACCCGCCGCCAAGGCCGATGATGGTTCCGTAGGTCCCGACCGCAAAGCCCAGGGCGAATAGGCCCGCGAGCTCAACCTCCAATCGAGGTCCCGTCTACCCGTTGGTCGCGGCCATGAGGCACGAGGTACACGGAAGGCGACCAGCTTGTCGCGCGTTTGCTTGAGAATTCAGCCGATAACGGACGAAGCAAAAGCATGCGCACTTAATTTTAACGATACGTTATCCCCAGGCAGCAGTAGTCGGAACGCTATTCGCGATAAACATAGTGAGCTCTAAGCAGCAGTCGCGGGAGGTATGCGTGGCGAATAGTCGTGCCCCTAGGACGGTCTCGTGCGCCTGGCGGTTGGCGCTGGGCCTGTCACTGATTCTGGTTACACTCCTCCAAGGAAAAAACACCCAGGCGCTGGGGCTGGTGGACGTGTCTTCCCCGACTAACACCACTCTACCAGTTAACGTGCACCCTTCCGTGCTCACGTGGGCCCTGGAGCATCCCCTGCAACCGGTTCCGATAATCGTCGAGACCACGGACGGTAGCAGCTCGATAACACCCTCGATTCTAGGCCTCGGTGGAACTGTCCAGCGTGACTTTGAACTTATCCCCGCTGTGGAGGCAGATCTTTCGCTGAACAGCATCGTCTCGCTAGCGACGAACCCATCAGTGCTGTGGATTACTCTCGACGCTCCGGTGCTTACGAGCGAAGGAGCGGTTGACACGTCTGGCGACTGCATACCCGTCGGCAGTTGATAGCTACGCCGCCTGGAGCCAGGGCTTGAGCGGCGCCGGCGTTGGTGTTGCCATCGTCGACACCGGCGTTTCTTCCTCCAGCCACCAGGATTTCGTGACGCCGGCAGGCGCTTCCAGGGTCTCGGCGCAGGTTGCGGTCAACGGGACCGCCACGACGAACACTAACGTCACGGATGGCTACGGACACGGTACTCATGTCGCCGGGATCGTTGGCGGTGACGGCTCCCTCCTCGGCGGCAGGTATATAGGTATCGCACCCGGTGCGAACATAGTGAACGTGAAAGTGGCGAACGGGTCAGGTAAGTCGACTCTCGCGGACGTGATCGCCGGCCTGGAATGGGTCTATGACAACCGCGACCCTTACAACATCCGCGTTGTCAATCTCTCGCTGCACTCAACGGTAGCTCAGAGCTATCAGACGGACCCGCTCGACGCTGCCGTCGAAGTGCTGTGGTTCAACGGCATCTTCGTCGCCGTCGCGGCGGGAAATCTCGGCGCTGCCTCTGATGCGGTGAGCTACGCTCCTGCAAACGATCCCTTCGTGATGACAGTCGGGGCAATCGACGACTCGGGCACCACCAGGTTCAATGACGATCTCCTGGCATCGTGGTCCAGTCGCGGCGTCACGCAGGACGGCTTCTCGAAGCCTGATCTAACGGCACCGGGGCGCGGCATAGTCTCCATCGCTGACCCTAAGAGCTCTCTCTACCGGACCTCACCCGACAAGATCGTCGACCATGATTACCTACGGCTCAGTGGGACGTCAATGGCCGCCGGCGTAATGTCCGGGGTAGCTGCTCTTGTTTTGGAGGCACACCCGGACTGGACGCCGGCTGAATTGAAGTGCGCCCTGGCGGCAACGGCCCGCTCCACAAGCGCCGGCATTCGGGTTGCGAGCGCCGGCAGCGCCGTGAACCAGCTGGTCGCTGAGTGCCCGCTAACGGGTGGTCCCGCACCCAATTCTCTACTGGCGCCGATTCTCAAGGTTGCCGCTGTGGCCTACGCCCTCGGCGAGCCCGAGTCCGTCGCCGCGGGCATGGGGCTCGACCTGAACGCGCTTGGGGTGCCGGGTGCGACGCTCGCAACGGTGGACTGGGGCGCGATCAAATGGAACGCCATCACCTGGGACACCATCAAATGGAGCGCCATCAACTGGGATGCGATCAAGTGGAGTGCCGTCAAATGGGATGCCATCAGGTGGGACCTCCTGAGTCCGGCGGGAGTTGAGTTCTCGGCGATAAGATGGGACGCCATCAAATGGAGCGCCATCAAATGGTCGGCGATCAAATGGAGCGCCATTAAGTGGGCCGGCTCGTGACGGAAGCCGTCCATCCTTCCACGTCCACCCGTCCCCGCGTTATCCGAACCGGGGACGGGCGCGACTTTTCGGACACCGCCACGCTCGAAGGCGGACGCACCGAGCCGGGCAGCGTGACGGCTATGGTCGACAGCGGGCACGGTGCGTCGGGTGTCTTGCCGCTCCTCGTGACATGCGTAAGCGGCGCTGGAGCCATCCTCTTCGCTATCGGAATTTCGACGTGGACAGGAGATGATCTGGCCGCCCTGCTTGTCCTGGCGCTTCTGGCGATGGCGGCGGAGCGGTTCGACCTTAACCTCTACGGGGATAGCCGCGTTTCGCTGGCGTTCGTGCCGATCTTCGGCGCTATTCTACTGGCGGGCATTAGCGGCCTGGCTGTTGTCGTTCCCGTGGCGATTTTGGGCTCGGCGTTGGGGCAGGATCGGGCGCTCCACAAGACGGCGTTCAACTTTGGCGCGCTGATGATCGCCGGAGCCGCATCACTGCTTGTGATCTTCGGGTCCGGCATGGAGACAGCGCCGAGCGCGTGGCCAGAGGTGCTTCCACCGGCGTTGCTCGCAGCGGGCATTAACTTCACGGTCAACAGTATCTTTGTCACACTCGCGATTTCCCTATCAAACGGGAAGCCCCTCGGTTCCGTTTGGAACGAGCACTTCGCCTGGCTTGGCCCGCACTACCTGGTGATGGGGTTGCTCGGCCTATCTCTGGTGGCAGCCTACGAGATAATTGGGCTCTGGGGGATAGCTGTCTTCGTCGCCCCTCCGCTGATGATGCGGCTTTCGCTGAAGCAGTACATTGACCGCACGACCGATAGCGTCTTACAGCTGCGGCGCGCCAACGAAGAATTGAGAACGCGACACGAACAACTGCTCGACGCAAGGGAACAGGCCGCAACTGATGCTTTGACCGGCCTTGGTAATCACCGGGCGTTTCATGAGCGCAGCCAAAGGCAAGTGCGGGAAGCGAACAGGCTTGGATATCCCCTTAGCCTGGTAATGCTGGACATAGACGGCTTCAAGGCGATCAACGATTCGCGAGGACATCAAGAGGGCGACAGGCTGCTGAGTGACCTGGCAGAGGTGCTAACGGAAGTCGTCTCGCGCTCAGATACGTATCGGTATGGCGGCGATGAATTTGCGATACTACTGCCTCGGACTGGCAACACAAGCGCAGCAGCGATCGCTGAAAGACTGCGCCGCGCGGTAGTTGCGCACTGTGACCAACAGCGTGTCCGAATCACGATCAGCCTGGGGGTCGCATCTTTCCCAAACGATGCCAGATCGGCTCAAGAGCTCATCTACCAGGCGGACGCGGCGATGTACTGGGCGAAATCGGCCGGAAAGAACAGAGTGGGTCACGGGCATCGGGTGAAAGGCGCCACGACGATGCGCTTTCAGGCCGACGGCACTCCGTCCTAGGTCGCCCGCAGGTCCGCGACCTACACGATCGTCAGGCCTTCGGTGGTCTGCGGTTGCCTGTTATACTCGGCCTTGCCATGCTTGAGCTTAACCTGCCTTACGGTGACAGCGCCGTCAGCGTCGAGCTGCCTGAGCGCAGCACCGTCGTCGGTGGCGGCAGCGGCGGGCCGAGGCTGGAGCCCGTGGCGGACCAGGAGGCCGCCGTCCGCGAGGCGCTGGCGAACCCGCTGGGAATGCCGCGCGTTCGCGAGCTCGTCCGTCCGGGGGAGCATGTGCTCATCGCTTTCGACGACCCGACGGCGCCGTCGTTCGGGCCCGTGCGGCGCCTCGCGATCGAGGCAATCCTCGAGGAGCTGCGTGAGGCGGGCGTCGCGGAGGAGAACGTTAATCTCGTCTGTGCGAACGCTTTGCACCGCCGCTGGACGCGCGAAGAGCTGTCGCGCATCCTCGGTGAGGAGCTCGTCAACCGCTTCGGCGACCGGCTCCAATGCCACGATGCGGAGGATGCGGCGAACATCGTCGATCTCGGTATGACGCCTTCGGGCTACGATGTCGACCTCCACCGGCTAGCGGTCGAGAGCGACCTCACGGTGTATGTCAACGCGGCCTGCCATCTCGGCTTCAACGGCGGCTGGAAGTCAATCGCGGTCGGTCTTTCAACCTGGCGCTCGATCCGGCATACACACACGCCGGACGGTATGTCGATGTCAGTGCGGGACAACCGCATGCATGCTGTTTTCGCGGACCAGGGCTATCACATCGAGTCGACGTTAGGGCGGCGCATCTTCAAGTTCGAGACTGTCCTGGCGAATCCGGCGACCATTGGCCGCTGCTGGGCGGGCGGCATAGACGAATGCCGAGCGGCCGCGGTTGAGCTGATCTCGTCGCTCCATCCAGCGCGCCGGGACTCAGCGGGCGGTGACAAGGCGGATATCGTCGTCTACGGCGTGCCGAACTGGAGCCCGTACGCCACCTTCGCGAAGATGAACCCCATACTGACCCTCGTCTCGTCAGCGCTCGGCTACCTGGGAGGCTACGTCGAAGCGTTGGGGAGACCCGGGTGCTCGGTGATCATCGCAACGCCATGCCTGGAGCAGTGGGACATGGAGCACCATCCCTCGTACAAGGAGGTGTGGGAACGGGTCCTCCCGGCGACGAGAGACCCGTACGAGATCACCGCCCGCTTCGGGGACGAGTTCGCTACTCACGCGGGGTACATCGAGCAGTACAGCCATGGGTACGCGTTCCACCCCGTGCACGGAATCCTGGCGACGCACCCGCTGAAGCGCCTGCGGCACGCGGCCCGCGTCTACGTCGCGGGTGCTGACGATCCGGCCGTTCCCAAGCACCTGGGGTTCATCCCGACCTCGACGGTGGAGGAGGCGATCAGCGAAGCGGAGCGCATCCACGGCCCGGATGCGAGCATCGCCTGCGTGCGGAACCCGGGCGGGTAGCGGACAATCAGGCGAAATCGACGTTCAATCACGCCAAATTCGTATTGGAAATTTGATTGTGCGAAGCGCTTTATATCTAATTTTTGATTGAATGTCCGCGATTTTTCTTTTTTCGGGCGCACTTCACGTTGGCGACCGGCTCAGTACTGGCCCCTTCGTTTGATTGAGGGACCTTCAAAGCCTTCGCTTGGACACTCAATCTTGTAAGTTGTCCGGATGCGGTTGGTAAGGTCCTGGACCAGATTTAGCGTAGCACGGCGGTGAGCGATCTCCAAGGGGCTTGTGTCACCCGTCTAAGAATCGAAGTGTCGTCCCGGAAGGGGCGTTGCAGGGCGGGTTTGACCACGTCTCAATAGCAGCCCTGGACGGCGACCTTGAGTTATGAGTGCGAAGGGACGCCGGCCCGGCACGAAACCCGCCCCTACGCGGGATGATCACTAGGCGCCGCGAGGTGGGATGAGCGCGTCGCCTAGCGCTGTGTCCCGGCACCCACGGGCTGCTGCGGCGCGGGTTTCGCTGTCAGGTACCGCTCCCTGTCCGCGGCCGTCACCGGTTTGTGCGATACGTCCGCCTCGGTGAACACTTTCGTCCAAGCGGCGAACTCCAGCAGGATGCCGTCCGGGTCCTGGAAGTAGAGGGAGCGCACGAAGACGCTGTCGTTCCACTCCCTGCTTACCTGCATTGGGCTGTTGTCGTGGTTCAGGATCTGCGTCGTCTTGACGCCCTTTGCGTGGAGCTTGTCGCGGTACTCCTCCATCTTCTCCGGCGGTACGTTGAACGCTACGTGGTTCATCGAGCCGATCGCGGTGACGATGTCGCCCTGCATCGGCATTGCGCCCGGAGATGAGATGCCCGGGTGCGGCTCCGGCGAGTTGGGGAACCAGAAGAACGCCAGCGAATCGCCGTTGCCGATGTCGAAGAAGAAGTGCTGGCCCATGTTCATGGGCAGCTCAATCGTTTTAATCAGTGGGAAGCCGAGCACGTTTGTGTAGAAGTCCACCGTGCGCTCCATGTCCCTGCATACGAGCGCCAGGTGGTTGATGCCGGTGATCGCGAATTCTTTGTTCTCCCGCGTCATGTTGGGCCTCCTTCGGCTGTTTATGGTCGGATTATACTACCACCGGCGACCTCCTCGAAGGCTGATGTTGGGTAAACACAAAGACACCACGGCCCTAGTCGCCCCTGTCCCTCCCCTAACCCGGGAAAAAAGAATCTGGGGGACACCCCCAGACCCCGGTCAAAGAGGCTCCGCCTCTCTGTACTCACCGTGTTTTAGCATTTACCGAGGCCAAACATGACGTTGTCCTTGCCAACCCTGTGTCTTCATGCCCTTGTGGTTGGCATCAAATCCGGCGTTCGTGTCCCCACCCCCCAACCCAAGAAGAAGGATCTGGGAGACACCCCCAGACCCCCGTCAAGAGGCTCCGCCTCTCTGTACTCACCGTGTTTTAGCATTTCGCGAGGCACAGATATGACGTTGTCCTTGCCAACCCTGTGTCTTCATGTCCTTGTGGTTGGCATCAAATCCGGCGTTCGTGTCCCCACCCCCCAACCCAAGAAGAAGGATCTGGGGGACACCCCCAGACCCCCGTCAAAGAGGCTCCGCCTCTCTGTACTCACCGTGTTTTAGCATTTACCGAGGCCAAACATGACGTTGTCCTTGCCAACCCCTG
>WNFV01042880.1_pt1 | contig 10921 bp, 7 predicted proteins | sample 5400101 | NCBI WGS metagenome assembly WNFV01 (sample SAMN13153361, study PRJNA577476) | soil metagenome | isolation source: 115 cm soil or saprolite under grassland replicate 1 | place: USA:California | collected 2016-06-15
GGTCTCGCGGGGGATGCCGTGGGCGGTGCCGCCCAGGCCCACGATGATGTCGCGGAGCGCGCGGTCGTTCACGTCGAGGGTCCGCGGCCACGAGACGGTCCTCGGCTCGACGTCCAGGAGGTTGTCGTTGTAGATCGAGGCGTCCACGGCCGCGGCCAGCAGGTTGTGCGCGGCGGTGACGGCATGGAAGTCGCCGGTGAAATGGAGGTTGATGTCCTCCATGGGAACCACCTGGGCGTAGCCTCCGCCGGTCCCCCCTCCCTTGATGCCGAACACGGGGCCCACGGACGGCTCTCGCATGCACAGCACCACCCGCCGCCCGAGGGTCCCCAGGGCCTGGGTCAGGCTGATGGAGGTGGTGGTCTTGCCCTCCCCGGCCTTGGTCGGGGTGATCGCGGTCACGATCACGACGCGACCATCCGCCCGGTCGCGGAGCCGGTCCAGGACCGACAGCGACACCTTGGCCTTGTAGGGGCCGAACAGCTCGACCTCGTCCGGCTCCAGGCCGGCGCCCTCGGCGATCTCGCCGATGTGCCGAAGGGTCGCTTCCTGCGCGATCTCGAGCGCGGTCTTCACCGCCGCACCCGCTCGTTGGTCGGATCGAACAGCGGAGTGTTGCCGACCACGGCCACCGAAACCGGGTAGCGATGTCCGAAGTACTCCACCGACAGCCCGGTGTCCGCCCGGGCACGATCAGGTGGCAGGTAGGCCATGAGGATGTGCTTGCCGACCGAGGGTCCCGAGCCGGCGCTGGTGACGTAGCTGCGCCGACCCTTTCGGTCGACGATGGGCTCGCCGTCCGGGGTCAGGATCGGCTCGTGCCCCAGCATGTACCGCTTCGCCCCCGACGGCGAGGTGTGGTCGTCCACCGTCAGCGTGCACAGGATGGCAGCCGGCTCCTCGTCCCGCTGCTTCACGTGGGCCTCCTTTCCGATGAAGTCCTGTTCCTTGACGGTCTTGCGCGCCAGGCCCGACTCGACCGGGTCGAACTCGGGCTCGAGCTCGTTGCCGTAGGCCCGGTATCCCTTCTCCAGGCGCCCGGTCGTGAGGTACACGCCGAGACCGACCGGAAGGACCCCGAGCGGCTGTCCGGCCTCCCACAGGATGTCCCACAACCGCTCACCCTGCTCGGTGGGGACGTACAGCTCCCACCCGAGCTCGCCCACGTAGGAGATGCGGGAGGCCAGGACCTCCAGCGTGCCGAGGGTGACCGTGCGGCACGTGGCGAAGGGGAAGCCCTCGTTCGACACGTCGTCCGCGGTCAACGCTTCGATGAGGTCCCGAGCCCGCGGGCCCCACACGCCCAGGGTGGACCAGCCGGAGGTCACGTCATGCAGCTGGACCGACCCGTCCGACGGGAGGTGGTCCGCGAACCACTTCCGGTCGATCGGGCCGGTGGCCCCGCCCGTCACGACCCGGAAATGGTCGGGGCCCAATCGCATGATCGTGAGGTCTGCCCGGATCCCGCCGTGTTCGGTCAGGAGCGGCGTGTACACGACGCGGCCCGGCGGCACGTCGATCTGGTTCATGGCGACGCGCTGGACGGAGTCGAGGGAGCCGGGTCCCACGATGTCGAACACGGCGAACGCGCACAGGTCCACCAGCCCGACCCGGTCCCGCAGGGCCAGGTGCTCCGCGTCGATGATCGGTGACCACCACCGCGCGTCCCACTCCGCCTCCCGGCGGTTCACCCGGTCGCCGTATTCGTCCAGGAGGGGCCGGTTCGATTCGTACCAGTGGGGGCGCTCCCAGCCGGCCGTCTCGATGAACTCGGCTCCCAGTTCGACCTCCCGACCGTGGAAGGGGCTGAGCCGAACGCGCCGGTTCGAACCCCACTGCTCCGCCGGGTGCACGATGCCGTAGGTCTTGTTGAACCCCTCGGATGTCCTGGCCCGCACGTGGGCCCGAGACCGCTGGTGCGGGGAGAACCGGGCGATGTCCGAAGGAGATGGGTCGATCTCGGGGTCGGCTCCCGTCATCCACTCGGCAACCGAGCGAGCGATGCCGGGAGCCTCCTTGATCCAGACGGCGGCGGCGGCCCACAGCCCGTGGACCTCCGGCGATTCGCCGAGGATCGGCGAGCCGTCCGGCGTCAGCGAGAGCAGCCCGTTGATGGCCTTTCGCGTCCCGACACGGGGGTCCCGGAGGATGGCGGGCATCAGCTCGCGAGCCCGCTCGAGCTGGGGCGCGAAGTCGTCCTCGGTGAACGGCAGTTTGGTCGGCTCGGCGCTGTCTGCCAGGGACGGGATGTCGTCTGGGTCGACCAGGATCGGCCGGTGGGCGTAGGACCCCACCTCCAGGTCCTCCCATCGCTGCCGTTCGTACATCATCGCATCCATGTCCCGGATGATCGGATGGTCGATCTCGTTGGGCGTTCCGGCGAACAGGGGAACGGGACCGACGTCGATCATCTGGTGGACGGCGGGGGTGAGCGGGATCGAGGCGCCCGCCATCCGGGCGACCCGAGGGCTCCAGATCCCGCAGCAGACCACGACCGTCTCCGTCCGGACCTCGCCCCGGTCGGTGCGCACCGCACCGACCCGCCCGTTCTCCACGTCGAGCCCGGTCACCTGGGTGGAGTGGGCCACCGTGAGCGCCCCTGTCGCCTCGGGTTCCTCCCGCATCACCGAGCCCGCCCGGACCGAATCGACGATCCCGACACCGGGGCTGAAGAATCCACCCAGGAGGATGCCGGCCTCGACGTAGGGGACCAGCTCCGCGATCCGTTCGGGCCCGATGAGCTCTGCCGATTCGCCCCACGCCCTCGCGGAGGCGAGGCGGCGCTTGAGCTCCTCCATCCGTTCCTCGGTCCGGGCAACCTCGATGCCGCCGCTCTCCGTGAACACACCGAGCTCGCGGTACTGCCGAACGCTGTCCCGGGTGAACCGGGTCATCTCCTTCGAATGGTCCACCGGGAAGATGAAGTTCGAGGCATGGCCGGTCGAGCCGCCGGGGTTCGGAAGGGGACCCTGGTCGAGCTGGACGATGTCGCGCCAGCCGAGGCGGGCCAGATGGTGGACCAGGCTGTTCCCCACGATCCCGGCCCCGATCACGACGACCCGGGCGGCGGACGGCAGGTCGCTCAGCGGATCACCTCCGACCCCTGGGGCCGCCCCTCCTGGAGCTGGTCGAGAAGTCCTCGTCGCCACCGCTCGGTCGCCTCCACCTGGTTGAACGTGTTGAGGTGCAGGCCGGCGATGGCGTGGGGTCCGGGTTCGACGAGTGGGCCCAGCCCGGCCACGAACGCGTCCGGCTCGTAGGCCGTCCTGCCGACCAGCCTGGCCACGATGCCGGCGTTCGCGCGCAGATACCGGACCGAGTCACCCACCCCGCCCCGCAACGAGATCTCGAGCAGCCTGCCCCTCGAGACGACCCCGGGCATCCCGACCAGGATCGGCAGCCGGAATCCGGCGAGGCGAACGCGCTCGACCCAGCCCGCGATGGCGGCCGGCGCGTAGCAGATCTGCGTCACGGCGTAGGACGCGAAGGGCTGCTTGTCGAGCAGCGCCTGGAGCACGGCCCGATCCCGGATCCGAGGGTGCCGTTCCGGGTATCCGGCGATCCCGACGCGATCGAACGAGTGCCCATCCTCGGCCAGGGCCCGCAGCATGGACATGGCGGAGCCGTAGGGGCCGGCCGGCTCGGCGGGGTCGCCGCCGATCGCGAAGATCTCCCGGATGCCGGCCGCCCCGAGCCGCGCGGCCAGGTCGCCGAGATGGGCCCGGCTTTGGACGAGCCGCGCGGAGAGATGCGGAACGGCGGTGAAGCCGGCCGCGGCCAGCCGCTCGCACAGCTCGATGGTCGGCTCCAGCCCCTTGCGAGGCGACGAGGTCACCGCGAACCGGCCCAACCCCTCACTGCTTCGGGATCTCCTTGGTCGGGTCGAACGCCGGCTTCGGGGAGACGACGCCGCGAACCCTTCCCGACGTGGGGTGGTCCACCTGGAGCTCGGTGCCCAGCTCCTCGTATTCGACCGGAAGCATGGCGTAGCCGATGTTCCTCTCCAGGCGTGGCGAATGGCACGCGGAGGTCACCCGACCGACCTCCCGACCCTCGGCGTAGACCGGGAGGAAATCGATCATCTCGTTGTCGATATATGTGCCGAGTGAGTCCCCTTCGATGTCGATCCCCACGAGCTTCTGGGTCACGCCCTCGTCCCGGATCAGCCTGAGGGCGTCCTTCCCGACGAAGTCGGCCTCCTGGTCGAGGTCCACCATCCACGAATAGCCCAGTCCCACCTCGTACGGGTTGTTGTCCAGCCACATGTCCGAGCCGTAGGCCAGGATGCCTGCCTCGATCCTGCGGATGTGGCAGGGGCCGATCACCCGAAGGTTGTGGGGCTTCCCGGCCTCGAGCACCGTGTTCCACAGCGTGTCCGCGTCCCGCCGGGCGTTGTGGAGATAGATCTCGAAGCCGATCTCGCCGCTGTACCCGGTCCGGGAGACCTCGACATCCATGCCGTCCAGGGTGAGCCCGAGGGCCATGTCGTAGTAGCGGATCTCCGGGACCTCCGGCCCGAACAGGTCCCCGATCACCTCCTTCGCCCTGGGTCCCTGGATCTGGACCGGCGCGATGTCCACCTCCCGGATCGTCACGTCGAGGCCCGAGTGATAGGCGACGCCCATGGCCCACAGGTCGACGTCGCTGTCGGCCAGGGAGAGGCGGAACACGTTCTCGTCCGTCCGCAGCAGGACCGGGTCGTTGATGATGCCGCCGTCCGGGGCGATCACGAAGACGTACTTGCACTGGCTCACCTGGCACTTGGTGAGGTCGCGGGGAACCAGCATGTTCGTGAAGGTGAACGCGTCCGGGCCGGAGATCTCGATCTGCCGCTCCACCCCCACGTCCCACATGGTGACCTCGTTGAGCAGGTGCCAGTACTCCTCGACCGGGTCCCCGTAATGGCGCGGATGGTAGAAGTGGTTGTAGACGCTGTAGACCTGCACGCCGTGCCGGCGCGACGAGTGGAAGTACGGCGTCCTTCGGAGGCGCGTGTACAGCAAGATCGCCGGGCGCTCCACGATGGCCATCAGGTCCATCCCTCCTTCATGCGGTGACGTCGATGCCACGATCCCGGGCGGTCACCCCCGGGGTGGATCCCAGGCGGGCCGAGATCTCGTCCCCGGCTTCGCGAACCGCCCGGGCGAACTCCGGGATCCGCGCCCGAGAGAGCCGGTAGGCCGGTCCGGACACGCTGACCGCCGCGACGACCGCGCCCGTCGAGTCCCGGATCGGCGCGGCGACGGCGTTCAGTCCAACCTCGAGCTCCTCCAGCGTGTAGGCGGATCCGCGAACCTCGACCTCCAGCAGCTGAGCGAGGAGGAGCTCGCGGTCCGTGATCGTGGAGGGAGTCAGCCGCTCGAGCCGCCGGGGGAGGAGCCGAAGCCGGTCTCGCTTCGGAAGGTGGGCGAGGAGGACCTTGCCGTTCGAGGTGCAGTGGAGCGGCGTTCGACGGCCCACCCAGCTCACGGTCACGATGGGCCCGGCGGCCGAAACCTGGTCCAGATGGATCACCTGGTCGGCGTCCAGAACGGCGAGGTTCACGGTCTCGCCGGTCTCTTGAGCCAGCCACTCCAGGACGGGCCTGGCCTGACGGACCAGATCGAGGCCCGCGGACACCACCGCGGCCAGCCGAACGAGCCCGAAGCCGAGCCGGTACCTGTCCGAGACGGGATTCCGCTCGACCAATCCGTGCTCGGCCAGGGTGGCGAGGAGACGCGAGGCCGTCGCCTTGTGCACCCCGAGCCGGCGCCCGAGCTCCGTGACTCCCAGCTCGTCCGTCGAGCCGGCCAGCTCCTCGAGGATGCCGAGGGCTCGCGCCACCGATTGGACTCCCGAACTGCCTGCGACGGTGTTTCGCATAGCGCTCCTCGTTGAGCGATACGCAACGATCGACCGCAACACTACCCGCGCCTTCCTGGGGAGGTCAAGCCGGCCGTCGCACGGCCCCGAGCTCCTGATCGCCGATACGGTCTTCCAGACCCACACGGACATGCCGATCGCGGCCTCGGGTACGGGTCCCCATACCATCGTCCCCGGCTACGTGATCTACTCAGGAGAGGGCAGGGGGCAGCTGGCCCTCCGGTGCCTGACCGTGGAGTTCGGTCTCCGGTAGGTGTCGACGCATCCGCCTCATCACCCCGTGGTGTGTTGGTAGCCCGCCACGCGGCCGTCCCGGAGTGTGACGATCAAGCCGCTCAGGACGCCCTGGCTGTACTCGCTTCCCGGGTTGAAGCAGCGCGTGCGGCCATACGTGATCTGACCCGGCGACTCGTGGATGTGGCCGTGCAGGCCCGCGGCCGGCTGGTAGCGCCGGATCGCCTCGCGGACGGCTCGGCTTCCCGCCCCGTAGTACACCGGGCGCCCGGCGTCCTTGACCACCGAGGGAACGTCGGTCCGCGCATCGACCTTCAGACATCGATCCAGGCCCGAGTCGAGTGGCGGGACGTGTAGGTTGAACACGCACCTCTCCGGGTCCGGAACCCGAGCCGCGCTCTCGTCGATGAACCCCGCGATCCGCTCCTCGCTCGCCTCCCTCGCCGTGTTCCACGGGGTCGGCGTGGAATACCCGACCGTGATCATCGAGTGCGCGTCGTCCAGCTCCACCACCTCGTGCTCGCATGGGACCACCACCTCGCCGTCCGCCTCCTGGAGGACCTCCAGGACCTCGGGGAGGTCGTCGTTGCCACCGGTCAGGAACAGCCGAACCCCGGAGCCGGCCAGGCGCTCCTGGGCGAAGCCGATCCATCGCCGCAGCCGATCGCCGGCCAGGTCGACGAACAGTCGCTCGACGGCCGGCGGATCCCCGGCCAGGGTCCGGTACCGATCCGCATCCATCGCCGCCCAGTAGAAGCCGGCCCGCTCGGCGCTCTCGGTGAAGGCCCGGAGCGACGCGGCGTCCTCCAGGACGTGCTGGGCCCCGTGGAGCTCGGCCCGGTGGCTCCCGTCGGGCTGGCTCACCACCGGGACGGTGGCCTTGCCGGTGAGGTCGCCCCCGAACACCAGGACGTCGGCCCCGTAGAAGCGGGCCGCGTTGACGAACTTCCGCCACGCGACCTCGCTTCCGTGGAGGTCTGACGCGAAGAAGATCCGGGTGGGCCGGCCCTTCGCGGATCGCTTGAGGAGGTTCACGTCACGACAGGTTCACGACCACGGTCTTGAGCTCCGTCAGCCGCTCGAGCGAGAATCTTCCGCCCACCCTCCCCACCGGACGGCCTCGGCGAACCGCAGTCCCCGCCGCAGGTCCCGCGTGAACACGGACGCCAGGAGGCCGTACGGGGACCCGTTGACGGCCCGGATGGCCTCGTCCTCGCCGCGGATCGTGGAGATCGGGACCACCGGCCCGAAGGTCTCCTCGCGGGCAACCTCCATCTCCGGAGTCACCCCGTCCAGCACGGTCGCCTCGAAGTACAGGTCGGTACCGAAACCCCGGGCTCGCGACCCCCCCCTCACCACGGAGGCTCCCAGCGCTGAGGCGTCCCCGACGTGGCGTTCGGTCTTGGCCACGGTCGGCTCGTTGTTCAGCGGACCCATGGTGGTCTCGTCCTCGAAGGGGTCTCCCACTCGGATCTCCTTCGCGATCGCCCGCTCCAGCCGCTCCAGGAACTCGTCGTGGACGGACTCGTGGACCAGCAGGCGTTCGCCCGCGGTACAGCTCTGGCCGGCATTCAGGAAGCACGCCATCAGCGTCGCCGACGCGGCTGACTCGAGATCCGCGTCGTCCAGGATCACCAGCGGCCCGTTCCCTCCCATCTCCAGGAGGAGCTCCTTGCCCGCGGCTCGTTCGGCGACCCGGTGTCCCGTGGCGATCGAGCCGATGAACCCGACCGCGGACGTGCCGGGGTTCGCCGCCACCTCGTCTCCGACCACCGGGCCCGGGCCCGTCACCATGTTGAACACACCGGGCGGGAGGTCGGCCTCCGCCACGCATTCGGCCAGCTTGACCCCGCAGACCGACGTGGTCGGGGCGGGGACCCAGACCACGGCGTTCCCGGCGGCCAAGGCGGGGGCGAGGATCTCGGCCGGCATGGTGTAGGGCCAGTTCCAGGGCGTGATGATCCCGACCACGCCTCTGGGCACCCGGTACACCAGGACCCGGTTGTCCGCGAAGACGGAGGGGGGCATGAGCCCGTCCAGCCGCTGGACGTCCGCGGCGGCCATCTCGAAGTACGCGATCAGCTCGTCGACCTCGTCGTACGCCTCGGCCCGAAGGGGCTTCCCCTGGTCCAGGGTCAGGGTCCGGGCGAGGTCCTCCCGGCGCTGCCCGATGACCTCGGCGATCCGAGCCATCGCCGAGGCCCGGTCGAACGCCGAGCGTCCCGCCCACTCCCGCCACGCCCCACCGGCCGCGGCGACGGCGCGCCGGGCGTCGGCCCGCGACCCCTCGGCGACCGTCCCGATCGACTCCCCGGTGGCCGGGCTGGCGGCCTCGAAGGTCGCCCCGCTCTCGGCGTCGGCCCACCCGCCGTCCACGAACAACTGGAAGCGATCCATCGGTCTCAGCGCTTCCCCAAATCGAACGCCCGCCGGTAGATCAACTCGTACCCCGAACGGTCCACGTCGCGGGGGTTCCCGATGGTCTGGGGGTCCTCGAAGGCGATCCGGGCCAGGAGGGGGATCTCCTCCTCGGAGAATCCGAGCTCCTGCAGGGTCGGAACGTTCAGGTCCTCGGTCAACGCGTACACCTCGTCGACCGCCCGTTCCGCCGCGTCCGTCGGGTGGAGGTTCCGCACGTCCTGCCCCATCGCCTCGGCGATCCGGGCGAACCTGGGCGGGTCGCCCAGGTAGTTGTACTCGACCACCGGGCCGAGGACCCGGCCGGTGAGGTCTCCGTGAGGCACGTCGTGGACGCCGCCCGCGGACTGGCTCATGGCGTGGGCGGCTCCCGCCGAATCCGTGCCGTACGACATCCCGGCGAGCATGGCGGCCAGGCTCATGTGGTAGCGGGCTTCGAGGTTCGAGCCGTCCTCGTAGGCCACACGGAGCCATCGGCTGACGTAGTCGATGGCCTGCAGGGCGACGGCGTCGGTGAACGGCTGGTGGTAGGCCATCGTGTAGCACTCCACCGCGTGGGCCAGGGCGTCCATGCCCGTCCCGGCGGTCACCTGCTTCGGAAGCCCGACCGTCAGGACCGGGTCGATCAGGGCCACCCAGGGAGCGAGATTCGGCGTGCCCCCCACGTTGAACTTGATCTTGCGGTCGGGGTCGGTGATCACCGCCCACAGCGTCACCTCGCTGCCCGTCCCCGCGGTGGTCGGGACCGCGATGAGGGGCGGGATGCGGCGATCGATCGGATCGTGCCCGTATTCGTACTGGAGGATCGATCCCCCCTGGACGGCGACGAGGCCGGCGCCCTTCGCCGTGTCGATCGAGCTGCCTCCTCCCACCGCGACCAGGCCGTCGCACCCCTCGGACCGGTAGAAGGCAGCTCCTTCGTCCACCAGCCGCACGTCGGGGTTGGCCCGAACCCGGTCGAACACCACCGGATCCAGGCCCGCCTCGCGGAGCGGCTTCAGGGCCTCGTCCAGGATCCCCGCCCGTACGATCCCGCCATCGGTCACCACCATGGGCCGGGACATCTCGAGAGCCCGGGCCTCCTCGCCCAGCGTGGCAACCGCGCCGATGCCATGGACCAGCCGGGTCGGCGACTGGTAGGACCGGACGGCAGGGATCTCCATGCTCACCTCATCCCTCTCGATGGGCGAGCCGAGAGATTACTCGACCGGAATCTCCGCGTGGATGGCCTTGAAGTTCACCCCCTGGGCCCGGCGCACGATGTACGCGATCACGTAGATCACCGCGGCCATCCCGTACAGGATCAGCATGTATCGGATCGAGGTCGAGTTGTTGATGCCGTACGTGTCGTTCGTGAACCACTGGAACAGGAGCCACCCCAGGAAGGCCGCGGTGACCAAACCGGCCAGTGTGATCAACGGGACGCCTCCGACCGAGTATCGGGCGATCGCCGAGTTCTGGAAGAGCCTCTTCCTTCGCCACGGCAGGATCGTCGCCGCGATGGCGCTTCCCAGGAACGTGACGGCGATGACGAGCGTGGCGTCCAGGGTCGCCCTCAGGAACGTGCTGTTGTAGGCGTACAGGGCGCTCACCACGACCGAGGGGATCAGCATCAGGGCCAGCGCGCCGAACGGGACGTGGCGCTTCTCCGAGACGCTGGCCGCCCACTCGGGGAGGATCCGGTCGAACGCGGCGGCGAAGATGACCCGGGTCGAGGACAGGAACAGCGTCCCGGCCCAGCCGAAGAACCACAGGCTGAACACCAGGATCATGAGCACCTGGAACAGCTGGTTGTGCAGGTAGAACGCCGTCAGCATGACCGGATACGGCCAGATGCCGCCGACCGGGGTCGGGGCCCCCTGCACCCCGTAGAACCAGTTCGCCCAGTTCGAGTTCGCCGCCATGTAGAAGGGGAACCCGATGGTCTTGGCCACCAGCAGGAAGAACAGGATGGTCAGCGCGACCGTGCCCCACAGGCCCCAGGACATCCCGGTCCGGACCCTCTTGAAGTCGCTGGCCCCGCGGACCTCGCCGGCGAGAGTTGCGCCCCAGTTCGGCCACAGGAGATAGAAGACCAACAACGGGATGAGCAGCAGGGTGGGGCCGAAGAAGGGTGTGAGCTTCAGCCCCGGTGGCGCGTACCCGAAGGCGACCGAGTCCGTGATGGTCTTGGTGTAGACGTCCCCGCTGGTCCCGAACAGGTTGGCCGACTCCTGGTTGAACGCGCTCTGGAACCCGCTGCGGCTCCCGAACAGCAGGATCACGAACATGACCCCGATCCCGATCATGCCTCCCCAGAAGCAGTACTTCTGGATCTTCGCGTACCCCTCCATCCCCAGCGAGACCAGCAGTCCGGCGATGACGATGGTGATCACCGACACCACGAAGATGCCGGTGTGGGTCCCGA